>OLPO01002196.1_pt1 | contig 12443 bp, 10 predicted proteins | sample 1672831 | NCBI WGS metagenome assembly OLPO01 (sample SAMEA3136728, study PRJEB25190) | human gut metagenome
ACATATCGAAACCGACTTGGCTCCGTATGATCTCTGGGAATCGAAGGAGCTTCTCACCGTTACCGGCGGTCAAGGCGACTTCAAGAATGATTTCAAGTTCATACTTCGTCACCTGCACGGGCTCAAAGAAGAGTACGAGTTGGAGTTTGCGGCGATTGCGATTGACCCGCATAACGCGGACGGCATCCTTGCCGACCTGGAAGACTTCGGCTGCCCGGTGGTCGTTGTGACACAATCGGCGCGTAATCTTCATGATGCGACTTCCGATATCCAGCTTCTGGTGAAATCGGAAAAAGTCTCCTATCACAAGGAAAACGAGCTGCTTACGTGGTCGTTTATCAATGCGGCAATTGTCCGAAACAGCTTCGATGAAATCAAGGTCGATAAGAAACCGCGTCAACGGTTCAAGCGAATCGACCCCGTTGACGCATGTGTCGATGCTCATTTCGCCTTCATGAAATCCCATGAGGATACCTATGTCGATTACGAGTCGGAAATCGACCAATTCATCTCGCTCATGAACTGGAACTAACGGCGGGTGCCATCCAGTTAGGCCACGTTGGGCCGCATTTCGCCGAGCGGGAACGTGAGGAGGTGATTACGCATGAATCCCTTATAAACGTTGGAAACGATGGCGCGCGATTCGCAAATCCGCGAGCGGCGGATCCGCTACCGGGTTCTTCGACATGATCGGAGCAGGCGATCGCGAGCTAAAAGGAAAAGAAGCCACGTACTACATATGTCGGAAAGTTCTTTCCGAGTCCATCGGGAAGCTTCCCTGCAAGCTACTTCAAAGCACAGGCGACGGTGGCGTAAGAGAAGTGCACGACCACAAGCTCTACGACGTGCTCCGCTACCGCCCCAACCCCTATATGACCGCTACTACGTTCTGGGCGTCCATGGAAGCCGTATGCCAAGACCACGGGAACGCGTTCGCCTACATCGAGCGCAGCAAACGCAGCCAAGTAAAGCTTTGGCTGTTGGACCCACTGGAAGTGGAGGTCTGGTACGACGACGCGCTTTTGCTCTACGAAGCGCCCGACGTCTTCTACATTTGGCGTTCGAAAGGAAAGCAAATCATCCTTACGAGCCAAGAGGTCATTCACATCAAAACGTCCGACGCGCCCGATGGCTTGATCGGGAAGTCCGTCCTCGAACAGCTGAGGGGGACGATCGAGGGCAACAAGCGCGCCCAGGAGCTTCTGAACAAGCTCTACTCCAACGGCATGACGGCGAAGGCTGTCCTTTCCTATACAGGAGACCTGTCCAAGGAGAAGCGCGACCAGTTCACGGCAGGCGTTCAGTCGTATGTGAACGGAGACCTGAAGGATAAGGGGATCGAGAACATCATCCCGCTTCCTGTTGGAACCACGCTGACGCCGCTCAACATGAAGTTGACGGAATCGCAGTTCCTGGAGCTCAAGCAATACTCAGCGATGCAGATTGCCGCGGCTTTCGGCTGCAAGCCATTTCATGTCGGCGATTACACCAAAACGAGCTATAGCTCAGAGGAGGCGCAGCAGCTCTCCTTCTATGTGGACACCCTTCTGTTTCGCCTAAGCGCGTACGAAGAGGAGCTCAGCTACAAGTTGCTCACGCCAAAAGAGCGACAACAAGGACTCCGTTTCAAATTCAACGAAAAAGTGGCGCTGCGGGCGGATATGCAAACGCAAGCCAACATCCTCACTATGTACGTTGCGGCTGGTCTTATGAGCCATAACGAAGCAAGGGAGCAGCTTGATTTGCCTGCATCTCCGTACGGCAACGACCTCATGATCTCTAATGGAGCGGCTATTCCGCTCAAATACCTCGGCGCCCAATACGGCGTCGGTGCAGCCGGTCAACAGCCGGTAATCCCTCAAAGCGGCCCTGCGCCGCCAACGGGCGAAAGCCCATCATCACGAGGAGGTGATCCGAATGAATCCCAATAGAAATACAAACATCATGCATTTCAAATCGGCTCAAATCCAAGGCCTCGAAATAGGGCCAAGCGATTTAGCCCAGATCAACCGATACTCTTTGTCACCGCTTTCTGCGGATGAAGTATTCGCCTTCAAGGTGTCGATGGCAGGAAACGAAATCGATCGAGATTACGAGGTGTTTCCTCGTGCGACCCTCTCGAAACTGGCGAGCCTGTTTGTGGGGAAGACGGTTATCAAGGACCATCAGCACGTGAGCGACAATCAGATTGCACGCATCTACGCAACGGATCTCGTTGAGGGAGGTCATATGCAACTGACTAAACACGGCGAGATTTTCATGGAGCTGGTTGCCAAGTGCTACATGGTGAAGACGTCGACCAATGCCGACCTAATCGCTGAGATTCGGGCAGGCATTCGCAAAGAGGTGTCGCTTGGCTGCAGTATCGGAAAAGCCGTCTGCTCCATTTGTGATACGGACAATGTTCAAACATACTGTACGCATTTCGGCGGCAAGCAATATGACGGGAAGACATGCTATTTCTCTTTAGAAGAAGCGAAGGATGCCTTCGAGCTCAGCTTCGTCGCGATTCCCGCGCAGCAGCATGCCGGCACGGTGAAGTCATACGGCGAGAAGCCTTGCTACAAAGCAGAGATGGACGCCCGGGCGAAAGCCGCTGAAAAGGAGCAGGAGGAAGAATCCGCCGAGAATCACATTGTTAAGCAGGCGTTTTCTGACAATGAAAACCGATTAACGATTAATCGGCCTGAAAAGGATTCGACGAGCCAATCAATTCAAAAGTCGCCCGAGCAAGCGATAAATGGACTCGAAAGTGCGCCATTATGCCCGAACTGCGCGCGATATTTGCGTGAATTAGCGGCAATTGAAACGGAGAAATCAGCGAACAAAGCGGCTCAGGATATGCAACCGGAACCCGAATGCGTGGAACCTGAAAACCTGCATACAAGGGAATCGGCTTCTCACGAGGGGAAACCTTGTCAAGAAAAGTCCCAACAATCGGAATTGGGCGATGAGTTGCGAAACCGATTAACGATTAATCGGGTTGACGAAGAGATTGAACCAGATGGAATCGACCTGGACGCTTCCTCGGGAGCGGAGAGTAAAGCCGAAACTGAAAACGAGTCTTCTCAAGACGATTCAGCCAAAGAGCAAGCGGAACTTGAAGCCGCTCCTTCGGGTGATCCAAAGGGCGAGCAAGCTCTTCCTGAACCTGATGACGCAGCAAACCAAGAAGAAATAACAGAAGCTGAAAAGGCGATGAAAGCCAAAGAGGCCCAAGCGCGTCTTCGCGCGCTGAACCTTGCCATTTCGCTTCGCCAACACACCAAGATCGGAGGAAACATGAATTGAACGAGAAAATGAAGCAGTTGCTTGCCGACATGGACGCCAAGCGAAACATGGCGAAGAACTACATGGAAGGCGAAGCGAAAGACGTAGATAAAGCCATCGCTTTATTGGATGAAGCGGATACCCTGGAAAAAGAGTTCGATGCCGAAAAGCGTCTGGCTGACCTTCAGAAGGAAGAAGCAGACGCGAAAGCGAAGGCGGCTGCCGCAAAAGAAAACGAGCCTTCGGAAATCACGAAAGCCTTTCTTCAAGGCGTCAAGAAACGATTCAAGGACTACAACGGGATGCGCGAAGGCAGCGATGCCGAGGGCGGCTACATCGTGCCCCAGGATATCGTGACGCAGATCAACGAGTTCAAACGCGCTGAGTTCTCGCTGCTTCCGTTGGTGGATTACAACCGCGTGACGACGAATAAGGGGTCGCGCACCTACGAGTCGAAAGCAACGGCTACAGGCTTCGGAGAAATGGACGAAGCGGGCGTCATCCAACAGATCGAGAACATCAACTTCCAGCCGATCAAGTATTCGATCAAGAACTACGGCGGTTTTCTTCCGGTTACCAACCAATTGCTGCAAGACACAGATGCAGCCCTGCAACAAACGATCTCCAAGTGGTTTGCCCGTAAGTCCGTTGCGACGGCGAACACGCTCATCCTTAAAAACCTCAAATCGAAAGGCGAAGTCGGCTTAAGCGGCTTGAGCGGTATCAAGAAGGTGCTGAACGTGACGCTTGGGCAAGCCTACAAATCATCCAGCATCATCTTGACAAACGATGATGGCCTGCAATGGCTGGATACGCTGAAAGATCAGAACGGACGTTACTTATTGAATCCGAACCCAACGGAACCAGCGAAGCTTCAATTGCGCGCAGGGGCGACGGTCGTGCCAATCGAGGTCGCGCCGAACAACATCCTTCCGACAGAGAGCAGCAAGGTCCCATTCATCATCGGTGACCTGAAAGAAGCGGTTGCTTATTGGGATCGTCAACAGTACATTCTGAACGCTTCAGACATCGCATCGGTCGGTAACGTCAACGCCTTCGCGCAAAACTTAACTCTTTTTCGAGCGCTTGAGCGCGAGGATGCCTGTGTGAAAGACCCAGACTCCTTCGTATACGGCGTTATCACGATAGCCCAGGGGTGATAGGCGTGGATTTTCTGATCGACCAGGATGTCTACGATTACCTGGGCATAGATTACCCGGATGAGATGGTGGCGAGGCGGGTGAGAAGCCTCATCGCTGCCGTCGACGCCTATTTGATTGGAGCGATTGGCCGCGACTATGCCATCGCTGTCGGTCCGGAAAGCCTGGCGAAAGCTAAGGAAGTTGGATTGATGCTAATCGCCGAGCTGTACGAAAACGACGCTTCTTCTGCGAAGGAACGCTCGACGATCCGTAATCTTTTGAGCTCGATGCTCTTGCAGCTGCAGCTCGATTTCGAAGAATCGAGGTATTGCTGATGGTATTCGACAAACCGATTCTCGTTCAATACAAAGACCGCGAAGTAAGACAATGGATTACCTTCCAGCGGCTTCACGCCCACGTGAACACGACGGCTTCTAACGAATACACAACGGCGGGGTCAACCCGCTCTGCCTATTCGCTTACCTTCACGGTGCGGTTCAACCGCGAACTGACGAAGGTCGCCTTTGCTATGCAGGACTATCGCATTGCTTACGACGGTCAGTTCTATCGCATCACCTCATACGACGACTATGCGATGAGGCACAAGAAAGTGAAGCTGATCGCGGAGAGCCATGGAGTAGGTGAGAACCATGTCTGACCAGCGTATCGACTCGTCGCAATTTGCTGAGGTGCTCATCGGCATTCTCGACGAATACGGCGAGGGCGTTATGGAGGGAACGAAAAAAGCCGTTGACGCGACGATGAAGGAAATGGTCAAGGAAACGAAGGATACCGCGCCAAGGAAGGCGATTCTCGGAAGGCCGGCAGGCACCTTCGCCAATCATATCTCTTCGAAGAAGGGGATAGATTCTGCCCATGCCTATTCGAAAGTTTGGTACGTGCGCTCCCCCGAGTATCGTTTGGCTCATTTGCTGAACAACGGCCATGCGTTGCGTCAAGGCGGGCGATGGGAAGGCACCAACTTCATCACGAATGCCTCGCGTACGAGCGCCGAAGCTTTCGAGCGCCGGGTGAAGGAGGCTATCCGGAATGCGAGTCGCTGACGTTCTGGAACAAGCGGGGCTTCCCTTTACAGAAGTCGCCTTCAACAATCCGCCCTGCGAGACGTACGCCGTCTACAACGAGGAGATCACCCGACGGGGAGCCGATCTGGTGAACTGCATCACGGAGCATGACGTAACCGTCGAAGTGTATTCCTACGACTTCTACGACAGCGAAGCTGTTCAGGTGGTGGCTCGAACGCTCGATCGATTTGGGCTTGAGTACATGAAATACGAGACCACATTCGTCACAAGCGAGCACTTGTACTGCACAAGCTTCGAATTCAGCTTTATCGATAAAGGCGATCTTGTCGAAAGGGATTTGCCTTCTGAGTGGTGACGGGCGGATATGTCGTCACCCTCCCAAAAAACCAACAAAGGAGTGCTGCCATGTGAGCACGTCTGAGAAATGGAAGATCACGCTCGGGTCTGGTGAATTGTTTTTCATGGAGTACACGGGCACGATTCCATCAACCGAGGAGATTTGCAAGCCGGAGAATCGGCTGGGGCATATCTCCGGTGGAGCCACGCTCGAGTACAAACCCAGCTACTACGTCGCGAAGGATGACCTGGGCGTTGTCTCCAAAACCATCATGACCGAAGAGGAAGCCACGCTCAAAAGCGGCATCCTCACTTTTACTGGCGAAACGCTGACGCGCCTCGTGGAAACCGGGCGCGTGGAAGAAAGCGGGACGCTGCGCACTGTCAAAATCGGCGGGGTCAAGAACTCCAACCGAAAGAACTACCTCCTCTGCTTCTATGTGCACGACGCGGCCGACGGCGACTGTTGGGTGATGATTGTCGGGCGAAACGAAGCCGGGTTCTCCATGTCTTTCGCGAAAGACAAAGAGACGGTTATCGACGCCGAGTTCACGTGTCAGCCGATGGACAGCGAGGGGACGCTGATTACGTACATCGAAGAGATCAAGACGAGCGAAAGCCCAGGTCTTGGCTAAGGGGGTGTGATTATTGACAACGCTTGACTTCAGAAAACAGAGGAAGGCTTGCCTGAAGGTGACCCTGAGCGACAAGGCAGAAACGAAGCTGTCCTTGCTGCAGCCGACGAAGAGCCTGTTCCAGAAGATGGCCTCCATGAGCGAGGAGGTCGGCTCCATCGACTACGCCGACCTCGACGCGCTCGATGAGGTGTACGGCGTCTGTGCAGAGCTCATGAGCCGCAACAGGGAAGGCGTCGAAGTGACGGCCGAGCAGCTGGCAGAAATCCTCGACTTCGAGGACATCGTCGTTTTCCTTCAATCCTACGGCTCCTTCGTTGCCTCCGTCATCCACGGCAGCGGAAAAAACTGACCATCCCCTTCTACCCAACGGAAGGGGAGGAAGAAACCTACGAGATCGAGAGCTACTGGGAAAAGCTGACCGCCGACTACCTTCGCCTCTCGGTCTTGGAAGTGGAAGATCTCGACTACCTCGACTACCTCGTCTATCGCAGGGATGCTTTCATCCATCGCCTGAACCAGAGCGAAGCGGGCAGGGAATACCTCGTCAACGCTTATCGACTGGATCAGACGAGCATGACCAAGGAGTCGAAGGGCAGGTTGAGGGAGATGTTCGGAAAGGGAGGCCTTGCGTAAGGGCTTGCTCCTGCATGGCCGCCCCGTATTCCATTTCATGAAAGGGGGCGCCATGCCATCGCTCAGCAAGCCAAAGGCATTACCATCGAAATCGGGGGCGACACCACCAAACTAGGCAACGCCCTCAAAGGCGTGAACAGCGCCATCAAGCAAACGCAAAGCGAGCTCAAGGGCGTCACCTCGCTTCTAAAGCTCGATCCGAAGAACACGACGCTCCTCGCGCAGAAGCAGAAGCTCCTCGCTGAGGCGGTCGTCGACACCAAAGACAAGCTCACCGCCCTTCAGGAGACCCAGCGCAAAATCGACGACGGGTCCATCCAGGCGACAGAGGAGCAATACCGCGACCTCGAGCGGGAGATCGCGAGCACCGAGCAGAAGCTCAAGAAGCTCACTGACGAGCAGAAACAGTACGCGAGCGTCGCATCCGTTCAGATGCAGCAAGTCGGGAAGGAGTTCTCCCAAGTCGGCGAGAAGATGACCGCCGCGGGGAAGGCGCTTCTCCCGCTTACCGCCGCCATTGGGGCCGTCGGCGCAGCATCGCTTAACGCTTCCGTTCAATTCGAAAGCAGCTTCGCGGGCGTGAAAAAGACCGTGAACGCCACGGTTCAGGAACTTCACGCCCTTGCGGAGGCCTCGAGGGAAGCGGCCCTCTCTAAGCCCGTTGACGTGAACGATATTAACCACATCATGGAGCTCGGAGGGCAGTTGGGAATCGCTACCGACTCTCTCAGCAAGTTCGCGTCCGTTGTCGGGGACCTCGACGTGGCGACCGATATGAACATCGAGGATGCGTCACTGCAGCTCGCGCAGTTCATGAACATCTGCGGCACGAGCCAATCGGACATAGACAGGCTAGGTGCAACTATAGTCGATCTAGGTAATAATTCCGCCACCACGGAGTCGACTATCACGGACTTCGCGATGCGAATCGCGGGTTCGGGAACCCAAATCGGCATGACCGAAGCGCAGATTCTCGGCCTTTCCGCCTCGCTTGCGAGCGTGGGGATTCAAGCGGAGATGGGGGGTTCCGCCATCTCCACCATTATGAGCCAAATCGATAAGGATGTCGCCCACAACGGTGAAGATCTCGCCGCATGGGCGGATGCCGCCGGCATGAGCGCGCAAGAATTCGCTCAAGCATGGGAAACCGATGCGGCTGGCGCACTCGTATCGCTCATCGGCGGGATGCAAGAGGCATCCGAATCGGGAAGCAACCTGAACCTCATCCTGGACGACCTCGGCGTGACGGAGATTCGGAAAACCGACACTTTAAAGCGTCTGACCTCTGCAGCGGGTCTCATGGCGACCACCATGGACACCGCTACGAACGCCTGGCAACAGAACACGGCGCTCACCAACGAGGCGGCGCAACGCTATTCGACGACCGAGTCGAAGCTGCTCATGCTGAAAAACCAAGTGAATGAAGCGGCGATTTCCGTCGGCAACGGCTTTAAGGGCGCGTTGGCCGCGTCCATCGATGTGCTCGGTCCGTTCCTCGATGCCGTCATCAGCATCGCCCACGGCTTCGAAAACGCGGATCCAGCCGTCCAGTCGGCGGTGACGAGCATGCTCGGACTCACGGCGTCCATCGCGCCGCTCCTCATCGTGGGCGGCAAGCTCACGTCGCTTGTGGGCAACATCGTCACCGCCCTGGCAAAGGCCTCAAGCGCTTTGGTGGCGAAAGCCGCCGCCACGACGGCGGATACCGTGGCGACCGAGGCGAACGCGAAAGCTCAAACCGCCCAAATCGCCAAGCAAGCGGTGAAGGACGCCATGGACGCCCGCGCCGCTATCCGTGCAGCCTCCAAAGCGGCTGCAACGGCGGCCGACACGGTCGCTACTACCGCTGTGCCGAATCGCTCTTCATGAGCTACTACCGCGAACACGGCAGCAACGGGCGCGAATGCCGCGGCGACGGGCACGGCGACTATCAAGACGGTAGCCCTTTCGGTTGCTACGAAAGCGAAAGCTGCCGCAGCCGCAATCGCAACGGTTGCCCAGCTGGCATGGAACGCCGCGATGGCCGCGAACCCTGCGGGTGCGGTTGCTGTTGCGGTAACTGCCTTGGCAACCGCCATAGGGGTTGCGGTCGTTGCCATTTCGTCTGCGGTTGGCAAGCAAGACCAGTTGACCGAAGCAAGCGAGCGGCAACAAGCGAAAGTCGACGAGTTGCGGGCTTCATACGATGAAGCGGTCGATACACAGGGCGAGCATTCGGATGCGGCCGTGCAGGCAAAATATGCGCTTGACGAGGAAACGGCGAGCCTTGAGGCGTCGAAGGAAACGATGGAGCAGTTCAAGAACCGCTGCAAAGAGACCATCGATGCCCATGCGGAGCTGAAGGACAGCATCTCGAATGCGACGACGGAAGCCGATTCGCAGGCGGGCAAGGTGCTCACGCTGAGCGAGCGAATCGCTGACCTCAGCGCGCAGGAAAACAAATCGGCCGAGGACAAGGCAAAACTGTCCACTTTGACAGCTCAGCTCAACGCTTCTTGCTCCGATTTGAAGCTCACCTACGACGAGCAAACCGACAGCCTGAACATGTCGGCTGACGCCATGCAGAAGCTAGCTTCCGCAGAGGCGGACCGGCTTCGCGCAGATGCGGCCATGTCCAACTACTCCGATTTGCTCGAGGAGCAGGTCACGCTGGAGGCGCAACTCGCGGAAGCGCAAGAGAACCTCGATGCGGAGACGCAGCGCAATGTCGACTCATGGGGCAAACTCGGCGACGTTCAGGTCTACACGTCGCAAACGCAAACCGACTTGGAGAACACGGTCAGCGAGACCCAGGCCGCGCTCGACGAGAACACCGAGGCGCAACGACGCGCCTTGGAGATGTCCGCCAAGTACGCGACCAAGCAATCCATCCTGTCGAAAGCCATCCAGGAAGTGGAGAAGGGTACGCTTACCGCCGAACAGGCGGCTGAGAAGTACTCGGATGCGGTCGAAGGCGGCATCTCCGCCGATGAAATCCGCGCTGAGCAGGCACACCAGGCAGCTATCGCCGAAGAAGAACTTGCAAAGAGGCTCAACGAAGCGGAGCAGGCCGTTCAAAGCTACGCCGACACGCATGCGAGCTTCAAGAACGCGCTCGAGCTTTCCGGTCTGTCCGTGAAAGATTTCAGCGCCATCCTCGCTTCGCAGGACGTCGACTTCGAAGAAGCTGCCAAGGCTATCGAGCAGTACAGCTCCACGGCGGCCTCCGGGTTCAGCAAGATCTCCGACAGCTCGAGCAACACGCTCGATGCCCTCTACGAGACGCTTGCCTCCAACCTGAGCGCCACGGAGAATTGGAGCTCGAACCTGAAGGAAGTGTTCGGGCGCGCGGGCGTGTCGTTCTCGCAGGAATTCGTGAACGCCGTCAAATCGGGCGGCGTTTCGGAGTACGGCACCGTCATGGCGCAGCTTGCCCAGCTATCCGATGACGAGTTGCAGAACATCTCCGATTCCTTCGCCCGAAACGGTCAAGCGGGGGTGGAAGCGTACCTGAACGAGCAGAAACTCCTCGTCCCAGGAACGAAGGAAGCCCTTGATGGCACGAGCGAAGCAGTCGATGAGGCCCTCTCCGGCACGGAACAGGCGGCGGGGGAGGCAGGTTCCGAAACGGGCGCCGCTTACAGCGAAAGCTTGAAAGAAGCGATTTCCTCCTGCCCACAGGAAGTGCGAGATTACATCGCCGAGCTTGAGGAAAGCCTAAAAAGCGCCGAAGACGCGGCGGCTACGGCGGGCGACGAGACTGGCAGCAACTACTCGGATAGTTTGAAGGCGGCGATCGCCTCCTGCCCTCAAGAAGTGCAGGCCTACATCGCGAGCCTCGAAGCGCAGCTTTCCGCGTTTCAGCAGCAAGCGGGAAATATCGGGAGCCAAACAGGCGCTGCCTATGGGCAAAACACCGCGAGTTCCATGGCGGATCAAGGCGGCGCGGTCGCGGGCTCGGCAGATTTCTTGCGCGCTTCGGCCCAGTCCTCGTTCGACCTTCTGATGCAAGGTGCGCAAGACGCGGGAAGCCGTGCCGGGTCCTCGTTCTCCGGGGGCATCGCCGGCATGTTCTCCGCCGTCTTCGGCAGCGCGATGTCGCTTTCCTCGGGGGCGGAAGCGGGCATGTCGGCGGCGCAAGGGGCTCCCTACGGCGCGAATGCGGGGAATCAATTCGCCTCGGCAATCGGCTCTGCATACTCCAACGCCTACGCCAACGCCCAGACCATTGCGGGCGCATGCCGGCAATGGTCGCTCATATCCTCCCAAGCGAGTATGTGGGGTTGGGATGCGGGAGCGGGGTTTGCGCGCGGGATTTCCTCTGCAATCAGCCTGGTACAAGGGGCGGCGAGCTCCATCGCCTCGGCTATTCGCTCGGTTCTCCACTTCTCCGTTCCGGATGAAGGGCCGCTTGCCGACGCCGATGAGTACGGCCCCGACTTCGTACAGCTGATCGCGGACGGGATGACCTCCCGTCTCGACGACGTGAAAGAAGCCGCTCGCCAAGTGGCGCAAACGACGCGAACATCGCTCGAGGGCGCGCTTGCGGACGCGGATATCGGCCTCGGGATTTCCAAAAGCCTGGAGGGCGGCATGTCAGCGGCAACGGCTGCTTTTCAAAGGAACCTGCGAATCGGTCAAGTTGAGGATGACCCCGCAACGCCTCGAGGCTTCATTGCGGCGACCGCTCGCCTAACCGAAGCGGATGCGGCTGCCATGAAATCGGCAGTTGCCGCCTTGAGCGCAGCGGCTAAGCCGGCGGCGCAAAGCGAAGCAAACCGCATCGAGAACAACACCTACTACATCAGCGGCATCAACGTGACCGGCACATCGGACAGGCAGTTCGCGTCCGAGTTCATGGACTTGATGAAACGCTACGGAAGGCTGGCGAAAACCTAATGGCTATTTTAGATCTGGGGCTATCGGAGGGCCCTTACACGGAAAGCGGCATCGGCGTCCGCGTCTACGAACGAGACGACGGAAGTGGTGCCCGCGACATTCGGCTTGTCTGGTCGACGGAGTATGGCAGCGACACCCAGAAAAGCTTCTACATCTGCGTCAAGTACAGCGGAAGGAGGAAGGGCAAAACGCCCACGACTATTTGGCGACGCTGGTACGAGACCGTCGATGCGTCGAAATGCCATGAAACGCAGCCCTATCCCGGTGGACGCACTTGGTGGAGCCACGACTTTGCAATCGGTATGCAAGCGCAAGGCGGGCTGCTTCTCAACATGGCGGGGAGGGAAGGTTGGCGCTACGACACCCGGGAGTTCGATGGGCTCGAGATGGAGGTGGAAATCTACGCGAACTGGCACACCGACGTTCTTGGCGACGGCGTAGCCCGCTCTGAGAGCGCCTTTGCCCAGCTATGGATCAACTACGTGCCCGACTATCATGTC
>OLPO01002198.1_pt1 | contig 12436 bp, 9 predicted proteins | sample 1672831 | NCBI WGS metagenome assembly OLPO01 (sample SAMEA3136728, study PRJEB25190) | human gut metagenome
GACTTTAAGAGGCGAAAAAATGGCAAAAAAGATGGAATACGGAAATTATCTTCATAAAAAAAACAAAAAGCTTCATCATCAGCAACTCCGATCCGAAGAGGCTTTTTGACACAAAAATCCAGGATCGGTTCCTGTGGTTCTATCTCCGGCGCATCTTCGGCCAATTGTATGATTCCGTCTATATCCAGTGTTTTTTCGAGAATTTCTGACAATCTCTGAAGATTTTCCTGCAGTTCCGGAATCTCATCCGGAAGAACAAGCCCCAGATGTCTGCTCTCAATCACACAGTCTTCTACTTTTGGGACATATCCAAGCACTCTTACACCCAGTTCGTCCTCCAGCAGCTTTTTCATCCTTGGATACAGCATTGGCGACATCTGATTAAAAATCACACCTTCTATGTGACTGTCTTTACGGTATTCCATAAAGCCTTTCACATAGGCTGCCAGTGATACGCTCATTCCTCTGCTGTTAATGATCAGGATCACTGGTGTATCTGTGACACATGCAAGATCATAAGCGCTTGCCCTGGTCGTAGTTCCTGCCACGCCATCATAAAATCCCATGACACCTTCCATGACTGAAATCTCACAGTCGGCAGCATTTTGACAAAGAAGGTATCTGGTTATTTCCTTATCTGTAAAAAAGGTATCCAGATTTCTGGATTTTGTGCCTATGACGCGACTGTGAAACATCGGATCAATATAATCCGGTCCACATTTGAAGGACGCAGTTTTCAGTCCACGGTTCACCAAAACCTGCAAAAGCCCGCATGTGATCAGTGTTTTCCCACTTCCGCTTGCTCCTGCTGCAAGAAGAATTCTTGGCACTTTCATACTTTCTTCTCCTTCTTATGAGCCTGTATCGTTATAATGTATATAGGATTTTCTCCCATCATCATATGATATCTGCCGATTTCTCTGGAACGGGCAACTCCAAGCTGAACAACTTCTGTCTCCCATGTCCATTCTGACTGTTCTGTCTGCATTTCTTTTATGCAGGAAAGAGCCTCACCGACCGTTTCAAGGGTAATGCAGTTAATCACTATACGTACCTGTGGATTTTTCTTTTGAAGAAGTTCCACGATGTCTTTCATATTTCCGGATGAACCACCAATAAACGCATGCGTCGGTACAGGCAGACCTTCCATTGCTTCAGGAGCTGTTCCAGGAATGATCTGCATATGATCCAATGCAAACTTCTTTTTGTTTTCTTTCAGAAGTTCAAGCGCATCTTCTTTTTTTTCAATGGCATAAACCTCTCCCTGATCTGCGCGAAGTGCCATCTCTACAGATACAGAACCCGTTCCGGCTCCGATATCATAGCACACGGAATCTTCCTCAAGACAGAGCTTTGCCAGAGAAACTGTCCGCACTTCTGTCTTGGTCATCGGTGCCTTACCACGGATAAATGCCTCATCTGGCAGTCCATGCGTGGTCCGTGCTGCTTTTGCATCAGGATTCCATGCACAGATCACACTCAGAGCATCTCCTCTGTAATCTGTCAGTTCTTTCGCCTGTTTCACAAAAATCTTTTCGGTAGTATAGGAAAGATTTTCGCCGACGTACAGCATTACATCACCCATTCCATATTCTGTCAGCTTCTCTGCAAGATTTGCCGCACCATCTGCTGTACCAAGAATTGCAAAAACTTTCTGATTTGTCCGGATCAGAGAAACAAGATTACACTTTCTTCCATGTGCACTTACAATCTTTGCATCATCCCAGGAAAGTCCGATCTTTGACATGAAATAAACAACTGAGGAAATTCCGCAGATTACTTCTGTATTTTTATCAAGAAGCTTCAGAAGTCCTTTGGCCCCACTGTAAAAACCGGCATCACCTGACAAAGCAATCACAATTCTTGAATACTCCGGATGTTCTTCAATATGTCTGGCAATTTCCGAACTTCTGTATTCATAATATACATCCTGCCCCGGAAGAGCAACTGCATCTGCCATTCTCTTTGCACCAATGATAAGATCTGCTTTCTGTACTGCTTTCTGACCCTGAATCGTCAGTGTATCTTCGCTTCCCATTCCAATTCCGAGAAGTGTTATGTGAGGTACCGGGTGAAATTTCCATTTCTCGGCAAGCATTCGCCTGCATTCTCTGAGTGATAATCCTTCTTCCTTCAGCGGGCGGCCGATGATAATCGGGATTACCCCACATTCTGCCGCTGCCTGGATTTTTTCTTCAAAGCCACCTGCTTTTCCGGAATCTTTTGTTACCAGATATCTGCAGTCATACTGATGCAGCATTGCCGCATTCATTTCTTTTGAAAATGGTCCCTGCATCGCAATAAGGTTTTTTCCCTCAAATCCCAGATTACGACATGTTTCGATCACTGAAGGAAGGGAAAGCACTCTTGCATACAGTCTGTTCTGATAATCAACTACTTCTGTAAAAACAGACAGTTCCTTGCTTCCTGTTGTAAGCAGAACATTTCCGGATGTTTTCTGCAGATATTCTGCTGCTTCCTTTGTACTTTCTACATATACCGCATCTTTATGCGCACCTTCTTCACGCAGGATCCGAGTATAAAAAATTCCTGTATTACAGCATGCCTCACGAATATTTGCAGTTACCTCTGCCGCATAAGGATGTGTCGCATCAAGAACTATTTCCGGTCTTTCCATCTCAAACAGATGCTGCATCTGCTCCTGATCCAGACGTTCTGCCCGAATCGTCAGATATTCATTCTTTTCAAGTGACTTTGTACCATATTCTGTTGCAACACAGACAAGCACCGGAATTTTATTTGCAGTCAGAAAACGACTGATCTCATATCCTTCTGTCGTGCCTGCAAATATAATCGTTTTATACATTCCGATATCCTCTTGGAGTAACCATTTTACCATTTATTTCTTTTGTCTGAGAATTACCTATAAATACAGTTGTAAACATATCTACCTGTGTATCACGAAGCTCTTTCAGGGTCATGACATGATACTCTTCACCCTCACGTCCGATATTGCAGACAGTTCCGCAGACAGTCTCCGGAGATTTGTACTGCATCATCAGATCACAGGCCTTCTGCAGATAATCGTGACGTTTTCTGCTTGATGGATTATAAAGACAGATCACAAAGTCTGCCTGTGATGCTCCAAGAAGTCTGGCTTCGATTTTTTCCCACGGAGTCAGAAGATCACTAAGGCTGATCAGACAGAAATCGTGGATCAGTGGTGCTCCGAGAACTGCTGCTCCGCCAAGTGCCGCTGTGACACCCGGAACGATTTCCAGTTCTACTTCCGGATACTTTTCTCCGACTTCATACATGAGACCTGCCATGCCATAAACTCCGGCATCACCGCTGCAGATCATGGAAACACTTTTGCCTTTCACCGCCTCTTCAAAAGCCAGCACACATCTGTCTACTTCTTTTTTCATTGGTGTTGTCAGATATTCTTTATCTGGAAATGTATTCTTTACCAGGTCGACATATACTGTATAACCAATAATCGTATCACTGTTTTTTAATGCATTCATTGCTATACCGGTCATCTGGTCACAGCCTCCCGGTCCGATTCCTACTACATATATTTTATTCAAAATGTACCTCCCAGTTCCGGAGCGCCAGCGCAGTTGTCACGCCGTTTCTCCCTGTCTTATTTTTGATCAGTCTGCCCTGCTCCGCTCCCAGGACTGCACTGCGTTCACAGACATTATTCACGCCTGTGATTGTCTTTACAAATTCAGAAGTGCCAAACTCACCAATTGCATTATTTAATTCTGCACTATCATATGTTATAAAAGGAACTTCCCAGACTTCCGCGAGTTTCTGTAGTCCCTTTTCGTCCTTTTTAATGGATATACTTGCCAGTTTTTCTACCGCCTGTCTGTATATATCCGCATCCTTCAGACAGATTTCTGCCTCCTGACATATCACATCCGCATCCTTATCTCTGCGGCATCCCATCCCAAGAGTTACTGCCGCGGGAATAATCTGTACCGTAGATGCAAAAGGAGTGCAGGACTTATGTATCGTCACTGCAACACCAATCTTTGGTTTTTTCTTTTCATTCAATGAACAGATCTGCAGCCCCTTTGGAAGATCACCTGTCCAGGGAAACTCACTGTAAAAACCTACTGTTTCTCCTGCCAGGAGTGCTGCTGATACTTCTTTTGCTGCTTTCATATTCCGGATCGAACACTGATTTTTTTTGGCAAACACGTCTACTGCAAAACGATGATGAAGATCTGTTGCCGTTGTTACGACCGGCACTGCACCCATAAGATATGCCGCCTTTTGGGCGAGTTCATTGGCACCGCCAAGATGTCCTGACAAAAGTGAAATTACAAACTTTCCACATTCATCAATCACCAGTATCGCCGGGTCAGATTTCTTACTTGCCACATACGGTGCGATACTGCGCACAGCAATCCCGCATGCACCGACAAAGATAATGGCGTCATCTTCCGCAAAATGACTTTGTGCCCATGTTCCCGTACTTTCTGTAATGGAATCTTCCAGATATTTACTTTTTTTATAAAGCTGTACTGCATAACCCTCGGCATGCAGTCCTTTTTCCAGTCTGGATGCAGTTGCATAACCGGTCAGGCTGAAACAGATGATTGATATCCGCTGCATATTGTTTAATTCCCTTTTAATACTATTTTATTCGGTTGCCTCACGGAACTCCGTTGTAAATCCAGGATCGTACAGTTTGGAACGATCATAATGAGCCGCTTTGACAGAATCACCAATGATCATCAGAGCTGTCTTGGTAATATCATTTTCTGCTGCTGTCTGCGCAAGTGTACCAACTGTACACACAAATTTCTTTTCATCCGGCCATGTAGCCTTATATACGATTGCTGCCGGTGTATCTGCTGTGTATCCTCCTTCAATAAGTCTTTTGCTGAGTTCTTCCAGCATACCGGTGCTCAGAAAAACAACCATCGTTGCCTGATGTACTGCAAAAGACTGAATACTTTCTTTGGATGGAACCGGTGTACGGCCTTCCATTCTTGTAATGATCACACTCTGTGAAATATCCGGCAGTGTATATTCAAGATTCAAAGCACTTGCTGCTCCACAGAATGCACTGACACCCGGACAATAGTCATAAGCGATCCCCTTCTCATCCAGAATATCCATCTGCTCACGGATCGCACCATAAATGCACGGATCTCCTGTATGAAGTCGAACTGTCATTTTACCTTCTGCTTCAGCTCTTTCGATAACTGAAATCACTTCCTCAAGTGTCATCTTGGCACTGTTATGAATCGTACATACGTCCTTACTGTATTCCAGAAGCTGCGGATTTACCAGTGATCCTGCATAAATGATCACGTCTGCCTCCTCCAGATACTGTTTACCTCTGACTGTAATAAGATCCGGAGATCCCGGACCTGCACCAACAAAATGAACCATAGCTGTATTCTCCTTTATTATATTGATTATTTAATTATGCACTAATTATCTGTCTGGTTAATCAATGTGATCAACTCAGCTGCATGTTTCGTCTGACCCAGATATCCAAACTCATTTGAAAAGATCACTGCACCTAATAAAATCTGCTGATAAGAACGATGATCCAGATAAAATTGTATATGACTGGTTACATCCTCCATTGCTTTCTGTAATATATGGTACTTATCCAGTACATGAAGCGCTTCGTCTGTAGTGTTGCATGCAAGGATTTCTCTTGCACATGAAATTTCTGCTCCTGAACGGATTGCAGCAGCACAAAGCACCTCCATACGTCCGTCTGCACTGTGTGAATGTGTATTCATGATTCCGGCTGCGACCTTAACAAACTTGCCTATATGAGAAATAAACAGAATTCCTTTTACTCCCATATTCACAGCCATATCTATCGTTTCACCTACATAATTACTGCATTTGATATTTTTTTCAAAAGGAAGATCCATATGTTCCCGCAGATAATCCGCTCCATAATTTCCCGGTGTCACGATCATGTAACGTTCTCCCTGAGAAAAATGCTGTTTCATCTCCACATGTATACTCTCGATCAAAGCTTTTTCGCTCATCGGTTCAACAATTCCGGATGTCCCAAGAATAGAAATACCACCTTTTATTCCAAGACGCGGATTGAATGTTTTCTGAGCGATTTTTTCTCCTTCCGGCACAAAGATCGTTACTTTCAGCCCGCCTTCATAATGATATCTGTCAGCTGCATCTTCCACTGCCTTAAGAATCATAGCTTTCGGAACGGGATTGATCGCTGCCTCTCCCACTTTCTGTGAAAGCCCGGCTTTTGTAACTCTTCCTACTCCTTTGCCGCCATCAATCGTAATTCCTGACATTTGTGGACATTTCTCAACTCTGGCATAAACCAGAATTCCATTGGTCGTATCCGGATCATCTCCTGCATCCTTTCGAACCGCACAGGTCACTGCATTCTCATCTGTCTGAACATCATGCAGTTCCAGATGGAGTAAAATTCCCTTCGGAGTCATCAGATCAGTCTCATCTGTCTTCTTCTGCCCGAGAAGCATTTCTGCCGCACCCCTGGCAGCTCCTGCAGCGCAGGATCCGGTCGTATAACCGAAACGAAGTTTCTTTTGATTTTTGATAACATAATAATCTTCCAGACCTGTTCTGTGCGCCATACTTTCCTCCTTAATATATGCCTTTTTATTATATTATTTTGCCAAAAAAATGTCAATGAAACACCCCTGTTTCTGCAAAAGAAAAACCAGCCCGAATCAAAGTGATCGAACTGGTTTCTCTGTCGGTATTCATCATATTTTTAATAAATAATAATCGGATATCCCCCGTCAATTGTATTATAGATCAGAGCTGCCTGATCAGTCGGAAGGTTAATACAGCCATGACTTCCTGCACCGCTTTTATATCTGTTTCCGCCAAAGGAAGACTGCCAGGACGCATCATGAAGTCCCTGTCCGTACACAAACGGCATCCAGTATTTCACCTTCACATTATAACCATATTCCTGACTGCTTAAGTTATAAGGACTTGCCTTATAAGCAATAGGCCATGCACCTCTGTATGTCTCTCTGCCGGCTTTTGGGGCTCCGCTGACAATATCTGTTTCTGTGATAAGAGTTCCATCTTTATAAAGCCAGAGATGCTGATTATCAAGACTCACTTCAATATAGCTTCCATTGAGATCGTCTGTGCCATTGCGCTGCATACCACTGATCGCATATACCGGATCCCTGGTAACTGCTGTACCGCTGGCAAGATCAGTAAGCAGCTGTTTCAGTTCCCCGTCCTGATCGATCTGAAATCCATATTCATTATCGGACACTGTTACATCATTGCCATAGGAAGTATGGAAAGTACGCGGAACATAGATCGTATTGTATTTTGTCGCAAGATCCTGCACATATTTCTTAACTGCATCCTGATCAAGATTTATACTTTCATCCGAAATCTGCAGCCAGGACTCAATTGTTCCGGAATCAATCACTTCCGTTGCACTGCCCAGTGTATAGGTTACCGTCGTACTACGATATTTATTCAGCTGATCATTCAGATCTGTGACTTTCTTTTGCATATCATCAGAAACAATTACAGATGGCTGCTGATAAATATTCACATCCAATGTGATCTGTATATCGCCGCCAAGAAGCTTCAAACGGAAATTATCGTCCAGCATCTGGTCTACGTAACTCTGAAACTTTGCTTCATCAATCTGGTTTCCCTGAACATCCTTCACCAGTACAAACTGCTTCTTTGACTTATCATACTGTACTGCTGCATCTACAGAAGCGGTACGTTCTTTATCTCCAAAATTTGAAGCCTGAAGTACTGTTTTTTCCTGTTCTTCATTTTTTTGAATCTGATAATCAATCGTGTAATCCTGCTGCGTGGCAAGCAGTTTACGATTTGCCTTTCTGAAGTTCTTCCAGCTGACTCCTCAACGCCGTCTCATCCAGATCATATCCCAGATCGCTCAACGTTGTATGATAGACATTCTTTCCATCCTCTTTAAACTGCACTTTCCTGTTACGGAAAGAATTCAGTATCTCCTGTTCTGCCTTGTCTGCAGTCATCCGCGAGACATCAAGCCCATAAATCGTTATTTTTCTTCCAAGCGTAGTCGTATCAGTGATATATACATAAGTAAAAAGTCCCGCGGCGAGAATCGCCATACATCCGATACATATACCTAATATGAGTTTTTTTGTTTTTCTGTTGAGCCTGAATCCTTCTGCCATAGTTTCATTCCCTCTTATCTGCTGTATTACTAATTTATTCCAATCGTTTATTCTTAGTATAACAAAAAAGGAAAAGCCAGACCGTAACCTAGATTTTCCCCTTTCTATTAATCATCTTCTCTGATAGCCTCAATAACACGTTTACAGTTATTCTGATCGTCATACGCATAAAAATCATTTATTCGTCTCTGATATTCCGGTGTAAGCTTGGCATCATTTTCAATGATTGAAATCAATGCATCCACTGTTGACGGAAGATCTTCACATACCGGGCCAAATCCATCACGTTTATAATCAAAATAGCCTGGATCATAAACCTGTCCATGGAAGAATTTTTCTCTATCAAACTGTGCATATACAACAGGCTTTCTCAAATAACAAAAATCAAAAAATGTACTTGAGAAATCTGTAAGCATAATACTTCCTTTTACAAAAAGCTCCTGATAATCCAGATGTCCTTTCGGAATTTCAAAGACATCATTTTTTTCAAAATCTACTGTCTGTTCTGAATGAATCGGGTGCATACTTAAAATACCCTTATAACCATATTTTCTCATAACTGCAAGCAGTCTTTCATCATGAATAAGATCGTTATAAAACTTATAATAATCTGTTTTCTTAAACGAATGGCTATATTTACTCTTTGATGTGGCATCATCAAAACTATCCGAAATATATCTTCTCCATGTAGGCATGATCAGAAGTATCTTTTCCGGTTCTTTTTCCTGGTTTTTTCGAATCAGATTATCAAAACGTGGAAATCCCGTCAGTTTTACTTCTTTGTCATATAAGTAATGTCCATTAACAATAGAACTATATTCTGGTTTAGCGGCAGTAATAAAGGTACTGATATTTTTGTTTACCTTATTCAGCCAGACTGACAGATCGTCCTTTGTGATACCATGCTGCAGAAATGTATATTTAAAACTACTGATTCCTTTATAGAGATTTTTATCTTCACCAAAAGCGTCAAAAACATCTTCATTTGCAGATGAAGAAACAATTTTATCACATAACAGAAACATTTTCTTATATTTTTTGCTATGCAGATCAATCACTGGTCCATACTGCTGCATTCTCTGATAGTCTGGAGCTGATCCGGCTATAACAAAATATGGCTTGATATCCGGATATTCTTTGCGGTGTTCGCGCAAATATCTGAAAAGATGTTCCCCATTATCATTGGCAATATAATCCCTGTCTGAAATCAGCCAGATTTCCTTCTTTTTGAAAAGCTTTCGTAACTGTATCTGCCATCTGAGCCATGCTGCATCCCAACGTCCTTTCATACAGAGTCTCCTTGATGCCTTAAGCTCACAAATAAATTTTGTAGTCAGAATACTTTTAGGAACTGAAACTTCCAGCCAGTTATTATACTGTCGTACAAAGTACTTTCCTGAAAAATAGGACGCGCCGGCATTTCCATATGCAATTGGCATAAACTTGGTGAATACCATTCTCATTCTGCACTCAGCACCATTCGGTAATTCCAGCACTGGAAATATCCTTTGTTTTTTACCAATAAGTGGAATTCTGACACGATAAAACTTAAACTGCCACTCTGTTCCTTCAATCGTGTCTTTTTTGCCAATATCATAGGAATTAAATTCAACTGGATAATATTCTTTCTCATTTGATGTGTATTTCAATTTCAGATCAGGACAAAAATCAAAAAGCCAGTTTCTGAGACATCCTTCCAAAACAAGCTCGTCATTCTTAATGGAAATGAAGTTTACATGAAGAGTTGCCCCTCTGTCTGTTATGTTGATCATAGAATAATTTTCATACATAACCATATTATCACTCAGCTTGAACTGCTCTTTGTCAAGTTTTCCATTCTTGAATTTCAGAAGCCGAATCTTTTCATCCATTCCAAGAGTTCTTGCTCTGATGATACACTGATCATCTACCGTCTGAAAATACTGATAGATTTGTTTTTTGTACTGTTCAAACGCATCTTTGCTAATTATATGATTGTAACCGAAAGAAACCCGGAACTGCATATCATAAACAAGAATATGCTGCAGATATCGTATCACGCATCCATATTTCTTCTGTGAAAATCTGATGAGTTCACCATAAAACTGTTCCGGCGTACCAATATACCACAGCTTTTTATTTCTTTGTCCCTGTACCGCTGAGGATTCATCTGCACGTTTACGATAATCGCAGACTGCATTTGTCACCACGCCATAACGTCCTCTGTCCATAATGATTTTACTTATATAGACAGTATCTTCCCCATATTTCTGTTCTTCATTAAAGCGCCATTTCTTAGCCACTTCACTTTTTATGACGCATGAAGTCACATGCATCTGAATACTACTTTCTTCATTAAGAATATTTATAATACGACTCTGTTTATTGAGAAACCTGAAATCAAGCGGATGAAAATCTGTTCTGGCCTCAAAAAACTGCATTCTGCCTGCGATCAAATCAATATGCTCATAACTCTCATCAAAAAAGTTACGAATCATTCTATAGGCATTTGGTTCCCATTTATCATCTGAATCCAGAAAATTCACATATTTTCCTTCAATATATTCCATACCATGATTTCTCGCAGCGCTAACACCAGCATTCTCCTGAGATACATATACAATATTGTTCGGATATTTATCAGCATATCTCTGGCAGATTTCTGCAGAGGAATCCTTGCTACCGTCATTTACCAGAATGATCTGGATGTTCTTTTCAAAACCTATATCCTGGGCAATAACCGATTCTACCGTCTCTTCCAGGTATTTTTCAGCATTATATACAGGAATTACTATCGAAAAAAGATATTTTTCCTTCTTTTCCAATACCTTCTTCTCCCTTCAAATTTGTCCATAACTATAACCCTTTGATTATACGGGTTATTATTTCGCTTGTCAATGATTCCATTCTGTCGTGCAAAGATTTTTCTTTCACTCTTCTTTCATCAGAAGAGTATTCTTTTCATAACAATTGCTCCTGGGCGTTCTATAAAATAATAAGCAGTAATTCCAAGAATGGTTGCAGAAATAATTGACAACATAATAGCTATAATTGGATGCATCTGAATATAAGTCGTATTTTTCCAAAACGTATGCTGCAAGATAACAAACGCTGTTTCCTGCATAACATACATAGAATATGTATATTTTCCCAGAATTCCCCAGAACGGATGATCCATAAGCAGTGAGAGAATTCCTCTTCGCGTAAGAAAACAAATAAACAAAGCTGTAAAAAGAACTACAACAATAATCTGATTTCTAAAAGCCTCTTTACTATAAAAAAAATTCACAGCAAGCATCAGAGCTGCCGAAATCTCAATCACCGATATTCCCAGTTCTGCTATTTGTGAACAGCTTTCCTTTTCCGGCAATTTTCTGTACATGTTTTTCAAGAATTCAAACATCATTCCAAGCATATATCCCCATCCGACACCTGCAATTCCCCTTGCAAGTCCCAGATTGAGTACCCCATATACCATTTTTCTGCCAAAACCGCCACTCATAAAAAATAAATTTACTGCATAGCCTCCACAGACAAGCAAAAGAATCAGCAGCTTCATAACAGCTGAATTATGAAAGCATTTATAAAGCACAAAATAGAATACTTCTGCAATAAAAAAGGCTGACACATACCAGTTTAAGCCACTCCAATCCGAAACAATACCACTTGACTGCAGAAAAAACAGATTCAGAAAAGACGTAGTGAATGATTTTTTTCCCAATACCATCGAAATGCAGATAGAACAGGCCAGAACAGGCCATAAACGTGCAATTTTTGCCCGGAAAAACTCACGAAACGATCTGTCTGGATGTCGCTGTATCGATTGATACAAAAAATAACCCGAAATTATAAAAAAACATTCCACGATATATTTCATATACCTTGCATCTACAGCCAGCGTCTTATAGACTGCGCTGTCATCTGTATATGGCATGATAAAAGAATGTAATAAATGAAAATAAATAATACAAATTGCAAATACAAAGCGCAGACATTCAATACTGTAGTATTTCTTATCCTGTGTATACTGCTTCATGAAAAAACATCTCCAATTTTTATGATTCCTGCTAATCGTAGCACAGATTGCAGAAATCGTCAAATTTATGATTTATGCCTAAATTTTGAGGCAAAAAAAAAGACACATCACCAATTTTTTTGTATTGATGATGTGTCTTTTTTAAATTTGTTTGAACATCTTAGAAAATGTTAATTTTCTTCTTAGAACTTGCCAGCGTCTGCAGCTTCCTGTACGGCAACTGCTACAGCAACTGTCATACCAACCATCGGGTTGTTACCAGCGCCGA
>OLPO01002208.1_pt1 | contig 12405 bp, 9 predicted proteins | sample 1672831 | NCBI WGS metagenome assembly OLPO01 (sample SAMEA3136728, study PRJEB25190) | human gut metagenome
CGGTCAGGTTGACAGGACGCTTGAAGAAGTCCTTCGTGTAGTCAACGCCGCCCTCATCGTTGCGGGGGATATCGTTGAGGTCAAGGGTGGTCACTTGGAACATCTCACCGGCACCCTCGCAGTCAGAGCCGGTAAAAATCGGCGTATGCACGTAGGTAAAGCCGTGCTCATGGAAGAACTGGTGCAGGGCGAACGCCGCCTGGCCGCGCACGCGGAACGCAGCGTTGAAGGTGTTGGTGCGGGGGCGCAGGTGGGTCATGGTGCGCAGGTAGTCCATGCCCATCTTCTTTTTCTGCAGCGGATAGTCGCCGCCGCAGGGGCCGAGCACGGTGATTTCATCCGCATTGATCTCAAAGGGCTGCTTGGCGCCCGGGGTCACAACAACGCTACCGGTGACCTCAAAGCTCGTGTACAGACCGCACTTGGCGATCTCGGCATAGTTGGCGAGCTTGTCGGCCTGGAAAACAATCTGGACGGGCTTATAGCAGCTGCCGTCGGACAGCGAGATAAAGCCGATATTTTTAGAATCGCGCACAGTCTTGGCCCAGCCGCAGACGGTGACCTTGGTGCCGTCTGCAGGGGTGGCCTTGTACAGCGATGCAAGTTCCGTTCTCTGCATGGATAGTCCACTCCTCTTTATATATATGAATGTTCCTATTGTAACAGGTATTTTATAAAAAGTAAAGAGCCGATATTTGCAGAGTTGCAGGGTTGTAGGGGCCGGGCATGCCCGGCCCGGAGGTATCCCGCGGGCAGGCGTTTATGGGAAGGTGCAGGGCCGGACGTGTCCGGCCCCTACCGCGCGGCGATGATGTTACGTTTGCGATGCTATGAAGGTCTGCGGGGCGTCGGGGACGCCGATTCCTACCGTAGGGGCGGATTCCATATCCGCCCGTGGGAGTGTGCGGCGGCGCAAGCTGCCCGGGAGGATGAATCCCGCCCCTGATTGAAATTGTAATGAGAGATTTACCCTCCCAGCACCGCCGCCAGCGCTTTGGCGGCGTATTCTCCGGCGCGGAGGGCCTCGTCCAGCGTGTTTGCGTGGCCGCCGATCTCTATTAAAAGACTGCCTGTCGTTAAATCCTGATTGTAAAACCGATACCCGCACAGCACAGGGCGGGTCAGGCCCGGGTAGGCACTTTCCATAGCGGCCTCCCATTCGGCGGCAAAACGCAGATTGAGCCGCCAGTTAGGCAGGGCAATGCTGCTGCCGTTGCCGCACCCGGCAATGACCATGACCTGCGCCGTGCTCTCGCCGTCGATCTCGCACACGGGCTTGACCCGCGTGCCGTCGCTGTCCTCGATGGCATCGCGGTGGACATCCAGCACGACCTTTATAGAAGGGTAGCGCTCCAGATACGTCTGCACGCCCGCGCGGCTGCGCTTATAGCTGTCGGTGTAGCCGGGCGCATCATAGAGCGTTTCGTCGTGCAGCGTGCGGATGCCCGCCGCGTTGAGCACCTGCGCCATTTTCTCTCCGACGGCACACATATTCAGCGCCGTGCTTTTGCTGCGGGCCGTGTAGCCGGGGTCAAACACGGGGTCCGGCCAGGTCTGGTAGCTCTCGGTGGCATGGGTGTGCATGATGAGCACCTGCGGCAGGGCACTGTTCTTTTCAACGGCAAACGGTAAATTTTGCGTCGTCACAGCGGCGCGCAGGTCAGCGTCGGTGTGCTCGGTGCTGTTTCGGATGCTGCCTGCGGCCAGTGCCACATAGCCGTCGCCGCTGCCCTGCCTGAGCGTCACGCTGCGGATGCGGCCCGCGTCGTCCAGCTCCGGCGCGGCGCTGGGCAGCGGCGTGGAAGCGGGGGACGGCTCCGGTGTGGGCGTTGCCGCAGCTGTCGGGGCCGGGGAGGGCGTCGCCGTGGGCACGGGCGTGGGGCGGCGGTCCGGCTTCTGGGGCTTGTAGGCGGCCCGGGCGGCATCCGCTGGCCAGGCGATGGCCGCAGCCGCCGCGGGGTCCTGCAAAAACAGCGCCCCGCGCACGATCCACGCCCGCCCGGGGCAGACCGCACACGCGGCCAGAACCGCCGCCGCACTGCCCGCAAATGCGGCCCCGCACATCGCAGCCGCCGCCCACCGGCGCAGCTTTTGCATGGCACACACCCCCTTGTACCAGAATTTTATGCGATTTTTTTGGTTTCTATGAAGTTTTTTTCAAAAAGCCCTTGCAACTTTGCAAAAAGTGTGGTAGGATAACTTGTACTGTTATGGGGAACCAAGGAGGTGGAACGAATGCCTAATATTAAATCTCAGAAGGATCGTGTTGTTCAGGCCAAGAAAGAGGCTCTGCACAACAAGGTCGTCAAGTCCAACCTGAAAACAGTGGTCAAGAAGGCAAACGCTGCCATCGACAGCAATGCTGCTGACAAGGAGACCGTCGTTAAGGTTGCTGTCTCTGCCATCGACTCTGCTAAGAGCAAGGGTGTCATCCATAAGAACACCGCTGCCCGCAAGATCAGCCGCATGGCTAAGCGCGCCAACAAGGCTGCTGCTCAGTAATTGATCGCATGAACAATGCCCGCCGTGGGAACACGGCGGGCATTTTCATTTATATTTTGCGGAAAAGGCTTCTCCCCTGGGGGAGAAGCTGTCCGCGAAGCGGACTGATGTGGGGAGAGTGTGCCCTGACAGCCCGTTACCGGGTGGCAGTGGCAAGGTCTGCCCTCATCCGTCTGCGGGCGGGGCCGCAGACACCTTCCCCCGAGGGGGAAGGCTCCCATTTTATAACTCCTGCTCCATCAGCAGCTTCTTCAGCGGCAATAGCGCCGCGGGCTCGGCGCTGAAGGTGCGGATGCCGAGCTTTAAATAGGCCGGCATGGCATCCACGGCGGCCACGGTGATACCGCAGAGGTAGACCTGTGCGCCGTGCTCCTGCGCCTGCTCCAGAATGCCGCTGACAAGGCGCAGCACGGCGGGGTTCGTCAGCTGGTTCACGGCGGCGGTGGGGTTCTGCACAAGGCCCAGCGTGTAGCGGGTCAGGTCCTCAATATCCACAGCCATCAGCTGCGCGCCGTGCTCCATCATATCCCCGGCCATGACCGCGGCGGACGGCATGTCCACAACGCAGCCCAGCATCATCGGGCCGGTCTCGCAGCCCTCGGCCAGCAGCTCGTCGCGGCAGGTGTTGACCTCGTCAACGCAGCGATCCCAGTCGGCCACATCTTTTATCATCGGGAACACGACCCGCAGGTCGCCGTCCGTGGCGGCGCGCAGCAGCGCCCGGATCTGCGGCTTGAACAGCCGGTTGCCGCGCAGGCGGTCCTGCGTCTCCCCGGCCCAAGGGGCGTCGTCGTCGGCGCGGGTATCGCAGGTGCGCAGCAGCACTGGCACGCCCTCGGCGCTTTTCAGCAGCTCGCGCAGACGGGTGGTCTGCACCTCGTCGCTCTGGTCGTACAGAATCGCGGTCTCGGTGCGCACAAGGCCGATGCCCGCCGCGCCGCGCGTATGGGGCACGTCGCTGTCGCTGATGTTGCAGGTCGGCATCAGGCGGAAGGCCGTGCCGTCCTTCGTCAGGCAGGGCAGGGCGGCCACGGGGTCGGGCTTCTGGCCGTGCAGGCGGCTCAATGCAATTTTACAGTCCGCCTGGGCGATCTGCGCACCGTCCGGCTCCACAATAAGCGTGCCGTTGTCGGCGTCAAGGATCGCACGGTGGCCCACGGCCATGGCCGCAGTGCCGCCGCCCAGCTGTACCACCGCCGGGATGCCCATGCTGCGGGCCATGATGGCGGCATGGCTGACCGTGCTGTCCTGGTCGCTGGCCAGGCCCAGCACCATGCGGCGGTCCAGACTGAACAGGTCACTGGGAAAGAAGCGGTCCGCCACCAGGATGCTGGGGCGCTTCAGATGCAGGCGGCGGCGCGGGCGTCCGTCCAGAATATCCACCACGCGGCGGCAGACGTCGCAGACATCGACGCTGCGCTCCCGGATGTACTCATCATCGACGTTTTTCAGGCGGCCCGCAAAAATCTGCTCGGCGCGCTCGACGGCGGCAGCCCCGCCCGCACCGGCGGCGATATAGTCGCCGATCTCGTTCGTGAAGGACTCGTCCTCCAGCAGGGCGATCTGGAACAGCAGAATATCCGCGTCCGGCCCCTTGGCGCGCTGGCTCAAACGGCGCAGCTCATCCTTGGCCAGCACGACGGCGACGTCGTAGAGGGCACGCTCCCGGAACGGGTCGCAGACGATGCGGTGCAGGCCGGTAGTGCCGTGGTCGATCTGCTCAACCGGGCCGACCACAATGCCGGTGGACGCCGGTACGCCGGTATAGGTGTGCATAGGATGCCTCCTTTTTTTCTTCTTGGCCCCCTCCGGGAGGGGCCTCCCGCAGGGTCGGATGAGGGGCGGGTTCGCCGCAGACACCCGTTAAAGGCTTACCGCCCGGCCCCTACAGCGCGATACTTTGGCAAACGCGGGCGGGGCCCCAAGGGGGAAGCCTTTTTACAAAATCGGCAGCTCGCCCAGGGTCTTGCTGACCAGGGCGGTCACAAACTCCTCGGGCACGGCGGCGGCGATGGCACGCTCGGTCACGAGGGTGTTGTCTCTGCCGTCCAGCAGGGCGGGGAAGCGGTCTGCCGGGTCCTTGTCAAAGCTGCCCATGAAGGTCGCGGCCAGCAGCTTCGGCGTGTAGGGCATGTCCTCGGGCACGCCGACGCGCTCGGCGGCCAGCTCCAGCGGGGCCAGTGCGCCGCGGGTGGGCGCACTCGGGTTCGGTGCGTAGGGCGCCGGGTAGTTTGCGCGCAGCCGCGCGTTTTTCTCCACAAGGTCAATTTCCGGTGCGCGGGCGCAGACCTCGGCCAGCAGTTTTTGGTATTGCTCGGCAAAGCGAGCCAGAAATTCCTCATTGTCGGGCAGCATGGCGTAGGCCGTGCCGCCGCAGCGGCCAAACAGCCGCAGCGTGTCAAAGTAGCCCAGCGCGATGTTGCGCCCGGCGCGGGCGGGGTCAAAGTCCAGCGTCGGACCCAAATCCCAATGGCTGCGCACGATGCGCGTCGGCAGACCGGTGGTGTTGGGGCGTACAATGCCGATGCCGTCCACATCGACGCCGAGCAGCTCCGCTGCGCCCATTTTTGCGGCCAGATCCAGCGGCATATTGTCGCGCCAGCCGCCGTCAATGTACTTTACACCGTCAATTTCCCGCGGGCGCAGGGCCGGGAAGCAGGCACTGGACGCCAGCATATAGTCCTTTAACTGCCCTTCGGGGATGTCCTCGATGGGGCACTGCACGCTGCGCAGGCTGCCCAGCTCGGTCATGACAAGGCCGAAGTGGATAGGCGATGTGCGCACGGCGTCCTCGTCGATCAGACGGTCGATCATCTCGGCCAGCGGTTCAACGTTCAGTCCGCCGCTGCGGATGATGTCGAGGAAGAACGCACGCAGCTCCTCGGGCTTGAGCGTTGCGGGGACTTCGAGAACATCGTGAATTTCCAGGCTGCGCCACAGGTCCTCGGCCTCCTGGATCTTGCCCATCGTGAACAGGCAGCCGTTCAGCGTGCCGACGCTTGCGCCCGTGATGATGTCAGGCGTCCAGTCCAGCTCCTGCAGAGCGCGCCAGACGCCGATCTGATAGCTGCCCTTGGCCCCGCCGCCAGCCAGCACCAGCGCACGTTTTCCGGTATGTTCCATCGGAAAAAAGCCCTCCTGTTTTGTAGTTTTATTCATTATAGCATTTTCTGTTTTAAGTTGCCATAGCAAACCGGGTCACAATCTGCGGAAATTGCGCAGTTTTTTCAAATTTTATAAGGTGCTTGCAAGTGGCAGAAAAAAAGAGTAAGATAAAAATCAATGTGGCGACGCCCGGTAGGGGCCGCATATATGCGGCCCGCAGCTTTACGGCGGGCGTTCGTCTGCCATACACGCGCGGGCCGGGCATGCCCGGCCCCTACAGCGCAGTCACTCTTAGAAGAAGGAGCAAAAGCCTATGTCTACCAAACCGATCCTCGTTGTCATGGCCGCCGGTATGGGCAGCCGCTACGGCGGACTCAAACAGATCGACCCCGTCGGCCCGTCCGGCGAGGCCATCCTCGACTACAGCCTGTACGATGCCCGCCGCGCCGGGTTCAAGACCGTCGTCTTTATCATCAAGCACGAGATCGAGCAGGCGTTTAAAGAGGCCGTCGGTGCCCGTGCCGTGCGCGCCGGGTTCGAGGTCCGCTACGCCTACCAGCAGTTGGAAAAGCTGCCCGAGGGCTTCACCGTGCCGGAGGGCCGCGTCAAGCCCTGGGGCACCGCCCATGCCATCCTCGTGGCCGAGGAGGCCATCGGCGACGCGCCGTTTGCGGTCATCAACGCCGACGACTACTACGGCCCGCAGGGCTTCAAGCTCATCTACGACTACTTGAGCACCCACGCCGACGGGGACCGCTACGCCTGGGCCATGGTCGGCTTCCTGCTGGGCAACACGGTCAGCGCCAACGGCAGTGTCAGCCGCGGCATCTGCGTGACCGACGAGAGCCGCAACCTCGTCAGCGTGACCGAGCGCACCTGCATCGAGCCCTACGCCGACGGCATCCATTACAGCGAGGACGGTGGCAAGAGCTGGGCCGACCTGCCCGCCGACTGTGTTGTCTCGATGAACCTGTGGGGCTTCACCCCCGCCTACGTGCAGGAGGCCAAGGCCGGTTTTGCCGCGTTCCTGCAGGCCAGCCTGCCCGTCAACCCGATGAAGTGCGAATATTACCTGCCCACCGTCGTGACGAACGCGCTGGAGGCCGGCAAGGCGGATGTCCATGTGCTGACCAGTGCCGACAAATGGCACGGCATCACCTACCGCGAGGACAAGCCCGAGCTGGTCGAAGCCCTGAAAAAGATGAGCGAGGATGGGCTGTACCCGGTGGATAGGCTGTTCTGAAAATCGTATAAAAATGCGGCCTCCTGCGCGGAGACCGCATTTTTGTTTTGCGTAGGGGAGGGATTTTTCCCTCCCGTGGAGTGGATGGCAGCCGCGCACTTCCCCGGAGCGGTCAAGACCGCTCCCTACAAAGCACCCGTGAACGGCGATCCGCGCAAAAAACAGCAAAAAAATACCTTTAATATTTTACAAATGTTCGGGTTGTAATTGCCCTCTGCGTCGGGTATAATAAGGTTAGCGTTATTGCTTTGTATGCACGCCCGCTGCGGCGTTTTTTACGAAAGCTGCGTTGCAGCGCAGCATTTGCAAAAGGAGAACTACTATGATGAAGAAAACCACCTTCGGCGCCGTTCTGGCGTTCCTGTTTGCCGCTGCCGGTGCCCTGACCGCCGCCGCTCTCTATCTCTACCACCGTGAAAAGGAGCTGGACGAGTACGAGCGCCTGCTGTTCAGCGACGACTACGAGGATGACGATTACGACGACGAGGATTCCACCACCTACGAGAACATCCCCTCCGCCCCCGCAGAGGAGAAGGAGTAAATGATCCTCAAGGCTTCCCCCGCGGGGGAGGCCTTTCTGCCACCACAACCCGGCTGGGCACCGACCTGACGGCGTCCGGCTTTTTGGCAATGCCATACTGCCACGGAGAAAACACAATATGCGTAAACTGCTGCTTTGGCTTGTGATGGTCGCCGTTATGATTGCCGCCATCCTGGGCGGAACGGCGGCTTTTCTTTACAGCCGCACCGGGACGGACGCCCTGCCGCAGGAGGCCGTCACCTTCGGTGAGCAGACCCTCGAGCCCAACGGCTGGAGCTGGGTCATCCCGGTGCTGGGCGATAAGGTCAACAAGACCTACGAAAGCCCGACGAACCTGACCGTGCAGAAGCTGGGCACCTTCACCGATACTGTGCCGCAGCTTGTCCTGCCCGACTGGGTCACCGCTGCCGAGCTTCAGATCACCGCGCCCGACGGCACGGTCTGGACCGGCGCACTGGCCGACTGCAATACCTATACCTATGCACAAAACGGAGACTATCAGATCATCGTGACCGCGCACCACAGCAGTGCGGACAACCCCGGCGACCCCATGGGCTGGTACGCCTACCGCGCCGGCTACACGATGGCGATGAACCCCAAGGTCACCCTTAGCACCGAGCGCGCGCCGCAGGGCGGCATCGTGGCTGTGCAGCTGTCCGGCATTCTGGACGGCGAGCCGAGCCTGGAGACCGATCTGGGCACCGTCTGGTTCCGCAAGACCGCCAGCGGCTACATGGGCTATATTCCCGTGACCTACAACGCCGAGGGCGGCGACCATACGCTGCACCTGACCTGCGGGAGCCTGGAAAAGGACATCACCCTGACCGTCACCCGCACCATATATGATACGGTCACCGTCCCCGCCGAGGAGGACACCGGCGGCGGGGAGGAGTTCCGCAACGCTATATGGCCGCTGTACACAACGGGCAGCTCCGCCAAGCTCTGGAATGGCCGCTTTGAGGCCCCCAGCGCGGGCGCTGTCGCCATGGAGTACGGTGTCACCCAGATGGTGGACGGCCAGCGCAGCGGCCAGGCCACCGGCCTGACCTATGCCGCCGCGGACGGCGAGACCGTCACCGCCCCGCAGGCAGGCAACGTTGTCTTTGCGGGCACGCTGACCCTGACCGGCGGCACGGTGGTCATCGACCACGGCTGCGGCGTAAAGAGCTACCTGTACGGGCTGGAGACTGTCGGCGTGGAGCGCGGGCAGAGTGTGTCCGCCGGCGACCCGTTGGGCACCGCCGGGACGGCCCACAACCTGATCTACGAGCTGCGCATCGGCAGCAAATCCACTGACCCGCAGACCGCGCTGGACGGAAACAGTGGTCTGCAATTCCGCGAGGCTGAATAAAATAGCTGCACACGGCACACCCGGTCTGCCGTGCCGCTGCCGTTTTGCCGGGCATCCATAAAGGTCCCTAAAAGAGTGAGTGTGAGTATGGAAGAAGATAAGAAATCCACTGCGGTACAGCCGGAGGAGGCCCCCAAGCCGAAGCCCCGGCGCCGCAAGGCAGCCAGCCACCAGCCTGCTGCCGACACGCCCCCTGCGCCGACGGACAGCGCTGAGCCGCCCGCCGCAGACGGGCAAAGCACAAAAAAGCCTGCCGCGTCCCCCAAGAAGCCGCGGGCCAAAAAAAACACAAAGACAACAAAAACAACAAAAACCGCAAAGCCCAAGACGCCGAAGGCTGCTAAGACGGTGAAAAAAGCCCCGGCTGACGAGACCCCGGAGCGCAAGGCCCCCGCACAGGAGAGCCCCGTTCCCGCCGCGCCGGGGTTTGAGACCGGGCCCGAGCCCAAATCCGAAAGCAAGCCCGAACCGCCGGAGACCCCCGCCCGGGAGGACGCTGCCGCACCCACTGTGCCCGACGTCCCGAGTACCCCGGAGCTGCCCGAGCCTGCGGAAAGGGCCGAGCCCGCCGGGACGGAGCCCGAACCGACAGTGGACGCCCCTGCCGCTGACGATACGCCTGCGGCAGAAGCGCCCCCCGAGGCCGCCGCGGCAGACACAGCCGTCACCGACACGCCCGAGCAAACCGGGGACGTCCCCGCGGAGGACGTTGCCGAGCCGTCCGGCCTTGTTTTCAGCGATGACCTTGCCAACGATAAAGCCCTTGCCGCTGAGGCCGCACGCATGGCGAACATCTCCCGCACGGCGCAGCTTTCGATTGCGCAGATCATGGCCGGGCTGGAGGAGAACCCCGCGCCGTCTGCCGGGCCTGCCCCGGCGTCCGAGGCACCGCAGCATGACAGCGCCGCCGACGACGAGGACGACGAGCCGCAGGATACGATCCCGCAGGCCCTCGGGCGCGGTGTGTTCGGCATGTTCAAGTGGCTGCTCCTCGTTGTGCTGTTCGTGCTCATCATCGCAGGCGGCGGCGTGGCATGGCTTTACCGCAGCGCCACGCCTGATATGCTGCCCGAAGTCAAGGTCACCTTTGACGGCCAGGAGCTTGCTCCCACGGCCTACAAGTGGCACGTGCCGGTGGTCGGCAGCTTTTTCAGGCGCACCTACGCCGAAACGCTCAATTCCTCTCCCGTTGTGCTCGAGGATGCCATATCCGACGCATCGCCGGATATTATCGTGACGCCGTCCGACTACAGCACCCAACTGACCATCACCGACGCCGACAAAGAGACCGTGTACGAGGGCAGCGTCACCGGCTTCCGCAGCTATCTGTTTGCGGAGAACGGCACGTTTGACGCCAAACTCGTCGTCACCGCGTCTGACAGCGCCGCCGAGGATCGCTCCAGCGTCACCGGCACCGAGACCTGGCAGTTCCGCTTCACCGTCAGCATCAAGCCGTCCATCACGCTCTGCACACCGACGGTGCAGCAGGGCAGCGTGGCCGCCGTGCGTGTCGGCAGCACCATGAGCCGGACCGAACCGACGCTGACGGGCCCGCTGGAAAGCACAGGCTTCGTCAGGGCCGCCAACGGCTGGATCTGCTACCTGCCCATCCCGTGGAACGCCGAGACCGGAAACACCGAGCTGACCGTGACTGCCGACGGTTATACCGAAACGCTGACGCTGTCGGTCCGCGCAGCCTCCTACTCCTACAAGGATTACAGCGCCAAGTCCCAGCTGATGTCGCCCTACATCGGCGCGGACGACGCCCCCGATGCCGTCCGCAGGCTGCTGACGACTGACGGCGGCGAGATCCAGTGGGCCACGGGCGGCTTTGTGCAGCCGTTCCTGGACAGCTTTGACACGCCGCTGCTCTACGGCATGACCGAGTACGTGGGCCGTTCCTACAGCGAGCGCAGCACGAACTACGGCTACGGCGGGCGCACCTCGACAAATGTCGTCATCAAGCCGAAGAAGTCGAAGGATTCTATGATCGTGCCCGCCAGCGGCCATGTGCTGCTGGCCGAGGACCTTGGCGGCAGCTACGGCTACACCGTCGTCATCGACCACGGCGCGGGCCTCAGGAGCATCTTCTACGGCCTGACCGCACTGGACGTCGAGGCCGGGGACGATGTCAAGCAGGGCCAGCTGCTGGGCACCAGCGGCAGGACCGTTGTGGCCGAGCTGCGCATCGGCACCGTGCCCATCAACCCGCTCCTCGTCTGGCGCGGCCAGTGCGACGGGCTGAAATATTATTGAGTAAAAAGGCATCCATCTTTTAGGAAAAGGTGGGTGCCTTTTTTTGCGTGCCGTGGCTTCCCCCTCGGGGGAAGGCAAAAGGCACAGGTACACGCGCCCCGGCATAGTATGGCGCAAATCAAACCGAGGTGAGCGCCTATGCCGAAAACATTTTGCGTGGTCGGGCACGATGCCCGCCAGCAGGCGGCGGCGCGCGTGCTGCGCCGTGCGGGTTACGGCGTGACCGCCGCCGACAATGCCGCCGCAGCCGATTACATTTTGCTGCCCATGTCCCAGGGCCGCGTCAGTGACGAGGTCGCCCGCGCACTGCAGGGTGCGGGGCAGGGGACGCTGATCTTAGCAGGCCGCCCCGGGATGCCGGTGCGGATGGCCGCGCGGGAGGCCGGGCTGCCGCTGATCGATTATTTTCTGCGGCCCGAGCTGGAATGCCTGAACGCCGTGCCCACCGCCGAGGGCTGTCTTGAGCTGCTGCTCCGCCTGCGGGAGCGCACGATCTGGGAGAGCGGCTTTCTCGTGCTGGGCTATGGCCGCGTCGGGCGTGCCGTGGCACGGCGGCTGGTGCTGCTGGGCGGGCGCGTCACCGTGGCCGCCCGCAGCCCCGAGCAGCGCGCCAATGCCCGCTGTGCCGGGTGCCGCGCCGCGCCCCTGACGGCCCTGCCCACACTGCTGCCCGGCTTTGACGCCGTCATCAACACGATCCCCGCGCCGGTGCTGCCCCGGGCCCTTCTGCAGCAGCTGCCGGGCGGGGCGCTCATCATTGACCTGGCCAGTCTGCCCGGCGGCACCGACTTTGCCGCCGCCGAGGAACTGGGTCTGCACGCCGAGCACGCCCTGGCCCTGCCGGGCCGCTGCGCGCCGCAGACAGCCGGGGCGCTGATTGCACAGACCGTGCTGGCGATCCTGGAAGAACGCGATCCCGACGAAAGGAGCACCACCCCATGACCACCCAATCCAAACGCACCGTCGCCTTTGCGCTGTGCGGCAGCTTTTGCAGCTTTGCTGCGGTGCTGCCCCAGCTGCGTGTCCTGACTGCCCGCGGGTGGGACGTCCTGCCCGTTTTGAGTGCCAGCGCCGCCGGGCTGGATACCCGCTTCGGCACCGCGTCGGCCCTGCGGCAGACCTTATATGAAGTGACCGGCCACAGACCGCTGACGACCCTGCAGGCCGTTGAGCCGCTCGGCCCGCAGCGGCTTGCCGAGGCGCTCATCATCGCCCCGGCCACCGGCACCACGATGGCGCTGCTGGCCGCAGGCATCAGCTCGACCCCCGTGACGCTGGCCGCAAAAAGCCTTTTGCGCGGCGGACGGCCCATTATTATCGCGCCGTCCACGAACGATGGGCTTTCGGGCAGTGCCCCGGCGCTGGGCCAGCTTTTGCAGCGGCGCAGCTACTATTTTGTGCCCTTCG
>OLPO01002209.1_pt1 | contig 12404 bp, 8 predicted proteins | sample 1672831 | NCBI WGS metagenome assembly OLPO01 (sample SAMEA3136728, study PRJEB25190) | human gut metagenome
TTAATTATGACAAGAAAAGTAAAAAGCATCAGTGCATAATTGAAAAAGTGTAATATCATCTCGCTGTTTTATAATGCTCATGATAACTATCAGAAAACTTATTTAGCCAACATTGGGGGCAGGTCCTATGAAGTACAGGAATGTTAAACTATAGAAAATGCCAAAGGAGGAAGTGCCTTATGAGAAGAAACCAACTTCTGGCTGGTATAATGGCAGCGATGGCAGCAGTGATGCCAGTCGTCAACGTATATGTTGATACCGCAGCAGCCAGCGAAATCCTTACTTCAGATGAATACATACAAAATAAAGCCAATATTAACAAAACTACAGCATTACAAAATTCAGTAAAAATGACAGATTTGCTCTCCGCGGAAGCTTCCGGTAAAAACATCATGTTCAGCCCGACAAGCTTGAACTTTGCACTCGGCATGATTGCAGAAGGTGCGAAAGGAGAGACAAAAGAAATTTTGGATGATTACCTGGGAACCAATGATTTTGCCGCCTATGCAAAGGAGTATCTGGACAAAATTAAGGCATACAATACTGAAGATGAGAGTTACGGATATCAGTCAAAAGTAAAGATAGCAGATGCGGTCTGGGTGGACAATGGGTTAACACTTCAGGAGAAATTCAAGAATACGGTATCGGATAGTTTTGGGGCAGAAGTGGAAGCTGTGGATTTTTCTGCCACGGAGAAAACATGTGATGTCATCAATTCCTGGTGTGACAAAAATACAGAAGGGCTGATCCCGCGAAGATCATTACGCCGGATCTGATCAATGACAATACGGGACTGTGCCTGACCAATTCCCTGTATTTTGAGTCCGGATGGAGCGGGGAACCTTGGAAGGTTTCTGATACAGAAGAAAGTTTTGGAAAAAAAGAAAAAACAAAATACATGACCTGTACAGGAGACCAGTATTATGAAAATGACAAGGCTACTGCTTTTGGCAGGGATTATGCCAACGGGCTAAGTTTCATAGGCATCCTGCCAAATGATGAAGGCGATTTCAACCTTGAGGATCTGGATATTGGCAAACTTCTGAAATCCAATCCAGAATATGATGAAGTTGATTGCAAGATGCCAAAACTTAACTTTGAGACGAGCACTGTTCTAAACGATATGCTCTCAAGCCTGGGGCTGGACAATATATTTTCCAGCAATGCTGATTTCTCCGGTATTGCAGACCAAAACGTACATGTGGATACTATACTACAGAAAACAAAACTGGAGCTGGATGAAAACGGCACGAAGGCAGCAGCAGTGACGGCAGTTACCATGGAATGTATGTCTGCTACGGTGGAAAAGGAACCGATTATCAAAACCGTGGAGCTTACCCGCCCATTTGCATTTCTGATCTATGATAGAAGCAATGATGAAATCCTGTTCATTGGAAAAGTAATATCTATCTCCTGATACAAGCAAGTCTCACCCACTGCTTATTGCCTTTCGCAATTGAAGCAGTGGGTGGGACTTGCTTGATTCAGTTAAAAAAATATTTCCTGCAAATATTCGATCAAGACTCTGGCCGCCCTTTCGTGGGATTTGACGCCCGGGTGCATATGGGCCCCGACAGTATCTGCGGTGGTATTGGGCAGATTCAGGAATGCGGTGTTATGATCTCCGGTATCCTTTTGATAACGATTCATGGCATTGGTAATAGGGAGAGTCAGGTCGTAGCCCAGCATACCATATACCCATACGATATGTGCTTCTGGGTTATTCTTGCGAATCATTTTTAGAAAATCATATACGGCATTTTCAAAACGTTCCCGATCTTTCTCCATGAAATTTCCATCAGGATTCTTATGCTGTTTAAAAGTTTCTCCAGTTTCCGGAATGGTAAAAGGTGGCTGGTTAAAAGCGCTTGCATCGTTTGTTCCCAGATTCACTACAATAGCATCTGGTTTCCAGGAGGCAAAATTATAGTCCTTCTGTGCACCGGCGGCTTCGTTTGCCTTACCAAAACCCAGGCCGCAGATTTTTTCATAATAGGAGGGGATATTGTGACGCACATCATTGTCCCAACCGCAATAAACGCCCCAGCCGCCTTGGGAAATAATACGGTAATCGGCATCAAGTGCTTTCGCAGTAAAAGTTGCGTAATTCTCACTGCTGCTCATGTACATAGTGAGCCAATCGGTATCGGAAATGGCACCGTAAGTACCTTCACCGGAAGTAATACTGTCACCAACAAACTCAATTTTGTATTTATGTTCCTTTACCGGAAGGAATTCCCCATCACATTGGAATCCGCGGACGAATACGTGACAATCATTGTCTTCACTCATAGCCTGCAGCTCACGGAAGAATTTCATGGTTTTCGGAACACCTAAGCTCATATTGCGGAATAAACAGATGGAATAGCTGCCCGGAAGAAGCATCTGACGACTCATAAAAGCACCATTTAATTCTGTCCCAATCCACGGCTCATGGAAGCTGCAGTCTATGTCAAGATCAATCCAGAGTTCAGATCCTGTGACATTCACTTCAATACCGCTTCCGTTCCAGAAAAGGGGAAGGGGATTCTGCATCTCATCAGTTCTCCCGTAAATATGATAATAAGGAATTTCTTTTATGGAATAAGTTTTTAAGTTTTCATTTGTGGTCATCATATTCAGTAATCCTGCCTTTCATAATAAATCAGTCCAGATAAGAAGGGACTGAACAATTACAATATTCTTAACTACATTGTATCAATTTGTCTTTTAAATAGATAGTCCTAGTTTGCAAAATAATCGTTGCTGTTCACTCCGCTTTCATGTGAACTTCCAGTAATTTTTCCGCCTAAGGTGCTTTTAGGACTATTTGGGGCTGGAAATTAAGGCACTGCTTATTACTTTTCGCAATTGAAACAGGGGACTTACTTGATTCGGTTAAATATATATTGAGGAATCAGAATGTGAGCAGTATAATAAAATGTAGGCCAGTTTCAGCATCTGCAGAAAATATTTTACAGAAGAATAAGACAAATGTGAATGTTTGCCAGAATATCTGAAAGAATGGAGAACATAAAAGATGGAAAAGAAGATACAAAAGAAAAAATATATTTTTATTTTAGCAATTGCTATAATCTATTTGCTGGGGATTTCAGTGCATGTACAGGCTGCCGGAAATAGAATTTCTGTAAAGGTAAACGAAAGTGAAAAAGCCGTTCTTGAAAAAACAAAAAATTCATGGCAGCTTACAACTGGCGATGAAGAAAAGGATAAACAGATATTATCTTCAAAGGTACTCTATCTGCGGATTCCAAAGAAAAAAGAATTATTAACCGGATATTATACCTTTAATTCCAGAGGAGTTCTTGATACAAGAAAAACTATCCATACTCTTGATTCAAAAATCGGTGATGTACGTTTCAAAGGAAAATATTATTTTGGCGAGAAAAACGGCTGTTTATGGATGAATAAACCGGGATGGACACAGATAAAAAAGAAACAATATTACCTGTCAAAAACCGGTCGCATATGTGTAAACAGATGGGTAAAAGGATATTATGTTAAAGAAGATGGTCAGATAGCGAAAAATATGCAGACTCCGGATGGAAGTTATGTAGATTGTGACGGACATAAATGTACAAAAGAAGAAATGTCTCTAAGCAGCCTGAAGAAACAGCTTGTTTCAATGATCAGCGGATATAATGGAACTTGGTCTGTTTATGTTAAAGATCTAAAAACAGGAGATGTAATTTCCATCAATGATACAGCAATGAAACCAGCCAGTGTGATTAAATTGTTTACAATGGCAGCAACTTATGACAGTATTAAACACGGAAAGATAAAAAAAGACAGTACGGTTAACCGTCTTCTGACAAATATGATTACAGTCAGTGACAACGAATCATATAACGAACTGGTAAGAAGGAATAGCTCCTATAGAAGCTTTACAAATGGATGTAGTGTGATCAATAACTATCTGAAAAAAGCCGGATGTACCAAAACCGGATGTCACAGCAGTCTTCATCCCTCAGCTTCTTCTTTTTCGTGGGATGGACAGACAAATATGGCTTCTGCAAAAGATGCCGGACTGATTCTGGAGAAAATTTATAAGGGCAAATGTGTATCTGCGAAGTATTCAAACGAAATGTTAAATCTACTTTTGCATCAGACCAGAAGATGGAAAATACCTTCCGGTCTTCCAGCTGGAACTAAGTGTGCAAATAAAACAGGAGAAAACGACAGCTGTCAGAATGATGTAGCGATTGTATATGGAAAAAAAACTACTTATATTGTTTGTATTTTTTCACAAACATATGAAAGCAGTGGAGTGAGTGGAATCAGGGCTCTTTCTTCTAAAATTTATAAAGCATTAAACTGATATATGCATAATGCATGTGTATTGGATGCTATTAAAACCGTGGAGCTTACCCGCCCAGTTGCATTTCTGATCTATGACAGAAGCAATAATGAAATCTCAGAACGATTTCCTGTTCCCGATTGCATACCACCTTGATAATTATTTCTCAAAATGATACATTCAATACACGTACAACGTAGATTATTGGATGTAATACAGATTGTTTGACAGATTACTCTTTACGGCATTGCATTCTATAAAAAGAGATGTAAAGTTATTGTTGAAAAAATGAATGATATGTAAGTGACTGGATCATGTTGTTGATCTGGATATTCTGTTTTCTGATCTTTTCATCACGCTCGGCAATGATCCTTTTACTGGCTTCCAACTCCTGCGCCTGTTTTGCTGCAAGAGTTCTCAGCATTAATAATTCTTCAGCCAGTCCAGGGATCTGTTTTCGAAAATCTGTGGCTCCACAGGCAATGAAGATCCGGTTATCATTAGCAGCCATCCGATTATTTTGGGAATTGTAGGAACCAGGTACGTTTGCAAAACGCAAAATCTCGCCAAAAGCTGTAACTGCTTCCTGATTTGTTCTTGCCATAAGCATAGCCTCCTTAGTATTAGGTTGCTTATAGTATATCAATCGTATGGAGTATAGTCACTACGCCATGTTTTGAGGCACTTACTGAAGTGCCGACCCTATGACAAGAAAACAAAAGTACATGAGTGCGTGATTGAAAGGTAACAGAATAAAAATGAGTCAAATCCAGAATTATAAAAATAATCTTTTAAATTTAATAAAAGCAGTCAATTCACAGAGTGAACGATGTGACAGGATTGAATCAATATCTGTTTTGAAGATTAATGAACAATTGGGAGAATGGCTTGATCTTATAAAAAAATTAAGAAACTGGCCAACCAATTATAAATATTATAGCATGGATTTACTATCTGATTTTGCTGAAAGATATCAAAAAGAGAATCAAAGTGGAAAAACAATCACAGTTCAGACTTTATTTGAACAGGGGTGGTTGTTGCGGCATAAGGATACCTGGTCATTTACGGTTTATGAAGGGAAATTTGACCAGATAAAGTTTAAGGATCTGGGAAGTGATAATTCTGAAATCTTATTTCTTAAGAAATTGAAAAATAGTCTGAAAGCTGGAAATAAAGAAAATTTTTCAGAAACAGATAGAAAGAAAATAAGCAAAAATGGGGCAATGATATTTGCTGTATGGTGGGATTCTATTTGTCAAAAAGGAAACGAAGAAGAAAAGAAAGTATGGTTTTACTGGTGGGATGTATTGAATATATATGGTGTGTATCAATATACGACACATAAAAAAGAACTGTATTGCAGTTGCATGGAGTACATAGATGCAATTGGGGATTCTACATGGTCACAATATCATAAAATAATTTATCATAAATTCGTTCTTGAAAATTGGCAGCTGAGAAACAAAATATATACAATGGAAAGTTTTGAGTTTCCTGAACGTCCTCTGAAAAATGTACTATATTTTAACAGGAGAGGAGACATGTTCCATTCTTTATATGATATTTGGAAACTAGAACAAAGATGTTTTATGTTATGCAGACGAGCATATGCAGATATGGATAAAGAGGAAAGGAAAAAATGCTGCGAATATATGCGAATTCCCTGTTTACATTTTATGGTTGATGATTTGGCTGCTTATCCAATGGTGCTGACAGATTGTATGGAAGATCCTCAGATGTTTGCAAGTGTATCTGTGGGTTTATGGCTGAAGCTTGAGAATATTGAAAGAAAAGAGCCACGGTTAAAGAAAGTTCTTCTGGAGAGGGTAAATGAAAATATCTTTTTTATTTTAAAAGATGGTATTTTGCGACAGCAAACAGAAGATTGGAAAACGGCATTGAAAGATATGCTATGGTATATACTTACAGAGAGTGCTGGCTATAGCAGGACTGTAAGTGGACACCAACAAGCTGTGAGTGAACTATATAGCAATTGGAAACAGTGGTATTCTGTAGAAAAAGAAGTTCAAAAGAGGTGCAATAAATATATTTTAGATTATCTAAGAAATAGTTATGATGATAGTTCAAATGGTGTAGATAAAATGCGTATAGGAGCAGAATATCTGATTTGGACAGATATGTATGGCGGTGAAAATGCAGGAGAAAAGCTACTGGAATTTTATAAAAAATATATTCTGGATTGTATGGGAAATAAGGTACTTGTTTCGACTATAAGTTGGAGCTTTTTTGAAGAAAACTGGCACCGGAGAATGCTGGAGTATGTTGCAGATAGCGGGTCAGAGGCAATTAAAGCGTTTGGTGAAATTTTATCTCCTGAGGAATATGTGTCTGAAGTCAACAGAATGAAAGGAAAGTCTCCTTTACTATTTGTGGGAAAGGCGGGCTTAATACATTTGTATCTTCTCGCAGAGTTTATTCAGAAAAAGGATGAATTGTTGAGTAAAAAGAATCAAATGGAATTGGAAGAAAGGTTTATAGATTGCTTTATTGGGTATCAGATTTCAGACTGTGATCCCTTTGAGGTTGAGCATATAAGAATTTTGAATGCAGAAATATTGCTGGCGAAATATATGGATGCCATATGCTTGGTAAACGAGGATAATGAAACGCGTTTTATAAAATTTCTGCAAACCCAATCTCCGGAAAAGATAATTTTTTACATTAAAAATATAAAGAAAATAACTTTGTATGAGCAACTGATAAAGATTTTAAAAGAAAAACTAGACGAGGATTTTACAGAAGATATTTTATTCATACCATCTATGCAGAAATTGATAGATACAATGCTAAGCTTGTGCTATACAGATGAGAAATTTAAAACAATTTTTGCAAAAAAAATTGTTGAGTTATATGAACAGCTTAAAACAAGTATGAATAAAAGAAATAGGGCTTTTGTAAAGCAGTATAAAGATTGGATGAAAGCAACGGAAATTCAACTGTTGTTTATTCGTGATAATATATCAGCAGTTTTGGAACTTCCAGATGAAACTGTAAATTTATTTTATAAGGCACTTATATATCTGGAAAGGGAAGCTGTAGATGAGATAAAAAGAGCTGAAAAAATATATTCAATTCTCTTGAAGAGTAATCCAGGTAATTATGCTGTTAATGCAAATTTGTTTATTTCAGAAGTTAGAGTATGTGTTCAATCTTCTGGCAAGGAGCGCAAAAAGTATTACATTCTTGCGAAAGAAAGTCTTTTGGAAATTAAACAGCGGTTTAATTTGGAAAAGATTGATTCATTGTTGATATATGCAAATGCATTGTATCTTTTTGAAGAAATGAGAGAATATGGAGAATTATGGAAAATCTGCGAGGAAATGCCATACAAATTTTGGATGGATATTTCTTGTGCGCGCTATATTATTTCTGCATATATTCAAAGTAACAGTTTTGATAAAGCCTATAAATTAGTAAATTCTTTACAAAGTTATTATGGTATGACAGATGAGCTTAAAAAGTTGAAACGTCAGATCGAAGATAAAAAAATACCAGAAATGAAGGAACCTGCCGGTGTCCAGTATGAAAGTGATAATGTTATGGCTATAATAGAAGCGGTAAAAAATGCTCACTGCCTGACTGTGATTGATACTGCTAAGTTATACTTTCGTGGAAAACAGGTGAAAAATCTGGTGAAGTCTCATTTGCTGTGCCTGATGCTGGAGACAACGTCTTTGGTATCACAATATTGTGATTATTTAAGAGTAAACGGAAAAGCAGCATCAGAAGATAGTTATAATAAAATGATTATGATCTTGTTTAATCAAAAATATGAGGAACTTTATGATTATAGAATGAGGGATCAGACCCAGGAGGGTACTGCTACAGATCAATTGCAGAATGAAAGACAAAGTGTTGGACATGTAGATCTTTGGATTAATCATAATTCAGCATCTATGAGCGTTGTTGAGGGAATTAAGATTACATCAATCAATAGAGCAAACTTGATAAAGCATATAGGCAAAATTTTCGGCTATAGCTATATTCAGGCACCTGCCCATTTCCTGGTAATTTATGCGGATGTTAATGATATTGATAAGACTTGGAAGCGGTATAATGCGTTTTTAAAAGAGTTAAAAGATTCATCTGAACTTTATTGGAAAATCAGCAAATTAATACCAAGAGAGGAGATTGAGGTAATTCAGAATAACATAAGGATGGAAAAATATGTTTGCATGACAGAACATCATTATGGAGACAGATATGTTAATATTTGCCATATTATGATAGACATAAAAAAGCATCCAGAAAAACTTCAGGCAAAAGCTGTTCGAAATAAAAGATAATTGGAACCAAGAGTACACGGGTGAGATTCTGCTTGTAGGAATCAATTATGACAAAAGCACTAAAGAACATCAATGTCTGATTGAAAAAAATTTTTTATAAGACACTCAAACTTTCTGTCACCTCGTAGAGCCTGACCCACAAGAGTCAGGCTCTATGAGGTTTCTAATCTTCTTTATTCTTTCGCAAGTTCATGTCATCCGTGTCGGTCATAAGATATTTACGGATTGCGAAAAGAACAGCAATACTGATCACGCCGAGCAGTGTTTCACCTGGTCCAAGATGTTCAACGACCATCTGTCGGGCAGTGGCAAACATCAGAACTTCCACTACTGTCTGTGCAGAGTGCTGGCAGAGCATCTTTACAAACTCAACACCTACCACCAGAGACAATGCCTGGGAGAGGAAAGTGGTAAAGAACTGGGTATCCATTGTTGAAATAGAAGTATCTGCAATTTCCATGATCAGGCGGATCCCGGCCAGTGCGATCACAACAAGGATAACAATGGAAAGTGCAATTTCCGTGTAACGGGAAATGTTGTAGATAATGCTGTTAAAATGCTTGCGGATTTTGTGGTTTACCTGTTTTTTGGGGCTCATAGTGAAGGAGTCCTTTCTGCTTTTTTTATACAAAAATTATACGGATTTTGTCCCGGACTGGCAAGCGTAACCGGGATTGTTTCTCAAAATGTCCAATTACGTAAAAAATCTCTTTTCGAATGTTGTACAAATATAGTATAATAATTTTCACAAACTTTTGAGAGGGGAAATTGGTATGAAGAAAAAACTATTGGCGTATTTTCTTGTATTTGCGTTTGCATCCACCAGTGTTTTATCTGGTTCTGTCATAAGCTATGGACAGAATGATGCTGAGGTTTCAGATCCAGTGAATGAAATGGAGGAATTCAGTGATGGCAGTACATCTGAATTAAGTCTGTCAGATGATATGGTAATTCCGAATGCGGGAGAGTCTGCATATGCTTACAGTGACACAGCCAGTTCTAACGGAATTACATTAAAAGTCGAATGGAATGCTCCCGTATTAGGGCAGCCCACTGTATTTCATGTTTCCGCAGAAGGCGGCAGTGGCAATTATTTATTCCGTATGGACGCGCCATCCTATTCTGATCCGGGAGTATTTCAGTACGAATCCGTTGCTGATCCCAGTCGAGGTGAGTGGACGAAATATACCTCTGCCTGCAGTTCTCACGACTTTACTTTTACAATGACTGCTTCCGGTACTTATAATTTCAGATTTTATCTTATGGATAAAGATGCCGGCGTTTATTATTTACGTTCCAATACATCTATTTCTGTTTCTGATACTAATTATCCCAGTGTGAATTCAATTATATCATCAGCAGTTGCACAATGCAGCAGCCAGACAGACGGGTCAGATTACCAAAAAGCACTGTGGCTCCACGATTGGCTCCTGAAGCAGCTGGATTATGATAATTCACTGAAATATTCTTCAGCAGAAAGTGCTTTGACACGGAGACTGGGTACCTGCCAGGCTTATGAAAGTGCTTATTCACGATTATTGACAGCAGCAGGCATTGAAAATGCAGAAACAAGAGATACCTATGATGGTCATACATGGAATGCCATGAAGCTTGACGGACAGTGGTATCAGGTGGATTGTACCTGGGATGATTCTAAGGATCAGTGGTATAATTTTGACCAGACCCGGTTGTATTTTGGTCTTTCTGATGAGCTTATGGCTATTGCACATCCCGGACATAGTAAAATTTATACCCAAAGTGGTTATAGTACCCGTTCCACAAGTCTGGCAGACAATTATTTTGTCAGATCAGGAGATGCTGAACTCTGGGCCAAAGCCTATATTACCCGAATCCAGGAAAATCTGAATGCCGGAAAAACCACATTTACCATTGCTGCTGATAATGCCACTTATCCGCCAAGTATATCCGGCATCCAGAACGGAATCATTGCTTATGCGCTAAATCGCATGGATTGGACTGTGAATGGTAAGAAGGTTACTGTACAGGCATCCGGGGAAGCCAAGCAGTTTACATTTACCGTCGAAGGACTTGCCGCTCCGGTTCCGACTGCGACACCGGTTCCAACTGCAACCCCGATTCCGACTGCAACTCCAGTTCCTACGGCAACTCCAGTTCCTACGGCTACCCCGGTTCCTACCGCAACTCCGGTTCCTACGGCTACCCCGGTTCCTACCGCAACTCCAGTTCCTACGGCTACCCCAGTTCCAACGGCAACTCCAGTTCCTACGGCTACCCCAGTTCCAACAGCAGCTCCAAAACCAACTGCAGCTCCAAAGCCAACCGCAGCTCCAAAGCCAACTGCAGCTCCAGTTCCTACTACAGCTGCCCCAAAACCAACGGCAACCCCGATGCCAACTGCAACCCCGATGCCAACTGCAACCCCAAAACCAACTGCAACTCCGGCAGTATCTCCGCTTCCTTCAGGTGCTCCGAAACCTGCAGTTACACCGGCTCCTTCTGTCAGTAAGCCTTCCAAGCCTGTAATAACCGGTATTTCCAGCAAATCCAAAAACAAACTGGTCATTACATGGAAGAAGCAAAAAGATGCCAAAGGTTACGAACTTTACAGAAAAACCGGTAAAAAGGGTTCTTACAAAAAAATCAAAGTGATAAAGAAGGGTTCTACTGTAACCTATACAAATTCCAAATTAAAGAAAGGTAAAACCTATTATTACAAGATACGTTCATATAAGTATGATACAAATGGTAAAAAAATATACAGCAGCTGGTCTTCGGTAAAAGGTAAAACCAGTAAATAACTATTGATGCATTTTTTGCTATATTGATAAACAAAGCTGATTCACCAGCTTCTTGATAATTGGGAACTCTATGGAAGAAAAAAGAACATATAAAACCCGCAAGCTGAGAACAGAACCAACAGAAGAACATCTGTGGGAGGTGGTTCTGCTCTATCAGAAAGTGAAATTTAAAACCTACTCCGGATTACCATTTTCCTATGAAGTACGAAAAGGAAGAAATGGACAATACACGAAAGAACTATGGATTGACCGCCGGGAAAAGAGTAAGAGTCTGGCATGGAGTTCTGTTCGCCTTGCCTTTCATAATATAAGAGAGATGGGAGCGGTCGTTGACCGCCCCAAATCTCTGGGTGATATCCGAGGTGTGACTTACATCTATGGAATGTTTTTCCGGTTTGGTCTGATTGATGTACCGGATGATGTAAAAGAGAAAATGAAAGGCTAATTCAGATTTACGGATCAATATATCAGATGGGGGATTAACTCCCAGCTGATATATTTTTTAGGCAAATTGTAAACTATATAAATAAAAAAGTTGACAATCAATTCTCTATGCTTTACAATGGTAAACCATAAAACGTATGGAGGTTTACAAATGACTAAAACAAAAAGCATGATCTATTGCGGTCTTTTTACGGCGTTGATTGCAGCAGGTGCGTTTATTAAAATCCCTGTACCTGTAGTTCCCTTTACACTGCAATACCTGTTCACTATGCTTGCCGGATTGTTCCTGGGATCCAGAAGGGGCATGATTTCTGTGGTTGCCTATATGCTGTTGGGGCTGGCAGGACTTCCGATTTTTTCGGAAGGCGGTGGGATCTGGTATATTTTCAAGCCAAGCTTCGGCTATATTATAGGGTTCTGCCTGGGAACATACGTGACAGGACTTATTGCAGAACGCCTTAAACAGAAGACCATTTTTCGTTATTTACTTGCAAATCTGGCAGGTCTGATGATTGTCTATACCTGTGGAATGGTTTATTACTATGTGATCTGTAATTATGTGATCGATACACCGAT
>OLPO01002210.1_pt1 | contig 12403 bp, 9 predicted proteins | sample 1672831 | NCBI WGS metagenome assembly OLPO01 (sample SAMEA3136728, study PRJEB25190) | human gut metagenome
TCTCCATCCGATTCTTTCTCCGCTTCCGCCGCCATAGGTTCGATTGAATATTTCTTCCAGTTCACTGTCATCTCCCCATCCTCTGGATGCGGCATAAACTGCCGATATTCTTCTTACCGTCTCTTCTTCCGCTTCTTCTGCTGTCTTTTGCGTCAAAATTCCGTCCAGATGCATATAATCATATACTTCATTCCACGGTACCACGAATCCTGCTCCATGGACGCAGAAAACGGATTCTCCAAATCAGCTTCTGCATCGTATGCCATCTGGCTGATGACTTCCTCCTGATTATGACAGACCTCATATCCTTTCAACGTACAGAACAAATGCCCTTTGCCTCTGGAATAGGATATGACTTCCTTCTGATAATCCCTCATGAGAGATACCGGTGCGCTTCCTGTCAGGATTGCTGTCCCACCTTCTATCTGAGGTGACTGAAATTCCCCATTCATTCTGGTCAAATCCGACATGGCACGTCCCACATTTTCCGATGGAAGTTCTAACCGGTACTCATAATAGGGTTCTAATAAAACACTCTCTGCCTGCTTTAAGCCCTGACGGACGGCGCGGTACACCGCCTGTCTGAAATCTCCGCCCTCTGTATGCTTTAAATGTGCTTTTCCTGATACTAACGTAATACGGATATCGGTAATCGGTGCTCCGGTCAGAACCCCTCTATGCTCAGTTTCCATCAGATGTGTGAGTATCAGCCGCTGCCAGTTCCTGTCTAACAAATCCTCACTGCAGACGGACATACACTGCACACCGCTTCCCGGTTCTCCCTGCTCTAACAATAAATGTACCTCTGCATAATGGCGAAGCGGCTCAAAGTGTCCGACTCCCTCCACGGTATTTTGTATCGTTTCTTTATAGAGAATGTTTCCCTGTCCAAATTCCACTTCTACGCCAAACCGTTCATAGATCAGTGTTTTCAAAACCTCTAACTGGACCTCGCCCATCAACTGTACATGGATTTCCTGCAATGCCTCTTCCCACACAATATGAAGCTGTGGCTCCTCTTCTTCTAATTCCCGAAGTTTTGGCAATAAGAGGATCGGATCATCCCCTTCCGTTGGGATCACCTGATAATTTAACACCGGCTCTAAAACCGGAAGATACGTCCCCTGTTCCGCTCCAAGTCCTTCTCCCGGATAGGTGTCGGACAGACCTGTTACTGCACAGATGCTTCCGGCTTTAGCTTCATTGAATGCCTCGTATTTTTCTCCCGAATAAATACGGATCTGGTTTACCTTCTGCCCCTCGATCACGGCTTTTACCTTCAGGCTTCCACCTGTGATCTTTAAATAGGTCAGGCGGTTGCCTGCTTCATCTCTTGCGATCTTAAAGACCTTCGCTGCGAATGTGTCAGGATACTCCGGGACTTTTATCAGTTCCTGCATCTGCTCTAGGAATTCTTTTACTCCTTCTAACCGGAGTGCCGAACCAAAAAAACACGGAAAGAGCTGTCTTTCTAAAAACAGCTCCTGTAGCGTCTCCTTTTTTAATCTTCCTGTCTCTAAAAATTCTTCTAATGCATCCTCACTGCAGACTGCCGCTTCCTCATAAAAATGCACATCTCTTTTTGTAGAAAAATCCACGCAGCCTTCCTCTAAGACGTTCTTTAACTCCTGCAAAAGCACCTCTGCATCCGTTCCCTTCTGATCCATCTTATTGACGAATACAAAAGTCGGGATTTCATAACGTCTGAGCAGATTCCAGAGTGTTCTGGTATGTCCCTGCACTCCATCCGCTCCACTGATGACTAAGATCGCATAGTCTAAGACCTGCAATGTACGTTCCATTTCCGGAGAAAAATCCACATGTCCAGGCGTGTCTAACAGTGTTACCTGCGTAGTCCCAAGTGGGAACACTGCCTGTTTTGAAAAGATCGTGATCCCTCTTTCCCGCTCTAGGGCATAGGTATCTAAAAAGGCATCCCGATTATCCACTCTTCCCATGGTCCGGATTGCCCCACTGGTATATAACATTCCCTCCGATAAGGTTGTTTTTCCCGCATCCACATGTGCCAGTATTCCTACTACGATTTTTCCCATAGTCTCTCTCTTTTCTTTACTCTAATTCAAATGCTCCGGTATAGAGCTGATAGTATCTGCCTTTTTGTGCGATCAGATCCTCATGTGTTCCACGTTCCATAATCCTGCCGTGTTCTAACACCATAATGACATCCGAATTGCGTACCGTCGAAAGTCTGTGTGCAATGACAAACACGGTTCTGCCTTCCATCAGTGCATCCATACCTTTCTGTACGATTGCCTCAGTTCTCGTATCGATTGAAGAGGTTGCTTCATCAAGGATCATAACCGGCGGATCAGCTACTGCTGCACGGGCGATCGATAAAAGCTGTCTCTGCCCCTGCGAAAGATTTTCTCCATTTCCGGTCAGCATCGTATCATAGCCATCCGGCAGCCTGGTGATAAAATCATCTGCTCCGGCTAATTTTGCTGCCTCGATACACGCTTCATCCGATGCTTCTAAATTACCGTAACGAATATTTTCCATCACGGTTCCGGTAAAAAGATTCGTATCCTGCAATACCATGCCAAGGGAACGACGTAAATCCGATTTTTTGATCTTATTGATATTGATACCGTCATAACGGATTTTTCCATCGGCAATATCATAAAAACGGTTGATCAGATTCGTGATCGTCGTCTTTCCCGCTCCGGTCGAACCGACAAATGCAACCTTCTGTCCCGGTTTCGCATAAAGCGTCACATTGTGAAGCACGGTCTTGCCCTCTTCATAGGCAAAGTCCACATCAAAAAAGCGCACATCTCCGGTCAGCTTCGTATAAGTGACCGTTCCTTCTTCGCGGTGCGGATGTTTCCACGCCCACATTCCGGTACGTTCCTTACATTCCCGAATGACTCCGTCCTCTTCTTTTGCACGGACTAAGGTGACATATCCCTCATCTGCTTCCGGTTCTTCATCGATCAGATCAAAGATCCTGCTTGCGCCTGCCATACCCATAACTACCGCATTGACCTGCTGGGAAACCTGATTGATATTTCCCGCAAACTGTTTGGTCATATTTAAAAACGGCACTACGATGCTGATGGCAAACGGCAGTCCTGAAATGCTGACATTTGGCACTTTTAACATTAAAAACAATCCGCCTGCAAGTGTCACTGCAACATATAACAGATTTCCGATATTATTCAAGATCGGGCCGAGTGTATTGGCATATTTATTTGCTCTTTCCGATACTCCAAACAGTTCCTCATTTAAAGCATCAAAATCTGCCTTGCTCTCTTCTTCATGGCAAAAGACTTTTACAACCTTCTGCCCATTCATCATCTCTTCAATATATCCTTCTACCTTACCGATCGATTCCTGCTGACGGATAAAGTATTTCGCCGAGTTGCCACCAACTTTTTTAATGACACGCAGCATAATGATAACACCCGCCACAATGACAAGCGACATCCAAAGACTGTAATACAGCATGATCCCAAATACCGTAATGACCATGACCCCGGAACTTAAAAGCTGCGGCATACTCTGCGAGATCAACTGGCGGAGTGTATCAATATCATTCGTATAATAACTCATGATATCTCCGTGGCTGTGTGTGTCAAAGTATTTAATTGGAAGGTTCTGCATCCCGTTAAACATTTTTTCACGCAGTTTTTTCAAAGAACCCTGTGTGATCACTGCCAACAAACGGCAGTAAGTAAAGGATGCGATCAGGGAAACGGCATAGAGGATTGCCAAGATTGCCGCCATCCCGAGGATTTTTCCTGCAACTGCCTCCCAGTCTCCGCTCTGATAGCTCTGCTCGATCACTGCAATAATATTCTGCATAAATACTGCCGGGATCGCACTGACAATAGCATTAAATAAAATACAGAATAATACAACCGGCATCAAAACCGGATAAAACGAAAACAACGTACGGATGATCCTTCTGATAACACCTTTTTTCGGTGCTGCCTGCATTTCTTTATTCTCCATCCGTCTCACCTCCTCTATTCTGTGAAGCATAGACTTCCTGATAGATCGCATTTTCTTTTAATAATTCTTCGTGTGTTCCAACTGCCTGTATCCTGCCACCTTCTAACACAAGGATGCGGTCTGCCTCCTGTACGGAAGAAATCCTCTGGGCAATGATGATCTTTGTCGTATCAGGAATATACTCTTTGAATGCGAGACGTATCATCGCATCTGTCTTGGTATCTACCGCACTGGTCGAATCATCTAAGATCAATATCTTTGGTTTTTTCAGCAATGCCCTTGCAATACAAAGTCTCTGCTTCTGTCCACCGGAAACATTTGCTCCACCCTGCTCGATATGGGAGGCATACTGATCCGGAAACTGCATAATGAATTCATCCGCCTGTGCTAATTCACATGCCTGCTTCATCTCCTCCTCTGTGGCATTTTCATCACCCCAGCGAAGATTATCCATGATACTTCCGGAAAATAAAATATTTTTCTGCAATACAACGGCAACCTGATTTCTCAAGGCTTCGATGTCATAATTTTTTACATCCAGACCGCCGACTTTTACGGTTCCTTCCGTTGCATCATAAAGACGCGGGATCAACTGCACCAACGAGGACTTTGAGGAACCGGTTCCACCGATGATCCCGATCGTTTCTCCCGATCGGATATGCAGATTGATATCCGCAAGTGCTTTTCTCTTTGCCTTTTTTGAATAAGAAAAACTTACATTTTCAAAATCGATCGAACCATCGGCTACCTCATAGACAGGTTCTTCCGGGTTCTTCAGACTGCTCTCTTCTTTCAGGACTTCCACGATACGATGTGCCGATTCATTTGCAAGCGTGACCATGACAAATACCATCGAAAGCATCATCAGACTCATAAGAATATTCATACAATAGGCAAGCTGTAGGTTAAAAGCGCGGAAAACTGTCCGACATCTAAATCCAGACCTTTCGTTGTAATGATCACATAAGAACCGACCGTCAGCACAAAGATCATGACGGTATACAACGAAAACTGCATTAATGGGTTATTCCATGCCAGGATTTTTTCTGCTTTTGTAAAATCCTCGCAGACATCTCCTGCCGCCCGGTCAAACTTTTCTTTTTCAAACTCTTCCCGCACATAGGATTTTACGACACGCATTCCTTTGATATTTTCCTGGATGGAATTGTTCAGTTCATCATACTTGTGGAATACTTTACGGAATAACGGCATCGCCGTACGGATCACCATATAGAGTCCAAATCCCAATACCGGTACTACCAGAAGAAAGATACACGCCATCTTTCCACCCATGATAAATGCCATGACAAACGCAAAAAGAAACATCAGCGGACACCGCACTGCGATACGCACGATCATCATATAGGCGTTCTGCACGTTGGTAACATCCGTGGTCAGACGTGTTACCAGTGAGGAACTTGAAAACTTATCGATATTTTCAAATGAAAATTCCTGTATTTTTGCATACAGATCTTTTCGTACATTTTTCGCAAATCCACAGGATGCCGTTGCACAGGCATTTCCTGCTCCGATACCAAACATCAGTGACAAAGTTGCCATAACGATCAGCAGCAGTCCATATTTCACTAATACGGAAAACTCTGCCCCTGCCTTGATCTGATTGACTAACATTGCGATCAAAAATGGTATGGTACACTCCATGACTACTTCTAGTGACACCAGCACCGGTGCTAAAATAGAAGGTTTTTTATATTCCCTGATACACTTCATCAGTTCTTTGAGCATGATCATTCTACTCCTTTTTCTTGTTTTTACTCTATTCTTTTATTTCATCTTTTTCTTTTTATGCTGTTTTTTATCCATTCTGTTTTTCTCCGGCTTTTGTCCTACTTTTTTACTTGGCAGACTCTCTGCAGATACGCTTATTTGCATACATATCTTTATCCGCGGCTGCGATAATATCTTTTAGCTGTGAATGTTTTCCTAATGCATAACCGACCGAGGCCGAGACCGGAAACTCATAGTTCTCCCGCTTCTTTTCCTCTTCTAAACGGACTTTCCACGTTTTGATCAACTGCTCTGCAATCTCTTTGGTTCCATTTGCTACATATAATAAGAACTCATCGCCTCCGTAACGGATGACAATATCCTCTTCTCTTGCAATGCTTTGAATGGTTTTAGCAACCTCCGTGATCAGGCGGTCCCCGCACAGATGTCCCCAGTTGTCATTGACATACTTCAACTGATTGACATCCCAATAGATCACGGCAATGTCCTGTCCATCCCGCTCTCTGTTGTTCAAAAGCTCGATCAGTCTGTTTTTGTTATATGCTCCGGTCATATCGTCCGTTAATGCCTTATATTCCATCTGTACGGCATTTTCTAATGATTTACGGACCACATAATTCACTTTGTTGCACAGATATTGAAAACAAAACGTTGTAAAAGAACGCGGGAGTACATAATATAGAAAAAGCGTAATAACCGGAGATTCATTTACTTTTGTTAACAAAAATGTTCCATCCTGCACTAAATGTCTATAAGAGGTACAGGTGATCAGTACCATATTGGCGTCACAGATTCCCCAGTAATAACCTGCATAAGTGCTGACCACAATACAAAATACAGTCAGCCAGAATGCATATTTTCTGAGCCGCATTTCATCATACATGCTTGCAACTACGATAGGAAATGTGAGAAGGATGATCACATGATATGTAAATGCTGTAGAGCTGACTAATACGATCAGCCCAATGGTTGTAATACTGATATACGGTATGCAGGTTCTCTCTATTCCTAATAGTAAGATCAGCACAAAATAAAGGATAGAAACCACACAGATTCCCATGTACCCCCAAGTCATAATTTTATGATCTACAATAAAAATCCTAGAAATATTCAGAATTGCCATGCTCGTACAGATGACAAAGCAGAACAGTATCACGCGGAAAACACAAATATTCTGCATCACATTATTTTGTTCAGTTTTTATATCTTTTGAAAACAACCTTTTTAAGGTAACAATACTACGCTCCATTTGCAACCTCCTCTATTTAAAAAACAGTCTTATGATCCGTTTTCTTATTTTTCTATATCTATATAGTATAATATATACATTTGCAACAATCAAATTTTCTTCTTATTTTCTTCTTATTTTCTTCTTATTTTCTTCTTACATATTTCTCCAGAAAAATCTGCTGTTATTACTACTACACATTTCAAAATCTGTCCAATTTTTTTGTGAAATTCGCACATATTTCCATGGAATTTCAGTTAATTTCATGGTAAAATATGTAAAAGACGCATTTTGACCAAGAAGGAACAATCTATGAAAAAATTCCGCAATTTAAAGCAGAAAATTATTTTCTATGTGATGTCCGTCTCAATTCTATTGACTGTGCTGATTACTGCGGTTATGTCCTTTGGCAGCATCCGTTCTACGAATAAACTGCAGCTCGACAACATTCAGGTGACCACCCGGATCGCATCCCAAAGCATCAGTTCCAATCTTCATCTTCTGACGGAACGCATTTATAACATCTCGACAGATGCCGAACTGACAGATGATTCTCTGTCTAAAAAAGATAAGGCAGCATATCTGCAGGATTTTGAACAGGAGATCGAATTTGTCTGGCTTTCTGTCTATGATGCCGATGGTAAAAAACTTTACGGCGACAAAACCGCACCGGATTCCATTGCCGATACGAAATATTACTCCCAGTTAGCTGAGACTGCAAATACCGTTATCGGAGAACCTCACTATGATCAGGACGTATTACAGCTCTGTGTCGGTGCTCCGTTAAAAGCAAACGATGAGGTCTGCGGTTATGTGATCGGAAGTTACAAATACGATCTTTTAAACGACGTATTAAGCATGCTGATCTTAGGTGATACCGGAAGTGCATGTATCATTAATGAAAAAGGTACGATCATCGCTGACCAGGACGAAAAAAATATTGCAGATCAGGTCAGCATTTATGATAAGAATTCTTCCTCTAAAAATAAAGAGATTTATGACCGTATTTTATCCTATCAGACCGGTTCCGTTACCATGAAGCTGCACGGTGTCAGCCATTATGTCGGCTACACACCGATTCCGGGAACGAACTGGGTTCTCTTAGTGGATGCACCAAAACGCGAATTTATGAATTCCGTTTATCTGTCTATCGGAATTTCTATTGTTTTGGCAGCAGTCATGCTGATCATTGCCGCTTCGATCATTGTACCGCTTTCTAATGGTATTTCTAATTCACTGGCTTCTGCAACCAAACGTCTGCAGGATTTAGCGGATGGAAATCTTTCCGAAGAGGTTGTACACTTAGCTACCAATGATGAAGCAGAACTGTTAACGGAAGCATTAGCAAAGACCGTAGACAGTCTGAACAGTTACATTCAGGATATCCAGACTTCCCTTGGTTCTCTTTCTTCCGGTGACTATGCAATTGCTATCCCGGACAATTTTGACGGAGACTTTATTTCAATCCGGGATTCCCTGTCGGATATTACGGATTCCCTGAATAAAACCATGCTTCGGATGAATGATTCCTCCTCTGCCGTAAATCAGAATTCCACCGAGGTTTCTAACTACGCAAGACAGCTCTTTGACGGTTCCCAGAACCAGGCTGCCCTGTTAAAAACTCTTGAAAGCAGTATGCAGGATATCACTGCTACGATTGAAAAGAACAAAGAAAACGCCGTGCAGATTGAGAACTTCTCCAAAGAAGCTGCACAAAAGACTGCACAGGGTGACAGCTATATGCACAGCATGTTAGACACCATGAACCAGATTCATGCCGGCATGGAGGAGATCACTTCGATCAGCCAGCTCATTGCAAATATCTCAAAACAGACCGGACTGCTCTCTTTAAATGCTTCGATCGAAGCTGCAAGAGCCGGAGAAGCCGGCAGAGGCTTTGCTGTGGTTGCCTCCGAGATCGGAGACTTAGCACAACAGACTTCCGATGCACTCAACCAGTCCAGTGCTATCATTGAACGCTCTGCCGAGACGATCCAACAGGGACTTGACATGGCAATGCAGACTGCACAGTCCTTTAAGGAGATTCAGGATGTTACTGACCAGTACGAAGTCATTTCCGCACAGCTTGCTGAAATTGTAAAGGCACAGACCGACGCTGTTACGGAGGTTAACGAACAGTTAGACTCCTTAAAAGATATTGCCAGCCAGAATCAGAACCTTGCCGAAGAAACGGACAAGATGGCAACCAACTTTCTTGTACAGTCTGAGGAGTTGAAGGATTTCGTTTCACAGGTAAAACTAAGAGATCATGGCAATGCATAGCAGAAGGAGGTTCAACTTATGAAGAAAGCAATATGTGTTTCTCTCATTCTCATCGCTGCACTTTTAAGCGGATGCAGTTCAAAAAATGAAATGAAAGATGGTTTTTATACGTCAGAAATGTCCGACTATTCCTTTGGCTGGAAAGAATATCTTTGTATCATGGTAAAGGACGATAAGGTTGTCTATGCGGAATTTAATGCAAAGAATCCAAGCGGTTATATCAAAGCCTGGGACAATGCCTATATGAAAAATATGAAGCCTGTTTCCGGTACTTATCCAAATGAGTACACCCGTACTTATGTGTCAGAATTGATCGAGACACAGGACCCGGAAAAATGTGAGACCTTAACCGGTGCAACCTCTTCCGGCACGAACTTCTCCAAACTGTCCGTTGCCGTAGTAGAGCAGGCAAAAAAAGGAGATTCCAAGATTAAGATCGTAAAATCTGAAACAGCCGAAGAATAAACCGATGTCAGGACTCAACAGGAAATAATGCACGCATAAAATAGTGCTACTATAAAATATCACAACGATATGTCAAAAGAGGAGTATCACATCAACTTATCCCTGCAAAGGGTGTTGTTGACAGGATACTCCTCTTGTTATATTGTTTTTATTCTGTACCATGTACCGGATTCCGGCAGCCTGCTAAGAAAGACATTCCAAGAGATATGCTAACATCTGATCTGAAAAAATCTTCTTTTCTTCATTCTGTATCTTGTTCTCTGTCTTCTCTTTGAAATTTCCCGTCTGTGGCAGCTCGTACTGCTCTAACAATTCCTTTGGTGCCATTCCGATATCTGCCACCTGTATCATTGGAACATCAAATGCACTGTCGCCTGCTGCATAGACGGTTTCGGCTGCTACTCTTTTCCGGAAACGTCTTACGGCACTTCCCTTATTCAGCTTTTTCGGTAATACATAGACTTTGATCCCATTACAGAATACCTCTACCAAAGACAGGTTCAGATGTGCTTTTAACATAGCCACCGATTTTTCCGGCTCATTGCTTTTGGTAAAGAGAAATAAAGAGCGGATATTTCGTACCTCAAAGCATCGGTTTACATCCTCTGTCATCCACTGTTCTGCTCTTTGTAATTCGCTCTGCGCATCTGCGATCAATGCTAAGGATTCCTGATACCAGACCGGATCTTCCTTGCCCTGATGCAGCAGTACACCGCCGTTGCAGACCAATGCATACTCCGGCACTCCGATGCCAAGATCGATCCTCTGATACTGCTCTAAGGTTCTCGTCGTCGTTGGGACAACCAGAACTCCCGGCTTAGAACAGAGCTGCCCCAACAGCCTGTGGGAAGTCTCTGTCATGAAAGAGATTTCTCTTCCCTGATAGATTTCCACACAAGTTTTGGGGCCTCCAATCTCATGTTTATAAGAATAGATCAACGTATTATCTAAATCTGTATGAACAATCTGCATAAGTTAATTTTTCTTTCCTACAAAACATTTACGGATCAGGTCTACCGGGATCATGGTGACTGCCAATAAGATGACTGCGATCCAGCCTTTGATCCCAAACGGTACGCAGCTGAACATATTTCCGATCCAGGTAAATACCTGAAGTGGAACAAGCGGTGCGTTAACGATCAATGCCTGTACGAAAATAATTGCAAAGAATACTTTTAAGAATCCGGTATTCTCATTCAAACCTTTAAAGATTCCAAATCCATCATCGCGGACATTGAATCCATTGAACAATGCACTGACAATAAAGAGGACGAAATATCCGGTCAGGTGCTGTTCTTCATTTTCAAACAGTCCTGCAAAAAACGGATGTTTTAAATAGACAAAGCTAATAACCGTCAACCATGCTCCCATGGTCAAAATCTGTGCCATCATGGCTTTGCTGATGATGCTCTCATCTCTTCTTCTTGGTTTTTCTTTCATATATTTTTCTAACGCAGGCTCATTACCAAGCATAATTGCACCAAGCCCGTCCATAACTAAGTTTACGAATAACAGATGCGTAACCTTCAATGGTTCTTCCACTCCAAAGAATGGAGCGATCGCACTGACAATTACTGCCGTTACATTGATGACAAGCTGGAATTTACAGAATTTCAAAATATTATGGTAAATCGTTCTTCCATACCAGATCGCATCCTTGATCGATTTAAAGTTGTCATCTAAGATAACAATTTTTCCGGCTTCTTTGGCTGCTTCGGTACCACTTCCCATTGCAAAACCGACATCGGCTCTCTTTAATGCCGGAGAGTCGTTAACACCGTCACCGGTCATTCCGACTACTAAATTCATTTCCTGACAGAGTCTTACCATACGGGATTTATCTGTCGGAAGTGCTCTTGCGATCACACGGATATGCGGAATGATCGCTTTTACTTCTTCGTCAGACATCTCGTTTAACTGCGCAGAAGAAAGTGCCTTATCTGACTCATCCTTTAACAATCCTGCATCTTTTGCGATCGCAACGGCTGTCTCTAAACGGTCACCGGTGATCATAACTACCTGGATTCCCGCATTCTGAACTTCTTCGATTGCCTCTTTTGCCTCCGGACGGACATCGTCACGGATTCCGACTAAACCGATGATGACAACATCATCATTGATCGTATTTTCTACCAGTTCTTTTTCGGAGTATCCAAAGGCAAGAACACGCATTGCCTTGGTTGCTAACCCATCAATTTTCTGATTTAAAACATCCAGATTTAACTCTTTTACATTGCCTTCTGCATCCAGATAATGCTTTGCAACTGCAAGCAGACGCTCCGGTGCTCCTTTGTAAAAAGTCTTACCGAGACTGTCGATCCTTGCCTGACTGAATTTATTCGTAGAGTTAAATCCCTGTGAACAGGAAACGACACAATCCCTGTCTGCATCAAGCACACGGAAAGTCTCTTCTCCGATAAACTTCATCAATGCCTGATCGGTTGCATTTCCACCGATCACCCTGTGGGTTGAATCGAACATAGACTGTGTATTTTTTCCAATTGCCAGATCTACCAGTCCGTTTACGGCACTGTGATGCTCAAGCTGTGACAGCTCGATCGACTGTCCGTCTGCCGTAAAGAAATCTACCACTTCCAGACTTCCCTTCGTGATCGTACCTGTTTTATCACTGAATAAAATATTTAAGGAACCTGCGGTTTCAATACCCTCTGCCTTACGCACCAACACGTTGTGGTCTAACAT
>OLPO01002212.1_pt1 | contig 12402 bp, 10 predicted proteins | sample 1672831 | NCBI WGS metagenome assembly OLPO01 (sample SAMEA3136728, study PRJEB25190) | human gut metagenome
GGATAACTGCTATTGACAGCTTTTATATTTATTCATTTATCGGTGAATAGTAACTTCTTTTTTGAAATTTTTTTATTTTTTTATTGACACAATCACAGTGTCTTGGTATTATATTTAAGCACTGTTAAAAAGCATGGTTCCTTAGCTCAGTTGGTAGAGCAACTGACTCTTAATCAGTGGGTCGACGGTTCGAGCCCGTCAGGAACCACCATAAAGAAAAGCTCATTCAAAATTGAATGAGTTTTTTATTGCATTTTCAAAATAAAATGATTATAATAGATAAGCAATTGGTTCCTTAGCTCAGTTGGTAGAGCAACTGACTCTTAATCAGTGGGTCGACGGTTCGAGCCCGTCAGGAACCACCATATGATAAAAGCATATGATTCAGTTTCTTGATCATATGCTTTTTTATTTTCTAGCAAAAAGAATGAATCATAGACCCATTCTCATTGATACTTATCATTTTTAAATATGCCATCCAATGTTTCCACTAGATTTTTGATATTTACCGGTTTTGATAAATGTGCATTCATACCAGCTGCCATTGATTTTTTCTTATCTTCTTCAAAGGCATTCGCTGTCATCGCAACAATTGGAATATTTGCTTTTCTTCGGTTTGAAAGATGTCGAATTTCTTTTGTTGCGGTATATCCATCCATCTTAGGCATTTGAATATCCATCAAAATAAGATCATACGTATTTTCATCTAAATCTTTCATTCTTTCTACTGCATCTATTCCATCATTGACACTATCCACAATAAAACCAGCATTTTTTAACATTTCTTCAGCAATTTCACGATTCAATTCATTATCTTCCGCAAGCAAGATATGTTTTCCTTCATAATGACTGTGAAGTATTTCATCCGTCTTTTTTCTGACAGTTTTTGGATTTTTTAACACAGAAATCAATTCTGATTTAAATATTGGTTTTGAAATAAACGCAGTTACCCCTGCATCTAAAGCTTCCTGTTCAATATCAGAGTAATCATATGCACTCAAAATAATAATTGGAACTTCATTTTTCATACTGGAACGAATTCTTCGAGCCGTTTCAATTCCATTCATATCAGGCATCAGCCAGTCAATAATAAATACTTCAAATGGTTCAGACTGTTCATATGCTTCTTGAGAACGAACCACAGCTTCTTTGCCAGAGGTTGTCCAGTCTGCTCGCATTTGAATATCTCTAAGCATTTTACTAACGCTCATACACGTATCAATATCATCATCCACCACAAGAACTCTTGCACCAGCCAAAGAAGAAATCGTTTCATAAGTAGATGCAGTATCGTTGATCTTCATTGTTAGACAAACAACAAATTCACTGCCTTCTCCTTCTTTCGAATTCACATGAATCGTTCCACCCAGCATATTTACAAGATGCTTTGTGATTGCCATGCCAAGTCCAGTACCTTCTATTCCGCTATTTGTAGAAGAACGTTCTCTAGAAAAGGAATCAAATACATGTTTTATAAATTCCTCTGACATGCCAATCCCATTATCTTTTACTGTAAATTCAAAATATGCATAACCTGGATCATCACATGGGTTTTCTTTGATGCGAATATTGATTCTACCACCGACTTGCGTGAATTTAATCGCATTCCCTGTCAGATTCAATAAAATCTGGTTTAAACGCAGCTTATCTGTAATGACATCTTCATGAACAATGTCTTGTGTATCAATACAAAGATCTAACTGTTTTGAATGAATACTGCCTTGAATAATTGTTGTCAAGTCATGGAGTATATCTGGGATATGAACTTCATGACATTCAATATTTACAGCACCATTTTCAATTCTACTCATATCTAGCACATCATTGATCAAACTCAATAAATGCTTTGAAGAAATATTGATTTTTGTTAAATAGTTATTTAATGCATCTTTGTTATCTATATGTGTTGCTGCTAAAGCAGTATAGCCAATGATTGCATTCATTGGTGTACGAATATCATGAGACATATTATTCAAGAATGTTGTTTTTGCTTTATTTGCATTTTCTGCCATCTGTAAAGCATCACGCAAGGCTTTCTCTTGTTCTTCAAGTTTTTCTTTTGCTTCTAATTCTTTCTTTTTTTCTTCATGAATATCTTTTACAACAAACAAAACTTCTACAACTTTTCCATTATCGTCACGCTTCTTAGAAATATACGTTGCACGATACCAGTGATTATTTCTAGATTTCACTTCCATATTGATGAAATTTTTATAACGCAATCGATTCTGCAGCGTTGTAAGATCAAAAAATGCTTTTACTTCTTCTTGTTTTTTGAATTCATCATTCAAATTTCTATCAAACAATATGTTATGCAGGTTTTGCAAAGATTGTTTTGGCTGTGCAATATAAAAACCACTTTCCTGGCCATGAATGATAGAATACTTATCTTCTTTAAAATCTAATACAACCATTTCCTGATATTGAGATGCAAGTGACTGTATAACTTCTGTTCTAGCTTCCTGCTGTTTCAAAGCATATTCCAATTGCATTTGATATTCATTTTCCTTTTGAACGATTTCATCAATTGGCTGAATTCCAATGACTACCTGAAATCGCTCTTCATCTATATGCATACGAACAATTTTAATATTGAAATATTCTTTTCCTGCTGGATTAGGAATTGTCTGATAGCGGTATTGTAAACTGTCTTGTTTCCGTAATTCGTACATCAAAACTTCTGGGCGCATATATTGCCAGAAATCTTGTTTTCTATCACTAACAATCAGATTATCAAAATAATACTGGAATCTTTTTGTATATGAATTTAAATCTTTTTCTTCTAGAGTGGAATTCAACAAGCTATTATGCGAATAATTTCCCTGTTTGAGTATTTCTAATGTGTCTTTTTTTAAATCACACAAATATACATCTGTATAATCAATACAAAGTGCATTTAATAATGCAGTTCTTCTTTGTTCTGTATTAATATCTTCTCTATATTCTAAAGCAGACATCAAGTCATCTTTTGTATCCGAAATATAACAGAGACAATATCCTTTCTGATGTGTAGGCGTAATTTTCAGATGAATCATTGCCCCAAGCTCATCAGAGAATTCCTCTAGTTCAACAGTCTTTCCATCCCATGCTGCCTCAGAATACTTTTCAGCCACTTATTCTTTTGATTTGGGAATACTTCAGAATACTTTTTCTCGTATAAATCTTCTCTTGTAAAACCAGATAACTCCATTGCTATTTGATTTACATAAACAAAGACCCAGTCTACAGGTTGAGAATGTTCATCTAAAAGAACATGCACAACGTACATTGCTCTTTTCCCTTGATTAAACATTTCTAAAAGTATCTGATCTTGTTCCATTTTATTCACCTTTGGTTTCTTAAAAAAAACTATCTAACGCGGTTTCGAGAATTTTTTGATTCAACCAGAAATTTCGGATAGCCTCATTTCTATTGCCTTTTCATGAGAATAAGCTTTTTTATATACTCTTTCTGACACCAAAGCATCATACACATCAGCAATTGATACAACCTGTGCAGAAATTGGAATATAGTTTCCCTTTAATCCATCTGGATATCCTCTACCATCCCACTTTTCATGATGCCATCTGCAGATTTCATATGCAAACTGAATGAGAGTATCATCCTCTTCCATCTTCACCTGATGAATCATGATTGCACCAATGGTTGTATGTGTCTTCATGATTTCATACTCTTCCTCTGTCAACTTTCCAGGTTTATTCAAAATCTTTTCATCAATTCCAATTTTACCAATATCATGTAATGCACTCGCTAAAGAAATCTGTTTTTTATCTTCTTTAGAAAGTTTATACATGTCAGTTAATTCTGTTAAACGATTCAAAATAATTTCTGTTATTTGTTCTACATGGATCACATGCGGTCCACTTTCACCATTACGATTTTCAACAACGTGAGAAATAATTGATGTAACGACTCTAGAATTCTTTTCTCTTTCTTCTACCTGTTCTCGGATTTCTCTTTGTAGATTTCTTTGTCTTTGATACAAACGAACGATATTATACACACGTTTTCCAACAACATCTGCAGAGAAAGGACGACGAACATAATCAGAAATGCCTAACTCATAGCAGCGACGAATTGCACTGTCTTCATCCATACTGGAAATCATAATGACTGGTAAATCCTGAATCAAATCATTCGCATTCATAAATTCCAGAACACCAAATCCATCCATTCTAGGCATTACAATATCCAGTAAAACAATAGAAAGTTCTTTGAAATGGTCTTGAATGATTTGCGTTGCTTCTACACCATCACATGCTTCTATTACATTGTAATCGTCCAGTAAGATTTGCGAAAGAAGGAAACGATTCATGTCAAAATCATCAACAACAAGAACAAGAGGTTTATTGTCATCTCTTTCATTCAAGGAACTAGTTATCTGTTTATTTTCATTCCATTCAGAAACAACACGATTCTTAGAAGATTTGGTAATATACATCAATCGATCAGCTTTCGTAACGGATACCTCTCTTGTCTCTGTCATCGAAACCACCGCACCGATAGAAATTGATAATTGCAGCTTATTATATCCTTTCACACGTGCCATACGAACTTGAGAGCGAATTCTTTCCAGTTTTCTTTCAAAGCTTTCCTCTTGAATTCCATCCAGAATCAATAAGATTTCATCCCCACCAATACGTATGATCTTATCATTACTACGAATATTATTTCGAATAATTTGCGTTACTGTCTGTAAAGCAACATCTCCAGCTTTATGACCGTAGATATCATTACATAACTTGAAGTCATCAATATCAATCACCGCAATCCCTGCAGGTGTATTTACATTCTTTTCTACTTTTTCATAATATGCACGATTATATACACCTGTTAAAGGATCTGTATACATGCTTGCATATGTTGCTGAGTATTTTTCAACAAGCTCTTTATATCCAATGGAATCCACTAATACTTTTTCATTAATCTTAACTGCAGTCTCAATCGAGCATTCTACCCCTTCTACAATGATATATTGAGCAAAAAATTGATAGCACTGTCCATTAATAAACTCAATCTTTGTAGAATCACTTTTATTTTCCAAGACAATCTTAGAAATACAATTTTCACATGCACTATCTTTTTTTAATGCACGATAACAATAGCTTTGCTTAAAATCAGCCGTTAAAGGATGTTTTCCTTCAATTTCATCTTTGGATAAGATACGTACAAATTCCGACACTTGACGCAAAGATTTCACGAAAGCGGTCGCTTCCTCTTTTGTATAATTCTTTTTTAAATCTGGCATACTGCACCTCACATCAAACTATACATCGTAAACATTGGTAAATAGATTGCTACAACAATAAATTTCCCAAACAACACAAGTAATACAAGCATTGCTGGTTCTAGCTTATCTAATGCAGATTTCACTGCATAATCAGTTTCATTTATATAATAATCACCAATTGTTTTCAGTGTTGCGACAAGTTCTCCACTCTTTTCACCTACACCACTCATTTCTCTTAGAACCTGTGGTACACGATGCTCTGTAATATTCATTTCTGACATGACTTTCAAACGAGAAATGACTGATTCTTGTAAAGAGTTTGGAATCGTCAGAATACGATTGAGTCTTCCATCAACACGAATACGCACAAGCACATCATTTTCTCTTGATTCAATATGAATATCTGATGCCTTTTCAGCAATTTCTCTTTCTAAAATAGAGTTTACGAGTTTTACAGTTGGTTCTGAAGAGCTTTGATCTTGTTCTTTCTTTTGTGCAAGATCTTCTACAGTCATTTCTGATTCTTTTTCTGCTTCTATCTGTGCAATCGCTATGGACGCACCTTCATTTTCATACAATACAGAAATAGCACGGTCAATTGCTTCAGAATATGCAATATATGGACGAACTTTACACTTAGTAGTCTGTTTTACTGTTTCCAATGCTCTAAAATTCAGAGGATCTTCCATCGCTAAAAGAATCACATTCTTTTCTTTTCGAAACGCAACAACACGATATTGTTGTGCAATGACTTTTGAAACAACACCAGCCATGTATGGATCAATCTTTGTTTTATTTAAATCAATGAAATCAATACCTAACTGTATTCTCAATACTTCAATCAATTGTGTTTCATTAATATAATGATTTTCTAATAAAATTGTACCTAATCTTTTGCCTGAATTTTTTTGAAGTGCAATTGCTTCTTCAATCTGCTTTTCACTTAATATACCCGCATCAACGAGCATTTCACCTAATCTTTTATTTTTCATATATTAACCCCTGAACCCCTGCTCACTGTGCTTCTGTTAATCCGTTTATATTGACTGCACCATCAATTGTTTCAAAGAATGTTACTGTCATACTGACAGAAACACTTTCTGATGTATTTACGCTCATTGTATCACTGCCAGAAATGGATAACGATGAAATAATACATTTATATTGTAGATTTGCAATTTGATCAATGACACTTTCCGCAATGACATAACTTGGAACAGTACATGTAATATCTGCATTTCTTCTAACGATTGTATCTGTAAATATGGTTCTGCCCACTGAATGGAAACATTTGAAGCAGTTGGCTGAAGTATATTTGCTAATGCATCAATTTCATTTGCCAGATTATTATATACCGCAACATCTCCTTGATTTGCATCACTATGTTCTTCAATATAGCTTTTCATGCTTCTCATTTTTGCTTCTTTCACATCTAGAAGATCCATTTCATGATCATTTCTTGAAATCAAAGAGTAGTCATAAATATATTGATCTGCATCTTTTCCAACAATTTTAGAGAATTCATATGGAAGATTTACTTTCAATTGCTTTTCACTCATTAATGGTAATGTTGTTCTAGAAAAATAGAGATCTTCATCCGGAAGAATCAGAGATACTTTTTTATTACGGATGCCATGTCCTTTCACAGCTGTCTTGAAAATTTCACTCATTCCATCAAAAGCAATAAAGTGATCATTTTCAAATACATTCTCTGCCGTATCAATCAAAACACACTGATCCTTTGTAACAAGTTTGATTGATCCTGTTCCAATATCAATTCCTAACATTGATTTCTTCATATTCTATTCCTCACATTCCAATTAAATGCATATACCAGTTGATAAATTCATTCCCATACAACAAGAATATATATGTTGCGATAGAGATGGATGGTCCAAATGGAATTTTATTCTTTTTCATTCCCACAACAAATACCAGGCCAATCAAACAAGCTAATATTAAATTAAACAAGCTTCCAAACATTCCTAAATACAGTCCAACAACGAAGAATAATTTAATATCTCCGCCACCCATTGCTTCTTTTTTTAATACTTTTTCTGTAATGAGCGATATCATCAGGACACTTGCCGCAATGACAAATCCACTTACAAGACCTTGTAAAGAGAAGCTGAACAATATCCACCATACGATTCCAAAAAGAATAAATCCATCTGGAATCTCATAAGATTTTAAATCTGATAATGACAACCCATACAACACTGTCACAAATCCTAAATCTCGAAGCAGTATCAAATCTAACGTTCCGTGTAACGCTACCATGATAACAAACAGTATTCCAAGCAATGCTTCACTGCATACATATGTCTTTGACAGCCTTGTACCGCAATATCTGCATTTTCCCTTCAATAATAGATAAGAAAAAACAGGAAAAAGATCCAAAACACCTAATGTATGTCCACATGCATCACACTTGCTTCTGCCAGTCCACCATTTTTCATGTGCAATGATACGATCACTGACACAATTCAAGAAACTCCCAAATACACTGCCTAAGATAAACGCTATCACAATACAATAGACAGCTAGAAATGTATCTTCATATATACTCATTGCTTCCCTCCTGTCCACTGTACACTGATTGTTCCATCTTTAACAATTACTTCCAATATCATTTCTCCTGCATTACCAGAATACTCTTTTCCTTGCACTTCTGGATTTTTACAACTGTTATACCCTTTTGTTTTATGCGCAACAATTGAATTAGATACGCTGTCAAAATAATCGATATATCCATTGGAATGATGATGTACGCAGTCTTCATTTGCATTTAAACAACCATCGACTGAACAATGAATTCCATTCAAGCGATTCACTTTCGCTACACTTTCACACGTATTTACATAGTTTGCATCATTTCCTCGACGCACATGAATATTCATCCAGTCATATCCTTCGATACAAAGAAATACAATTTCACATACAATCAAGATCAAAGCAAGCAAATCAATCAATGTCATTCTTCTTTTCATGCATTTCCTCCATTGATTGTTACTGGATTTAACGCTCTGACCACAAAGTTTTCACTAATCAAAGATCCAATTTTATCTGTACCTATATCCATTGCTACGTGGAAACATTTTTGATTTTGATCATATGTCAATGAGGTAATCTTGACACCTAATTCCTTTGCATACGACCCTTTGGGCAAAACACGATTGTATGAAGTTCCATCCGTGAATGACAATTGTCCATATTTCCCATCACTGACTGCTTCATCTTTATCATTTTTCAAAATAGAAATCGCAGTTAAATCATTAGACAAAACATATGTTGTAGAATAAATCTTTTTCACTTGTCCATTTTCTTCTTCAATTCTATTTGAATACTTTAATTCATTTGCCAGAATTGTTTCAATTGTTAAGTTTAATTGCTGTGCCTCTGAAATACGAATGGAGCGATTATACTGCTTGCTTCCCATAAGTACACCAGTCACAAGCATTGTACTCACAAGCGACACTAAAAGAACCGTACATAACATCTCTGTTAATGTAAAGCCATAAGAAAGAATCTTTTGTGATCTTGTAAGTACGTTTTTATTCATAATAATAGTATCCTGTATCTTCTTCTATATATACATTTGTATCAATAGAGAATTCATCTGTAATACTCAATGTAAAATAAACTTCTTTTGTTCTATTTTGATCAGGCCAGCTGGCAGTAATTTTTACTGCACCTGCTTTCTTTGCACGAATCGTCACAAGATAATTGCCATCAGCATCTATAGTAATATCTGCAGGCTGAACCGTTTCAATATATTCTGTATTACCTGTGATCTGCAGCGTTCTTTTCTGGAATGTTTCCTCAATGGAAGTATCTTGATTCTTCAAGATTTTGAACTGTTTTACAGAAACACCTTGTTGATCAAGATTACTAAACAAATTCATTACTGTAGAACCATTTTTCCAATATGCACCATCAAATGGCCAGACACCATAATGCACATTCACAAGACTTTCACCATCTTTTTGTGTAATAACAGTTGGGAATGGATAGTTCATGCCAGATAAAGCAGTATCACCAGCTTGAAGTTGTTTTTTCCATCAATCTTCTGTTGATTCTGATCAATAATCGTTACTCAATTTTACACATAAATATTATCCCTATCAATCAAAAAACTGAGGAACGATAATACATTTCCTCAGTTTATGAAATTATTTTAAATGAATCATCCAATAACTATCATGCATTCTTTATGAAAATCTTTCATGTAGTCATCACAATAATATGATATTTGATAGCCACCAGATGATAATTTAGCTACCGCATAGAAGCCAGCTTTCAATTCCGTTGTTGTTCCATCTAAATGTCTAATAATATGGTTTTTATTTACACCACCATCATTTTCTGGAACTAAACTGTTATATTTATCTTTTTGAAGATAATCCGTCTGAATCTCAGCATAGTAAACTCTAAGGTTTGCCTGGTTCGTTGTCACCTCTGCTTTATGTAATTGAGATGTAAAGATAGGAATTGAAATAGCTACAAGTACAGCTATAATTGCCACAACCACCAGTCATTCAGTCAATGTAAAACCTTTATTTTTCTTATCCATATCTTCAACTCCTAAAGTCAGGATTATAACCTTATTTACCAATCTTCTCCATTGCCTGGATTTCTTTTTCAAGAGAATCTTTGTAGTAGTTTAACTGTTGTGCTCTAGCATCTTCATAAACTTTGATTTCTTCACTCACATCATCTCCATCTTCCCTTTTGAGTAAGGAAGCAGTAGCTTCTTTTGTATTTGTGAAATAGAATCCCTTGTCATTTCCCCACCATTTGTTATTATCAACAGCTTTATCAGCATGCGCATCAATCTTAGCTGCAGCATTTGGTGAGAATAAATAGTAATTATATTCACATAGACCATTTAACTGATATGCAACATCTAATGCATCACTTATCTTGTTATCGTTTAAATCATCAATGACTTCATCCATGTATTCAATGTTATTCTGATAGCCAACATGCTTCATCACAACATCACTAGAGAAAACAATACCAATAAAGTTATCCTGAACATACTTAAATAACTCTAATACTTTCTTGTTGTAAGCTTTTCCTTCTTCCTGGATTGCTTCTACATCAGCCTTAGAAGATACAGCCTTTACATATCTCTCATTGATATCTTTACCTTCAGCATTCAATGCATCAACTTCTTTCTGGAATACTGAAAGTGCATTTTCCCAGTCTTCTTTAGAAACGCCTGCTTCTTCTGCCAAGTCTTCATTGAAGCTTTCAGAAAGATCATCAATTGTAGCCTGCATATCTAATGTCATTGCTGGAAGCTGATCGATTGCAATCGCAATACTTCCAAATACCGCAATGTTTGCCTTCATGACTTTTTCACTATATGTATCTGTATTATCAGATTCTGTATGATAGTGTAACTGTGACCATGTATATTCACCATCTTCACTTGTAGAACCAGAACATGTATCAGTTGTATTCAAGAAGTAAGGCACACCTGCACCTCTATAAGAAATACCATCTTCCATTGTTGTTGTATCAAATGTTTCTGCAGAAATACCCTTTTCATAGTCTTTTACAGCACCATCCAATACACCTTCATCAACTAAGTTCTTTACTAAAGTTGCATATTCAGGAACACTTGTGATCATGAATGTATCACCACCATCATCAAATGCATCCAATTCAAAGTTGAACATTGCTAATGTCTTGCTTGCCCATTCAGGATGAACATTGTTAATGAGTTCATATGCACCCCTTGTCCAGTCAAATTCTGTACCTGTTGCACCCCATTCTTCTGCACCATGTGCTACTACAACAATGTCATTTTCAGGAACATAGCCACTATCAATCATTGTTTTAGCCATCGTCATGATTGTGCCAATAGCACTGCAGTCATCCTGAAAACCTGTGAAATACATGTCATAATGACCTGCAAAAATAATCTGCTGATCATGAGACTTGCCAGGAATATAGCCAACAACATCGTAGCTTGTTCCCTTGCCTTCTTCCATGACACTGTCAATGACTAAATTTGCTTTGTTATGACCTGCATCCAATGCCTTTTTGATTTGCTTGTATTCACTCATTGTAATGATTGCTGTTGGCATAACATCTTCAGCACATACATCCTGAATCTGATGGTCATCATCACTGTATCTGCCATAGCCATCTAAGTCATATGTAACTAAAGCCTTTGCTCCATGTTCATATGCTTCATAAATATATCCGCCAATCCAAGATTCGTTATATTGGTCAACACCAACTAATGCAATCTTTCCTTTAACATCTTTATCTTCATAATCTTCCGCAAAACCAGTTCCACAATCAACGATTTCAGCTGTAATACCCTTTTCATCAGTACCGTTAACCATATAAGACACAGGCATCAAGTCAATATCTGTACCATCAATTGTTAAAGAAGCATCATTGTACTGCCACTTATCAACTGTGACTGGAATCTTTTCTACATTCTTTAAACCAATTTCTTTCATTTTTTCTGCAAGATAATCTGCAGTTCTATGTTCCGCATCAGATCCACTTGTTCTAAAACCAAGTGAATTGTCATGTAGTGATGGATCCAATGATAATGTTTTTGTGAAATCATATGCATAATCCATATCAATTTCATTCACATATGCATCAATAGCCTCTTGATAGAAAGTGTTGTTTTGCGCACTTTGTGTTGAAGATACTGAAGCTGCTGTAGATTTACATCCAGCTAAACTCAACACTAATACTGCACTAAGGCTTGCTTGCAATGTCTTTTTCATTTTTAATTCATTCCCCTTTCACAAACAAAAAAGATAGATGCGCAATACACACCTATCTTCACAATCTACCTGCATACTTTCCGTTACAGAAATTCCAGCTTATTGACCATTTTATAAGGTATATATTACACATAACTTTACAAAACTGAGCTTTTAACTCAATCAATAAGGGTAAACACCCTTCCGTATTCCCTAAATACGGTTCTTGCTTCTTCAACAAGTCTTCGGCATTTGACCCGGCCGTCCGTGTAGCCTTAGCCTATTTCTAGGCGGTCAATTTCTGTACGATTTGTACTGCAATAGGGTAACGGAAAAATATATTCATTGTCAATTATTTTTTTGTTAAATATTTTTTTAGGCTATATTAGCAAAATGGTGAATTCAAGAAATAGAATAAATGAAAAGATCATC
>OLPO01002213.1_pt1 | contig 12402 bp, 12 predicted proteins | sample 1672831 | NCBI WGS metagenome assembly OLPO01 (sample SAMEA3136728, study PRJEB25190) | human gut metagenome
TTGCAAAAGAATTAATCTCGGCACAGATGGTGGTGCTGTGCATGTGTATCATCTTTGTCATTATCATCACAAACTATATCATCTTTCTGATGATTGAAAAGTACACAACAGTGGAGGAAAAACAGTACGAAGAGGAAATGATCCAGAGGGAAATCTTATACCGGAACGAATACTATCAGGACATGGAACGTTATCAGGAACAGATACAGGACATCCGGCATGATATGAAGAACAGGCTGACGGGACTGCTCGCAGCGGCAGAACAGGGAAGTGCGGAACTGATCAAGGACAGACTGCAGGAAGTATTGGGAGATATCCGGCTGGCAGAAGAAATCATCTATTCTGCAAATCCGGTGGTGAATGCCATACTAAAAGTAAAAAGCATAAAGGCAAAAGAGAAAGAGATACCGATGCAGGTTACAACGCTGCTCCCCCAGAGAGTATCCGTGGATATCGGGGACATGGGTGTTCTGTATGGGAATCTTCTGGATAATGCGATAGAGGCGGCGATGGCAGTGGAACAGGAAAAACGGTATGTTCATGTGGAATCAAAGTTTCAGGAGGGCAGATTGCTTTTATCCATTAAGAACAGCAAGCCATCCGGGACAAGTTCCTATCAACAGACAAGCAAAAAAGATAAAATAAAACACGGCAGGGGAATCCGTTCGGTGCGGAAAGTGGCAGAAAAATACGGTGGGGAGCTGATGTTAAAGGATCAGGGGGAACATTTTGAGGCAGTCCTTCTGCTCAACGGAGTTGCAAAACTGGAGTGAGACTGCAACTTATTACAGCAAACCTGCAACTTGTTACAGATAGATTGATTTCTGTACAGAAACTGTTAGAGTGAAAACATCAAAAAAAGGAGGGTTTTACTAAAAATGAAGAAAAGAAACTGGATGTACCGACTGAGCAGCAAATCCATGAGTGTGATGGCAGCACTGGCACTTATGGTGACAACCATGGCAACCAACCGTTCCTGCATGTGGTATTTCGGACAGGACAAGATGCCAGAAGATTCCAAAAAACTCAGAAGGTTTTAAATCATGACGAAATGGCTCAGCCACCGTATGGTTGAGCGGGGAATCATAAAAGAGGAGGAGCAGGAATTATACCAGTTTGGAATACGCAATGGTATGATCCTGCTTCTAAACGTTGTGACGGCACTGGTCATCGGTCTGCTCACAGAGCAACTGGCGGTTGTGGCAGTGTTTACCCTTTCTTTTATGGTTCTTCGCAGCTATACCGGTGGATATCACTCAGACAGCAGGATTTTCTGTTACCTTGGTTCCAATCTGGTGCTGCTGGTTCCGGTTTATACACAGGCTGTGTTTTACAAGACATCGCTGGCAAGGCTGCTGGCAGTATTGCTGGTGTCCGCAGGGATCATTTTTTTACTCAGCCCCATGCACAGCAAGAACCGGAAACTGGATAAAGAGGAACAAAAGCATTTTGGCAGAAAAGCAAGGCTGATCGCAGTCTTGGAACTGGCTGTGCTTGGCATTTTGTGGTATGCAGGCCAGATACCGTATGCTTACGCTGTTTATACGGGCATCTGCATCACGGCACTGTTCATGATCGTAGGAAAAGCACAGCTATGGATACAGTCGCATACCGAAAATGGATAGTCCTTTCCGAACAAACGGAAGGGACTTTTTTTCTGGAAAACAGGAGGGATGACAATCCAAGACGGTAACTTATTACAGGTACCGTAAGACTTATTACACTTATATTGAAGCACACTTTCTTTCCAAGTATAGTACCGCAAAAAGGCTTAGGAGAAGAAAGGCGTGGCATGTTTTGGGGAATTCATGCCGCACCGGATTGCAGGGGGCGGCAGAAAGGGAAAAGTTCATAAGGATAACATCCGGGTGCAGTTTTGCATGCTTTATTTTGCATGGGAACAGCACCTTTTTTTATTGTCTTTTTCCAGTGAAGTAAAACCCAGAGGTCCTCCAGATGTCCTTCATTTCAAAAAAATTACGAAATGGAGGACATTTGAATGTCAGAATGGATCAGGATCAGAGTAAAGGATTTTTATAAAGATGCAGTTGGAGAGCTGGAATACACCTATGTGACCAGAGAAGTCTACGAGGCACTTGCCGATACGTTCCGCAAAGAAGCCCACGCACAGGAAATGCGGGATATCAGACATACGACCAAGGACGGATATACAGAAGGAGAAACGGAAGATCTGGTGGAGCTGACCGGGGAATCGGTAGAGGATACGGTCATCCGGCAGATGGAAATAGAAACCCTGCAGAAAGCAATGCAGTCACTCACCCGGTGCAGAGAGAGCGGCTGCATTTTTATTTTTTTGAGGGCATGACATACCGGCAGATTGCAGCGAAAGAAGGGGTTGGAGAGAAGAACATCCGGGAGAGCATAAACGGTGCGGTAAAGAAAATAAAAAAATATTTTGATTAATACCCCCTCAAAACGTGTTTTTCTGTGAGTACCTTATGAGAGGAACTTTTTCTGGACAGATGGTCTCTTCCGGGAATCCTCTCATGTCTCGTGTGTGGATACGACACAGGCAGACAAAACGCACCTTGAAAAATGCCGGAGAGGAATACAGGACTCCGAGCGCAGGATGGAATCACGCCATATCCTGCCAGCCATATCCAGCAGTTCAGATACGTTAGCCGTTTCATGAGCCGTAACCGGGGCGCAGTGACACTCCTGCAGCAATCGGGCAGATGTTCTTTCTGCCAGCCATGCTGTGAAAAAGATCGCATCTAAGGAGCCGAGCGGGAAAGCCGGGGTACAGCCTGTCTGTGGTGGACAGGCGCGAAGAGGGGAATGGCCTATAATGATACACCTTGAGATTAGCCAGCACGCAGTGGTGGAGGTGAGATACCTGTGATGTCTGCCTGTCCGAGTGGCAGGGACCAAAGATAGTCTGGACTGACTGCCCATGAAATGCCGGCTTTGGGATTTTTTCTTCTCTGTTTTGGCGGCGTTTCGGTTCCGGGGAGTAGTGACGAATAGGGACAGACACTTTTTATTTATGAAGTGAAGGATTATGGCAGTAAGACTTAATTACAGAAACCATGCGGCGGAGGGGAACTTCCGCCGTATTCTTGTGGAGTTAAGAAAAGCTGAAAAATGGGGAATGGAGGAAAACAGGAGATGAAGAAAGAAGATACCGAAATGATGTTAAGGATTTTTGAAACGGAGAGGGCAGGATATGCCTATCTTTATCCGAGTGATGGAGGGGAGAGGAAAGAGGACTATATCTCGACCACGGCAGAAAATATCGCAAATTATATCGTCAGCCACATGTTTGAAGCCGAAAAGATCGTCATCACAGATATGTGTGACAGGCTGATATTAGATACCTGCGGCTATTTTATCAATAGCTGTCCGAATCAGGAATTCTGCAAGGAAATCAATCCGTTCTTAATCCCAATCCAGATGGGAGAAAAGGACGCAGGAGAGGTGCTTTCAGTCAGCAGGGATGTATCGGAACAGTATTTCCGGGAAGAAGATGAGGCTGCAACCATGGCTGAAATCGGGATGATGTAAAGGTGTTTCTTCTGGGCAAAAGTGTTTGGCTTGGGAGAATGAATTTAACGTTCTTAAATTGCGGGAGGAAAAAGGGAAAAGATGATGGAAGGCGGAGCGAATGAGGTGCGGTATAAGATTGCTGAATTTCTCTTAAAAAGGATGCATGAAGATAAGCTGTTAACCGAGGAAGAATGGGAAAAAATCCGGGTTTTGAATGTCAAGACTTTCTCCCCGGAATTAGCAAAAGTATATCTGTAATAACACTGGATATATAAAGGACTATGTGGTAGTGTATGTTGCTGACAGGGAGTGCAAACCCTTGAAAATACTGGGAAAGGAGAAAAAAGCATGGCAAAAAAAGTGACTGTCATAAAGGCAGCAAAAGCGCAGAAACATACACAGGAAGAACGCAGGCTGAAAGTGTGCGGATATGCCAGAGTCAGTACCGGCAGTCAGGCACAGGCAACTTCCTATACTGCACAGGTCGAGTACTATACGGAAAAGATCGAGAGCAACCCCCTGTGGGAGTTTGCAGGGGTGTATGCGGATGAAGGAATCAGCGGAACAAACGTAAAGCACAGGGATGAGTTCCAGATGATGATCGCAGACTGTGAGGATGGGAACATCGACCTGATCCTTACGAAATCCATCACAAGATTTGCAAGAAATACGGTGGAGTGCATCCAGACCATCCGAAAGCTGAAGGAGATTGGCGTTGGAATCTACTTTGAAAAAGAGAACATCAACACGCTGTCAGAAAAAAGCGAGCTGTTCATTACCATCCTGGCATCGGTGGCGCAGGGGGAATCAGAAAACATCTCAAGCAACAACCGCTGGGCGATACAGAAACGCTTTCAGGATGGAACCTATATCATATCCACACCAGCGTATGGCTATGGAAAAGATGAGGATGGAAATTTAGTCATCATAGAATCCGAGGCAGAAACCGTAAGGTGGATTTATGAATCCTACCTAAACGGCATGGGAGTGTATGTGATAGCAAAGGCACTGAACCAGAAAGGCATTCCGACAATCCGGGGTGCAGAAAAGTGGCAGGACGGGGTGATACAGGACATTCTGAAAAATCCGATTTATGAGGGAGATATGCTACAGCAGAGAACCTATACAGAAACAAGGTTCCCATTTGTCCGCCGGGTAAACAACGGACAGAGAAACCAGTATCTCATCAAGGACAGCCATCCGCCAATCGTCACACATGAGGAGGCAGAAGCGGTGCGGAACCTGATGGCATACCGGGTGGATGTACTGCACATGAACAAGAGTGACTACACCAAAAGATACCTGTTTTCCGGCAGAATCATCTGTGGGGAATGCGGAAGAACCTTCCGGCGGCAGAAAATCTACATCGGGAAACCATATGAAAAAATCATCTGGACGTGCAGCGGACATGTGGAGGATAAAGAGAACTGCTGCATGAAAGCCATCCGGGAGGATGTACTGCACCGGGCTTTTACAGACATGTGGAACAAGCTGTACACCAATCAGGGAACGATATTAGAGCCGCTGTTAAAAGAGCTGACAGAACTTGTGGCAGCAAGGCAGGACAGTGAGGAAATCAGACAACTGGATAAGGAAATCAAAGATATAAGCGGGCAGAGCCAAATCCTAAACCAAGTCATGAGGAAAGGATATATGGACTCTGCTCTTTTTATGGAGAGCAGTAGCAAGCTTGGCTGGCAGCTGACGGAATGCAGAAGAAAAAAGACACTTTTGACCAGAAAGCTGCGGAGGACAAAAGAAATTGTACGGACCGAACAGCTTATCCAACTGATTGCAGAACAGGACGGATTAAGGGAGGAGTTTGACGAGCAACTGTTTAAAATGACAGCGGAGAAGATCGTGGTCTCCAAAGAACACGACATCACCTTCTGCCTATACAACGGACTGAAACTGACGGAGAGGGGAGGTGGACAGGATGCAGTGGCACATGCCAATCGGCTATAAAGTTGTGGATGGAAAAATCACCATCTGCGAAGAGCAAAGAAAGATTGTGGAACAGATATTTACAGACTATGACAGCGGAGTGGCGGCAGGCAGGATCGCCCAGAACCTGAAAGGGAGAAACATATGCAATGCAAAAGGGAAAGTGTCCTGGACCCATGCATCCATTGGCAGGATACTGGAAAACCCAAGCTACCTTGGCACAGAATACTATCCGCAGCTCATAGGAGAGGAACTGTTTGAGAGAGTCCAGCGCAGACGGGAAAAGGTGAGGGCAGAGCTTGGAAGGGCAGACCACCGACCCGGCAGGGATGAAAGAATCCTTTTCGGAGGTGTCATCTGGTGTGCAGAATGCGGGGCAGTATGCAGCCATATCCAGCCGAACCACAAAAAAGAGCGTGGCGGCACTGCCAAGTGGAAGTGCAGGAACTATGTGACTGGCAGAGCAAAAAACTGCAGGAACAGTTTTATTACAGACGGGCAGGCAAAGCAGGTGTGTGTAGAAGCCATCAATGCAGTGATACGAAACAAAGGCCTGCTCCGGGTACAAAGGCAGGAGGAAAAGCTCAGTCCTCAGTACCGGGTTCTGGAGCGGAACCTGCAGCACATGAAAGAAGAGCAGGAACGCACAGAGACAGACCTGATGAAACTGCTCTATGAAAGGGCAGAGGAACGATACCGGACGCTGGAGGTCAGGGATGGGGAGTTCCGGACAGAGGAGATCAAAAACATCCTTGCAGGAAAAAAGGAACTGGAAACATTTGATGAAAATTTATATAGAAAAATAATCGCACGCATCTGGGTGCATGGTGGAAACATGGCAGAAGTGGAGCTTATCAATGGGAGCCGTGTCACAGCCGGATACAAGGATTAGGAGGGAGAGCAGATGGCAGAAACAGCAAAAAAGATCAGCATGATACCTGCCAAGGTGCAGTATGACCGGAATGTGAAACTGTCAGAGAAGAAAATGAAGGTCGCTGCCTACTGCCGTGTCAGTACGGAACTGGAAGAGCAGGACAGCAGCTATGAGGCACAGGTGGAGTATTATACCAGCAAGATATCGGAAAACGAAAACTGGAAAAATGCCGGCATCTATGCGGATGACGGAAAGAGTGGAACAAACACCAAAAAGAGGGCAGACTTTAATGCCATGATACAGGATGCCCTTGCAGGAAAGATCGACATGATCCTTACAAAGTCGGTCAGCAGGTTTGCGAGGAACACGGTAGACTCGCTGGTGACCATCCGAAAACTGAAGGAAAAGAACGTGGCGGTGGTGTTCGAGAAAGAGGGGATCAATACACTGGAGGGAACCGGCGAAATCCTTATCACCATCTTAAGCAGCCTGGCACAGGAGGAGAGCCGCAACATCAGTGAGAACATCCGCTGGGGAGTCGTGAGGAAATTTGAAAAAGGCAAGGTCATCGTAAACTGCACAAAGTTCATGGGATACACCAAAAACGAGGATGGTGACCTGGTCATCGTACCCGAAGAGGCAGAGATCGTAAAGCTGATTTTCCGGCTTTATCTGGAGGGCTACAGTACCGGGAAGATCGCAAAGCATCTGGAAGAGCAGGGAATCAAGACCGCCACAGGGCAGGACAAATGGCATTCCACGGTAATAGACAAAATGCTCCGCAATGAAAAATACATGGGAGATGCATTACTGCAGAAAACCTATACGGTGGATTTCATGACAAAAAAGAAAGTCAAGAACACTGGAATCGTACCGCAGTATTATGTGGAAGATGACCATGAGGCAATCATACCGAAGGAGCTGTTCTACAGGGTACAGGAAGAGATGATGCGGAGGGCATCCTTATGCAAGGCGGCTGTCACCCGGAAGAAGAACCAGAGGAGCAGGTATTCCTCCACCTATGCACTGACCGGCATGCTGATCTGCGGAAAATGCGGGCAGGAGTACCGGAGAGTCACCTGGGCGAGAAACGGGAAAAAGAAAGTTGTCTGGAGATGCAGCAACCGGCTGACCAACGGAGTGAAGAAATGCGGGGAATCCGAGACACTCGAAGAGAACACATTAAACAGGGCGGTGATGGAAGCCATCCACAGGATCACGAGTGATGATATGGAATTTATGGAAAACTTCCGGCAGAACATCATCCATGTCATCGGGAACTACAGCACCGCAAAAGAGTCTGAGGAATACGAAGAAAAGATAAAAGAAAAGCAGGAAGAGATGGTGGCACTGATCGCGGAGAATGCAAAGACCGGCTCCTACACACCGGAGTTTGATGAACGCTATCGCACCATAGCAGAGGAAATCAATGCCTTAAAAGAGGCACAGAAAACAGCCAGAAACGAGAAATGGATGGCTGACAGCTATGAACAGAGAATCCAAGATATCGACCATTACTTAAGCACAAGCACCTGCCAGATACCGGAGTTCGACAATGACCTTGTCAGACGGCTGATCTCCACCATCAAAGTGGAATCCAGCGAGAAGCTGCTGATACAGTTCCAGTCAGGCATTGTCATGGAACAGGAGATTCGATATGAGTAAGGCTGCGGCAGGAATGGCAGCAAGTAAATAGGAAACGTTGTTCCTGCCAGTTTATGGTAAGAATAAAATGCCCGATGATCCGGGCGTTTTATTGTTGGCATAAAATAGGAAAGGACAGCAGAAAGCATATAACGGAAAATGAGTAAAAGAAAGTGGATATAAAAAAAGCACATGAAGTAAGTGTGCGACAGGAGGAGAAAAGCGTATGAATTATGAGCAACTGATAGAAGAACTGAGGGAGGAAATGTTACAGCTTGTAAACACGAAATGTGATGCACTGCTCCAGATGTACCGAAGTGGAGAAATGAGGACAGACATGAAAGATACAATCCGGGAAAGCAGTCTTATTACAGTGTCCCCGGCAGAACTGAAAGGGAAAAGACCGCTGGCAGTCCAGTTCGCGCCGGGAGAATGGATAGAGACACCTACATGGAGAAAGGTGGCACAAAGAATTTTGCAGACCTATAATGAACAGCCGGATATCCATGAGCGTTTTATGGAAATGTGTGGAAAAGTAGCCGGACGCTGGAGGACGATCCTTGGCAGTTCACCGGAAGAAATGGATGTACCGCTAAAGGTGGATGAGGAACTTTATTTTGAGGGAAAATTTGACACCGAAGCGATGTTAAACATGTTAGAGAAAAAAGTGCTGGAACCGGCAGGGGTTGATTACAGCAGCATTAAAATCCGGTATATGGGAAAAGGGCAGGAAGTAGCAAAAAGTTTAGAGCATGTGCCAGAGCAGGATGAACCGGCAATGCTGCAATCGTTACAGAATATGCAGTTATAAAATGACATTGACAAGTTTCGGCATATAAACTAGTATTACAATGAGACTAGAAAAATGCATTCCATTTCTACGAGAGATAGAACATAGTAGTATATGTAAGATATCTGTAGATTTTGGAATGTTTTTTATTAGCAGAAAGGAAACTGGATGAATGCTGATTGATGTATCAGATAAAATCAAAATTCCGATAGAAATAGAACAGAAGATTTTAAGCCGGTTCATAGCAATGTCGGAAAGAAATATTTCTGCGATCAAAGCATATAAAATACAATATGATCGGGATGTGATATGTGCAATAGAAAATTATATAGGACCAAGTTCTGCATACTACTTTTATCAAGAACTGAATTCTTTATTTAAGCAATATGAGATGGTTTGCTATCATTCAACAAAAACGATTGATGAGAACGTGATCCGTTCTAATGGTCTTACAACGAATGAGTGGAATACCTATAGTAAAAATATGGTTCATACCTTGCAAGTTCTCCATGTAGAAGAAAAAGATATAGTTCATATTGTTGAAATCATAAAGTGCAAGTATGATTGGAAATATCCTGCACAGGGCAGGGAACCACAACTATGTTTTTATTCAGACAGAGGTCTTTTAAGTGAGGATATGTATGCTGGGTATGAACAGTTTTGTGAAAATATTGGCGGAGAGCTGGCAAGGGATGCGTTAAAACAAAATTATCCCAAATTGTATGAGTGCTTAAGGGAGAATGGAAAAGCGTTTTTAGTTAAATTCAAGATACCATTTTCCAATATAAAGTCCTACAATCAAGACACTATTATATATCAATTTGTTGCATATTTTGCGGGAAGATATTTTTGGAATTATGATTATGATAGGCATACTGCTGCTGCTTTGGGAGATTATTAAAAAGTGGTTTAGGAACACGCCGTTTGCCTTATATTTGTTATTGTCGGTTGTGTTTGGAGCGGCGGCATGTCTTGCGTATGCTGTGCAGAAACCTGACTTCTATTTGGTTCCAAGTTTGGGGGCTATAATGTTTGGCCTGTTTGGATTAGCGTTTTGGCTGTCAGCGGAAAGAAAAAACGAGGACGGAACAACCTCACTTATATCCTGGAGATTGGCGGTAGGTTCCGCTTGCGTAGCAATAATTGCAGGGTGCCGGCCTCAGCTTCTTATAGTGACTGTGTTTGGAATAATTTTATTCTGGAACTCAGTATTTAAGGAACGCACGCTTTTCTCAAAAAAGAGTTTGAAACAGACTGTTGCTGTCTGCCTGCCGTTTGTGATAGTCGGCGCGGCGGTAATGTGGTATAATTACGCAAGATTTGGTTCCCCGTTTGATTTTGGAGCAAATTATAATTTAACCACAAATGATATGACTAAGCGTGGGTTTGTTTGGGGCAGAACCGGGCTTGGAATATTTACTTATTTACTCCAGCCGTTTAACATGGACGCAGTATTTCCATTTATTCATGACTTTAATGCGGCAACTGTCTATCAGGGACTTACATTAACTGAGATGTTAATGGGCGGAGTGTTATGGCTGTATCCAATTTTGGTTATTGGACTATACGGCGCTTTTAAGAAAAATAGTTTTTCCGACAGGCGTTCTTATAGATTTGTATACTTCTCGGTGATTTTTGCGGTAATTTTGGCAATACTAGACGCGCAGATGGCCGGTCTTCTTACCAGGTACTTCACAGATTTTGTGTGGATAGCCTTTATCGGAACTATCATAACGGCATTTGCTTATTATGAAATGCTGAGGGATAACGAACACAGCAGGAGAAAGTTTGCAGGAATAATCTTAACGTTTTCAGTAATCACTTTAGTACTCTGCTTTTTGTCCATCTTTGCGCATACCGAGGATTCAATAATGAAAGCGAATCCAACATTATACTTTACAGTTCAGCATTTAATAGCTTTTTGGATGTAGGAAGCTGTATTAGGTTTGAGTAAGTTTTAATAAAGATTTAAACACACTGAAATTTGTGTTTCCGAGGAGATATAAAATAATTTAGACAGATATAAGGAATTGATGGATTTTCAAACGCGTCTTTATGAGCTGGACGAAATTAATTCATGCTTGTATGATATAGGTTTTACTAAATTAAGTGTGTATTCATCTTATGAAAAAGTAATCGCCGAAAATAATCAGACGGAAAAATTTTTGTATGAATGTTCTTTTTAATGACTTTAAGTATGACAAAGAGATTAAAACTCTTTCTAAAATTAAAGTTTTTTGTTATTGCAGAAATTAAATGGAGATTTGAACTAACTTAATTATCATTGTTGTTAATGCTTTTGCATTCACCGCTATATTTTGGAGAATAGTAGTTTTATAATTTTCATAGCTGTCCATAGTCTATATGATATAGAGAACGGAATAGATATGAGTTTTTGCTGTCCTATAAAGTTTTATTGATTTGCAGGTAAGAAAAATCCCTCTATGTTTTTATCATAGAGGGATTTTTAACAACTTATACATAATAAAAACAAAAACAGAAAAAGCTAATTCAGGTTGTATATATGCAGAGACCATTATACTAGCAATTTATCTTTTCTCAAACATTTGTTTCCTTAAATCTCCGCCTGTAATTATCATTATTTTAAAATCTCCTAAAATTCTTGAAGTAAAACGGGAGCTGTATAGTTTTTCCATGCTGTCAAAATCAAGATTAGTTGATATAACTGTGGACTTATTATTTATCAGTCTTGTGTTTATAAGGTCGAATAAAGCGGCCGCGGTAAACTGAGTTATGAACTCTGTTCCTAAGTCGTCTATTATAAGCAAGTCAACTGAGTTTATGTACTTTATAACGCTGACTGCGCTGCTCAGCTCGTCAGGATTTTCATATTTGCCGAACTTTACATTTTCAAGCGTCTCGCATAACTTGTACGACGTCTGATAATATACAGTCTTTCCGCGGGCGAGGGCCCGGTTTGCAATACAGCTTGAAATATAAGTTTTCCCGGTGCCGGCGTTCCCTTTTAACATAAGATTAAGCCCGTTTTCAAAATTATCGGAAAAGTCTTTAGCTGAATTATATACTGTCTTTGCAATATCCAGCGATGATTTACCACTGTTGTCAGGCACAGGTGAAAACAATGAAAAGTCAAAATTTTCAAAAGTTTGTTTTTTCATGAGCGCTGTCATATTTGAGTTTATATCAATATATTTCATAGTCAGCGCTTTCAGACATACACACTTTTTACCGTTCTCGTCAAATCCGGTATCATGGCATATATCACAATTAAAATGTTCATCAAGATAATCGTCAGGCAGATTTAAGCTTTTTAAAATAGAAATTTTTTTCTTTTGTTTCTCTTGAATAAAATTTTTAATTTTTTCAAAATCTTTTCCGCCGTGAAGAACCGAACGCAGTAAGGCGTTGCCGCCCTTCATAAGGTCGGATTCAATTTTTGAATATTCAGGAGCAGCAGTGCGTATTTCAGCTTTTTATCTTTCAAGCTCGGTTATATTGTTTTCTCTTATCTTATTCACTAATTATTTATTTTCCATGAGCATTTCAACCGGCTGTCCATGCTGACAGGTTACCGTCAGTACGGTCTGGTCTCCCTGCTGTTCCAACCGGACATTTTCCATCGGGCTTGTCAATCTCCAATGTCCTTTAAGCCGTATCTCCT
>OLPO01002218.1_pt1 | contig 12381 bp, 10 predicted proteins | sample 1672831 | NCBI WGS metagenome assembly OLPO01 (sample SAMEA3136728, study PRJEB25190) | human gut metagenome
TTATTCTTCTTCCCTGTAATTCTTACAGGGAAGAAATTGTTTATGAGAATCTTGAAATCGGACTGGAGCTTCTGGGCGGAATCGAGAATATTGTCGGTAAAGAAGAGTCTGTATTGCTGAAGCCGAATCTTCTAAAGAAAGCGGAAGTTGATAAGGCAGTGATCACACATCCGACGGTTGTGGGAATGTTTGCCCGACTGATGAGAGAAAAAGGATATCAGGATATGGCACTTGCAGATTCCTGCGGAAATGGAACAACTTCTAAAGTGATCCATGGGACAGGAATGGATATGTATCTTGAGAAACTGGATATTCCGGCTATTGATTATACGACGGGAATCCATGTAGACTATCCGAAAGGAATACAGGCAAAAGAATTTATTTTGCCGAAAGAACTTCTGGAAAAAGACTGTGTGATCTCTCTTTGCAAAATGAAGACGCATGCACTGGAACGCATCACGGGAGCTGTGAAAAACAGCTATGGATTCGTTTATGGATTTCACAAAGCCAAAGGTCATACATTGTACCCAAGTGCAGACAGTTTTGCCCGTATGCTTGTCGATCTGAATCAGTATGTGAAGCCGCGGCTGTATATTATGGACGGAATTGTGGCCATGGAGGGGAACGGACCAGGTTCCGGAGATCCTGCTCCAATGAATGTGATGCTGATGTCACGGGATCCGGTTGCACTTGATAGTGTGTTCTGTAACCTGATCCATCTGAATCCGGAGATGGTTCCAACGAATTATCATGGAGAAAAAATGGGACTTGGTACCTGGCGTTCGGAAGAAATTGAAATTGTTACTCCGTCCGGTGAGATTTCAATGAAGGATGCAGTAGCACAGTATGGAAATCCGTATTTTGATGTGGACCGGAGAGTGGTACGTTCCGGTATGTGGGAACGTCTTGCGAAAGCCTTGAATATTTTTCAGAAGAAGCCTTATATTGAGCCGGAGCGTTGTATCCGGTGTGGGATTTGTGTGAAGAGCTGTCCGGTTCCGGACAAGGCCGTTGATTTCCGTAAAGGCAGAGAGAATCCACCAGTATATGATTATAAGAAATGTATCCGTTGTTTCTGCTGCCAGGAGATGTGCCCCGAAAAAGCAATCCAGGTGAAATGATTAGGCCGGAAATTCAATCATGCCTTAAATTGTTGCATGGAAAAGGAGCTTCTGCATTATAGATGAATATGTGTCTGTTTTGCAAAAGCTCCTTTAGATTGTTTGTTTATAAGTTGTGTCCGATCAAAATTTACAAACTGGATCAGTTCAAACAAAAATTATCGCTTATCTGATCGTGTCATGCAAAGCTTTGATGAATGAAGGAGTGGTACCGCAGCAACCACCAACAACAGAAGCACCGTTTTCAATCAGGACTTTCATATGATGGGCGAATTCTTCTGCATTCATGCTGTATACAGCATTTCCCTTTTCATCGATGACCGGCATACCGGCATTTGGTTTGGCGATAACTGGAATAGAAACATTTTCTTTAATGTTTCGAACAACAGATACCAGCTGATCAGGTCCCACTGAGCAGTTGATACCTACAGCATCTGCGCCGGCTGCTTCAAGAGAAACAGCTGCTTCCACAGCATTTCCACCACTGAAGATACTTCCATCAGCTTCAACAGTCATGGTACACATGATCGGAAGATCACATACAGAAGCGGCGGCATCTACAGCTGCAAGAGTTTCTTCAATATTGATCATTGTTTCGGCTGCAATCAGATCAATACCTGCATCTGCCAGAATACGGATCTGTTCCTGATACATATTATAAGCTTCTGTGTAAGTATAATCCCCATCAGCTGTGATAAAAGATCCGGAAGTAGTGATATCACCGGCTACATAGATACCGCTGCCGGCCAGCTCCTTAGAATAGCCGACCAGAGTACGGTTGATCTCTTCAATCTTATCTCTGAGTCCGTGTTTCTCAAGATTTATACTGTTTCCGCCAAAAGTAGGAGCATAGATTACCTGACTTCCTGCCTGAATATAGGCACGCTGCAGATCCTGGATAATATCTTTGTGATCGATAACCCAGGTTTCCGTACAGATACCGCGTGGCATACCACTTGCCATCAGGTTGGAGCCTGTGGCACCATCCAGAATCAGTATATTCTCAGTCAGTTTTCGAAATTCTTCTTTAGTCATATTAAGTTCGTTGCCTCCTTGAAAAATAAATATATAAGCAACTTACCTGTAAGCTCCGCATTTCCGTCGGAAAGTGCTTATTTCAGTTCCCTATTATAGCATGTACCATGTGGGATTACTATAGAAAAATCATTCAACCTGATTTATATACAAAGCAGATCTGGAGGTTATAAAACCAGTAGTGTTTACAGGCATAATCCCGCAAATAATAAAAAGAAGACATCTTTCGACAGAACTCGAAATTGTCTCAGAAGAAAAGTTGTGCTATTTTCTATATATATTCTTTACCGGCAGTTCTGTCGGAGATTTTCCCAAATACAATATTAATATAAGTAATGGAATCAAAATGCAGGAGGTAAAATAATTGAATCTGTTTGAGTACACGTACTGCGGAAACTACAACCGGCAGATACAGAATCTGGCCAGAATCGTCCCGGAAAAATGGAGTTTTGGAGGCAATGATGACAATGGAATCCTGAAAGGGTATCTGGAGCATACATTTCAGCGGGTATATGAAGAAGAAAAATTACTGGAGACAGAGGAATACGCAATTTTTAATACAGGACTTTTTAATATGTATTATCAGCCGGTCTACGCATATTTTGTCCCAAATCTGGTGCCGGACAGGCAGAGATGGTTTCTGGACGGCTTCTACACAGAATATCATTTATTAAAATCAGGAATTGTCAATCTTCCGAAACGTGCAGCATATGTAACAGATCCGGCAGAACTTATTTTTGATACCGGACTGGATATCGTGCCTCAGTATGAACATATTTTTGAAGAAACGGAGAATTGTCAGAGACTTCCGGAGACGATTCGCGGCAGTGTGATGAAAGTACAACTGTTTGACGGCGCCCTGCGGCAGACAAAAAGAATGCTTGAGGCCGATTATCGGACAGCCATTCCGCAGTATTATAACCATGGAATCCAGTTTCTCATTCCTGTCTGTCTGCAAAATCCGGACAGAGCTGATCTGGCACTTGCCTGTGTAAAGACAGAGGATGGGAGCAAATATTTGGGCAGGACATGTCTGACATTAAAAATGGCATATCATAATGCAAGACTGCTGGCAAAAATCCACAGCAGCTGGCTTTATCCGTGAAGAGATGATCGCAGCAATAGAGAGTGATACAGGAAAAACATGTAATCTTTCGTTGAGCGTTGCTTCGGACAATAAACCATCGTTGAAAATCAGCTGTACAGAAAATCTTGTTACTGTACGGAAAAAAGATCAGAATATCTTAAAAGTACCGTATTATTTTATGTTAAAATCTCGCAAAATCTATTGAAATCGTAACGCTTTTATGATACAAAAATAAAGTTGTTATTAATAATTTTTCTTATGAAAAAGAGGGGATACTTTTTAGGGAGGAACAACCAATGAGCAATAAGCTGATCGACTTGATCGACATTTCCAAATCCTACGGGATGCAGACAGTTCTGGATGAACTGAATCTTTACATCAGGGAGAATGAATTCCTGACATTACTTGGCCCGAGTGGATGTGGAAAGACTACTACACTTCGTATTTTGGGAGGATTCGAGACACCGGATAAAGGGCGTGTGATCTTTGACGGGCAGGATATCACGAATTTTCCGGCGAATAAGCGTCAGCTGAATACCGTATTTCAGAAATATGCGTTGTTTACTCATATGAACATTGCGGATAACATTGCTTTTGGATTAAAGATAAAGAATAAAAGCAAACAGTATATTTATGACAAGATCAAATATGCATTGAAGCTTGTGAATCTGGATGGTTTTGAGAAACGCATGCCGGATTCTTTGAGTGGTGGACAGCAGCAGCGTATTGCAATCGCACGTGCAATCGTAAATGAGCCGAAGGTACTGCTTCTGGATGAGCCGCTCGGTGCGCTGGACCTGAAGCTTCGACAGGATATGCAGTATGAGCTGATCCGTCTCAAAAATGAGCTGGGGATCACCTTTCTGTATGTAACACATGATCAGGAAGAGGCACTTACCATGTCTGATACGATCGTGGTCATGAATCAGGGGTATATCCAACAGATCGGAACACCGGAAAAAATCTACAATGAGCCGGAGAATGCTTTTGTGGCGGACTTTATCGGTGAGAGTAATATCATTTCCGCGACAATGGTGCAGGATCGTCTTGTTAAGATACTGGGTGTTAATTTTCCATGTGTGGATGAAGGGTTCGGACAGAACCGGCCGGTTGATGTTGTCATCCGTCCGGAAGATATCGATCTTCTGAAACCGGGGCAGGGAAGCATTGACGGTGTAGTCACACATATGATCTTCAAAGGTGTACATTATGAGATGGAAGTCATGGCGAACAACTATGAGTGGCTGGTGCACAGCACAGATATGTTCCCGGTTGGAGCAGAAGTCAGCATTCATGTGGATCCGTTTGATATCCAGATCATGAAAAAACCGGAATCGGAAGATGAGGAGGCGGTAAACATTGAAGAATAAGCGTTTGCTTGCCGGTCCGTATCTGTTCTGGTCCGTGTCATTTGTAGTGATTCCGCTGTTGGTGATCGTGTATTATGCATTTACCAGTGATGAGGGTAGTTTTACATTTTCCAATCTGGCACAGATCACGACACCGGAGAATCTGAAGGCACTTGGCATGTCCATTCTTCTGTCATTTTTGAGTACGGCAATCTGCTTGATTCTGGCATATCCGCTGGCAATGATCCTGAGTCAGAAACAGGTAAACCAGACAAGTTTTATTGTGCTGGTCTTTATTCTGCCAATGTGGATGAACTTTCTTCTCCGTACACTGGCATGGCAGACATTGCTTGAAAAGAATGGCGTTATCAACAGTGTTTTAAGTTTCCTGCATTTACCGGCGCTGGAGATCATTAATACACCATATGCCATCATTCTTGGAATGGTATACAATTTTCTGCCATTTATGGTGCTTCCAATCTATAATGTACTGATCAAGATTGACAGAAATGTTATCAATGCAGCACGTGATCTGGGAGCCAATTCCGTACAGACTTTCTGGAAGGTCATTTTTCCACTGAGTATTCCGGGTGTGATCAGCGGTATTACGATGGTGTTTGTACCGGCGCTGACAACCTTCGTTATTTCTGACCTCCTTGGGGGCGGAAAGATCCTTCTGATCGGTAATGTCATTGAGCAGTCATTCAAACAGAACAGCAACTGGCATGTTGGAAGTGGTCTGTCCCTGGTACTGATGGTATTTATCATTGCAAGTATGGCACTTGTGGCAAAATACGATAATGAGGACGGGGGTGCGGCATTTTGATCAGAAAATATTTACAGAAGATATACCTGGCCCTTATTTTTATTTTATTATATGCCCCGATCGTAACGTTGATCGTTCTGTCTTTTAACCAGTCTAAGACAAGAGCAAAATGGGGTGGATTTACACTGAAATGGTATAAAGAACTTCTCAAAAATGAACAGATCATGAGCGCGTTTTATACCACACTTATCATAGCGTTTGTTTCGGCTGCAATCGCAACGGTCATTGGCACGGCCGCTGCAATCGCGATTCAGGGAATGAAGCAGAAGTGGAAGACCATGTATATGGGACTTACCAATATCCCGATGATGAATGCGGAGATCGTGATGGGTGTGTCTTTGATGCTTCTTTTTATTGCATTTCATATGACACTTGGCTTCGGAACGATCCTGATCGCACATATTACGTTCAATATTCCGTATGTGATCTTAAGCGTATTACCGAAGCTGAAGCAGACGAACCGTTATACATATGAGGCTGCGCTGGATCTTGGTGCATCACCGGTCAAAGCGTTTTTTAAAGTTGTTTTCCCGGACATTGTACCGGGAGTACTTTCTGGATTTATGCTTGCATTTACCATGTCTCTGGATGATTTTGTAATCACGCATTTTACAAAAGGACCTGGAATTGATACACTTTCCACAAAAATCTATACAGAAGTTCGTAAAGGGATCAAACCGGAGATCTATGCACTTTCCACGATCATGTTTGTGACAGTTCTGGTGCTGCTCCTTTTGATCAACTATTCACCGAAGGAAGAAGAGGAAACTGTGGTCAGAAAGAAAAAAGTCCGCAAGCCTTCCAGAGTGAAAAAGATCCTGATTCAGCGTGTAGTTCCTGTTGCAATCTGTATTGTCTTTATTGGTGGTGGTTTCTATTATGCAAAAGAAAACGATGTCATGAATGGAGAGAAACTGGTTGTATACAACTGGGGCGAATATATTGATCCGGAAGTCCTGACGATGTTTGAAGAAGAAACGGGAATTGATATTGTTTATGAAGAATTTGAAACAAATGAGATTCTGTATCCAAAGATCAGTTCCGGTGCGATCGCATACGATGTGATCTGTCCGAGTGATTATATGATTCAGCGAATGATTGAAAATGATCTGCTTTCCGAGATTAATTTTGATAACATTCCAAATCTTAAAAATATCGGGAAACAGTATCTGGAGCAGTCAAGGCAGTTTGATCCGGAGAATAAATATTCCGTGCCGTACTGCTGGGGAACTGTCGGCATTCTGTATAACAAGATGATGGTAGATGAGCCGGTGGACAGCTGGTCTATTCTCTGGGATCCGAAATACAAGGATAATATTCTGATGCAGGATTCAGTCCGTGATGCATTTGGCGTGACACTGAAATATCTTGGCTATTCTCTGAATTCCACAGATTTGGACGAGCTGACTGAGGCAAAAAATCTGTTGATTGAACAGAAACCGTTGGTTCAGGCATATGTGATCGACCAGGTGCGTGATAAAATGATCGGAAATGAAGCTGCACTTGGTGTAATCTATTCCGGTGAGGCAATTTACACACAGAAAGAAAACCCAAATCTGGAGTATGTGATCCCGAAGGAAGGATCCAATATCTGGATCGATTCCTGGGTAATCCCGAAAAATGCAGAACATAAAGAAAATGCAGAAAAATTTATCAATTTCCTCTGCAGACCGGATATTGCGTTGATGAACTTTGAATACATTACGTATTCTACGCCGAATGAAGCTGCGAGAGAACTGATCAAGGATGAATCTATCCGAAACAGTGAGATCGCATTCCCGGACCTTTCCAAATATGATAATCTGGAAACATTCCAGTATCTTGGAACAGAGGCTGACCAGGTGTATGGCGATCTCTGGAATAAAGTAAAATCCTCATAAAGCATAAAACAAAGAAAAGACTTTCTATGGGAAATGGATTTCTGTAGAAGGTCTTTTTTCTTGCGGAAAAATGTCTGACAGAGGTATAATACAGAAAAAGAAAAGTCATATGAGGAGGGTGTACTGTGGCAGAGGAAAGAACATCCAATTATATCAAACTCTGTGATGAGTGGGCAGAGAAATTCCTGCAGATGGAAAAAAAGGAATTGATGAATCGGCTTCCGGAATTGAAGGAAGAGGATGGCTATCTGAAAATCACACATTTTGGTGTGCCATTCGGAATTCGGCTGGACAATGGAAGAATTGACCGGCTGGATGGCAGAGCTAAGGCAAATACAACAGAAATGCTGAATATCTATACACTTCTTGGCTATGTAAAAGAAAATGCCTTTTTTATGGACAAATGGGTTCCGTTTGCAGATCTACGGAATGCACGACCGTTTGGACCGGCATACAAGATTGGTGTAACAGATGTTTTTGCGGCAACTTTTTCCGGTCATGCAAAAGAGCTGGAAAATGCTTTTGAAAAATTAAACGGGCTCAGACTTCCGCTGGGAGATGTTGGATATCAGATTGATGCATTTTCGTGCGAGCCGATGCAGTTCTATTTTTGGGATTGTGATGACGAATTTGAAGCACAGGCGAATATTCTGTTCGATTACAGTGCGACTGATTTTAATCATGTGGAGAGTGCGGTATCTACAGCTGAAATGGGGGTACGTCGTCTGGCAGAACTGGCAGGACTGCCTCTGAAGGGAAAAGCTTTTGGAATGAGCTGAAAGGAGAATGGCGTTATGAAAAAGAAAATGATAACAAAAGTTATTTTCAGATACCACCAGCCTTTCATGACTGGTGGTATTTTGACGGCTCAGCCAGAAAAATCATTTTTTCTGTACGCGTTTTTCAATCAGATTCAATATCTCATACAGTCCCATGGCAATTACACACAAAATTACGATCGAGAGAAGTACCCATGTGAGTTTAAAGGTCTGGGAACCATAAATAATAAGATAACCGAGCCCCTGGCGTGCACCGATGAATTCACCGATGATCACACCGACCAGACACAGACCGATATTGACCTTCATAACACTGAGAATGAGGGGGACAGAAGACGGAAGGACGATTTTGGTCAGTTCATCTTTTTTGGTTCCACCAAGAGTGCGAATCAGTTTTTGCTTTTCGGAATCAATCTCTCGGAACCCGGTATAAAGATTAATGACGGAACCAAAGATGGCAACAGATATTCCTGAGACGATGATCGTGCGTATATTTGCACCCAGCCATACGATCAGGAGTGGGGCAAGGGCGGATTTTGGCAGACTGTTCAAAACGACCAGATAAGGCTCCAGGATTCGTGACAGATTTGGACATGCCCAGAGCAAAACCGCAGTGCTGATTCCAAGACAGACGGTGATGGCAAAGCTCAGAAGGGTTTCAGTAAGCGTGATGCCGATGTGGGTGAACAGAGACTGGTCCTGTGTCATTGTCATGAAGGTCTGCCAGATTTCTGAAGGACTGCTGAAAATAAAAGAATCAATCCAGCCTTTTCTGGCAGAAATCTCCCATAAAAACAGAAAACCCAGGAACAGAAGAATCCTGGACACATGAATCAGATATTTTTCATGGTACAGCAGTTTGCGCTGGCTTTTGGGAATGCACTTGTCGTACTTGCTTCCCAGTATTGGGGAGAGAATAGGAAGGAACCGATTCGAGTGCTGACGGGGATTGCGTTGAAGGCGGGACTATTCTGCGGAATTGTGATTGTGGTGCTTTGTACAGTGATGCCAAAACAGCTGCTTGGCCTGTTTACTAACGCACCGGAAATTATCAATCAGGGACTTGGGTATCTGAATTTGTTGAAGTGGACATTTGCGTTCTATATCATAACGAATATTTTGATGGCAGCCCTCAGGAGTGTGGAAATCGTCAATATCAGTTTTTATATATCTGTTGTTTCTCTGATTATCAATGTGGCTATTAATTACACATTGATTTTTGGACGGTTTGGCATGCCGGAGATGGGAATTATGGGTGCGGCGATTGGTACACTTGTAGCCCGGATTCTGGAACTGGTCATCGTGGTGATTTATATTATAAAAGATAAGAAAATTGAGCTGTTTAAGCAAGAAATGCTGCAATCAGACGATTCCTTACGAAAAGATTATATGAAAGCGGCGATGCCGATTATTCTGGCACAGATTCTGTGGGGTGTTTCTGTGCCAATGCAGACAGCCATCCTTGGGCATTTATCAGATGACGCCATTGCAGCGAATTCTGTGGCAACAACCTTCTATCAATATTTGAAAGTGATTGTCATTGCAATGACATCGGCATCGGCGGTTATGATGGGAAATGGCGTCGGAAGAGGCAATATGAAACGGATTCGTTCAGATGCCAGAACATTGGCAACAATCGATGTGGCTGTAGGAATTGTTCTGGGAATTATACTGTTTGCTTTGAAAAATCCATTACTTTCCATGTATCAGTTATCCGGAGAAGCACTGCGGCTGGCAGATCATCTGATTGTGATTATGAGTTTTGTCATGGTGGGGATGTCCTATCAGATGCCGGTCAGTGCCGGGATTATTCAGGGCGGCGGAGATACGAAGTTCAATATGGTGATGAGTATGATCAGTACGTGGGCGATTGTCATGCCATTATCCTTTGCGGCAGCATTCTGGTGGAAGCTGCCGGTAGAACTGGTCGTCATCGTGATTCAGTCGGATCAGTTCTTTAAAGGAATTCCGGCCTTTATCCGCTTTAGAAGTTACCGTTGGGTAAAAAAATTAACGAATTGATATAAGGGACTGATGCATGGTTACGTGCGTCAGTCCCGTTTCTATACAGCTGTTGTCAAGGCTGAAAGGATATCCTTTGGATTTCGGCTTTTGACAGACAAAGTATAATGTGGTTCATTGATATGCTCCAGATAATGGGCATCAGAATCGCTGATGATATGGCAGTGTTCCAGATAGGGATGCTGCTTTTTTAGTTCATGATACTTGGACATATCTTTGATCTCGGCACAGGTAAACTGGCTGTCCGGCGGAATGAAGCCCAGGTTGGCCAGCAGACTGTTGGCCGTTTTGTCAATATGGGCAGGTATCATGATCCCATTGTAATCCCTGGTCAGAGCAAAGACGTCATCAAATGAAATCGTTGTGGCGTTGATCAGCAGATTTGGGATCGTTCCGATCGCTTCATCGTCTGCATTATAGAGCTGCTGTTTGCCGAAAATCTTCTCGTTGTTCGGAACAGCCATTAGATGGCTGTAGACATATTCATCAAAGGCCAGAGCATCCTTTAAATCAGCAAAGAGGCAGACCACATGTACTTCCTCGGAAGTGGTCAGCTCCATTCCTGGAAGGGCGGTCAGACCGTAAGCCTCTGCCATAGTCAGGACTGCGGGACAATTCTTGCATGAATTGTGGTCTGTCACAGCGATGAGATCAAGGCCTTTGATCATGGCCATACCCACAATGTTGGCCGGTGTCATATCATCATCCCCGCATGGGGAAAGACAGGAATGGATATGAAGATCATAGTTTAAATCAGGCATGGATGCGCTCGTGAACCTTCAGTGCGGCGTCAAAAATCGGCATATCCGTGCTGAGAACGGTGATATGCTGCTGGACAGCCTTGGCCCTGGCAGCATCATCCAGAGAAATACCCTCGGCGAGAACAATGCAGCCAACATCACACAGGGCAGCAACAGCCAGTGTATTGATATTCCCCATGACTGTGACCCATACGCTGTCTTCAGGTGCCTTGCTCATGGCAATGCTCAGCAGGTCACAGCAGAAAAGTCCGGAGATGTTGCGGTCTGTGTCATCTCCGACATTGATTGTCTTAAATAAGCCGCTGTCAATTAATTCTTTAATGGTCATGGTCCTGTTCCTCCTCGGATTCAGCATCTGAATTAATCAGATTGTGTGAGTCAAGCAATGCGATCTCTTCTGTCAGTTTGTCCATATAATGCATCAGAATATGGATGCATGCATTCGGGTCTTCGCCGTCTACAATAGCTTCGTGTGAGAAGCGTGAGTAGGTTTCGGAAAGCAGATGAATGTGATTGCGGAGAATGTGAACACAGTCGTTTTTCTCGGCTTTGCCCCGGACGATATCTTCTGCCAGGGCACGGCATGACGGGGCACCGCAGGAACCGCAGTCAAGTCCCGGAAATTCATTGCAGAGTTCTTCGATTTGTTTCATCTTGGTGATGCTCTCAAGCATGGTATCACCAATCCTGAAAACCGGTTCATATTCAACCGTTGTATGCCATCCAAGCTCCACTTTCTGGGGAATATCTTCGCTGTGGGTTCTGGCCACCGGAAGATATTTGTTCAGACGTTTGATCTTGGCTTTGGCAACATAAGGATTCTCTACATTGAGAACACCGCCGACACAGCCACCGCTGCAGGCATTGAGCTCAATAAACTGCAGTTTTGCAAACTTCTCATCTTCCAGGTCTTCCAGAACACGAATGACATTCTCAATGCCATCGGCGGCCAGATAGCTGTCTGTGATCATGCCGCCGGCCTCACCGCCGCTGCAGCCCCAGCCAATGCCGATTCTGCCGGAAATCGCCAGATCCATGGGATGCTGTTCGGCAATCTTCATATGTGGCAGTAAAAGGGGATAGACATCTTTGACGGCCAGAACACCGTTTACTTCACTGCGGGTTGTTCCCAGTGGGGATTTGACATAGGTGACCTTTGATGGACATGGTGAAATAAAAATAATGCCGATTTTGTCAGCAGGCAGGCCCGTCTTGGCCATAGCTCGTTTTCTGGCAAGGGTAGCTGCCACTTCAATAGGAGGGAGAATCGGCAGTAGATGGTCAATGAGGTTCGGAAAACGGACTCTGATCAGACGAACAACAGATGGGCAGGCTGTGCTGATAAACGGCCATTGATCTTGGTGTTCATCTACATACTTCCTTGAGGCTTCTGAGACAAGTTCTGCTGCGGCACCGACTTCATAGACATCATCAAAACCAAGGTAGATGAGGGCTGTCAGCAGAATATTGACATCATCCAGGTTATTGAACTGCGCATACAGAGAAGGTGCAGGAAGAGCA
>OLPO01002222.1_pt1 | contig 12353 bp, 8 predicted proteins | sample 1672831 | NCBI WGS metagenome assembly OLPO01 (sample SAMEA3136728, study PRJEB25190) | human gut metagenome
AGAGGAGGTGCTCGCCACCGAGAGCTCCATCAAGGAGCCCCGGACCCCCAAGCTTCCTGCGGCAGACGGCGTTCACGGACAGCTTGAATTCCGCGGCGTGAGCTTCCAGTACCCCGATGCCCGACAAGACGTTATCGGCGGCGTGAGCTTTACCGTACGCGCCGGCCAGATGCTTGGCATCATCGGCTCCACGGGCTCGGGCAAGTCGACGCTTGTACAGCTTATTCCGCGCCTGTACGACGTCACCGGCGGCCAGATTCTGCTCGATGGCATCGACGTGCGCGATCTTCCGCTCTCCGAGCTTCGTCGCCGCGTGGGGTATATCCCCCAGCAGGGCATGCTCTTCTCCGGCACCGTCGAATCGAACCTCAAGTTCGCCGGCGAGTCCGTGACGGACGAGAACATGCGCGAAGCGGCCCGCATCGCGCAGGCCAGCGACTTCATCGAGGAACGCGAAGGCGGCTTTGCCTCAGAAATCAGCCAGGGCGGATCCAACGTCTCCGGCGGCCAGCGCCAGCGCCTCTCCATCGCCCGCGCCTTGGCAAAGCGCCCCGAGGTCGTGGTCTTCGACGACTCGTTCAGCGCGCTCGATTACAAGACCGACGCCTTGCTGCGCGAAGAGCTCGCACGCACCCAGAAGGACGCAGCGCTCGTCGTGGTGGCCCAGCGCATCGCCACGATCATGCATGCAGACCAGATCATCGTGCTCGACGAGGGCGCGGTCGTGGGTCAAGGTACGCACGAGGAGCTCTTGCGCCGCTGCCCCGCCTATCTTGAAATCGCCCAGTCGCAGCTCTCCGCACGGGAGCTCGGGCTCAGTGAAGATGAAATCGCCGCCGTCATGGATGGCAGCGCTCAGGAAGGAGGTGTCCGCTAATGGCCGACGAGATGAGCAAAACCGAGGCGCCCAAGCGCCAAGCACGGCAGGCAGGCCCCATGGGCAGGCGCGGACCCGGCCGCGTGGTCGAAAAGCCCAAGGATTTCAAGGGCACCATGCTCAAGCTCTTGAGCTATGTGGGTCGCCACAAAGTGGCCGTTTTCTTTGCCGCCGCCTTCGCCATGGCCTCGGTCATCTTCAACATCGTGGGCCCCAAGGTCTTGGGCCAGGTGACCACCAAGCTCTTTGAGGGCCTTGTCGCCAAGGTCCAAGGCACCGGTACAGTCAATTTTGACTGGATCGGCAAGACGCTGCTGCTCTTGCTGGGTCTCTACCTCGCTAGCTCCGCATGCAACCTCGTCCAGGGCTGGCTCATGACAGGCGTCACGCAAAAGATCTGCTATCGCATGCGCAAGGAGATCGCCCAGAAGATCACCGTCATCCCCATGAGCTACTTCAACGGACACAGCAAGGGCGACGTGCTCTCGCGCATCACAAACGATGTCGACACGCTGGGGCAAAGCCTCAACCAGTCCGTGACGCAGCTCATCACCTCCATCACGCAGATTATCGGCGTGCTCGTGATGATGCTATCCATCAGCCTGCCGCTCACCGGCGTCGTCGTGGTCACGCTGCCGGTCGCTGCCGTGATCATGGGCGTGATGATGCACTTCTCGCAGCCATACTTTCGTGAGCAGCAGCAGGTCCTCGGCGCTGTCAACGGCATTATCGAGGAAGACTTCGCCGGTCAAAACGTCATCCAGGTGTTCGACCGCGCCGATGCTTCCGTAGCCGAGTTCGACGAGAAAAACGACCGTCTGTTCATCTCGGGCTGGCGCTCGCAGTTCCTCTCCGGCTTGATGATGCCGCTCATGAGCCTGGTGGGCAATATGGGTTACGTGGCCGTAGTTGTGGTGGGCGCGCAACTCGCGCTCACGGGCAGCGCCACCCCGGGCGATATCCAGAGCTTTATCCAGTACGTGCGCAACTTCACCCAGCCCGTGCAGCAGCTCGCCAACGTGAGCAACACGATGCAATCCATGGCAGCCGCCACTGAGCGCGTCTTCGAGTTTTTGGCGGCGCCCGAGGAGGAGCAGGCCGCAACGCCTCAGATTCCCGAGAAGCGCCAGGGGCATGTGGAGTTCGAGCACGTCAAGTTTGGCTACTCGCCCGACAAGACCATCATTCACGACTTCACCTGCGATGCCCTGCCCGGCCAGACCGTGGCGATCGTCGGCCCCACGGGAGCCGGCAAGACCACGCTCATCAAGCTGCTCCAGCGCTTCTACGACGTTGACGGCGGCAGCCTGCGTGTCGACGGTGTCGACGTGCGCGACTGGGACCGTGCGACCCTGCGTGAGCAGTTCGCCATGGTGCTGCAGGACACGTGGCTGTTCAACGGCACGGTCCGCGAGAACATTCGCTATGGACGCCCCGACGCCACCGATGAGGAAGTCGAAGCGGCAGCCAAGGCAGCGCGCTGCGACCACTTTATCCATACGCTCGCCGGCGGCTACGACTTCATGATCAACGAGGAGGGAACAAACCTCTCCCAGGGCCAGCGTCAACTTGTGACCATCGCCCGCGCGGTGCTTGCCGACCGCCCCGCGCTGATTTTGGATGAGGCAACCTCAAACGTCGACACGCGTACCGAGGAACTCATCCAGCGCGCCATGGATACCCTTATGGAAGGACGTACGAGTTTCGTGATCGCGCATCGTCTGAGCACGATTCGCAATGCCGATGTCATCCTCGTCCTGCGCGACGGCGATATCGTGGAGGAAGGCACCCACGAGGAGCTCCTCGCTCGCGGCGGCTTCTATGCCGAACTGTACAACTCGCAGTTCGAAGAGGCTGCGTAAAGGCGGGCGGCGAGTGTCTCTCGCCGAGCGTTTCATCTTGTCTGAGACGTGGACCACAGTGGAGCGCCGTCGAGTATCTCGTTTTGCAGGGGCGCGGGCCTTGTTGGTTCGCGTCCTTTTTCATGCGCCGGCACCATGGGCCGCGTGCCCCGATTTCGCAAGCCACCACGGCGCCGTGATTTCGCACCCTCCACGGCACCGCGTGATGCGCCAAAAGACGACGTAGCGAGCGGTGTGCATCGACCGCGTGACGCCAAAAAGACAACACCCACAGACAAGTGGCGGCTTTTCGCGCATTCCCGCGGCAACGCTTCAAATCGAGTGACGGTTTTTCGTACACATCGGGCCTTCCGGCGCACACACGCAGCGTTGCCTCCCGTTGAGCGGCGGTTTCTCGCGCATTCCCGCAGCAGCGCTTCAAATCGACTGGCGGCTTTTCGCGCATTTCCAAACGAATGGCGGTTTTTGAAGCATCTTTTCGTCGAAAATGAGTCTTAGATGCACGTTTAGCCGCCACTCAATCAGAAATGAACGAATTACCGCCACACATTCGCGCCGCGCGACGTCGAGAAAGTCAACAACTCTGCCAGGAACTCGAACGAGGCCCTGCAGCTGGATGCACCCGGCGTCGGAGCGCCGCGTGCGACGTCGCCGCGGCCCGCCGCCTCTGCCTATCTGCAAGTCCATACCCATCTCCTTACAGAGCTCCTCACAGAAACGAACATCTGTTTGCTTCTGTGCTATGATGATTAGCTAGCCTAAACGAAGAGAGGAGGCGTCCGTGACACTCGAAAACATGGATAGAGACATCAATGCGCTCATTGCAAAACTGCATGCCGACGAGCGCATCCATAAAAGCTCACATTTCTCTTCGACGCGCTACAACGACGAACCCATCATCTTCACAGGGCGCCAGATGTCCTCGTATATGCCAGACCGCTACCGCGAGATGCGCGCCATTTCGCGCTGGCAAGAAGGTGCCAACGGCGGGCGCGGACGGTGGCTTAGCGAGGATGAGTTTTTCTACCTTCAAGCAACCCTCATGGCCGATTTCGAAGACGATTGTCCCTACCAGGGAACCTTCAAAGCCTACTCGCCCACGTACAACGCCATGAGCGACCGGCAGCTTCGCGGCTACTTTACCTGGCGTACACAGGTACGTGCCGGCAACGTGGAGGAAACCTCGCTCTCCTTTGCCTTTGTCTACCTCTACGAGCTGCTCTGCGGTATCGGTTGCGCTGACGCGCAAGACGGCTTTCGGGCCATCAAATCTTTTTGGGAGACCTACCGCACCTTTGCCCCCGAGCTCGATCGCTACGTCCGCGTTTGGCTGGCAGATTACGTTGTCTATCACAACCTGCCAGCATCGCTTTTGGAAGACAGCCGTACCCTCGAGTTCGATCACGCGCTTATCGCGCTCAAACACGCGCAAGCCATAGCCGAGCAGCACATCTCTCGACAAAACACCCCCTCCCGTGGCGGCGCCCCGATCCTCATGCCGCCGAACCCCGAAGTCGAAGAGCCGCTCTTTCGAGCCATCGACACGCTCTCAACCTATCGCATCGCCGGCTCGAAATTCGCCAAGGACCACTACGACGATCTTCGCCACGTGGCGTGCGCCGTCTACCTGCGTCTGGCGGAGCACTACGCCAAGCATCGCAAGCTTCCCCTTATCGAAAGTCTGTTTGGCGAGAACATCTCGCTCCCATACACGATGTTTGCCTCGGCAGTTTTCTTCGACCCCCAAAAGCACCCCGATTGCGACTATGAGCTGGACGAAGCCCATCGTTATCGCTGCCAGAAAGGCTATTGGAGCTGTCAAAAGTATCGAGGAGGGCGAGCACGCAACCCCAAGCTCGGCTCGGTTATGCGAGCGGCCGATTACGCCATGCGCGAAGCCTGGGATTATGCCCATCCCCTCAAGGAGAGCGACGTCCCCAAGTACATAGCGAAAATGATCGAACGCGAGGTATCCAAACGCCATGCCTGGGCACTCGCGCATCGCCCCGTCGAGGTTACTATCGACCTTTCTCGCCTGCATAAGATTCGAAACGCCGCAGCCGAAGTTCGCGAGGCGCTGCTCATCGACGAAGAGCGTGACGAGGGTATCGGCGCAAACGAAACCGCCACAGACAGCACGTCACCTGTCGAGTCATTGCCTGCCGAAGCAATGCTCGACAAATCAACGGCAGCTGCAGATAAAGCAGACGAGCCCGTGTGCAACGATAGCCCCGCGGCGGACATTTCGCAGCAGCCCCATCTACCCGAAACGGCTCAAGATATCGCCGCACGCTCAACTGCGGCCGCGTCTCCACTCGCCGGCGCTGCCGCAACAACACCTTTCGGCGCCGTTGCGAAAGGCCTCACACCCACCGTCACCGACTCCGCATCGGGCAACGACACCTCGCGCCCCCTCGGTGCTAACCAGACCCAATACCTGGCTGCCCTTCTCGCATCGGACACAGCCGCCCGCGCGCACGCGCTATCCGCCGTGTCCACAAGCGAAGATATGATGGTCGACGCCATCAACGAGGCCCTGTTCGACCTGCTTGGAGATACCGCAATCGAGTACGGACCAGACGGTCCGCAGATCATCGAAGACTACCGCGAAGACGTGGAGGAGATACTCGCATGACCGATTTGTCCAATACCGTGCCGCGCGTACCCAAACGCGTGGCAGCCGTGATTCTCAACTCGCTCAAAGGCGGCGTCGTGCCGCGCATCGGCCTGCCTTACATCACCGTAGGTCGCGAGACCGAGATTCGCGCGCTTTTGACCGATCTTTCCCTCATTGCCGATGGCGGCGCAAGCTTCCGGTTCCTGGTTGGACGCTACGGCGCCGGCAAGAGCTTCTTGCTGCAGACCATCCGCACGCATGCCATGGGCGAGGGCTTTGTAGTTGCCGACGCCGACCTCTCCCCCGAGCGGCGCCTGCAGGGAGGCCAAGGCCAGGGGCTTGCCACCTACCGCGAGCTCATTCGCAACCTCTCCACCAAGACGCGCCCCGAAGGCGGCGCCCTCAACCTCATCTTGGACCGCTGGGTTGCCTCGACGCTCGATATTCGCGCGAGCGAAGACGCGGGTGACAATGACGAATCGCAGATGCGTGCACAGCTTGACGAGCTTGAAGAGATGGTCCACGGATTCGACTTCGCGCGCATGCTCACGCGCTATCGCACCGCGACCCTCGAAGGCGACGACGAGGTAAAAAGCTGCGTCGCCCGCTGGCTGCGCGGCGAATATCGCACCAAAACCGAGGCCAAGGCCGACCTGGGAACTTCGACCATCATCACCGACGACGATTGGTACGACTACGTCAAGCTGCTCGCGCGTTTCCTCGTTGGTGCCGGATACAAGGGTCTCATCGTCATGATCGACGAGCTCGTGAACCTCTACAAGATCCCCAACGCCATCACGCGCCAGTACAACTACGAGAAGATTCTCACCATGTACAACGATACCCTACAGGGCAAGGCGCACCACCTGGGCATCATCATGGGCGGCACGCCTACCTCCATCGAAGATCGCCGTCGCGGCGTCTTTAGCTACGAGGCCCTTCGCAGCCGTCTTACGCAGGGACGTTTTGCGCGCGAGGACATGCGTGACATGCTGGCCCCTATCATTCGCTTGCACCCCCTCACCTATGAGGAGCTGTTGGTGCTGATCGAGAAGCTCGGCCAGATTCACGCGGGCTACTTTGGCTACGAAGACACTATCACCGACAAGGACCTCGCTGCCTTCCTGCAGATTGAGTTTGGTCGTGTGGGGGCAGACACGCACCTTACACCGCGCGAGGTGATCCGCGATTTCATTGAGCTGCTGGATATCGCCTATCAAAACCCAGATGTCGACATCGCGGCCCTGCTGCGCGATGAAGGGGCAATCGCGGGCGCCGGCACTCCCGCTGCGTCAAGCAACACGGGCGACAGCGGCAATGGGGACGCGGGTGCCGCGCCCTTTGCCGAGTTCACGTTGTAGCAAGCAAACCCCGCCACCGGAAAGGAGGCTCTAACCATGAATGCATTCGATCGTTTTGCGCCCTTTGTGCAGGATTTCATCTACGCAAACGGATGGGAGAGCCTCCGCTCCATCCAGGTGGCGGCGGCGGACGCCATATTCAACACCAACGAAAACGTGCTGCTCACCGCAAGCACCGCTTCGGGCAAAACCGAAGCGGCATTCTTCCCCATCTTGACGCTGTTTTCCGAAGACCCGCCGGCAAGCGTGGGCGCCCTGTACATCGGCCCGCTCAAGGCTCTTATCAACGACCAGTTCTATCGCCTAAACGACCTGTGCGACCAAGCCGATATCCCGGTATGGCACTGGCACGGAGACGTCGCCGCTTCGCACAAGCGCAAGCTTCTGCAAAACCCCTCCGGCATCTTGCAGATCACGCCCGAATCCCTCGAAGCATTGCTGCTGCATAAGCACTCCGCCATCTCGCGCCTCTTTGGCGACCTGCGATTCATCGTAATTGACGAGGTTCACTCCCTGCTGCGTGGCGATCGTGGTGGTCAGACACTCTGCCTCATCGAGCGCCTCTCCGCCATGGCGGGCGTCAATCCGCGACGCATTGGCCTCTCTGCCACGATGGGCGACCCCGAGCGCACGGGCGATTTCTTGGCTGCGGGCACCGGACGAGGCACCATCATCCCCCGCTTTGATGAGCCGCGCCGCACCTGGCGCCTCTCCATGGACCACTTTTACATCACAGGCCCACAGGCCACAGAGCGTCTTACCATCTCGACAGGCCCTCAACCCGCCGAGGTCATATCGGTCGAAACGCTGCCCGCAGGCGCCCCCTCGGTAGAAGACGTTCTTGCGCGTGCATACAACCCAGGCGCCGAGCCACGCGAACTCGCCGCTTCGACTGCCCGCAAGGAAACCGCGGGACAGGAACCTCCACATGTACAAGACAGCGCTCGGGATACGACGGGAAACAACGCCGCAGACGTCTCCATTCCGCCTGCCGCTCAACAAGAACTCATGGCACCGAGCGATACCGCCCTGCAAGATGCCGACCCCGGTATCGGATACATCTTTGAGCATACACGCGGGCGCAAGTGCCTGGTCTTTGTGAACTCACGCGAGGAAGCCGAGGGCGTGTGCACGCTTCTTCGCCAGTATTGCGAGGCCATGCACGAACCCGATCGATTCCTTATCCATCACGGCAACCTCTCGGCTTCATATCGTCAATCTGCCGAAGAAGCCATGCGCGACGAAGAGCTGGCACTCACCACCGTCACCACCGCCACGCTTGAGCTGGGTATCGACATCGGCCGCTTGGAGCGCGCTTTCCAGATTGATGCACCCTTTACCGTCAGCTCGTTCCTTCAACGCATGGGTCGCACCGGCCGACGTGACCTCCCGCCCGAGATGCACTTCGTAATACGCGAGGAGCAGCCCGAACCGCGCTCGATGTTGCCCGAAACTATCCCCTGGAAGCTCCTACAGGGTATAGCGCTCGTGCAACTCTACCTGGAAGAGCGCTGGGTCGAGCCCCCGCAGCTCGACCGCCTTCCCTATAGCTTGCTCTATCACCAGGTTATGGCCACGCTTGCCTCCTGCGGTGAACTCACGCCCGCAGAGCTCGCGGGTCGTGTGCTCACGCTCTCGTACTTCCATCGCGTGACCGCAGACGATCTACGCTGCCTGCTCCATTACCTGCTGGAGACCGACCAGATTGAACAAACGGAACGCGGTGGCCTCATCGTGGGCATCACGGGCGAGCGCACTACTAATTCATTCAAGTTCTACGCTGTGTTCCAGGAAAACGAGGAGTACACGGTACGCTGCGAATCCTCCGAGCTCGGCACCATCGTCAACCCGCCGCCGCCAGGCGAGCGTATAGCCATTGCCGGTCATTGTTGGATTGTCGAAGAGGTGGACCACAAGCGCCGCCTGGTGTACTGCACGCAGGTCAAAGGCCGTGTTCCCGCCTATTTTGGCGATTGCCCCGGAGACATCAACACCCACGTGCTCGAACGCATGCGCCGCGTTCTGCGCGAAACCAGCTCCTATCCATACCTTATGGGCAATGCCCACGCACGCCTCTTGCAGGCACGTCATGTGGCGCGTGCTGGAGGCGTCACCGAGCGTCCGCTCATCAACCTGGGCGGCGACACTTGGGCACTGTTCCCCTGGCTTGGAAGCTATGCATTCCTGGCACTCGAGCGCCTGCTTAAAATCAAATGCGCAAAAGAGCTAGGCCTCAAGGGCCTCGATCCCTCGCGCCCCTATTTTTTGCAGTTCCGCATGGACGCCGACGAGGAGACGTTCTATGAGGTATGCGCCGAGGCCGCGCAGAGCGACTTTGACCCTATAGAGCTTGTCTATCCCGGCGAGGTTCCGTACTTTAACAAGTACGACCAGTTCCTGCCCGAATCGCTCGTGCGCAAGGGCTTCGCCGAGGGCGTGCTGGATATCGAGGGTATGCGTCGTCGCGTAGCCTCCTGGGGAGCATAACGGCCCGTCAAGTGATGAGGGCACGGCGTCAACCGTGCCCTCTCGACTGGCAAGACGCCAGCATCGATATGCACCCGAAGAGACCCGAACGAACCGAGCGTCTCACCCGGGCGTTAGAGCGTCCCCTTGAGGATTCCCTCGTTCGCATCAAAACCCTCGCCCAAGATCTGGCCCACAAGGTCATAGCAATACTGCAGGGTAAAGTCACCGCAACCGGGAGCATTACGAATCGCATTTTGCGAAGCAAGCTCCTCGGTGTAATCCGAGAGCTTGTAGACACTCATGGACGGATTAGGCGCGCGATGCGTGACCAGGGGCGTAAGCGAATACTCGGTAACCTTGCAAGCATCGCCGGTCTTTTCCAGCGTGAGCTTGGCCATACCGCCCAGCATGCGTGGCTTTTCGATCTGGCCGGAAACAAAATTGCCCAAAGACCAGAACACGGGAACCTTTTTGCCGTCGGCACCGTCTCTCACATCGACGTTCTCGAGCACATGAGGATGCGTGCCGATAATCGCATCGACACCGGCATCCAGGAAAATCTGGCCGTACTCAAGCTGGGTCTCGTCGGGAGTATAGACATACTCGGTACCCCAGTGAGGGAAGGCGATCACAAAGTCGGCGCCTGCCTCGCGCGCTCGCTTGACATCGCCGGGCAGGTCGCTCAGGTGCAGTTTCTTAACGCACCAAGGAGCGCTATCCGGCAGCGGAATGCCATTTGTATGCTGAGTGTAGTTGAGCAGCGCGACTTTGATGCCGCCGCGCTCGATAATATGGATGGTGTCTGCCAGCTCTTGGCTATCCGCCACGCCGGGGACCACCATCTCGGGATGCTTATCGCGCCAATAGGAAAGATCCCATTTGATGCCTTCAAATCCCTGGTCAAGAGCATGGTTTGTGGCCGTAAGCGCTACGTCCACGCCCGCCTTCGCCTCGGCGTCGCCCAGTTCCTGGGGGCTATTAAAGTTAGGGAAATCCTCGAGGCCATGCTCTGTGCCGCCCAGAATCGTCTCCTGGTTGACGATTGCGATGTCATTATTCGCAAACTCATCGGTCAAGTTCGCGAAAAAGTGATCGTAATTGTACGTTCCATCGGATCGGCGGCCGCTGTTCCACACACTCGTATGGATGAGCATGTCGCCCACCATCATGAGGGTAATGCTTTTGGTCGACTGCACACCATCAAAAACCGTTGCAAGCTGAGGCTCAATGGCCCCCGCGGCAGAGGGGCCGGATGCGGAACCGGCGCCAAATGGAAGCGCACAGCCCGAAAGGGATACGGCGCCCGCACAACCGAGGGTGCCCAAAAGACCTGCTATGAACGCGCGACGGGAAATGTCGCACGAAGAATGAAGTTCGACGTCATGCCGACGGAAGCGATCCTGCTCCTGCGCCATGATAACCCCCACAAATAACGCGAGCACTTAACAGCAGTAGCATACCGTATCGCCTGAATTTAACTACCCCAAAAAAGCGAGCGGCACCTAAGGGAACGTTGGCTTCGCCCAAGTCGCGGGCACCTCGAGCCTTCGAGCGGCCAGAGCCGGAAGTGCGGCGAATACGCCGGGCGCCGCTGCACTTCGGCACGCAAAGATTGCCTAATCGAACAGCGGCTCGCCAGGAAAGTCCTCTCCATACGCGATAGCATCCGCAAAGGAGTAGTCCTCGTCTGAGGCGATAAGCAGGTAGTTGTCCTCTTCGCCCAACTCCTCGTCGGTGGTTTGTATCACACTGGCATGCGCAAAAACGCGCAGTGCGCTCGCTAGCGCATCGCGCAAAAACGAGATATCGGTACCGTGGTCGCGCGAGACGATATTGGCCATATACAGGCCGCCCGGGGTGAGATGTTCCCGCACCCGCTGTAGCGCCTGCACCGTCGCCACGCTGCGCACGGGATCTGCACCGGCAAAAACGTCGCTAATCACAACGTCGTAAAGCACAGGCTGAGCGCCCTCCATAGAGATGCGCTCGAGATACACGCGCGCGTCCTCGGTACAAATGCCCAAGCGCGGGCCCACTTCTTGCTCCAAACGGTCAAGGTAGAACCACCGACGCGCCATCTGAACGATAGCGGGATCGGCCTCGACCACATCCATCCAGACGTCGTCGCGAGCGGTAAGCAACGCCTTAGGATACGAGAACCCGCCGCCGCCAAGCATGAGCACGCGACCGATACCATGGGCATACCATGCCCTCATCTGCGGCAGAGCCTCAAACATCGTATCGAAGGCGCGAATGTACTCAAACACCGGCTCCGACCAGTGCTCTCCCAGATACGTAGCAGACTGAAAGACGCCTCCCTGGGCAAGCACGCGCACCTCGGAGCCATCTTCGAGCTTGAGCACCTTGACACGGGCACGACCCGCGCGCGTGCGCACCAGTTGGATGCAACGCGCACCTGCAGCCAGCGCGCCTCCAAGCGCCGCCGCGCCCAACGCCACGCCAACCGCCGTCGACACGCTCTTGTTTTGCAAGCTCCCCATAGCTACAGCTCCCGCGTTTGATAGAGGCCGTTATCGACAAATCCCTGAGTCCGATAATACTCCCGGGTTCCGATAGCCGAAATCACGTTGATGCGCGCATATCCCGCCCTACGCGCCATCTCGCATGCTCGCTCGATCAGACGACGGCCCAACCCCATATGCTGAGCCCCGTTGCCCGCAGCGTGCAGGTGCGCTACCTTACCATACACATGTACCTCGCGAATCATCGCTTCACCCAAATGCACGGAAAGTTCTGCAGAATGCTTACGCACATACTCCTGGCTGGGCAAGGAGAGTCGCAAGAATCCGGCGATGCGGTTTTCATCGTCGACCCATTGCAAGAAGCGCTCGCTTGTATTGGCAGTCTCATAGGACACGACGTCGAGATGGAGCTCGTCGAGGGCCACCTCGCGCCCGGCAATCTCACGATAGCGAATCTCTTCGACACGACGGGCCGCCGCCTGGTCTTGGCCCAGGCGCAGCTCGACCAACTGGCGAAGGTTGGGCTTCTTGTTGCCCACTTTAATATCCCCCGAAGCGAAGTCTCTGATCATGCGGGAGATACGCGTGAATGCCGGCGTGGCCAAAACGTCGTCGGCGAGGACGTCAAGCAGTTCGTCTTCCGTGTAGGGGCGCCACGAGCCGTCCTCGTATTTCGCGCAAAGG
>OLPO01002225.1_pt1 | contig 12340 bp, 9 predicted proteins | sample 1672831 | NCBI WGS metagenome assembly OLPO01 (sample SAMEA3136728, study PRJEB25190) | human gut metagenome
GGTGCGGTTGCGCTCCGTGTGCCGGGTTTTCTCATTCCGGGCATTCTGCGCCTCCACATGGCCGCCGTAATGCTCATAGTAGTACATCCGCTCAATTTCTTCAAAGCTGAAATCCGGCTGCTCCGGGTTCTCCCGGAACTCATGGGTGGTAAAGCCCCGGTAGCAGTCCCAGTAGACATTTTGCCTTGCCCGTTCTGCGTCAATGTGTTCGCTGTTCTCCACATCGAACCGGCGGTCATTGTGGCGGGGATTGTAGGTGCCATGCTTGCCGGAGCGCCCGTTGTGTCGTGTCAGTTTCAAACAATTTCCCTCCTTCCTGAGAAGATGTTCCGGGGCCGGGGAAGGGCGGCGAAGCCGCAAATCCTGTGAAAGTCTGCGTCAGGTAATACCCAGTACAAGTTGACGCAGGCATCAACTTTCCCTGGGCAAGGCGCTTCGCCCTTGACCCGATGGGGCGGCTGCCCTCAACCCGCCAATGGGCGTTGGTCTCGACTTCCGCCTCGGTCGGTGCTTTTGCGGCTTTGCCGCAAAGGTCGCCACTGGCGACCCGCACCCCTTGACCTCAGCAGTGCGCTGTCGGTCTCCGCTCCGCTTCGGTCGGCGCTAAGCGAACGTCCACTGGACGTTCAGCGCCCCTGCACCCCGGCACAAAGGGCTGGCCGCCCTCTGTACTCCCGCCCGGCGAAGCTGGCTTCCACCGCAGAAGCGGTTTCCGCCGGTTTCACCGGTTCCGTATCCACACCTTTTCACCCATAAGCGGGATCTGGATACGGAATACGCCTGCGGGGATTGCCGGTCAAAACACCGGGTACAGACCCGGCATTTTTGCCGTAATCGCCCCAATTTCAGGCGATCTTTTCTTCCGCCCCTACCACCTGAAAGCCATGCTCTTTTGCGTAGGCGCTGGCGGCGGCTTTCCGTTCCTCGCTGTAAGGCGGGATGAGCCGGATCGACAACCGAGCCTTGTCCAGAACATAGGTCACGCTGCCCTCCGGTGTACAGCGCTCCAACCGGCACAGCAGCGGATACTTCCGGCTGAAATCCGCCAGCCTACGCTTCAAGCTGGCGTTGAAGGTATAGATGCTGGCAAGGTTCTCCGCCTCGTTCCAGTTGATGATGGTTTCTTTCTCATACTTAGACAGCTTCGTCATACAAATCCTCCTCATAATCGGTGTAAGATTTCAGCACACGCAGACTGCGCTTGAGACGGCGGTACTCGTCCATCTCCATGCGCAGATGATGGTAAAACGCCTCATACCAGCTTTCGTCCACCTCCGTCTCCATCTTCCGGGCCAGCCCCAGCATCCGGCGTTTGGCCTCCGGGTCAATGGTCAGGGCCGTCATCCATTTCAACCGTGTCACCGTGTTGTGATGGCTGGGACAGGCGAAAGCGTAGAGAATCTTCTTTTCTTTCATACTCAGTGTCATAATGATTTCCTCCATTTCTTTGCTGCGGAGCCATGCGCCCCGCATGATAAACTTGTTTCTGTCCGCCGGTCTGCCTGCAAGCCGCTCCTGCCCGGAATTTTTCCCGGCGTATCGGCCTCTTCGGTGCGCTCGATTTCTGTCATGGCGTCACTTCCCCGGAGGCCATACCCCTTGCAGCCGGTCATTCGATTTTCAAGGTTCAGTGCCTGTCTGCAAGAACCATTCTATCGAAAAAAGGGGGCTGCTCCCGTATATCCAAGACGTTGGAAAAACGCTCGAAATCCGCATATTTCCACGCTTATGGAATCGTGCTATAATGGGTGTATTCACTGAAAAAACAATAACGAGAGAGGGGGCATTGGATGTACACAAAGCTGTCAATCCCGGAACGGCTCAAAGACCTGCGGGTGGTGGACAAGCACCTGACGCTGGAACAGCTGGCGGAGCAGACCGGCCTTTCAAAATCTGCGCTGGGAAAATATGAAAGCGATGACTACAAGGACATCAGCCCGTTTGCGATTGCAACGCTGGCAGAGTTTTACGGCGTGTCCACCGACTATCTGATGGGGCTGTCCGAAAATAAAAATCACCCAAACACAGAGCTTCAGGCTCTGCATCTGAGTGACGATATGGTAGAACTTTTGAGCAGCGGCAAGATCAACAACCGGCTTCTCTGCGAACTTGCCACGCATCCGAACTTCCGGCGGCTGATGGTGGATATGGAAATCTGTATCGACCAGATCGCCAATATGCGGGTGGAGCAGATGAATCTGGTGATGGAGGCCACCCGGCGGACCGTCCTCAGCAAGTATGCGCCCGGAGAAGATGACCTCTATATGCGGACGCTGGAGCTGGGGCAGGTGCAGGAAAGCGACTTTTACAGCCACGTCATGCACGATGACCTAGACAGCATCGTCCGGGATATACGGGAAGCCCACTTGAAGGACAAGACCACCGCCGACCCGCAGCCCACGCTGGAGGATGTCAAGGAAAAGTTTGAACGGGCGATCGAACAGGGTAGCCAGGAGGAAATGGCGATCCATGAATTTTGTGACAGGATGCAGATACCCTTCGAGAAAATTTCCTCGGAGGACTTCTCGGCGTTCCTGAGGATACTGAGCCTGTCCAAGCTGCTCAAAAATCCCAATAATATGCGAGGAAAAGCAAGGCCAAAGCCGTATTATGCGTCTAAAAAGAAAAAGCAAAAATGATTTAAGCAAATAGCAATTTGCCTGCTAGTTTACATACGAGATAATTCAAAAAGAAAGGGACAAGAGACAGAAAATGAACAATAATCAAACAATGATTAGTGCAGCAATGCTAGAAGCCGTATGGCAAAGTCGCAAAAAAGACATGATCGACCTTATTACCCCTTTTGTAATGTATGCGACCGCTACTCTCACATCTCCAGGTGAAAAAGTAGACATACAAAAGGTGCAAAATTATGTGCAACATAATTTTGCGTATACAGATATGCCAGAAGTCATCATAAAGAAAGTGTTTGCACGTAAACCTTATTCATCTATTGAAAGAAGAAATCATAATTATTATCTTGTTTCTCCAATCGATTCGGAGATTTCTCAAATGGATTCTCGACGGAAAGATTGTGAACGCTACTTACATGTTTTAGGCGAAAAATTATCAGTATACCTAAATGCACATTGTAAAAGAGCAGGGAATTTTACCGACAGTCGGGCGATTAACTGTTTACATACCTTTTTTTCCCGATACGGTCTTCAGATAGGCACAAATGATCTGGCAAGTGTCAGTATCTCACCAAAAGATTATGAAACAGATTACTATATCGCAAGATTCATTTTCGAGTGCAAAGATGCGAGTAATGAAGAATTTGAGTATCTAAACGATTTAATTAAAGGATACTTTTTACGTTTAGCGCTCTATATTCAACCAGAGAATGGAGATATAAAATCAGCCAACTATTCAAATACAACGTTCTTTTATGATACACCATTTTTAATAGACTTACTGGGATATAGCGGCAGCGAAAGAGAACATAACGCCCTATTGCTTCATAATATGCTGCAACGGCAAAATGGAAAATTTTGCTACTTTCCCCATATAAGACAGGAAATAATTGATATTTTATCTGCATATAAGTACTCTTTGAGTCCAACGGCAATATCCAATGGCTATCGTACTCTAGACGGTTTAAACGCTCACAACTACAACTCCAATGACGTCGATAGAGAGATTAAATTACTACCAAGTAAATTGGAAAGCCGTTTTGGAATAGTTGAACACGATATTCCTCCATATGACACAAAAGACGATGGTTCCGTAGATGAACAAAAAATGTTAGGAGAGACAGAACTCAAGCAGTTTATTAAAGATAATACTCCGCATTATACAGAAGCCAATTTGGAAAATGACGTAAAATCCGCACTGGCCATTCATCGCCTTAGAGGAGATTATACAAGTAACGATATTGAAACATGCCGTTTTATTTTTGTCACAAATAATTATGATTTTACAAGAGCTTTTAACACATACTATAAAGAGAACATAAGCAAGAGAACCTTTCAATTAATTATTTCTGATAGTAATTTATCAGCAATTACTTGGATAAAATGTGGTGAGGTAAATAATTTGCCAGAAAGCGAATTACTAAAGAATGCGTATTGTGCATTACAACCCATCCCAGAAATAATGAAAAAAGTCGATGAGGTTCTCCAAAAACTTAAGCTATCTGGCAAGTTGACACCAGAACAAGTTGTGGCTTTACGTGCTGACCGGGTATTTCGGAATGAAATCTGGTTAGGCTCTTTTGGGGAGGTTGATAGCATCACCGAAACATCTGTACAAGAAGCTCAAAGGAAATATGAAGAACAATTAATAGCTGAAGAAACAGCCCGCCACCAAACTGAACTAAACGAAAGAGAAAAACGGCATCAAATCGAATTGAACCAACTAAACAAAGAAATGGAAAGAGCTTCGCAAAAACATACTCAGGAATTGTCAAATATCACTTGTGAACTTCGCAAGCAAAAAGAATCTGAAGAACAACAGCGGAAAATGCAAGCTGAGAAGAATCGAAAGTCAGCCGATTCATATGCGAAACAAGCTCGTGAAAAATGGATTTCTCCTCGTAAGAAACTGTTATCCGTTGTCATGTTTGCATTATCGGTTTTAGGTGTTTTGGGCACAGTTTTTTCCTTTACTACACATTCAAACACGCTATTTACAATTGCATTAATTATTGCAACTATATTAGCAATAATTTCTACGATTGATACCGTATCGGTTGGAAAGCGTTTTCTCGTACAGTTTCTGGAAAAAAAGGCAAATCAATACGAGACAAAGGTACGAGAAAACAAATTAAAGGAGTACAATTCCTTGACACAACGCGAGAAAAGTGAATAAGATTTGTTTTAGGACATTTGCAACAGGCAGATAGAAAGTTTTGAGTTGTAACCAATATAATAGCGCCCATCGACATTGTAGTCAGTGGGCGCTGTTAATTGACATAAGGTTAATCACTACGCAAATGCTTATATACATCCTCCAGGAACACCTGCATCAGTTCACGCTTCTTCTCGTCATTATCCAGCAAAAGTGCGAAGAAATCTTGGTTCTGCTCATACCCGGCAATCAGAGCATCCTGTACAGCGTCAAAATAGGCGAAGCGGAAGTCTTTCAGCGAGTTATTCCGTGCACTGTCCCTCAGATGTCCATTCTTCAGCAAAATGTCCCTCATTTGCAGAGCGGACTTGGAGGCCACGCCGATATCAAAGTTTTTGTTATACGCTGCATTGATCTCGTCGATGATCTCGGACAGCTTCTTTTTCACGGCTTCATCCATAAAGACCTCATTGGGTGTCGGAAGGCTGACCTCCGGCTTGGATTCAATCTCGTGTGTTTTTTCCCCGGTCTTTTTCTGACGGAAATTAGAGGCCGTGATTTTGTCCGCAATATCAAAATCATTTCCACCGCTGCCCACTTCAATTTCCTTAACGAGGTACGAAAGGAAATTGTATTTCTTGTGCAGATCCACACTTTCAAAGCAGGTTGCCTGAATCAGGAAACTGTAAAACCGCAGGAAACGCTTGATTGTCGCACGAATTTCCAACTTTTCCAGTTCCGGGTGGCGATTGATGATTTGCAGGGATTTATCCAGCAACGCCCACATCCGAGCCTTTTCTTTAGAGGTTCGTTTATCCTGATACAGGTATCCGTTAAATTCCTCAATATCGTCAATATCCAGGAAATTATACTGATCCACCTGAGCTTCCACCGTTCGAATATCCGAAGGGGTAATCGTCTCGTTCAGAATTGTCTCAGTATAGAATGGGGCAAAGGACGCTTGAATATCCTCATATTCATTTTTGAAATCCAGCACAAAGGTTTTCTTATCATAGGGCGCACAAATACGGTTCAAGCGAGAAAGGGTCTGCACAGCATTCACTCCCCGCAGACATTTGTCCACATACATTGCACAGAGCTTCGGCTGATCAAAGCCTGTTTGATACTTATTCGCCACCAACAGCACCTGATAGCTGTTGCTGTCAAACACTTCCGGCAAATCTTCTTCCTTAATGCCGTTCATCACCGCTTCGGTGTATTCATGGCCGTCCAGAGAGACCTTACCTGAAAACGCCACCAGTGCACGAATACCCGTGTACCCATGCTTGGAAATATAGGTCTCAAACTCGTTCCGGTATTTGACTGCTGCCTGCCGTGACGAAGTAATGACCATGGCTTTTGCTTTGCCGCCTAACTCCTGCATGATTCTGTTTTTGAAATGCTCAATAATGATCTCAACTTTCTGGGCAATGTTTGTATCATGCAGTTCAATATACTTGGCAATCTTACGCTTTGCGGCAATCGTTTCCAGTTCTGGATCGTCCTCAATAGCCTTATTAATTTCAAAATAAGTCTTATAGGTCACATAATTTTGCAGCACATCCAGAATGAAGCCTTCCTCAATCGCTTGCTTCATGGAATATAGGTCAAAGGCAACCTTTTTTCCCTCTTCATTCAGACAGCCAAACAACTGCAAGGTAGTCGGTTTCGGAGTTGCGGTAAAGGCAATCATGGAAACATTGGGCTGCTTTCCGCTACGGGCAATTTCGTCCTCGATAATATCGCCCATAGATTTTTCTTCTTCTGACACATCAACAGGGGTGGCCTCGCTCAGTTTGCGGCTCTCTGAAAGAGCATATGTCACCGCTTCCATGGCAGTTCCGGCGGTAGAGGAATGCGCCTCGTCGATGATTACGGCAAAAGTCTTGCTTTTCAGCTCCTGCACAAGTTCCTGAATGTACATGAACTTGTGGATGGTAGTCACAATAATTTTTGTATTGCCGTTGAGGGCATCCGCAAGATCTTTGGAAGTGCATTTTTCATCCATGACCTTGATCAGACCGGCCTTGTGCTCCAGTGACAGTACGGCATTCTGAAGCTGACGGTCTACCACGATACGGTCAGTGATAATGCAGACCGTATCAAAAATGACTTTATTTTCCCTGTCGTGCAAGGAGGCAAGTCGGTGGGCCAACCATGCAATGGTATTGGTTTTGCCGCTGCCCGCCGAGTGCTCAATCAGGTAATTTTTCTCGCTGTGGTGTTCTACGACATCTTCCACCAGCTTGCGCACGGCATTAAACTGATGATAACGGGGGAAAATCAGCGTTTCCTTGGTGACACGCTTACCTGTATCCGGGTCTTTCTTGGTCTCCTTTTGCAGGAAAATGATTTTATCAATCAGATACAGCACTGTATCTTTCTTGAGGATATCTTCCCACATATAAGAAACATTGATGCCGTTTTCGTTGTGGGGATTGCCCTTGCCGGAGTGGATTCCAACACCGCAGCCCTTATTGAACGGAAGAAAGAAGGAAGATTTTCCTTTCAGATTGGTGCACATATAGACTTCGTTCAAGTCCATGGCGAAGTGAGCCAGGCAGCCCGCCTTGAATTTCAGCAGTCTGGTCTTATAATCTCGCTCAAACTTATACTGACGGATCGCATCCTCATAATTCTGTCCGCTGGTGTTGCATTTCAGCTCAAAGGTGAAAATGGCAATGCCGTTGAGGAAGATTACAAGGTCAATGCGCTCACCCTCTTTGTGCCAGACTTCCTCCATCACCGAGAGGACATTCTGCTGATACAGCGCCTCCGCTTTTTGGTTGAAGGTGGTGGCAGGCTTGCGGTACATGAGGGTCAGAGATACACCGTTATCAAACTCCACGCCGTGCTTCAGTACATCCAGCAGACTGCGGCTTTTCTTGTTGACCTCATTATTGATGTAGTTAAGGATGGTCTGGCGGGTCTTGCCGCCATAGAGCTTTTCCAGCCGTGCCAATGCATCCGGCTGGGTGGCTTGTAAAAAGGAGAACAGCAGCTCCACATCCATGCCGTAGCCGGGATCGTAAGCTGTAGAGGGGCGGACCTGATAGCCGTTTTCCTCCCGCAGCATTTCCAGAATGTATGCCTGATAATCTGCCCGTTCTTTTAATTGTCCTGCTTTGATAGCCATCTCATCGCACCTCCTTCACTCGTTTTTTACCGGTGACATATTCATAGATAAGAGATTTTTTGTGCTGCTTGATTACAGATAATTGTTTGCCTTTTTCGTGTAATACCCTGTCGATTTTAGCACAATGATCGTCAAGAAACCTTGCTATATGTTGTTGTATATCGAATGGAGGAACAGTCAAAATCAAATTTTTTAAGCCCTCGATCCCAAGTTCTGGTCGTGTGCTTTGCATCGCAGAAATATCTTGTATTTGTTTTTGCACAATCGAAGAAGTCATCACATAATAAAAGTATTTTGCATCATGCACATTTGCTAAAGTGATTTTCCCAACATGAGAAGTGGTGTTACTCACGGGAAGTGAATCAGGCACAATCGCAGTTTTTCCTATCGTTGCTCCAGTTTTTGCAATCAAAATGTCATTAGGCTTTAACTCGCTATTTTTTATTAGACTATTCATCTCTTTAGAAATGAAAACTAAATTCTCCAGATTCAGACCGCTTCCCCAGGTTAAATTTAATACTCGAATATACGGAATACCTTCCGTTAAATAGTCATCAGCTTTAATCATTCCATGATCTCCATCACCAATAGGATATGGATGATGATTATCTGTCAAATATTTAATCCTACTTAGTTCCCATCCAACAGGAATTTCCCCGATCCACTCAACCCCACTGTCCTTCATTGGCACAGACTTGTCCAGCCCCTTGGTTACTGTTTCGGTAATCAGGGATTTTTTGTATTGCTGCAAAAGAGCAATCTGTTTTTCCAAATCTGCGGCAATACTGTCAATCTGGGCACATTCTTTGTCGAGAAAATCTGCGATAGCCTGTTGTTCTTCAATATTTGGAAAAGCAAGCCAAAACTGTCCCAGTTGGCTTCGACTGATTCTCGACATTGTTGCACCACGGGCAATCATATTGGCGTGTTCAGCATATCCATCAGCATTCATCCCATACATAATAAACTTTTTATTATAGTTGGCATTTGGACGCAAAATAACATTATCAACAGCCACAACATAACGGGATTCAGTATCCGGAATAATGCAAGATCTTCCAATCGGCTCATTAAGCCGTGAAATCATTAAATCACCCGGGTATACATTCAAGCAATGTAACTCTGAGAAAGTCTTTTCGGAAATGTATCCGCTCCCTTGTTCCTTATAAAATCCAGCGCCAACGTTTCCGGTAGTTAGATAACGAATCCCGCTTTCTTCTATGACATCGCTTTCTATCCAGTCACCATCAAGAAATAAAGTTCCAGGCTCCGTTGCCAAATATTTGACCTTATTGATCTCCCATGATGATGGAATATCCTTAATCCAGTCAATTCCACTGGGTTTCATTTGCTCTGCCATTACACTCCCTCGCTTTCCTGCAAGGCTGCAATTTTTTCGGAGAGGGATTTTTCCAGTTCCATAAACTGAGCCAGCAGATCATCTGCCTTTTCCGGCTCCTTGTACTCGTAAAAGAATCGGGTAAACGGGAACTCTGCGCCCAGTTTTTCTTTATTGGTAGCGCTCTCCTTTTTCTCCGGGTCAAATTCATAGGCCCAGATAGCATCCGGTACATGGGGATATACTTCCGCCTCAAAATATTTCTCCGGGTCCTGGGTGAGCTTGATGATCTCGGTGTCCTTAGTGGTAGTGTCCTTGATTATTTCGCCCTTGCGATCTTTCTGAACCACAGCAGTTTTGTCCATCACCGCCAGCACCATGGCAATGCCGGTCAACCGGCTGGCAGACATTCCCTCAACCGTGCCCAGCAGGGATTTCAGATGCTTTTCAAATTCGCTGTAATCCATAAATATACGATCAGAACGGTTAGCCTCCAGAATGGTCAACACATCCGCCACAAACTGCTGGCCCGCCAGATATTTCTGGTATTTTTTCTCGTCGGCAGCGCTGCGGGGGTTCATCTCTTTCAGCTGTTCAAAATCCGTCTCATTGAAAATGCTGGAGTTACTGGTGAAGTAGCTGCTGGTCCGCAGCCGCTCGATGCTCTCCTCATCCAGCACACCCCGGCGCTGCAACGGCTGATAAACCGCATACTCTTTGTACATAAACTCCTCGTTGGGGAAAATCTTGCAGTACTGGTTTTCCTCGAAGTTGGAGTACAGCTCGGTGATTTTTACCATGCTATCCCGGTCGATTTCACGGCGCTTTTTGCCCAAAGATTTGCGAAGGGGCTTCCACATATCCACCGCATTGATCAGCTGCACCTTTCCACGGCGGTCAGGGCGCTTATTGCGGGACAGAATAAAGATATAAATACCGATGTCGGTGTTATAGAAAAGCTGGGTAGGCAGGGCAATAATGGCTTCAATTAAATCTTCCTCCAGCATCCAGCGCCGAATCTGGCTTTCACCGCTGGTGGTTCCGCCGGAGAAAAGAGGCGAACCATTGGTAATAATCGCTGCACGCCCGTTTTTCTCATCCAGCTTATTGATGGCGTGCTGCATGAACAGCAGCTGGGCGTCACCGGTTCCGGGAAGACCGTGCTCAAACCGTCCACCCTTCTTGTTTTCCTCGCGGACTTTCTTCTCTTGTCCTTCCGGTGCATCTTTGCCGCCCCAGGGAGTACCGAAGGGCGGATTCATAATCACCAGCCGCATCTTCTGATCCGGGAAGCAGTCCGTTTTCAGGGTGTTGGCTTCCTCATCACCCATAATGTTTTTCACATCCTGGCCTTTGATGAGCATATCCGCCAGACAAATGGCGTAGGATTCGGGGTTGATTTCCTGTCCAAACAAGCGCACATCCACATAGGGATTTTTGCGGCGCAGGAAATCATAGGTAGTGGACAGCATACCGCCCGAACCACAGGCAGCGTCCAGTACGGTGGCAATCTTGCCCTCATCCGTCAGCAGGTCGTTGCATCCCTCTGCCAGCAGTACATTGACCATCAGACGGATCACTTCACGGGGCGTGTAGTGATCACCGGCCTCGGCGTTTTCAGAAAAACGACGGATAATATCCTCGAAAATGTAGCCCATCTTCATGCTGTCTACATGGGTAGGGTACAAATCCAAATCGGAGAACTTTTTAACCACGCTGTAAAGACGGTTGCTCTTATCCATTTTGTCGATCTGGGTGCTAAATTTCAGCAGCTTTTCCAGAATCAGCTGGATGTTGGCGGAAAAGCCTTCAATGTAAGACTTGAGATTGGATGCAATGTTGTCGCTGTCATCCAGAAGGCGTTTGAGGTTATATTCACTATAGTTGTAAAAAGGATATTTGGAAACCTGGCAAAGGAGCGCAGCAGGGAGGTTGGGGTTCTGCTTGTGCTTTGCTACAACTGCACCTTTGGTAGCCTCCAGAGCGCACTCAAATCGACGGATGATGACCATGGGGATAATAACGTCCTTATATTTATCCGAGGTATAGGCACCACGGAGCGAGTTGGCAATGGACCAGACCAATCCGACTTCCTTGCTTACGTCAATGGACGTATCATCAAACATTACTTCGTAAAAATACTTATCTCTCATTTTATGGGTTCTCCTTCTCTATTCTTTTGAAAAGACGCAAACAGGGCGGAAACACTTTCAATCTGGTCGGGAGTCAGATTACAACCTTCTAACTTCCTCATTGCATCCACTAAATCCTTGTTTTGTGTGATGGTTCGGCAAACATCGGGCGGAGGAACTTTCCGAATCGCCATATACAAATGATCCATGTGGTGGTGCGTCTGCAAATCCGGCTTTAGCTCCTTAATCAGCTTGTCATAGACATCCGCTGTCGGAGCGTTGACACCATCCTCTATGTATTTCATGTTGGAACGGGGCAGGCCAACCCTTTTGGCTAATTGAGATTGGCTGAGCGTTCCACGGCAATCACGAATCAATAAACCAAGTTCGATGATCATATCTTTAGCTCGTTGATCTACAGCCACCTTGTTGGGCAATTCGGCACCTCCTTTCTGGAAATTGTTCTATATTCTATAACATAGAACAATTATACTATATTCACTATTTATAAGTCAAGTTACACGGTCTCCCTTAACAATAAAAACACGCTACCGACTAAGCCGATAACGTGTTTTTAAGTATGAGTCGCTATCCTTATATCATATGAAAATGTTTCAATGCCTCTACAATTGCCGCTTCCTTTTCCGGCGGGCACTGCGGCACTTTTGCATCTTCCTTCTTTGAAAGGTTATAGTTCTGTCCCATATCCAGCCCACACTTCCGCTTGACCTGGGAGATATACAGGCTGGACACTTTCAACCCATACTTCTCCAGCACATACGCCTTGATCTCGTCATAGGTGGCCTTACTCTCCGCAGCAGTCAAATCCAGCTCGTCTAGATTCAACTCTACCTCAATATGCTGCTTGGTATTGAGTTTGGACAAAAGTACCACCGTCTCCACATGTGTTGTCACTAACATAGGAACACACATCTTTTACCTCGT
>OLPO01002226.1_pt1 | contig 12339 bp, 7 predicted proteins | sample 1672831 | NCBI WGS metagenome assembly OLPO01 (sample SAMEA3136728, study PRJEB25190) | human gut metagenome
ACCTAAAATCGCCCGCGCGGTCTGCGCATGAAAATTTTCTGTTTTGGGATAGAATTTCCCAGTTGGTGCTAAAAATCCATCTGCCATTTTCTTTTCTCCCATGTTCTCATTTGCTGTATGCTTTTCTATACCATAACCGATTTTTTCAAAACAGGCAAGGTTTGTTTTACTGGATTTTTTTTTTTATCTGTGCTATACTCTTGCCCGTGCATTTATGCAATCGGATTTTCCCGTCTTTTTGCGGGTGTCCGGACTGGTTCGTGAACTTCCCAGTATAAAAAACCAAGTATCTCAAAATTTTCATCAAAGGAGATTGGAAAATGAATGCAAGAAAACTGATCATCGACTGTGATCCGGGCATCGACGATTCTCTCGCCCTGATGCTTGCCGCGGCTTCGAAAGAGCTTGATCTTGTCGGCATCACCACAGTCAGCGGAAATGTACCCGCTTCTATGGGCGCTAAAAATGCCCTCAAAATTCTTTCTATGATTGGAAAACCAGATGTCCCGGTTTATGTCGGCGAGGAGACGCCTCTGGTCCGCGACTACGTGGACGCGATGGACACCCACGGCATGGACGGTCTCGGCGAATCGGGCTGGCCGGATGCCGAAGGCCTTACGCCAAACAAGGACGCTGTTTCTTTCCTGATCGAAACCTTAAAAGCAACCCCTGATGTTACCATTCTTGCCCTCGGACCGATGACGAACCTTGCAAAAGTCATCTCCCGCGCACCGGAGTGCCTGACAAACCTGACGGCTCTTGTCTCCATGGGCGGAAGCTATAAGAGCCATGGAAACTGCTCCCCGGTTGCCGAGTACAATTACTGGTGCGACCCGGATGCCGCAGCCGAAGTATTCCGCGCGTTTTCCGAGCTGCCGCAGCTTGCAGGCAAAAAGCTTCATATGATCGGGCTGGATGTCACACGAAAAATTGTCCTGACGCCGAATCTTGTGGAATATATGAAATGCGTAAATCCAGGAGTCGGAACCCGCATTGAGGAGCTGACGCGCTTCTACTTTGATTTCCACTGGAAACAGGAAAAGGTCATCGGATGCGTGATCAACGATCCGCTCGCGGCCGCTTATCTTGTGGATCCGTCGCTCTGCAGCGGTTTTGATGCGTATACGCAGGTAGAAACCGGAGGCCTCTGCATCGGACAGACGGTTGTGGATGCCATGAATTTTTATCAGAAAGCACCGAACAGCCACATTCTGACGCAGGTCGATGTGCGCCGTTTCTTCCTGATGTTCTTTGAGCGCGTTCTCGGCGTGCCGCAGGAGGAATCCGCACCGGTTCTCGACCAGATTCTCACCGCACCGCCGGTCTTCCCACATGAGACGATGTTTCAGAAGGGAGGCGAGGCATGATGAATACTAACCGTACGTTAAAGCTCACGACACTCGCGCTCTGCGGTGTCATCAATATTCTCGGCGGTACCATTGCTCTGCTGCTGCGTCTTCCGGTTTATCTGGACTCCATCGGAACAGTTCTGGCAGCCGCTCTGTTCGGACCTGCTGCAGGCCTCGTTCCGGGACTGATCTCCGGACTCATTTCCGGCATGACGAGTGATGTCTATGCGTTTTACTATATTCCGGTGCAGCTTGTCATCGGTCTCGTTGCCGGCCTTGTATTCCGCAGACTCCGCCCGTCCCATACGGCAGAATCCCGCAGCGAGAGTCTTTCCCTCCGCTCCATGGGCTGGAAGCTGTTTCCGGCAGCGCTTGTGATTTCGCTTCCAGGTACTGTGGTAAGTTCCACAATCACTGCGGTTGTTTTCGGTGGAATTACTTCCTCCGGCTCCACTGTGCTGGTGCAGCTGCTTCACAGCCTCGGCATGAATCTGACGCTGTCCGTCTGCGTTGTACAGGCTCTGACCGACTTTGTGGACCGAATGATCGTCCTTGCTGTCGTTCTTGTGATTCTGCCTGCTGTCCATTCTGCTTTCGGCAGTCTTTCCATGAGAAGCAGAAAATAATCTGTACCAATAGCACAAAGAATCCTGCAAAAAATTCACTTTCTTTTTTGCAGGATTCTCATATTTTGGCATAACAAGAACTCCGGAAAAAGGGGAGGCTGCATCAGGAGCCATCCCTTTTCCGGAGTTTTTTATTTCTTCTTTAATAAAATCATTCACATGCGCGGATCCATACCTGCATTTCGCCCTCACCTCGGTTGTTCCACATATAATATGGAATCAGCTTCAGTTTCGTCTTTTCCTCTTCCTCTTTCTGATACAGATGATACAACGGCTGTTTTTCCGCATCGCCCAGCTTCATGCGACGTCCCTCGGCCGTTACGCGCACAAAGTGCTCGCCCAGCTCATCGGCTGCTTCTGCGGTTTTTTCACCATTCACACAGAGTTTTGTCAAATGCAGATTCTTTCCGTTGTCTGCTTCTTCCATACAGTAAACAACCGGTCCTCGTTTTACGGCAACACGGCCGGCGTCCTCGCGTACAAGCGGATTGGATGCCAAAAACTGGATTTCCATCGGGAAGTTCAGGCGGATCGTCTCACCCTTCGCCCATACTTTTGTCACATACAGATACCCGTCTTTTTCTTCCACTTCTGCGCCTTTTGGAATCTCTTTTTCATAAGAAGCACACCATCCCGGGATGCGGAATGCAAAGGTGTACGGCTCTTTGGTATCGCTCTCGCAGGTCACGGAAACATGGCCGTCCCACGGGAATTCGGAAGTGATGGATGCTTTTACTTTTTCTCCTTCCACTGTTCCACCCATGTACAAGTGGACAAACAGGGTTGTGTCGTTTTCCGTGTATGCGTAAGATGCAACTGAGCTTACCGTTCTTGCCAGGTTCGGAGGGCAGCAGGCACAGCCGAACCATTTCTGGCGGATCGGTTTTACATGGAATTTCCGCTCATCCTTGTGGCATGCCTCCGGCAGTACTTCCAGCGGGTTGACATAGAAGAAGCTCTTTCCGTCAAGCGCCATTCCGGAGAGAACGCCATTGTAGAGGGCTAATTCCATCACATCCGCGTACTCTGCTTTTGCCTGAATTTCCAACATGCGGCGAGCAAAGAACACAAGACCGATGGATGCGCAGGTCTCTGCGTAAGCGGTATCGTTTGGCAGGTCATAGTTGAAAGAGAATGCCTCTCCTATATGAGTAGCACCGATTCCGCCGGTGACGTACATTTTCTGATGCACCATGTTGTTCCAGAGAGTTTCACAGGCTTTCAGCAGGCTCTCATCCTGCGTTGCCCTTGCCACATCCGCCATGCCGGAATAGAGATATACGGCGCGTACGGAGTGCCCCTGCACCTCATCCTGCTGACGCACCGGGCGGTTTGCCTGATTGTAGCTATATCGTTCCTCGCCCTCCGGGCAGGTCAGACCGCGCTCGATATCGTAATAGTATGGTTTTGTTCCGCGTTCATCGATGAAGTATTTTGCAAGATCAAGATACTTCTGCTCGCCGGTCAGATCATAGAGACGCATCAGAGCCATCTCTGCAATTTCGTGACCAGGATAACCTGCTTTTTTACCCTCGCCGTGACCGAGTTTGCTGGCAATAAAGTCCGCGAAACGCTCTGCTGCTTTTAAGAGACGGTCTTTTCCGGTCGCCTGATAATAGGCTACGGCGCCTTCCGTCAGATGACCGAAGCAGTACAGCTCATGGTTGTCCTTAAGGTTTGTAAAAATCATATCCTGATCGTTGATCAGATAGTAGGTATCGAGGTATCCGTCTTCTCTCTGTGCTGCGCAGACAGCTTCAATTGCTTCATCTGCCGTTTTTTCCAGCTCCGGATCGGGATGCTGTGTCAGGGAGTACGCAACTGCCTCCACCCATTTGGTAAAATCGGTATCCTGGAACAGGAAGCCATAAAATCTTCCATCCATTTTGCCATCCTTCGGCAGTGTCTCAAAAGTATCCAGCGGATATTTGATCTGAACAAATTTGTCTCCTTTTGCTTTCCGCTCTTTTTCAACTTCACCGGCGCGGCGGTAGTTCCGCATACAGAAGCTCGGTGCTGCTCCTGGAACATTGTCATTTAAGGCATTCCACTGATACGGAATTACTTCGGTGCGGACAAGCTCCATCTCTTTTTTCCAGAATGCATCGGTAACCTGGACTTTTGCCAGGGATAATGGTTTGCTGAAGTTTTTCTGATCCATTTTTTCGGTCTCCTTTTTCATTTTCTTCCGCCGCCTCCTGGTTTGAAAAAGATATTTTCCTTGCTTTCAGATATGGGAAGCGTTACACTTCTTTTGACGGCTGTTTTCCTGTTTTTCTATAGTTTTATTTTAGCAAAACGGACCGCCGTTTAAAATACAAGAATGTTTGAAAAGGTTTGAAAAAGTCATATGATCTCTGTTTTATTTCCAGATGCCGCCTGTTTTACCTACGACCTCTGCGGCAAATTCCAGTCCCCGTCCCCGGAGTGGATGCACCTGACACGGAATCTCGTCAATTTTGAACTGATGGTTGTGACGGAAGGAACGCTTTTTATCGCGGACGAACGCCGCTCTTACGAAGTCCATCCTGGCGAATATCTTCTTTTGCCTCCGACCGTCCATCAGCACGGCTCGAAAAAAGGAAGCTGCGCTTTCTACTGGCTCCATTTTATCCCTGGTATCCCCTCCGCACCGATCATCGCTCCTTCTGACCCGACCGCCGGATCGGTTCTGGATGAGTTTCATGCTGCACCGCCATCCTCCTACCGCCTTGAGGACCTCGCTCCCGCCCAGCTTCCATCCAACTACCCCGAAACGTTATGCATCCCGCGCCAGGGAACGCTTTCGTCCCCGAACCGCGTCATCATCCTCATGAAGCAGCTCCAGGACACTTCCCTGCGTTTCCACAACACGTTCCTCAACAACAGCCTGACTGCCGCTGTTCTCGGCGAAATCAACTGCCAGAGCCCCTTCTACCGCACCTACACTTCCGAAACGCAGCGGACGCAGATCCTGCAGGACATCATCAGCTACATCCAGTACCACAGCAGCGAGTCCCTCAAAGTCACCAAACTCGCCCGTTATTTCGGCTACAACGACAAATACCTCTCTTCCCTCTTCCACGAGGGCACCGGGATGACACTGAAGCAGTTCATCCTGAAATCCAAAATGGACAGCGCTATGGCCGAGCTGACGGACACAAATCACACGGTCTCTCAGATTGCTTATAATGTGGGATTTCAGGATGCGCATAATTTTTCCACGGCTTTCCGAAAACTCACCGGGATGACGCCGGGACAGTACCGGAAGAGTTATGGGAACCGGAAACTTTCTTTTGAATAGGACGGGAGGATACGACCCCCAGTCACAGCGGAGCGTCCGCCCCCACGGTGCTGTTTCGGAGGGAAAGAGGCTGTAAGAGGCCGAAAATTTGCTAAAACCGGAACCGGGCTCCGCAAACTCCCTTCGGTCAGACAGTGCTGCGCCCGGTCCCAACGCAAATTTCCGCCCTCTAACATCCTTACCCCTCCTGCAAATGCACCGCGGGGGGCGGACGCTCCGCTGCGCCTGGGGACCCATCTACGTTTTGGCGAGCGGAAGTGATTTACTCAATGGATGGATTCACTTATTTTTTAGAAAATAGACATACTTTGCTCACATTTCTTCCCTATACTATAACTTAGATAGTTGATGAACCACTCAAAACTATCTCCCCCCTCATTATGAAAGAGCAGCCCGCATATCCGCGGGCTGTTCTTATTTTTTGTCTTTTTGCACCCCACGTAACGTAAATGCCGCCTGCGGTCGGGGAAAACATCCCGACCGCAGGCGGCCTCACAATCTACCGTGGAATCACATTACTCTTCCGCAGCTTCAATTGCTGCAGTCTCGATAATAAATTTCACGCTTCCATCCATTCCATTTGCCTTACCACTGTAAGAAGTATAAGCGCATTTATCCGAATTCAGCGCCTGAATCCGATCCAGTACATCTCCCAGATCATCCTCAAAGGTACTCTTCAGCTTGCTGGTACCCTCTTCTTCAAACTTCTTCGTACCGTCAGCCAGTTCTTTCGCCCCATCGGACAGCTCGTCAATACCATCAACAACCTTGCTGCTTCCCGATTTCAGATCAGAAGCTCCGCTTGCCAGAGAAGAAGTTCCATTTGCCAGTGTAGAAGCTCCGCTCGCCAGCGTAGATGCTCCGCTTGCCAGCGTAGAAGCTCCGCTGTTCAGTTCAGAAGCTCCGCTTGCCAGGGAAGAAGTTCCGTTTGCCAGTGTGGAGGCTCCGCTTGCCAGCTGGGATGCTCCGCTTGCTACCTGAGAAGCACCGCTTCTTAAGCTTCCGCTGTTTGCAGAAAGTTTTGCAGATCCATCGCTTAACTGGCTTCCCAGCTGTCCAAGACCTGCGGTCAGCTGTGTCGTGCCGCCCTGCAGAGTCGTAACACCCTCAACCAGCGCCGGTGCATTTGCTTTCAGCTGGCTTGCGCCGGAAAGCAGCGTATCATTGTAAGCACTCAGCTGAGTGAATCCTGCGTTCAGTGCATTGATGCCTGCTGTTGCTTTTGCAAAACTCTCATTTGTGCTGCTGTACAGCTGGCTCACACCTGCGGACAGAGTACCGATGCCCTTGTACAGAGCGCTTCCGCCTGCATCAAGCTGTGCCACACCTGCGGTCAGTTTCTGCATTGCACCAAGATTCTGCTCAACAACTGCTTTATTATCGGTGATGGTCTGCATCTGTTTCTGCATGGTCTCAAGCTGCGGCATCAGAGCTGCAACCGTCTTCTGCAGATCACTGTACTGGCTCTTGATGTCGCTCATCTTCTGCTGCATTGCTGCAAGACCGGAGAGATCCGGGCGCTCGATTTCGAAGTTCAGTTCCGGAAGAGTAATCTGCGGAGCTGTAACCGGAGTAACCGAAACGGTTCCTGCGGAAGCGGAAACGCTGACACTTCCGATCTGGTTTCTTGCTTTACTTAAGGAATCTGCAAGCTCTGTATTTCCGGCGCTCTTAGCTGCGGAAATCTGTGCATCCAGTGCAGCCGCTGCTGCAGAGAGCTGATCATTTGCCTGTTTTGCTGCATCGGCGGATGCCTGGCTTGCTGCTGCATCAGCTGCGCTCTGTGCTGCTGCTGTTGCTTCCTGGTTCAGCTGTGCTGCTGCTCCGTCTGCCCATGCCTGAACCTGTGCTGCCATCTGGGTTCCCATCTGCGTTGCCTGATTCGTGATCTGTGCCTCCAGACCGCTTAAGTAGCTCTCAAGTCCTTTGGACAGCGTATCCATCTGGCTCATCAGCTCGTTGCCGTTTGTCATCATGCTGTTGACAGATCCTGCGATTGTGGTGTTCAGAACCTCGGAGAGTGCCTCGGTCTCGGAGATCAGGGTAGAACCGGTGCTGGTCATGCCGTCTACCATCGTCAGAAGGCTCTGTACCTCGGTGCTCTGCAGCTGCTCGTTCAAACTGGTCAGTCCTTCGGAGAGCTGTTTTGCTCCTGCTAAAATATCATTCTCATCTTTTCCGTCGAGTGCTGCGTTCAGTGCTGCGATTGCACTGTTTACCTCGGTCAGGCCGTCTGCCAGAGGCTGAAGCTGCTCAGCGCCTGCTGCAAGCTGTTTCTCGCCTGCTACATAAGAAGCAACGCCGTCGGACAGCTGTGTTGTTCCGTCGGTGTACTGTTTTACGCCTGCAACGACTTTATTCACACCGTTTACATACTCGGTTACGCTTCCAGTCAGCACACCGTTCTTTCCAAGATACGTCTGGATTGCTTTATTCAAGGTATCAGCGCCCTCGGTGTAGGAGTTTACGCCGCTTGCCAGGGAAGAAGCTCCGCTGCTTAAGGTGGATGCTCCGTTTGACAGGGTAGCTGCTCCGCTGTTTAAGGTAGAAGCTCCGCTGTTCAGAGTAGAAGTTCCGTTTGCCAGAGTCGATGCTCCGCTTGCCAGTGTGCCGGCTCCGCCTGCCAGTGTGCCGGCTCCGCTGTTCAGCTCGTCAGCGCCGTCTTTTAACGTTCCGATACCGTCATCCAGCTCTTTGTAGCTGTCTTTTAAAGTATCCACACCATCGGAGAGTGCCTTGGAACCGTCAACCAATTCCATTGCAGCATCCTCAAGATCACTCAGTGCATCCTTCAGGTCATCGTATCCGGTGATGTTGTCGGTATCGATGGTGTCGAGAACATCGTCAAGTGCAACGGTGAAGGTAGAATCCAGAGAGAAGTTCTCCACATCTGCAGTGATCTCCAGGCTTTCCGGCAGTTCGAAATCGCTGTCACCGGATACCAGATCTTCAAGTGAATCGGAATTTAATCCCAGGCTTTCCTGCAGGCCCGGCATACCAAATCCGATTACGATGTTTCTGCTTCCATCGGAAATGACTTTACCATTGTCGATCTTGACATTGGAGAAAATATCCTGCGGAAGAATCATTCCGGTCATCAGGACGAATGGGGTGTACATCGTCTCTTTCTTGCCGTTGATGTCAACCGTTGTCTTTGTGTTGTTTGTATAGTCAACTTTGATTTTCAGTTTTCCGCTCTTTCCGGCCAGGTCATCCGGTTTGATTTCCTTGCCGTCCAGATAATAGGTTACTTTTGTAGTCACCGGAAGCTGCTGATTGGAAGTACCTTCATAGGAAATGTCTTCCCCTTTGTTCTCCCATGTGATAGTTCCGTCTGCATTTTGCGTATATTCTTCGTCTCCTTCCGTGTTTTTGATGTCTTTCAAATTGGAAAAATCGCTGATCTCACCGTCACCATTCCGGCGCAGCCAGTCTTTGACCGTAATCTTCTTAACTGAACCGTCTGCATTTGCATCGACATAAACTGTTTCCGTCTTATCTTTCCATTCACCTGCATCCTCGTCATTGGATGTCTCTGCTGTCACATCACTGGATGTCTTTACTGCCGCGTCATTGGATGCCTTTACTGCTGCGTCATTGGATGTCTCTGCCGGCGAGGTATTGGATATCTTTGCTGCCGCGTGTACGACGCTTACATTGCCTGCCACTGCCGGGAGTGCTGACGGCGCTATCATAGACAACGTCAGCGCACCTGCTAATAATATCATTACAACTGATCGTTTCATATTCTCCTCCTTCGATTCTCATCTTTCTAACATTCCTTATTCATTTTTCCAGCATACTGTTTCAAGATTTCTACGAATCTCTATTCCACATTTTTCAACGCTTCATCCATTGGAACTTTTCGGATCCTTCGATATTCAATTGCTGCCACAACGGCATATGCCGCCACGCCGATCACAAACATTTCCACGAAAATCTTCGGATCTATGTAAAATGTAATCCAGCCGGTAATGCTTGTCAGCATCATTTCCCGGAACAGAATCTGCATGATTTCCAGCTCCAATGGCAGGCTGATCAAGATGAACAGCACGACCACGATAGACGTGGACATAATGTACAGCCGGCTGATTTCGCCGTTTGTATATCCCAGGATTTTTGCCATGGAAATAGACTGCGCATTTTTCTCGATGATGATCTTGGACAGGAGATAAATCAATACGAGGAAAATGATCACGGAAAATCCGTCCATCAGATTCATCATACTTCCCATGGACACGTCGAGCTGTCTGGAAATCTTGGTCAGATCCTCAACATCAATGGTGGAACCGATATATTTTTCATCAATATCCGTAATTTCAGAATCAGAGAAATATCCGCTGAAGCTGTCTTTGTCCATATCAAATGTTTTGTTGAGTTCCTGTATTGGCATAAATATGGAGAGTGAACCTACGTAATCATATACACCTGCAACTTTAAACTTGTATTTTTTATTTTCATACTTTTCCTTTAAAGTAATTGTGTCACCTTTTTTCAGACTAAATTTTTCTGCATAGCCAGAGGAGAGGTATACCTCAGGTATATTCTCCACATTTTTCACATCTGTATCAGATGCGAAATCTGATGTTTTCCACTTAATGTTGATATATTTGCTATTGTTTTCCACACCGTAGAGGATAATTTCCTCACTCTTATATTTTCCAGGAAGGGTGCTCAGTGAATAGGCGCTGAATTTTTCTGCATCCGGATTTTCTGTTTCTACTGCCTGACTGAACATCATCATGGACACCATCTGCTCAAGCTTACTGTCTCCACCTGCCATGCTCGCCGGCATCTGCAGCATGTACTGATATTTGCTGAGCATGCCATTTTCCATTTCCACTTGATAATGGTCCAGCACAGATGGAAGCATCAGTCCGAACATCAACAACATATTTGCAAAAATAATTCCCACAAACAATACTGCGTAGTTACTCATATTCTGAAGGATCACACGTATCCGGAATCTGTGGAAAAAGCCAAGATGCTCACTCAACGGCAATGCATGTTTCTGGTTACGTCTGCTTAAGTCCCTTCTCAGGAACTTCAGTGGTGATAGTTTTAATTTGTACCACAGCAGCACAGAATTCACCACAAGCATAATGAGGATCGGCACTACAGTTGTCAGAAGAAATGCTTCCGCGTTCCAGATGGTCACGTAGGTCGGCAGGCTGTAGCTTCCATAGTAAAGTCCCGCGCAATAATCTTTTCCTACCGTATAGCCGATAACATTTCCAATAATCGCTCCGATAAATGTGACAAATACCGGGGCTGCCATGTAATGCCGGATCAGTTCACCTCTTGTATAGCCGGATGCCCGCAAGGTGCCGATTACATTTGCCTCTTTTCGGATTGTGTTGCTGGTAGTGATTGCAAAGACAAATGCCATGATCACGATGATGATATAAAGAAGCACGATCATCATCGAACGGTCACCGCCCATATCATCCCCAGTGAAAATGATTGCCTGGTTCGTGTATCTTGGGACAAATTCTTCCAGTGTCACTTCTTTTGCCACATCTTCCATCAGATCTTCCGAAATGTCTTTTTCTGCCTTTTCATTTTTGGGCTCAGTATTGTATTTCCATGCGTAGCTGTAATTCAACTGATCGGCCTTGTAGCTGTCGAACTCCTTTGGACACACTACCGACACGCCAAATTTTACCGAGTCAAACATGGAATCATTATTATTGGAAAACAAGGCGCTGTAATCTGAAAGCGCCACAAGACCGGTAATCTTCCATGTATGTCCGCCACTTTCAATCTCATCACCCACGCTCAGATCATTATTGTCTGCATACATACGGTCAATACCGATTTCTCCCGGTTTTTCAGGCATTTTCCCCTTCATTAGGCACACCTTATTGACCTCATCACGATTCTTGAAAATGCGCATTGTACTTCCATTTGTTAAAGCTTCCTCTACATAATAATTCTCGTACAATTTGATGCCCAGATCTTCGATATCCTGAATCTGAGCATTGTTCATTTTCTTTTCTGTCCGGAAATGTCCATTTTCAATATTATATTTCTCAAAGCTTTCCTCGTACGCCTGGATCATACTTCCATCGGCCACCAGAAATCCTGATACCATTCCGATCGTCAGCGTCATCAAAATAAAAATGACCAGATATTTTCCAAATTCTCCACGAAGCTCCCGGAACAGACGTTTATTTAACGGGCTTCTCATCACGCGTCCTCCTTACCAATCCAACTCTCTCGCCGGAATCTTCTTCTCATTGCGGTAACTTTTTCTCACCGCACCGTCACGGAGACGAATCACGATGTCCGCCATGTCTTTGATTGCGTCATTGTGTGTGACCATAATGACCGTGTTACCGTACTTCTGGTTAACACGCTCGATCAGCTCCAGAATATCCTTGGACGTGTTATAATCCAAAGCTCCTGTCGGCTCATCGCAGAGCAAAATATCCGGATTTTTGACAATTGCCCTTCCGATTGCCGTTCTCTGCTGCTGCCCGCCCGACAATTGGTTCGGTAACTTTCTCCTGTGTTCATAAAGTCCCAGCGTCTGTAACAATTCATCAACATCCAGCGGTCTGTCACTTAGATAAGCCCCAACCTCAATATTTTCCCGGACAGTCAGATTCGGAATCAGATTGTACATCTGAAACACATAGCCCAGATGCTTTCTCCGATATGCCGTCAGTTTTTTCTCATTCATATCGGCCATGCGCTCACCTCCGATGGAAATGTATCCCGCATCCGCATCATCAATTCCACCGATAATATTTAACAGTGTAGACTTTCCCGAACCAGACGGTCCAAGTAATACACAAATGTCACCCTTCTCTATAGAAAAATCCACACCCTGCAGCACCTCCACACGGTTCGAATCACTGCCAAAACTCTTTTTCAGATTATTGATCTCAATAAACATATATTGTTTCCTCACTCCCTGTAGTTAGTTTAATGCAACTACATTTTACCACAGAATCAAAATGCAGAAATAGAAAGGCATGAAAAAACGGTGCACCTATTGAGAACTTTTATCAATAATTCAAAAATGCCTCGGCATTCTTGCTGCGAGGTGCGCGTCATGCAATTGCATGACATACTT
>OLPO01002229.1_pt1 | contig 12328 bp, 10 predicted proteins | sample 1672831 | NCBI WGS metagenome assembly OLPO01 (sample SAMEA3136728, study PRJEB25190) | human gut metagenome
CCGGTGATATGTATGATCACCACGATGCTGACGGATTCATCACTCTGTTCGGACTTCCGCTGAAGGTTCGTGCACTGATGATGCAGGAAGTAAAAAACAATAATAAATAATGCAAAACAGTTATCCCCGGCAGAAATCATTCTGCCGGGGATTTTTTATATCTTTGTCTGTGGTTTTCAGGATTTTCTCGTTACCACGCTTATTTCTATTTTTACTCGTTCTCTTCCACATACTTCTGAATATTCGAAGCATTTACATATTTCTTTGTCTCGTCTCCTTCGATGACTACCAGTGTCGGTGCCTGCATGATGCCGTATCTTGATACCAGTTCCGGGTTTTTCTCGGCATCGATCAGCTGATACTCTTCTTCCGCTTCTGCAAGCATCTGTTTCGCAATCTTACAGTTCGGACAGGTACTTGTGGTGAACAGATATTTCACACTGTCCGGATGCTGGATCTTCACATCGTCTTTTGTCATAGTTACCATCGTTCTGGTAGGATGTTTTCCGCCCATCACCGGACGCTCCTCTTTCACTGCTTCCACCGGTTTTTCTGCCGGTGCACCGGAGTGAAGGATATCATACACGGTTCTGTTCTTGTATTCCTGCGCTTTTCCATCATTCCAGTTCTGTACCGGACGGTAATATCCTGTAATTCGACTGTAGACCTCTGCCTTCTTGCCACAGGTCGGACAAGTGAAATGTTCTCCCGCAATATAACCATGTTCTTTACATACCGAATAAGTCGGTGACAGGGTATAATAAGGCAGACGATAATTTTCTGCAATCTTTCTTACCAGTGTGGCTGCCGCCTTCCAGTCCGGAAGTTTTTCTCCCAGAAACGCATGAAAGACCGTACCGGACGTATACAGGGTCTGCAGTTCATCCTGCACATCCAATGCATCAAAGATATCAGAAGTATAGTCTACCGGCAGGTGAGAGCTGTTGGTATAGTACGGGGTATCTCCTTCATGACCTGCAGTAATAATATCCGGATAATGTTTCTTATCATGTTTTGCCAGACGATATGCGGTGGATTCTGCCGGTGTTGCTTCCAGGTTATACAGTTCTCCGTATTCTTCCTGATAATCGGACAACCGTTCTCTCATATGATTCAGAACATCTTTTGTAAACTTCTGTGTCTTCTCATCAGCCATGTCTGCACGAAGCCATCTTGCATTCAGTCCTGCTTCATTCATGCCAACCAGACCGATGGTGGAAAAATGATTGTCAAAGCTTCCCAGATAGCGCTTGGTATACGGATACAGCCCCTCATCCAGCAGTTTTCCGATCACTTCTCTCTTGATATGCAGGGAACGTGCGGAAATATCCATCAGGCGGTCCAGACGCTGATAAAATTCATCCTCATCCTGAGACAGATAAGCGATCCGTGGCATATTGATGGTTACCACGCCCACAGAACCGGTGCTTTCGCCGGAACCGAAGTATCCTCCGGTCTTTTTACGCAGTTCTCGCAGATCCAGACGCAGACGACAGCACATACTTCTTACATCGCTTGGCTGCATATCGCTGTTAATATAGTTGGAAAAATACGGAGTTCCGTATTTGGATGTCATCTCAAAGAGCAGACGGTTGTTTTCTGTATCGGACCAGTCAAATTCTTTTGTGATGGAGTAAGTCGGAATCGGATACTGGAAGCCTCTGCCATTGGCATCTCCTTCGATCATGGTCTCGATAAACGCCTTGTTGACCATATCCATCTCCTGTTTACAGTCTTTATACTTAAAGTCCATCTCTTTTCCGCCAACGATTGCCGGAAGTTCTGCCAGATCATCCGGTACAGTCCAGTCCAGTGTGATATTGGAAAATGGAGCCTGTGTTCCCCAGCGACTTGGTGTGTTCACACCATAGATAAAGGCTTCGATACATTTTTTCACTTCCGGATAAGTCAGATGGTCTGTCTTTACGAAAGGTGCCAGATAAGTATCAAAAGAAGAAAATGCCTGTGCACCTGCCCATTCATTCTGCATGATGCCAAGGAAATTGACCATCTGGTTACACAGAACACTCAGGTGTTTCGCCGGAGCAGAAGTAATCTTGCCTTCTATTCCTCCTAATCCTTCTTTAATCAACTGTTTTAATGACCAGCCGGCACAATATCCGGTCAGCATGGAAAGATCGTGAATATGGATATCTGCGTTTCGGTGCGCATCTGCAATCTCTTTGTCATAGATTTCAGACAACCAGTAATTTGCCGTTACTGCTCCGGAATTGCTTAAGATCAGTCCGCCTACGGAATAGGTAACCGTAGAATTTTCTTTTACACGCCAGTCTTCTACTTTCACATAACTGTTTACGATTTCTTTATAATCCAGGATCGTGGACTTCATATTTCTTACTTTTTCTCTCTGCTTGCGATACAGGATATAGGCTTTCGCCACCTCAGAATATCCGCACTGGATCAGCACATTTTCCACGCTGTCCTGAATATCCTCCACAGATACCTGATCTTTTTTTATCTTTTTCTGGAAATCTGCGGTTACCCGTAGTCCCAGCATCTCCATCATATCCGGTGTATACTGTTTTTCCTGTGCCTGGAAAGCTTTCTCGATCGCCTGGGTAATCTTACTCAGCTGAAATGCTGCAACTTCTCCATCACGTTTTATCACATTAAACATTATTCCATCCTCTTTTCCTGTTGCTTTTACAGGCTGTATTTTATACGTTCACCTGCTTTTTGACCCTCTCGCAATTATTCCTTTACGGATGTGTCGATTACTATAGTAGCAAACCAATTATCCTCTGTCAATACAAAAAACTACCATATATTGTGTCTCAATTTCTACTTGCACAATATATGGTATAAATCTTATGTAACCTTATAAAGAGGGAAAAGCACCTTACCATAAGGGTTTGCCCTCTTTTTTCTTCTTTTCTCAGATCTGACTGTAAACCTCCATCGGCACATAAGCCTTCACAGAAATTCCTTCTGCCAGAAATTCTTCCTGAACCACCTGTCCATATTTTCGGATCCTGGCAATACTTCCTGCCTGATCATACGGAACCAGACGTTCAATATAAATCTGTCCTTCCCGCAAAACATCCGCAAGAAGTTCTTTCAGTTTCTCAAGTCCCTGTCCATTCTTTGCCGAAATCTGAAGTACATGATCGGCCTGAAAATCTCTCAGCTGTTCTTTATCCGTACACAGATCCTGTTTGTTAAACAGAGTGATCATTTTCTTATCCGACACCCCCAGCTGGCGCAATGTATCATAAACTACCTGCATATGTTCATCCATCTGGGGATTGGAAGCGTCTACCACATGGAGGATCATATCTGCATATTTGGCTTCCTCCAATGTACTTTTAAAGGCCTCGATCAGATGATGCGGCAGTTTTCGAATAAATCCTACCGTATCTGTCAGAAGAATCTGCTGTTTGCCCGGAAGATCCAGCGCCCTTGTCGTTGGATCCAGCGTGGCAAATAACTGATCTTCCTCAAGAACCCCTGCCTGTGTCATTGTATTGAGCAGTGTGGATTTTCCTGCGTTAGTATATCCCACGATTGCCGCCACCTTCACCTGACTCTTATCCCGCTGGCTGCGGATCAGTTCCCTGTGCTTCTGCACCTGCTCCAGCTGTTCTTTCAGCTGACCGATCCGGCTGTGGATCAGTCGACGGTCCATCTCCAGCTTTTTCTCACCCGGGCCACGGGTACCAATGCCACCTCCGAGACGGGACAGCGAGGCACGCATACCGACCAGTCTTGCCGCCCGGTACTTTAATTGTGCAAGTTCTACCTGGATCTTCCCTTCGCTGGTCTTTGCACGCTGCGCAAAGATGTCCAGAATCACCATGGTTCTGTCCATCACCTTACATTCCAGTTCCTGCTCCAGATTATTTAGCTGTGCCGGTGAGAGTTCATCATCACAGATCACACCAGTGGCATCCAAATCATACAACAACTCTTTCAGTTCTTCTAGCTTTCCTTTTCCCAGATAGGTTGCCGGATGAATGGTCTCTCTGCTTTGCATGATCGTCCCAACAGTTACGGCCCCGGCTGTCTCAGCCAGTTCTCTCAGTTCATATAAAGATTGTACGGTATCATCAGACTCATATGTCTGTACGCCCGCCAGAATCACCCGTTCCAGCTGTTCCCCCATCTCATACATGCTTTTTCCTCCTATCTTGTAGAAAGAAACTCGTTCTCCCGAAGAGCCGCCTCATCTTCCGGATACTGTTCCAGATATATCTTCATCTTTTCTTTTGCTGTAGCAAAATCCCGTTTATATTCATAGGCCACAATTTCATTATAAAGCAGACCCTGTTCGTCCTCTTTGGAATTTTCCTTCAGACCCTGTGCGATATTCTCCAGTGCGCTATCATATGCACCATCATAAATATCACACATTGCCAGTCCGTTATAGGCCTTGGCACCCTGCTCACTCTTTTGCAGATATTCCTGATACATGGATCTGGCACTTGCCGGATCTTCCATCTCCAGATATACCCGGCCCAAAAGCAGCATGGCATCCTCATATCCCTGTTCCATCGCTGTTTTCAATTCATCTCTGGCTGCCTCATAATTTTTTTCATATTCGTAGATTCTTCCTCTGTGATAACAATCTTCTCCGTCCTGAGGTTCTAACTCCAGAGCCATCTTCAGATAGGCATCACCATCTACTGCCTTGTTGTGATCCACATAAATCTGATAAATATTGATATACAGATTATAATCTTCACAGCCTTCCAGTGCTCTCTGAAAGTCTTTTTCGGCATTTTTATAATCTTCCATGGAAATATATGCCTTTCCTCTCAGAAAGAATGCCTGTTCGTCTTCCCCTGCCTTCAGTATCTCGCTGTACACTTCAATCGCTTTATCTACCTCGCCATAATCCATGCGTGCCTGGGCAAGATAAAACTGTACATCTTTTTTAAATTCCTTATCCGGATCATCCATATTGTTCAGACTTCTCGAAAAAGCAGCAATCGCCTCCGGATAGGCCTTTTCTGAATAATAGGCAATTCCTTCTGCCCGGTAACTTTCTGCCAGTCTGCTGTTTTGATCGATCACCTGCTGAAATTCGTTTACTGCAGTAGTGTAATCTTTTTTTTCCATAGCCGCCCAGCCGCTTTCATAATGTTGTGCCGCATTATTTTTCCCACAGCCGCAGAACACCATCAGCGCACATCCAACCGCCAGTACCTCTTTTCTCATGACAAAATCAGTCCCTCTTTGTCCATCACTTCAATCACGCGCTGTACCATTTCACGACAGATCGCATCTTTTTTCGCTTCTACCATAACACGAATGACCGGTTCAGTGCCACTCTCCCGCACAAGAATTCTTCCGTCTTCTCCTAATTCTTTCTCCACCGAGGCAACTGCCTTCTTTACTTCTTCGTTGTTTCTTGCAGCTGTTTTATTGGCAACACGAACATTTTCCAGAAGCTGAGGATAAATGGAAACTTCTGATGCAAGAGTATTTAATAACTGTTTTTTTTCAATAATAACTTCCATCAGCATCAAAGATGTCAGGATACCATCTCCGGTAGTAGCATGTTTGCTGAAAATAATATGTCCGGACTGTTCACCGCCGAGACTGTGTCCGTTTGCCATCATGTTTTCACAGACATATTTATCTCCTACTGCTGTTTTTTCGTACCGGATACCTTCCCTGTCACAGGCTTTATAAAGACCAAGGTTAGACATAATCGTAGTGACGATCGTATTATTTTCCAGTTTTCCGGTCTCTTTCATATATTTTCCACAGATATACAGGATCAGATCTCCATCGACTACATTTCCCAGATGATCCACAGCGATACACCGATCCGCATCTCCGTCATATGCAAATCCTACATCCAGATGTTTTTCTTTGACAAATTGCTGCAGCACTTCGATATGTGTTGATCCGCAGTTCGTATTGATGTTCGTTCCATCCGGCTCATTATTGATGACATAAGTTTTTGCTCCCAGTGCATCAAACACACTCTTGGCTACCGAGGAAGCGCTTCCATTAGAACAGTCCAGTCCTACTCTGTAGTTTTTGAACGAACGGGTAGGAATGGAAATCAGATAACCGATGTACCGGTTTCGTCCGGCCGCAAAATCCACCGTCCGACCAATCTTTTCTTTTGTTGCAAACGGAATCTTCGGAACATCATCATCAATATATCCTTCAATCATAGCTTCCACTTCCGCATCCATCTTTTGCCCGTTTCCGCCAATGATCTTGATGCCGTTATCATAAAATGGATTGTGACTGGCAGAAATCATAATTCCACAGTCAAAATTTTCCGTCCGCACTACATAGGAAACGCTTGGTGTGGTGGTTACATGAAGCAGATACGCATCCGCACCTGAAGCAGTCAGTCCTGCAACCAGAGAATACTCAAACATGTAGCTGCTTCTTCTTGTATCTTTTCCGATCACAATCTGTGCTTTGTGTTCTCTTCCGTAATACCATCCAAGGAATCTTCCTACTTTATAAGCATGTTCCACAGTCAGATCCACATTCGCTTCTCCACGAAAACCATCGGTACCAAAATATTTTCCCATGATGTTTCCTCCGATCCTTTTATTTACATATTTTGTTTATTGGTTCATTTTTGCCAGCTTGGCTGTCTGGTCTGCTGCGATCAGGCTGTCAATGATCTCATCAAGATCACCATTTAAGATTGTATCCAGACGATGCAGGGTCAGTTTGATTCTGTGATCTGTCACACGGCCCTGCGGAAAGTTATAGGTACGGATCTTCTCGGAACGGTCTCCCGTACCTACCTGGCTTCTTCTTGCTTCCGCTTCTTCATCATGACGTTTCTGCAACTCCATATCATACAGACGGGAGCGCAGAACACGCAGTGCCTTATCTCTGTTTTTGAGCTGTGATTTTTCATCCTGGCAGGAAATTACGATACCGGTCGGGATATGAGTCAGACGTACCGCGGAGTCTGTTGTGTTGACACACTGTCCACCGTTACCGGATGCACGGAATACATCAAACTTACAGTCATTCAGATCCAGCTGGAAATCAATTTCTTCTGCTTCCGGCATGATTGCTACAGTAATCGTAGAAGTATGGATACGTCCACCGGACTCTGTCTCCGGTACACGCTGTACACGGTGCACACCACTTTCGTACTTCAGACGGGAATATGCTCCTGCACCATTGATCATAAAAGTAACTTCCTTGAAACCGCCGATCCCGTTTTCATTCAGAGACATCAGCTCGGTTTTCCATCTGCGGGACTCTGCATATTTTACATACATACGATAGATTTCAGCGGCAAATAAAGCAGCCTCGTCACCACCGGCGCCGGCGCGTATCTCAACGATAACATTTTTACTGTCATTCGGATCTTTAGGCAGCAACAGGATCTTCAGTTCTGTCTCCAGTTCTTCAATTCTGCTTTTTGCATCTGCCAGCTCTTCTTTCAGCATCTCACGCATCTCTTCGTCAGATTCTTCATCCAGCATCATCAGACTCTCTTCCACCGTCTGCTGACACGCTTTATATTCTTTGTATGCATCCACAATTGGCTGCAGTTCGCTCTGTTCCTTCATCAGCTTCTGAAAACGTGCAGGATCATTTGCAACTCCCGGCTCGTTTAATTCACTTAAAATTTCTTCCAGACGAACCAGCAGATCTTCTAATTTATCAAACATTTCTCTTCCTCCTGGTATATTTCGTAACTGTTCAGTACCTTCACAGTTACGATTCAAAATGCATTCCAATTATTGTTTTTCTGTCCAATGGCTACCCGGTCAAGTCCTGCCAGATCTTTGATGATCTTTACCTGTCCATAGCCGGCTTCTGTCATCATCTCTTTCAGTGCTTCTCCCTGATCATATCCGATCTCAAAGCAGAGCCATCCTCCCTGTTCCAGATATTCACCTGCCTGCGCCACAATCTCCCGGTAAAAATATAACCCGTCTTCCATTCCGTCAAGTGCCAATATCGGCTCATGCTCCCGTACCTCCGGCATCAGTCCCTCCAGTTCTTTCGTGGCAATATACGGTGGATTCGACACGATCACATCATAAACTCCCTCAACATCCGAAAACAGATCACTCTCTCTGAAATCCGCTGTGAGTCCCATCCTGTTTCTGTTTGCAATTGCAACCTGCAGTGCATCTTTGGAAATATCTACACCTGTTGCCGCGCTGATCCTGCCCTTACATTCTTCCAGCAAGCTCAGCAAAATACAGCCGCTTCCGGTACATACATCTAATAACCGACATCCCGGCATAATATGTTTTATTGTCTCCTCCACCAGAACTTCCGTATCAAATCGTGGAATCAGCACACTGGAATTAACCAGAAATTCATACCCCATAAACCAGGCTTTTCCGGTCAGATATTGTACCGGAATCCGTTTTGCCCGGTCCCGGATCATCTCTTCATATCTTTTTTGTACATCCGGATCTATTTTATCAGTTCCATGAAGAAAATAATAGCTTTTTTCTATTCCGAAGACTTCTTCCATCAACATCCATGCATCCTGTCCGCTGTCCGGTACTTCGGCTTTCTCCAATGTTTCGCTTCCCCATGAAAGCAATTGTCTCAACGTACTCATGACTTTTCTCCGTATTGTTCCGGAAAGTTCTCTTTCAGATAACTTCTCCAGTCAAATACCGCTTCTACCGCTGCGATAGCAACCTCTGCCATCTCCGGTTCCGGCTCTCTCGTTGTCAGATGCTGTAACATCAGCCCCGGTTTACTCAACAATGCTACAATTTTGTTATCACTTTTTCCTGCCAGCCGGATGATCTCATAAGATACTCCGGCGATAACCGGCATCAGAAGCAGACGGATCACTACCCGCAGTACCGGTGAAGACACCCGGATAAACAAAAAGAAAATAATGCTGACGATCATGACAAACAGCAAAAAGCTGGTTCCGCAGCGTTTGTGTTCTCTGGAACTTTTCATTACATTTTCCACATTCAGTTCCAGTCCGTGTTCCACACAGTTAATACACTTATGTTCCGCTCCGTGATACATAAATACTCTCTGAATATCTTTCATTCTGGAAATCAGCACCAGATAACCGAGAAACAGAATCATGCGTACACATGCTTCTGCAACAGCGATCACGCCTTCCGACGTCGTCACATTCCGAAGAAAGCCTGCCAGGAAATACGGCAGCATGATAAACAGGGCTATGGAAAATATCACAGAAAATGTCATTGTCCCATACATCAGCCATTTTTCTTCTTTTTCTTTCTGTTCTTCTGTCTTTTCTTTCCCTGGTTTCTTCGCATCCTCTTCTTCGTCCTCAATAAAACTTGCCGAATACATCAGACACCGGATCCCCACAACCAAAGATTCAAAAAAAGAAGCCACACCCCGGAAAACAGGCAGTTTCCAAATGCTACTGTCTTTTGCCCAGCTCCTGTATGGCTCCACCTTCACCTCGATCTCACCGTCCGGTTTTCTGACACCAATGGAATACTGATCTCCACTGCGCATCATGATACCTTCCATGACAGCCTGACCACCTATATTTGAAGATTTCATCGTTTCTCCCTTACATTCCTATAGAGAAAAACAGGTTGAGATTTGTAAAAACCTCAACCCGCTTGTCTTTTCTTATTGTCTTATGCGTTAATGCCGTATTTTTTGTTGAACTTATCAATACGTCCACGAGCTGCAGCAGCTTTCTGCTGACCTGTGTAGAATGGATGACATTTGGAGCAGATTTCTACGTGGATATCTTTCTTTGTAGAACCTGTTACGAATGTGTTACCACAGTTGCAGGTTACTGTTGCCTGATAATAATCTGGATGGATTCCTTCTCTCATTTCTTTCACCTCTTCCAATTTTCTTATATATATTTTACTATTTTCTCAAATTTAAACAGCTTGTAAAGTATAACATATGCTCTATAAAAAAGCAAGTGCTTTTAGATAAATTTCTGATTCTTTACCTGATTTACCAGTTCCTGATTGTTTCTGGTTTTTGTAAACATGTTCAGTATGTTCTCCACCGCCTCATCTGCTTTCATACCATTCAACGCTTTTCGCATGATATAGACAGCTTCCTGTTCATCCTGACTCAGTAAAAGATCCTCTCTTCTTGTTCCGGATTTTGCAATATCAATGGCCGGGAACACTCTCTTTTCCTGCAGTTTCCGATCCAGTACCAGCTCCATATTGCCAGTGCCCTTAAATTCTTCATATACCACATCATCCATCTTACTTCCGGTATCCACAAGTGCTGTGGCAAGGATAGTAAGGCTTCCGCCCTCTCTCATATTTCTTGCCGCACCGAAGAATCGTTTCGGCATATGCAGAGCTGCCGGATCAAGACCACCGGAAAGTGTTCTTCCGCTTGGTGGAACAGTCAGATTGTATGCCCTTGCCAGTCGTGTGATACTGTCAATAAAGATTGTAACATCTTTTTTATGTTCTACCAGACGTTTTGCCCGTTCAATAGTCATCTCAGACACCCGTTTGTGATGTTCCGGCTGCTCATCAAACGTAGAATAGATGACTTCCACGTTATCCCCACGAATCGCTTCCCTGATATCCGTTACTTCCTCCGGGCGTTCATCAATCAGAAGAATGATCAGATGCATATCCGGGCTGTTTCGAAGAATGGACTGTGCAGCCTCTTTCAACAGGGTCGTTTTACCTGCCTTCGGCGGAGATACGATCATACCTCTCTGACCTTTTCCGATCGGACTGATCAGATCTACGATCCGCATCGCCATACTTCCGCCAGGGCGTTCCAGGCGAAGACGGGAATCCGGAAAGATCGGGGTCATATCTTCAAAGCTATATCGTTTCGTATTTTCATTCGGTGACATGCCGTTGATAGAAGTCACATACAGCAGTGCTCCAAACTTTTCATTTTCTTTTCTTACTCTTGTACTTCCCCGTACAATATCTCCCGTTTTCAGATTAAAGCGGCGGATCTGTGAAGGGGATACATACACATCATTCTCACCCGGCATATAATTATCACTGCGGATGAATCCATAACCGTCGGCAAGCACTTCCAGAATACCGTTTGCCTCGATTCCACTGTCCAGCTGCCCAAATTCTGCTTTTTTATCCTCGATCTGTTTTTCCTGCTCTTTCGCATCCTCCTCCAGCATCCGCTGTACCAGTTCATCTTTTCTCAGAGCAGAGATTCCTTTCAGTCCTCTTGCTTTGGCTACTTCCCGAAGCTCTCCTGCTGATAATGATTCGTATTTTTCTCTCATCGCATGATTCCTTTCTATATGTCTGATCTGACACCTGAGATGGCTCTAGCCTACCATCGTGTCTGTGGTTTGTCAACTTATGCCTCTGCTTTCCTCAGGAAAATTTTTCCAGAATATGTCGCAGACGCTCCTTTTCTTCCTCCGGCAAAAATGCTGTCCGGATACTGTTTTCCATCAGTTTCCTGCAAAATGTCTTCTCATCTTCCACCGGTTTTTGGGACGCTTCCATCAGTTCCAGTGCCATCTTCAGTTCTCTGGTCTCGCTGGTCTGACTGACGGTACGATTATCCGTATTAACCGTTACCAAAAGCCCCTGTTCCCAAAAGAGCGCCAGTGGATATTCTTCTCCCTCCTGCACCGCTTTCGTCTGAAAATTGCTGCAGGGGCACATCTCGATCCCCACGTCTCTTTCCGCTGCCAGTTTCATCAGTTCCGGATCTTCTTTCATTTCCCAGCTCACGCCATCTGCCGCAAATGTTTTACATATAAATGTTTCCATCTTTTTCTTCTGTTCTTCGGACGGAAGCGTTACATATCGTAATTTTGCTGTCGCGATCTTTGCTCTTTTTTTCTCCAGCTCTTCGTATGCGCCGAAGATCTCCATGACGATATCTACTTTTCCGTTATCTACGACAACCTTCAGAAAATTCTTCATTTCTTCCGGAAATATCCGGTCGATGATATCATGTTTATTTTCTTTAGTAATAACCGGATGTTCCAGGATTTCCTTTAACTCTTTTGTCTGCTCCAGAATTTCTTCTGTCTCTTCAACTGCTGCCCCGGAAATTCCAAGTTCTGAAAGTACATGTGCATAACGGATTGCCGGCATGGAGTAGAATCCGGCATTTTCTTTTTTATTTGTCGTCATGGGCGTCACCTGCTTCTTTCAGAAATTGGTCATATGCCGCCTGATCTGCATCCGCCCCATATTGCTGTTTTACCATTTTTTTTGCAGCACTTACTGCAAGAGCGGCAACTTCTGACTGCATGTCTCTCAGTGTCTTTTCTTTCTCCAGATCAATCGTCTCTCTGGCATCCTTCATGAGTTTGCCTGCTGCCTGATCTGCCTCATCCAGAATACGGTCGTATTCTGCTTTTGCATCTTTCTTTGCCTGACCGATGTTTGAATCATCGTACTCCGTGGTCTTGTATACT
>OLPO01002230.1_pt1 | contig 12327 bp, 12 predicted proteins | sample 1672831 | NCBI WGS metagenome assembly OLPO01 (sample SAMEA3136728, study PRJEB25190) | human gut metagenome
CGCATCCGCTACGACATCTGGTATATCGAAAACTGGACCGTAGCGCTTGACATCAAGATCATCTTCCGCACGGTGTTCGGCGGCAAGATGGTCAATGACGAAAAATTGCAGTAACGCATTCTGCGTTATCGGACAGGAGTGTCTGTAATGAGCAAAAAGGAGCCCAAGGTCGCCATTGTGCATGACTGGCTCGTCGGCTATGCCGGCGGCGACCGCGTGGTCGATGCCATGAAGCATGTTTTCCCCAATGCTGTCATCTACACCCTTGTGTACGATCCCAAAAACATGCCGGAGTGGTTCAAAAGCTACGACATCCGCACCAGCTGGTTCCAGAAGGTGCCGTTTTCCAACAAGCTGTACAAGGCCATGCTGCCGCTGATGCCCGGTGCCTTTGAGGCGTTCGACCTGACTGAGTACGATCTCGTGCTGTCATCGTCCTCCTCCTGTTCAAAGGGCGTCATCACCCGCCCGGATGCCGTGCATATCTGCTACTGCCATACGCCCATCCGCTATGTGTGGGATTTTTACTACACCTACCGCGCCAATGCCAACTGGCTTGCCCGCCTCGTCATGCCGGGGCAGATGCACAAGATGCGCGTCTGGGACAAGTGCGCCGCCGACCGGGTGGACTATTTTATCGCCAACTCGCATTATATCGCCCAGCGCATCAAAAAGTACTACCGCCGCGACAGCGATGTCATCTACCCCTGCTGCCATATCAACGAAAGTCCCTTTGTCGAGAAGGAGGACTTTTACCTCACAGTCGGCCGCCTTACATGGTATAAGCGGGTCGATCTCGCCGTTCAGGCCTGCACCAGACTGGGCAAGCGCCTTGTCGTCATCGGCGGCGGGGGAGAGCTGGACAAGCTCAAGGCTATGGCCGGCCCGACTGTGGAATTTCTGGGCGGCGGCCTTTCCGACGAGGAGGTCCGCAGCTATTATCTGCGGGCCAAGGCGTTCCTTTTCCCGGGTGAAGAGGACTTCGGCATCACGCCGGTGGAAGCTCAGAGCGCGGGTACGCCCGTGCTGGCCTATGGCCGCGGCGGCGCGTGCGAGAGTGTGCGCCCCGGCAAAACCGGCTATTGGTTTAAGGAACAGACGGTCGAAAGCCTTGCCGACTGCATCGAGCGCTTTGAGCGCGACGGCGTGACTTATTCTAAAGAAGAAATCCGTGAGCACAGCCGCTCCTTCAGCGAGGAGCGCTTTGAGCGCGAGCTGAAGGAGTATTGCGAACGCCGCATGGCCGACTGGCAGCAGGAGCTGCTGGACTGCTCCCACTGGGAGAAGGAGGAACTGGATTGAACCCCATCGTCATCAACGGCACGGTGCTGTGCGACAACATCACCGGCATCCCGCGCTATGTCTATGAAACTGTGGTGCGTCTGGACAAGCTCATCGAGGGCACCGGTCTGGATGTCCGCATCGCCTACCGGGACGACGGCCGCCCCATCCACCTGCCGGAGCTGAAAAACATCCGGCTTGTGCCGCTCAAGGCCGTCAAATATTTCTACAATCTGGCCGTGCTGCCCGCCTATCTGCGCCGCACCCACGCCTTTTATGTCGGCCTTGCCAGCGATATGCTGCTGACAAAGCGCAGTGTTGTGGTGCTGCACGACATCCGCCCGCTCGTCATGGATACCGACAAGGGCTTTTTCCGCTTCAAGTTCTGGGTGCATTGCCTGTCCACCAAATGGTTCGCACAGCGGGTGTTCACCGTCAGCGACAACCAGCGCCACCTCATCAGCGAAAAGCTGGGCATCCCGCTGGACAAGATCGGCATAACCTACAACGGCTGGGAGCATATGAAGGGCGTCACTCCTGACGAGAGCATCTTTGACAAGATGCCCGGCGTCCAGAAAGGGGAGTACTACTACGCTCTCGGCAGCCTTGCCAAGCACAAGAATTTCAAATGGATCCGCGAGGTCGCCCGCCGCAACCCTGACAAGACCTTTGTGGTCGCGGGCGGCAAGGATCTGCGCGCCTTCGGCGATGACGCCGAGGCCAAGGATACCCACAATGTTTTCTACCCCGGCTATGTCTCGGACGCCGAGAACGCCGCCCTGATGAAGCACTGCAAGCTGTTTTTGCACCCCGCCGTGTTTGAAGGCTTCGGCATCCCGCCGCTGGAGGCACTGGCGCTTGGTGCGCCCATCGCGCTGGCCAACGCCACCTGCCTGCCCGAGCTGTACGGCGATACGGCGCGGTATTTTGATCCCTATGACTACGACACTGACCTTGACAAGCTGGCCGCCCAGCCCGTGGCCGCCCCTGACGAGGTCCTGCAGAAATACAGCTGGGACCGCACCGCCAATTTCTGGCTGCACGAGATCGAAAAGTACGCGAAACAGTGATAAAATCCTTCCCCCCGAGGGGGAAGCCTTATTCACACCGAAAGGAGCCGACTGCGCCCCATGTTTTTCCTGATAACGATCTTCCTCACGGCGCTGGTCTCTGCGCTGTTCGGGCTTTTGCCCGGAAAGCTTCAGCGACGCAGCGTCATAAAGCAGGACATCGTCTGGGCCATCGGCCTATGGCTGGCCACCTGGCTGTTCGCCGGCTTTGCCTACCACCGCCCCGGGCTGACCGTCGGCTTCAATGCGTTCCGTCTCGTAGCCGTCACAGCACTGAACGGCTGGGCCGGGTTTGTCACCGCCGGGCTGCACAGCTTTGGCCGCAAGGGGCTGAAAGCCGTTGTGCCGCTGTTGCTCGTCACGGCACTGGGGCTGGAAGTGTTCGTCGGCAACGTTGCCTACTTCAACACCCACAGCTATGAGCCGTTCCAGCTCGTTGACTATCTGGACGAAAACATCAACGTTGGGCGTGGGCTGGGTACGATCTCGCTGGACGAGGGGCGGACCTACCTGCGGTTTTTGGACATCGACCACCCCATCTACAACCTGCGGTTTGACGGTCTGGTCAGTGACGACACAGACCCGCTCCACGCGGACAGCGCCGTCACTTTCACCATTGAGGGCACCGATGCCGCCAACACCGAGCTGACCCGCTTCGGCAGCTGGCAGATCGGCTTGCAGGCCCCGCGCACCCACACCATCAGCCTGGACCTGACCGGCAACGTCGGCATGATGACGCTGACTGCCGCCGGGTACAGCTCCACCTACGCGCAGTTCCCGGTGGCGCTGACGTTCAGCGGCATCACGGCGAACGCCCCGCGGGCGCCGGATTTCTCGGTTCTGCGTTTTATCGCGGTATTTCTGGCTTTGCTGACCTTGTATGGCCTGCGCCCGGCCAGCGGGTTATGGCACCGCCGCTGGCTGGCAGGCAATGTGTGCGACCGCGCCGCAGCCGCCGTGCTGGGCCTGGTGCTGGCCGCCTTTGTGGTGGTCGTGCCTTTCTGGGAGCCGAGCAACACCGGCCTTGCCACGAAAGATTACAACACCGCGTTCTGGGACGGCAAAAGCACCGTCAGCTTTGTCTACCAGCAGTACGGCGCGCTGGCCCACAGTCTGCTGAACGGCCGCTTAGATTTGGAGGCCGACCCGCCCGCCGAGCTGCTGGCGCTGGAGAACCCCTACGACGCCGGGGCGCGGGATGCGGCGCAGATCAACGATATCCACTGGGATCACGCCTTCTACAATGGGCGATATTACGTCTATTTTGGTATCGTACCGTGTCTGTTATTCCAACTGCCGTTTGAGGCACTGACCGGTATCCAGAACTTGGCTTATGCGCCCTGCATGGTCGTTTTGGGGCTGCTGCTTCTTGCCGCCTGCTTCGGCTTGGTGGGGCAGGCCGTGCGCCGGTGGTTCCCGCGGACCACCAGCGCCGCGTATCTGCTGGCCGTGGCCGCCGTTGTGCTGGGCGGCCAACTGTATTACCTGCTGGTGCGGCCCTACATTTATGAGTACGCCATCCTCTGCGGTGCGGCACTGCTGATGCTGGGGCTGTGGCTCTGGCTTTCCGCCGCCAATACCCCAGTGGAAAAGCGCGGGGCGCTTTTAGTCAGGCTTGCCTTTGGCAGCCTGTTTGTAGCGCTGGTGGCCGGGTGTCGCCCTCAAATGGAGCTGTTCGCCTTTTTGGCCGTGCCCATCTTCTGGCAGCGGTACATCGGGCAAAAGCGGCTGCGCAGCCGCGCCGGGGTAGGGGAGGCCGCCGCCTTTATCCTGCCGGTGGTCGTAGTTGCCGCCGGGCTGATGTGGTACAACGCCGCGCGGTTCGGTTCGCCCTTCGACTTCGGTGCCAACTACAACCTGACCGGCAACGATATGACCCAGCGCGGCTTCAATGCCGTGCGCATCGGGCCTGCTGTGTTTACCAGCCTGTTTGAGCTGCCCAGCTGGCAGGGCGTGTTCCCCTTCCTGCGGGAGACGGACGTCCAGACGAACGCCGTCATTCGCACCATCAGCGAGAAATTCACCGGCGGTATGCTGGCCGCCACGCCCTACCTGTGGGTGCTGGCGCTGCCGCTGCTGCCCGCGTTCCGCCGCTGTCTGCACCACCGCCGCGCTGTGGCGGGCATTGTCTACGGCGGCATCGCCGCCATGGTCGTTATGACCGTTGTGGACTGCGAAATGGCCGGGGTGCTCTACCGCTATCTGATGGATTACAGCCCGGTACTGCTCGTCGGGGCGGCGCTGTGCTGGTTCTGTGCCGAGGGCGCACTCAGCCGCCGCACCGCCGTGGGGGATGCCACCGCCGCTGCCGCACTGTCTGCGCTGCGCGTGGTCATGGCTGCCGCCGTGGCATACACCGCCGTTTACCGCTTCTGCACGCTGTTCGCCATGGAGCCTTGGCTGCAGGGCATGAATCCGTCCCTTTATTACACCGTCAGCCGCCTTGTTCAATTCTGGATGTAAATCCCCGGAGGAGTATTATGGATAAAATCGCCGTATTGATCCCTTGCTACAACGAATCCAAAACCGTCGAGAAGGTCGTCACGGATTTCCGCCGCGTCCTGCCTGACGCTACGGTCTATGTCTACGATAACAACTCTACCGATGGCACGGCCGAGCTGGCCGCCAGAGCCGGGGCTGTCGTCCGCCATGAGTACCAGCAGGGCAAGGGCAATGTCATGCGCCGCATGTTCCGCGAAATAGACGCGGAGGCGTACATCCTTGTGGACGGCGATGACACCTATCCGGCTGAGGCTGCGCCCGAGATGGTTGCCGCCGTGACCGAGCGTCAGGCAGACATGGTCGTTGGTGACCGGCTGTCCAGCACCTACTACACCCAGAACAAGCGCCCGTTCCACAACTTCGGCAACGATCTGGTGCGGTTCTGCACCAACCATCTGTTCGGCGGCAAAATCAAGGACATTATGACCGGCTACCGCGCCTTCAGCTACCAGTTCGTCAAGACCTACCCGGTGCTGTCCCGCGGCTTTGAGATCGAGACCGAGATGACCATCCATGCCCTGCAGCGCAACATGCAGGTCGAGAATGTCGTTATCGACTACCGCGACCGCCCCGAAGGCTCCGAGAGCAAGCTGAACACCTACTCAGACGGCTTCAAGGTGCTGGGTACGATCGGCCGGCTGTTTAAAAACTACCGCCCGTTTATGTTCTTCGGCATTTTGGCGGCCATTCTGGCGGTGCTCGGCATCGGCTTTATGCTGCCGGTGTTGAGCTGGTATCTCCAGACCGGTCTGGTTCCGCGCTTCCCCACGCTGATCGTCTGCTGCTTTGTGCTGGTCGCAGCGCTGCTGCTCTTCATCTCCGGCATCATCCTGTCGAGCCAGCTGGCCAAGGACGCCCGGGATTTTGAGTTCCAGCTGCAGACTGTGCACCACTGGCGCACCCACAAAAAGGACTGACCCATCATGCGCGGGCGTACCTTCGCACAAATGCTCCGGCAGCATCCGCTCTTTGCGGGACTGCTTACACTGCAGTCCCTTTTTATCATTTTGCTGCTGGCTGCCCTTGCCCGCTGAAAAACTTTCACAACCGCCCGCAGAGCCGCATTGCGGCAGTTCTGCGGGCGGTTTGTGCTTGGCGGCCGCCTTGCTTTTTGGCTTGTAATGGGATATAATACCCTTATATGTGCGCACTGCACAGGAATTTGTGGGAACCAGTTTATATAAGGGAGTTAATTGTATCATGACGAAAGTTGCCGCTTCGATTTTGTCGGCCGATTTTGCCAACCTGCACAAGGACTGCACCCGCCTGCTGGAGGCCGGTGCCGATGTAATGCATTTTGATGTGATGGACGGCCATTTTGTGCCGAACATCAGCTACGGTGCGCCGGTGCTTACCTGCCTGCACGCCGCCCTGCCCGATGTCTTTTATGATGTTCACCTGATGATTAGCGACCCGGCCCGCTATGCCGCGGATTTTGCCAAGGCCGGCGCTGATCTCATCACCTTCCATCTTGAGGCCGTGCCCGACACGGTGGAGGAGGTCATCGCCGCCATCCGCGCCACCGGCTGTCAGGTCGGCATCAGCATCCGCCCCGGCACCCCCGTGGAGGCCGTCTTTCCGTATCTCGGCGTTGTGGATCTGATCCTTGTGATGAGCGTGGAGCCGGGCTTCGGCGGGCAGAAATTTCTTCCCACCACCCCGACCCGCATCGCCGCCATCCGTGCCGAGCGTGCCCGTCTGGGCTGCAACACCCTGATTGAGGTGGACGGCGGCATAAACACCGTGACCGGCCCGCAGTGTATTGAGGCCGGTGTCGACTGGCTCGTAGCCGGAAATTCTCTTTTCCGCGCTGAGGATCCCGCCGCTGTGGTACGTGTACTGCACAGCAAGTAAAGGAGCTTTTCCCCATGCCCAAACGTATGAAAGTCGAGCGCAGCCCGAATTACAGCTACTACAGCGATATTCTCTGGTGCTCGCTCCCGCTGGTCGGGATGTCATGCTATTTTTACGGTCTGCGCCCGGTGCTGCTTTTTTTGGCGGCGCTGCTGACCGCTTACCTGTGCGACTGCGCGCTGGCACCGCTGCACGGCACGGGCTACCAGTCCCATGAGCCGTCCAGCGAGTGCTTTGCCGCGCTGATCGTGCTGATGATGCCCGCCAGCATCTCCTATCCCATCGTCATCGCCGCCGTCATTGTTGCCGTGCTGGTCAAGGAGGCCTTCGGCGGTGAGGGGCACTATCCGTTCCACCCGGCTGCCGTCGGCGTTGTGGTCGCCGGCATCTCCTGGCCTAAGAATGTCTTTTCCTACCCTGTGCCCGGCACCCAGCTGCCGCTCTTTGGGGAGGTAAACACCACTCTGGTCGAGGGCATGAACGCGACCCTGCGCGACGGCGGTCTGCCCAGCGCCAGCACGATGAATCTGCTGACCGGCAATGTTTCGGCCGCTGTGGGCACCAGCGCCGCGCTCGTCCTGATGGCGTGCGGCCTCTTCCTGCTGGTGCGGGGCCGCATCAGTCCTCTGGTCGTCATCCCGTTTTTTGTGTTTGTCATCGGCCTGCCGTGGCTTTTCCCGAATCTGAACGAGCTGCCGACCTTCTCCCTCCCGTGGGAGTATATCCGCCAGCGCGTCTATCTCGAAAAATATATCGTGCTGTCCGGCACAGCACTGTTCGGCGGCCTGTTCATGATCTGCGAGCCGGTCACGATGCCGGATCGTCCGATGAGCCGCATCGTCTACGGCACGATGCTCGGCATCATGACCCATGTGTTCCGCACCTTCAGCCCGTATGAGTGCGCCGTCTGCTGCGCCCTGCTGATCGCAGGCGCCATTCCCGAGTGGCTGGACCTCATCAGCCACCGTACCGAGCGCATCCGCTTTATGAGAGAGGAGGAGCAGCGTCTTGCCAATGCAGCAAAAACCGAGTAAGCGCCGGGGCGAGGAACGCTCCGAGACGCTGATCATCCCGCATATCACTAAAGAGATGGTGGAGACTGCCCGCCGCATGGCAGAGCAGGGGGCCACCCGCGCTGAGATTGAGCAGGCCATCGCCGCCATGCAGGCCGGGACCCCTGTGCCCAAAAAACCGATCGTACAGCCGCAGGAGCAGCCTGCAGCGCCCCCGCGCAACACCGCTGCCCACAATGATACCGTCATCATCCCCACCAGCCGCCCGCGCTACACCCAGACCGAGCGCCGCGCCATGCTGGAGGAGGTCCAGCGCCGTCAGGCCGAGCGGGAGGCTGCCCGCCAGGCCGAGGCCCGCGCCGAGGAGGAGCATTTCCGCACCTACCGCGACAGGGAATACGGCAAGCCCGTCTTTACCCCGGCAGCGCCTGCCCCCGCAGCACCGGCACAGCAGCCCGCTGCCGAGGATGCCCGCACCCTGCAGATGCCCGCCGTGCAGCCCGCGGCCCCCGCGCCGCAGGCAGCCCCGCAGCCGAAGGTCACAGCAGCGCAGCCTGTCCAGACTGCCCCGCAGCCCGCTGCAGCCCCTGCGCCAAAGCACAAACGGACCGCTCCGGCCAACAGCTACAAGGAGGCCGAGGCCGCGCTGAACGAGCGCATCCGCGCCGACCACATCCTGCTCTCCAACCCGGTTGTCGTGCGCGGGCTGGGCCTGGCCCCGGTCATCGGTGCCGCGCTGGACGGCCAGCGGGCGCTGATGCTCTGCATCGCCGCGCTGATCCTTGTCACCTTTACCCGCATGCTGGCTGTGGCAGTCTGCCACCTGACCGGCAACCGTTTCCGCCCGGTCATCTACTGCTATACCGCAGCGCTGCTCTACATTCCCACCTATGTGCTGCTCTACGCGCTGTTCGGCGCAGATCTCACGCTGCTGGGCATCTATCTGCCGCTCCTTGTTGTGGAGCCTGCCATCGTCAAGCGTATGGAATTTTCCGAGCTTGAGCCGGTGAAGGAAGCGCTGCGCCACGGCTTCAACAATGCGCTCGGCATGTGTGTCGTGCTGCTGCTGGTCGGCTGCCTGCGTGAGCTGCTGGCCACCGGTGCCGTGTTCGGCCATGTGGTCATGCACAATGCGCTGCTGCCGCTGGCTGCACTGCCCGCGGGCGGCTTTGTCATTCTGGGCGTTATGGCCGCCTGCTGGTGCGCCGCCGCCAACCTGTATACCGATTACAAGCATGAGGAGGTGCGCCGCCTGTATGCAGACCGTAAACATTGAGCTGCAGCCGATCCTGAGCGGTGTGCTGCAATTTGTCAGCTACATGGTGTTGGCTGTCTTTGCGGAGAATGTCGTTTTGGCCCGCGCGCTGGGCGTCAGCCGCCTGATGAAGCTGGTGCCGGATCACCGCACTCAGGTCTGGGATTTCTGCCTGCCGCTGCTGCTCGTCATGACCCTGTCCGCACTGCCGAGCTGGGCCGCACACAACCTGTTTTTCCCATGGCTGCGCGACTATCTGCCGGACTGGCTGCCGATCTCGGCCCTGCGCCCCGTTGTCTACCTGACCTGCGGCGTGGCGGCCATGGCTGTCACATGGCTACTGCTGGGGCTGCTGCCCCGCCGCCTGCGCCACAGCTGCCGCAGCCAGCTCAGTCTGGCCACCTGCAGCACCGCAGTGCTGGGCACCATGCTCGTCTGTGCCAACCAGAACTATACGATCCTGCAGTGCATCGCCTTTTCCCTTGGCAGCGGGCTGGGCTATGTCTTTGCTGTCTACATCGTCCGGGAGGGCCGCCGCCGTCTGCGCAGTAAGGCCGTTCCCTCGATCTTTCAGGGCCTGCCCAGCTCGATGATCTACATCGGTGTGCTGAGTCTGGCCATCTACGCCCTTGTGGGCCATACCGTCGTATTGTAGTTTTGCTTTTGTGAGGGGGTCGTTATCATGTCCGAAGCCTGCTTTACCGCAGCCGATATTTTACTGCCTGCCGCCGGTGTTCCGCTGGATCCGTGGGCCTGCATCGCTGTTGACCAGTTCACCTCCCAGCCGGAGTACTGGCAGCGCGCCGAGCAGCGCGCCGAAAACAAGCCCAGCACCCTGCACATCGTCCTGCCGGAGGCCTATCTCGGCACCCCGCAGGAGGACGCGCGCCTACAGAGCATCCGCCGCACGATGGAGGACTACCGCCATACCGTTCTGACAAGAAAAGTACATGGCTATGTTTATGTAGAGCGCACCCAGATGGACGGCACTATCCGTCAGGGCCTTGTGGGTGCCGTGGATCTGGAGGCCTACGACTACACCAGCGGTGCCAAGCCCGCCATCCGTCCCAGCGAAAGCACCGTTGTGGAGCGCATCCCCCCGCGCCTGAAGGTGCGCCGGGGTGCCACGCTGGAGACCCCCCATGTCATGATGCTGGCCGATGACGCCGGCTGCACCCTGATCGAGCCGATCGGTCAGATCAAGGACACGCTGCCCCCGCTCTATGACGGGGAGCTGATGCTGGGCGGTGGCCGCCTGCGCGGCTGGGCCGTGGAGGATCCGGCGCTGATCGCACAGATCGATGCCGCGCTGGCTGCACTGGCCGACCCCGCCGCCTTTGCCCGCCGCTGGCCCGCCGCCAAAGGGCAGGAGCCGATGGTGCTGGCCGTTGGCGACGGCAACCACAGCCTTGCCACCGCAAAAGCCTATTGGGAGGAGCTGAAGCCCTCCCTGACCGAGGAGCAGCGCCGGACCCATCCGGCCCGCTGGTGCTTGGCCGAGGTCTGCAATGTCCACAGCCCCGCCATTGAGATCGAGCCGATCCACCGCGTGGTGTTCGGCGTATCCGCCAAGGAGCTGTACGCCGCGCTGGATGCGTGGGACCGCCGGCAAGGAAGCAGCACCACCGCCTCCGACCAGCGACTGCGTCTGGCTGACGCCTGCGGTGAGTCCGCCGTGGCGCTGGCCAACCCGCCCGCACCGCTGACTGTCGGCAGTGTTGAAGCCTTTCTGGCTGATTATCTGCCCCGCCACCCCGGTGTAACGGTCGATTATATCCACGGCGAGAGCGTTGCGATGGCATTGGCTGCCGGCCCCGCCAAGCCCGCCACCGCCATACTGCTGCCAGATTTCGCCAAGGCCGACCTGTTCAAGGGTGTTGTGCTGGGCGGCGTACTGCCCCGCAAGACCTTCAGCATGGGCCATGCCGAGGAAAAACGATATTACAACGAATGCCGTGTCATCGGCTTATAAGGATCAGGTGAATTATGGAAAAGCCCGCCCAGACCCCGAACGGTGCCCCGCACCGTCGCCGCCGCCGTCGCCCTGCCGGGAACGGCAGCGCCCCGCAGGCACAGCAGCCCCAGCGTGAGGGCAAGGCACCCGCTGCCCGCAAGCCTGCGCCGCAGAGCACCACCCCGAACGCCCCCAGAGAGGGGAGCCGCAGCGGTGCCCGCCCCCGCCGCGGACAGTCCGCCCGCCCGGCGGCCCCCGCACAGCACCCGGCCGCGCCGCAGCAGAGTGCGCATCCGGCTGCGCCCCAGCAGCCCCGGCGCAGCAGCCACCCGGCACCGCAGACCCCCAGCCGCCCGCTGCCGGACCAGCCCAAGGCACCCCGCCAGCCCCGCAGTGCTCGCCCGCCGAAGCGTATGCAGGAGGACGAGCCCGGGCTGGAGCTGATCACCCGCCGCCCGCCGAAGCAGAAGTTTGCGAACTTTGAGGACTATCTGGCAGCCCACGGCGGCATGACCGTGCCCCTGCCCCCTGAAAAAACCGAGACGCCGGAGACGGCCGCACCCGCCGCCCCGGCAGCGGAATGACCCCCGCCACAGCGGCAGCACTGCGCTGCCCTGTCTGCGGCGGACCGCTGCTGCTGAATGCGCGCACGCTGCGCTGCCCCAAAGCGCACAGCTTTGACCTCGCAAGGGAGGGCTACGCTTATCTGCTGCCGATGCAGAAAAAGCACACCGCTGACCCCGGTGACGGCAAGGCGATGGTCCGCGCCCGCCGCGCGTTCCTCTCCGCCGGGCACTATGCGCCGCTTATGCAGATGCTGGCCGCCCTCTGTGCCGAGCTGCCCCATGGCCATATCGTGGACGCCGGCTGCGGCGAGGGCAGCTACGACAAATACCTTTATGATGCCCTTGGCGGTCCGCAGATTGCAGCGTTCGACCTCTCCAAGGAGGCCGTGCGGCTGGCCTCCCGGCTGGTGCCAGAGGCCGCCTTCTGTGTCGGCGGCAGCTTTTGCGCCCCCGTGCGGGACGGCTGGGCTGACCTGCTGCTGAACATCTTCTCACCGATGGCGGAGGCCGAGTTTGCCCGTATGCTGCGCCCGGGCGGGCATCTGATCTATGCGGTGCCCACCGCGCGGCATCTCTTCGGGCTGAAGGAGATTCTCTACGACCACCCCTATGAGAACGAGGTACGGCAGACCGAATATGACGGTTTTTCGTTTATTCGGGCGGTTTCGGCCGAGGCCGTCCTCACCCTGCAGGGGCAGAGCGTGCAGGATCTGTTTGCGATGACGCCCTATTACTGGAACACCCCCGCAGACGGAGCCGCCCGCCTTGCCGCCTGTGAAAGCCTGACCACCGAGATCGGGTTCCGCTTTCTGGTATATAAAAAGGAGTAAGG
>OLPO01002231.1_pt1 | contig 12327 bp, 12 predicted proteins | sample 1672831 | NCBI WGS metagenome assembly OLPO01 (sample SAMEA3136728, study PRJEB25190) | human gut metagenome
ACTGGATCGTATTCAAGAAGAAACTGAAATACACACTGGACATGAGAAAGTGGAAACCTGAAGCATATATGGAATCAATGATGGAACAGATACCATTCATATGCAGAGATATCGTTAAACTGCCAATGCCGATTGATCTTTACAGAGCTTATGGAGAGTATCACTATGGCATTTTTGCAAATATCAACTAAATCTTTAAAAAGAGCGAAATATAAAGATATATGATAATAATACAAAGGAGATAACATATATGACATTTTTACAACTCGCAAACAAAAGATACTCCGCTAGAAAATATAAAGATCAGACAATTGAAAAAGAAAAACTCAATCAAGTTTTAGAAGCCGGAAGAATCGCACCAACCGCAAAAAATAATCAGCCAGTCAAAATCTATGTACTACAAAGTAAAGAAGCCCTTGAAAAGATTTCTACCCTCACACCATGTACATTCAATGCACCATGTGTACTCATGTTTGCATATGATGAAACTTTAGAATGGACAAATCCTGATGAAGAAGGTATCCACTCAGGTGTAGAAGACTGCAGCATTGTCGCAGCACATGTCATGTTAGAAGCAGCAGATCTAGGGTTAGAAACATGCTGGGTCAATCGTTTTCCTAACACAAAAACAGCCCAGGCATTCCAGCTGTCAGATACAATGAAACCTGTCTTGTTAATGCCAATTGGATATGCAGATGATGAACCATCCATTCGTCATACACAAAGAAAAGACATTCATGAAATTGTTGAATATCTGTAAGTAAAATGGTTCCTCAGGAACCATTTTGTTTTCTATACATGCTTTCATACACACCTTGTTGATCCAACAGTTGTTGATGTGTACCCTCTTCTACAATTTTTCCATCATTCACAACGAAAATCCTGTCAAAGTTTTCCACAAAAGATAATCTATGCGTAACTACAATGATTGTTTTATCAGAAATCTTATCAATGATATTTTGAATGGATTTTTCTGTTTTAGCATCCAATGAAGATGTCGGTTCGTCTAAGACAAAAACATCAGCACCTTGATAAAACATCCTTGCCAAAGAGATTCGCTGACATTCACCACCAGAAAAACCTTCTTCTCCAGATTGAATCATATGATCATATCCATCTTCTTTTTTATCAATAAAAGCATTAGCACCTGCATCTAAAGAGGATTCTTCTATTTTTTTCATAGATCCCTGAAATGATAGTGAAATATTATTTTTAACACTTGTAAAGAACATGGAACTATCTTGTGGCATATATGAAATACTTTGATTTTGCATTTTTTTCACTGTTCCAGAAGCAGGCTTGTACAATCCAAGAAGCAATTTCATAATCGTTGATTTTCCACTGCCACTTTCTCCAACAATTCCAATTTTCTGATTTTTTTGAATTGCAAAAGAAATATCATGCAAAACTTCTTTTTTATCATAAGAAAAGCAAACTTGTTCCATTCTCAAAACAGAATCTTCATCAATTTTTCTTGTTTCAATTTGTGGCTTTAGATCAACAATTTCAAACACTCTCTTTTCATAAACTGCATATTCATCTACAAACATTTTCAAAATAGAAGTCGCAACAATCATTTGATTAATTTGATCAGATAACTGAATCGCAATCATAATATTCGCAAAAACAATGGCTCCAATTGAACTAAGATATGCACCAGCCATCAACAGCACAACTTCTTCAATACATTCAATATAAAACATTGAAACAAACAATCTCGTAGCATTCATTGCATTATAATGACGAACATATTGATTCAATTTCACTATTTTTTTCTCAAGCAATTCTTGAAACTTTGTCAATAATCCATATGTTCTCACTTCTTTTGCACCATCAATTTCTTCATTCAAAAAATTGACAATTTCATTCTTAGAAAGTGTAATTTCTTGCATTGCCTGCATTCTTTTTTTCGAAAACAATCTAAGCAGATAATACTCAATCACACTAATAAATACACAAAGAAAAGCAATCCAAAAATCAACATGGCACAAATAAATCACAGAAAGAAATCCTGATATCACAGGCATATAAATGCTGCCTGCCATGATCCATCCAACAAGATCCACCATTTTTGTCAGATCCATCGACATTCTATTCATCACTTCAGTATCAGAAATCTTTTCCACTTCTTTTTCATCGCTGTGTATATAGCCATTTAGCATTTCTTTTCTTAGAGTTACTCTAATTTTCTGTTCTATCTTTTTTATATTCAAAATGCCAAATCCCATGAAACATGTAAAACAAAAAGTTGCAAATAAATACAGAATTCCTTTTTGAATCGTAAAATCTGAAGTACTTGAAGAAACCATCAATACTATTTCTTTCAAAAACACACCAACAGATGAAAATGTTAAGAACTGCCCCAAGCCAGATACAAGCACAAAGAAAACATAAGGTACCACATACGGCTTTAAATATGATTGCGTTCTAACAAACACCTTCCAATTATTCTTTTCCATAGTTTGCCTCGTATTCTCTATACGTTCCATCAAAAACAATTGATCCATTTTCCATCACAACAACCCGGTCCATCATTTCTAACAGTTCTAATTGATGTATTGAAAAAATCATGGTTTGATCCTTATATTCTTCAATTATTTTTTTCAGTATTTCTAACGCATTTTTTGTATCAATTCCCGAAAAAGACTCATCAAACAACGATACATTTTTATGGTTCATCAACGCTCTAGCTATGGCAATTCTTTGCTTCTGTCCGCCACTTAAATTCGAAGCATTCTTTTCAAGAATCATTTGATCATCATTAAGAAATTCGTTTATCTTGCAAATCTGTAAAACGTGTTGATATTCATCTTCTTTAAAGTTTTTCCAGCATGTGATGTTATTTTTAACACTATCAGTAAATAGATATGGAAATTGTTCAACAAACGACACTTCAGGAATATCACATACACCTTGATCTTGCTTAATAAATGAAGCAATTATTTTCAGTAATGTTGATTTTCCAGAGCCACTTTTGCCAACAATTGCCACTTTACTTCCATATGGAACATGAAGAGATATGTCATCCAAAGCCTTTTTATTGACATTTGGATATTGGTAAGAAACATGTTCCAGCGTAATATCTCCTGTTTGATTTGTATGTTCACAATCATTCTCTACGGTGTCACCAAAACCAGCAATTCTCTTTACACTGACAAATGCTTTTGCACTCTCTGTAATGAAATCAGAGAAATGCAACTGATCATATACAACACAATTACAAATATATTCAATCGATAAAAAAGCGCTCAAAGATACAAGACCTTTTGGAACCATGTATACTCCTGCAACACATAAGCTTAAAATTGGAAATAATCCAAAGAAAATTCCAATCATTCGAAATGGCAATGCTTTACTTTCAACATTCATATATGCATCTGTATATGCATTCACTTTATCTTCATATAATTCTTTTGCAAATGCATCCGCATCATTCATCTTTATGACCAATCTATTTTTCACTATGTTCTGCAAGATCGTATTCATTGCAATTTCTTTTTGCTTTGTATCTTCATTTGCTTTAGAAACACTTGCAGAGAATTTCTTTTGAACAAGAATTGATATAATTGTTGATAAAACGTAAAAACAAGACAATTGAATATTTATTACAAAAATATACACAAGAACCATCGCCAAACGAATCAATTGATAAATAATATCAATAAAAGTATCCGACAAAAAAGAAATGCTATCTTCCGCATCGCTTTGTATCAAAGCATATAAATCACCAGATTCATTAAAATCAATTAATTTTTGCCGATTCAATCCATCACTTAACTGACAATATACTTGCTGGTGCAAATATTCCTGAACCATAGTTTTCATTTTTCGAAAAAGAACATGATCCACAAAATGAAAACATATAAACAGGAGAAGAACTTTATAAATATAAATAGATATATTGATGAGACCATTTGTTGTTATATGTGCAGTTAAAGTACTCATTGCGTTTGTAGCATATAAAAGCAGCACACTGCAAATCAAAGATAATCCTCCAACCATGACATAATAAATTTTCAATTTGGGATATTTTGCAAGTACACTTTTCATAAAAACGCCTTCATTCAAAATAGTATAGATCCATCAACTTTAAAGTTCAATTTTCACTTTCACCAAATACGCATTGACACATCATTTTTTCATATCGAGTTCATCTTTCTTTACATTTTTCATCAGAATGATTCTTCATGCATTCTATCACTGTTAACCCAGAATTATTTTCATTTATGTTTACTAACCACTGAAATTTACATCTCATTCATTTCCTGACGGTTTATACTTATTAACAGGAGTAATAAACATGCCATTTTCTATCACATATTCATCTTCCAATAATGATCAATTATTACGTTCCATTGCCGGAGCATATTTCAAGCAACAGCGACTTTCAAAAGATTTATCTTTAATTGAAGCTTCAAAAGCACTTCATCTTAACAAAGGCTTTTTGTCTGACCTCGAACATGGGAATCGACATTTCCCTGAAGGAATCATCAATCAGCTCAATAGTTACTATTCATGTAATTTTGATGAATCTATTTCTTTAAGAGAAGATGCAGAAAAAATGTTAACTTCTGCCTATACTTTCCTCTTTCAAAAACAACGCGCAGAAGAAATCAACATTCTTAGTGAAGCAGTTTCATCAAAAAAAGAAAGCTCCTATGCTTTCCTGACTTACACAATTCTCAAACTTTTTTATCATATACGTGTTTCAAACGATACAAATGCATTAACAGAGTGCAAATTATTACTTGATCGTTATTGTTATGCACTTTCTGATTATGAGAAATCTGTTTATTACAGTTTATTAGCTCTATTCTATAAACGAGATATTTCAAAAGCAAAAGTTGCTCATGAATGTTTAATTCTTTCATATTCTTATTGCTCTAGTAATTCAATTGTTTTCGCGATGAATGCATTTCAAGAAATTGCTATTTTGGGGGAAATGAATCAACCTGCTTTAGCATTGCTGGCATGTCAAAAAGTGAAAAGTATTCTGAGAGAGAAAAGCAATTACAAAAGACTATCTGACATTGATCTATTTGAAAGTAACTGTTTGATTTTATTAGGCGAACAAGAAGAAGCACAAAAGAAATTAAAATCAATTCTAGAACTCGGCAACAACACACTCAGTTCCAACACATTTTCAACAATTCAATCATTAAGCTTTAGTTATATTCTTTCCGAAAAATATGAAGAATGTATCCAAACCATTGAACCAGTGCTTGATAAACTTCCAGAAGATACACAGTGGTTTTTACCATTTTGCCTGTATCATTTAAATCGTTTCTCTGAATGTATAGTTTCAATAAACACTTCTATCAAATATTCAACAGAACAAAACACGCACTTTCTTTTGGCAATCCAATATCGCATTGCTGATGATGCAAGCAATTTCATCCATGAATGCAAACAATATTATTCCTCTATATTAAGTCAATCTGAATACGATAATATCCCTGTTATTCTTCATTTTCTCTTAGATTTCGCAAAAGAAAAAAAACAATCCATCTTTGCAGCTCAAAATTTATGCAGATTTAAACCAGTACCACGAAAAAACATTAACTTTTGAAAGAAGTGAGTTACTCCAATAACTCACTTCTTTTCAATTGCCTGTACAGGACATACTTTCACGCATTCCCCACACTGGATACATTCACTCTGATCAATCACAACCGGATCCTTTGCTGTATCAATACACTGCTTTGGACAAACCGCATAACACGTACCACAAAGAATACATGCATCATTCACATAATACCCACCAGCAGGAACAATTTCTTCCTCAATGATGAAATCTTCATTCACATGATTCATTTCATCTCTAAATTCACCTTTTCCTTTTTCAATACAGAAAAGCATCTTTCCATGTGTATCTGATTCCCCAACACACAAAACAAATCCATTCACTTTGATAGACACATGATCATTCACACCAATCAAAGAAACATATCCATGTTCATGCAAGGCATCAAACAATGTACTGCCCTCTTCCACATCAAAGCACAACTTATTTTCATCCTGCTTCACAAGATCCACAACATGTACTTCTGCTCTTCCTTCTTTATCATTCAACGCTATAACAACTTTATCAAAAGATTGATTCAACACTTCTAAATAACGATTCATAAACTTATTCCTCATTCATTTTACTTTCCCTTAATTATTTTACATACATTTTGCATTTCTAAGAATACGTGTTTAACATTTCAAAACTATTCTATTCACGTACCGCAGGAGGAAAGAAATTGGTATGTTAAGTAAAAAGTCTATATTAGGAAGTTTCATTGCCATGGCAATGCTCGCTGGATGTTCATCCACACCTGCAGCTTCCACAGGCGCATCTGATGCATCAGGTTCAGACTTTGATTCATCAAATGATATCACAGTCATCTCAAGAGAAAGTGGTTCAGGAACAAGAGGCGCATTCATTGAACTCACAGGTGTAGAAGAAAAGCAGGGTGATCAGAAAGTTGATATGACAACAGATGATGCACAGGTAGTAAACAGCACATCCGTAGTATTAACAACAGTAGAAACAGACCCATATGCAATCGGCTATGTATCTCTTGGCACATTAAATGACAAGGTAAAGGCAGTCAAGGTTGATGGTGCTGAAGCAACAGCTGATGCAATCAAGGCTGGACAGTACAAACTATCCCGTCCATTCAACATTGCAACAAAGGGTGAACCATCCAACGAAGTTGTAAAAGACTTCATGGCATATATCTTAAGTACAGAAGGACAAGAAATCGTTACAGATAACGGTTATATCGCATTAGATGATACAAAGGCATTTGAAGGAACACAACCTTCCGGAAATATCGTTGTTGGTGGTTCTTCTTCTGTATCTCCATTAATGGAAAAGCTCATTGAAGCTTATAACAAGGTAAACCCAAATGCTTCTATTGACTTACAGACATCTGATTCCACAACAGGTATGACAAGCTGTGCAGAAGGAAGCTATGACATTGGTATGGCAAGCCGTGAACTCAAGCAGGAAGAACTTGACTCCGGTCTAAAGAATACTGTTATCGCTACAGATGGTATCGCTGTTATCGTCAACAAGGAAAACCCAACAGATGAACTAAGCTCTGATGCTATCAAGTCCATCTATACAGGCGATACAACAACCTGGAATGAAGTAAAGTAATTGATTCATTCGTAAGCTTTCTTCACTTGAAGAAAGCTTTTTTCAAAAGAAAGGTGTCTTATGAAAAAAAGTGAATTTTTCGAATCCTTCATGAAATATGTATTCGCTGTTGCGGCATGCTTCTCTATTGCTGCAGTTGCATTGATCTGTCTCTTTCTATTCAGCAGTGGTATCCCAACATTTAAAGCAATTGGTTTATTCAAATTCCTGTTTGGAACATTATGGAGACCAGGCAATGATATCTATGGAATACTGCCAATGATCGTTGGAAGTCTCTATGTCACCGCTGGTGCAATCTTGATTGGTGTTCCAGTCGGCATCATGACAAGTGTCTTCTTAACTTACTATTGTCCAAAGAAGATCTATAAGCCACTCAAAGCCGCAACAGAATTACTAGCTGGTATTCCTTCTGTTGTCTATGGCTTCTTTGGCCTCATCGTCATTGTTCCTGCGATTAGAAACATGGAACTAGCACTGCATATTCACGGAAAAGGAAACTGTATCTTAACAGCTTCCATCATCTTAGGCATTATGATTCTCCCATCCATTATTGGGGTATCCGAATCTGCTTTAAGAGCAGTTCCACATAGCTACTATGAAGGTTCATTAGCACAAGGAGCAACAAAAGAAAGAACGATTTTCAAAGTTATGCTTCCAGCAGCTGCTTCAGGTGTACTTGCCGGAATCGTACTAGGTGTAGGCAGAGCAATCGGTGAAACAATGGCAGTCGTTATGATTGCGGGCAACCAGACAAAAATGCCATCTTCTATCTTCAAGGGCGTCAGAACAATGACAGCCAATATTGTTATGGAAATGGGATATGCTACAGGATTACATCGAGAAGCATTGATTGCTACAGGTGTTGTTCTATTCGTATTCATACTGCTCATCAACGCATTCGTTGCTGCTATCAAGAAGAAAGGAGTAGAACATGCATAATTCATTAGAAAAGCAAAAATACCCAGGCAGTGCATTCTTGAAATTCTTGATCTACTTCTGTTCCTGTCTCACATTTCTAGTATTGATTTTTCTGATTGCGTATATCCTGATCAATGGTATTCCACATATCAATCTAGATTTATTTGCACTCAAATACACATCCGATAACGCATCTGTCATTCCAGCATTGATCAATACAGTTGTGATGACATTGTTATCTCTATTACTCGCTGTTCCTATCGGAATTTTCTCGGCAATTTTCCTTGTTGAATATGCCAAAAGAGGAAACAAGCTTGTAGAAATCGTAAGAATGACAACAGAAACACTTCAAGGCATTCCATCCATCATTTATGGCTTGTTTGGCATGTTATTCTTCGTCAATCGATTAGGCTGGGGATTTTCCATTATCTCAGGTGCATTCACTCTAGCAATCATGATCCTCCCTCTCATCATGAGAACGACTGAAGAAGCATTAAAATCTGTACCAGACCTCTATCGCGAAGGTTCCTTCGGCTTAGGTGCAGGAAAACTAAGAACAGTATTCAAAATCGTACTGCCTGCTGCAATGCCGGGCATCCTGGCAGGTATTATCCTCGCCATTGGCAGAATCGTTGGAGAAACAGCTGCTTTGATCTATACGTCTGGAACAGTCGCAAAAGCCGCAGAAGGATTATTCAGACCAGGCAGAACATTAGCAATTCATATGTACTTATTAGCAAGTGAAGGTCTCTATATGGATCAAGCTTACGCAACTGCTGTCGTATTGCTTGTATTAGTTGTTGGTATCAATGCACTATCCGCATATATTGCCAAGAAGATCACACAGGCATAGAAAGGAACAACATGAGCAAAATCAGTGTCAAAGACTTAGATCTCTATTACGGAGATTTCAAAGCTTTAAAAAATATCAATATTGAAATTGAACCAAATGAAATTACTGCTTTCATCGGTCCATCTGGCTGTGGTAAATCCACACTGTTAAGATGTTTAAACCGCATGAATGATCTTGTAGAAGGATGCAGGATTGAAGGAAACGTTCTACTAGATGGTACAGATATCTATGGAAAGAATGTCGATGTAAACCTTTTAAGAAAGAAAGTAGGCATGGTATTCCAGAAACCAAATCCATTCCCAATGAGTATTTATGACAATATTGCCTATGGTCCTAGAACACATGGCATTAAAAACAAAGCACAGTTAGATGAAATTGTTGAAACTTCTTTAAAGAACGCCGCAATCTGGGATGAATGCAAAGATCGTCTCAAATCCAGCGCCCTTGGCATGTCAGGTGGTCAGCAGCAGCGTCTATGTATCGCTAGAGCTTTAGCTTGTCAGCCAGAAGTGATCTTGATGGATGAACCAACAAGTGCACTTGATCCTATTTCCACATCAAAAATTGAAGAACTCGTATTAGAACTCAAAAAGAAATATACCGTTGTCATTGTTACCCATAACATGCAGCAGGCAGTTAGAATCTCTGATAAAACTGCATTCTTTTTACTCGGTGATTTAGTAGAATACGGACAGACAGATCAAATATTCTCCGTACCTAAGGATAAGAGAACAGAAAACTATATTACAGGAAGGTTTGGTTGATACATATGAGAAATCGTTTTGATACGCAATTAGAACAGTTACAGGAATCCATGACACAAATGGGAGATAAATGCTTATCTTCTATTACAGATACAATTGATGCATTAAATACAGGAAATGAAAAACTAGCTACGGCTGTCATCTCTAGAACAAGAACGATTCGTAGAGATGAAAGAGAAATTGAAAACATCTGCTTGAAGCTTCTTATGCAGCAGCAGCCAGTGGCAAGTGATCTAAGAAAAATCTCAGCCTCTTTAAAAGCTGTCTATGATCTAGAAAGAATCGGTGATGTTGCGGCTGATATTGCTGAAATCGTTGCAGTTGAACATGTATCTACAGCTGTAGATATCCTGGATATGAAAGAAATGGCAAATGCTGCTAGAAGTATGGTCTATGACTCTATCAAAGCTTTGAACACAAAAGATGCAGTGCTTGCGCAAAGTGTCATTGATACAGATGATATCGTAGATACTGCGTTCAATAATGCAAAACAGACACTCATTGATAAGTTTTCCAAAGACGCAAATGTAGAATATGCCTTAAATCTATTAATGGTAGCGAAATACTTTGAAAAGATTGGTGACCATGCAGTTAACATTGCACAATGGGCAATGTATGACGCAACTGGCAAACTTTAAACAATATGCATATTCTCTTCAATAAGATATGGAACAATCCATATCTTATTTTGTTTACAAATACAAAAAAAGACCCAGGAATTTCTTCCCAGATCCTTCTTGATATGGCGCCTTAAACAGGACTCGAACCTGTGACACCCTGGTTAACAGCCAGGTGCTCTACCGACTGAGCTATTAAGGCACGGACAATATAATATCATAGATTCAATAAAATGCAAATACATTTTTTCAAAAAAAGTAAAAAAAAGAGCGCCTTAAACAGGACTCGAACCTGTGACACCCTGGTTAACAGCCAGGTGCTCTACCGACTGAGCTATTAAGGCAACAACAATAGTTTATCACGATTCATAAAATACGCAAGCAGTATTTTAAAAATTATTCAATCAACCTCATCAATCCATTATAGGAATCTTGTTTACATATTTTTAGTTTTCTATTTTCATTTCCAATTGGTTGTTAGATTAAATTATTATATTTGATATAATATTAGTAAATTCAGGGAGATTATTATGAAAAAATTATTATCATTATTGCTTATTTTTAATGCACTTTCACCTTTAACTGCATGCAGTTCTCAAAAAGATGAGAAGAAATCATCAGAAGTCGCAGCATCTGAAGAAAAAAAATCTTCAGAAGAGCAACAATTCGAAGCCGACAAACAGGAACTGGCAGCCTTAGGAGACGTCGAAGTCAATAACGGAATTCTTACTGTATCAATCACAATTCCTGCAACCTACGAAAACGATGTAACTCAAGAGTCATTAGATCAGGGTGCAGGAGATACATATATGACTGCCAAACTAAACGAAGATGGTTCTGTCACTTATAAAATGACAAAACCACAGCACGCTCTTATGCTTAAAACACTTTTAGAAGGCATTGATTCAGCTTCAAAAGAAATGATTGACAATGAACAATATGCTTTCACAGAAATCAAGCATAATGCAGATTGCTCACAATTTGATGTAACTCTATCAACTACAGAAGTAGGTATATACGAAGCCTTTGCAGCAATGGCGTTTTATGTTTATGGCGGAATGTACGGTATATTTAGTGGACACCCAGCAGATAAAGTTATCGTTAATTATTATGATCCATCAGGGAATTTAATTGAATCAGGAGATTCTTCACAACTAGGAAATAATTAACTTTGGTTTAATAGTATTTCAATTTCATTTTTCCATAATAGAAATTCAAAAGAAAGAGCTTATTACAGAATAACTGAAATAAGCCCTTTTTATTATTTTTCTGCACGACCAGTAAGGTAATAAGTCACATGATCATATTCACCTTTATCGTATGAACTATAGTATTCTATTTGTGTTGACTGCATTGCACCTGGTGCAATTTCATAATTTGAATCAGTAACATAATTAGAAGAAATTTGAAGTGGTGTTCCATTTTTATCCATAAATACTGCATACGCTTCGACAAATTGCGCTGCATATTCACCATTATTAGTAATAGCCAAAGTTAAAACATCCCCATTCAATCCGTCTTCCACACTTAAATTAGAAACAACTGGATTATAATACAATTTTGAGTCAGCAGAATACTGCATGTTATCTTTATAATCAATATGATCTATTCCAGAGACACTATCAAAGTAGAAAAGCATCACAGATTCTTCATTTGGGCCTAAAACATCAATCGATGATGACGCTGCACCCAATAAAGCATTGCTTGCGTCATAAGCTGTTGCATTCGCACTAATTCCAACTGTTAAATCAGAATTATTTTTCACAGCAACTAAATATTCTGATCCGAAAGAATTCTCGAGTAAATATTCCGTAAAAGACAAATCTTCCAATGATAGCTCTTTTGACTTTTTCAAACTAGACTCGCTTTGAGATTTTTCTTTTTCTTTTGTTTTTGTAGTTCCACTTTCAGATGTATTTTTAACGTTTTCGTTCTTTGTAGAGCTACATGAAGCCAAAAGTGTTAATGATAAAGGCTATATTAGCAAAATGGTGAATTCAAGAAATAGAATAAATGAAAAGATCA
>OLPO01002233.1_pt1 | contig 12312 bp, 14 predicted proteins | sample 1672831 | NCBI WGS metagenome assembly OLPO01 (sample SAMEA3136728, study PRJEB25190) | human gut metagenome
TCCAGCCAGAGTGGAAGCTTTAAGAGGGATGCAAATAGCTTTCCCAGATAGTTAATTCCGATACATGCCGGAATTAAGACGATAGTAGCTGTCGTCAGTTTGGTTTTAAAAATTTTTCCCATGTTACTTTCCCTTTCCGTTTGTACAACTTGCACTTTCACACGGTCTTTATTTATTTGGCATCTGTCATTTTAGTTGACAAGACACCAGACCTAACAGGTACTTTACACCTGATTGTAAGAAAAGTCAACTATAACGCACAAAAATCATGCATCAGCATGATTTTGTGTGAATGATTTTATAATATGTCCTTGAAGTAATATGATACACCAGGATATATACCAGTAAAAATATTATGCTCACCGTTGCAATCGCCATTCCAAAAGTCTTTGCATCTACCACAAGCACCATCCGTAAAAACAGACGAATCACATTACTGGCTACCATCATATGAAGCATTGCTGCTCCAACCGGCAGAAAAAACAGCAGTTTTACCTGGGTCTGAATGGACTTTCTGGCTTCCTTTTCTGTCAGTCCCACATTGGATAAGATCTGGAAACGCCTCTGATCCTCATATCCTTCCGACATTTGCTTGTAATAAATGATCAGCACCGTGGCCATCAGGAACAGCATGGCCAGGAAAATTCCCACAAAGAAAGCTCCTCCATAAATATTATAGAAAAAGTGTCTTTCTTCTGCCTTAAAATGGATTTCCACATCTGGAAGTACTGCATTGACATTTTGTGTGAATAACTCCTGCTGCTCCTTACTTAAAGCTCCATTTGTCTGGTATCCAATATATACATTATAATCTTCATCCTCCTGCTGTCCGGCCTGTTCCAGGAAACCGTTGATCTGTGCTTCAGTGGCAAATACCAAAATTTCTGATTCAAACAGCGACATGGTGGAGTCTAGCACATAGGATGTGACCCGGTAGTCCACATTGCCTGCCACCGCATACTTTTTTCCAAGGAAATCCAGCACTTCTCCGCTTTTCCATTCTTTATCTGAATTATAAATCAACACCTGATCTTCTGACAGTTTCTCATTGGTTCCCACATATTTATTGTAATCATCCATAGAAAGCAGATAGGTATCGATGCAGGATCCCATATCGGTATACATCATATCCGGATCCGCATATGTCTGCTTTTGTCCATCCTTTCGCAGCATGATTGTCTTGTACTGTCGGTATACTTCTTCTGATGTCTGAATTCCAGATTCCTTCAGTGCACTTCTGATCTGTGTAATCTCCCGCTGTCCCTGTTCTGCTCCTGTCACTTTCGATTCTATTTTCACATCAGTTGGATACAGTCTGTTGATATTTTTTTCTCCCAACATCATCAAAGAGCATCCACAAGTCAGCAGCAAAATCACGCCAGTAGATAAGATACAGATGGATGCCAGTCCTGCTGCATTATGCTTCATTCGGAACATCAGATTAGACACACTGATAAAATTTTTCGTTTTATAATAAAACTTCGGATTCTTTTTCAGTCGTTTCAGTATAAAAATACTCCCTGCGGTAAACAGACCATAGGTAGCAAGTACCACCAGTAAGATACTGATAAACAGTGAGTTTATAGCCTCACTGGCCGTTTTGGCCGTAAGTGCCAGATAATATCCTGCTGCCAGTGTCACCACGCCAAGTAAAAAAATTCCTATCTTTACCTTCGGTTCTTTTTCTCCTGTATGATTGCTCTGCAATAAGGTGATCGGATTTCCCACACGAATGGATCTTACATTGTGCAGCAGACAACATGCAAAAATGATACCAAACAGCATCATGGTATTTCCAAATGCTTTTGTGGAAAAAAACAGTCCTTCTACCGGTCTCTGCCCTATAATTTTATACAGCATTAACAGCATCAGTTTGTTCAAAAAGGTGCCTGTCATCATTCCCACTGCCATAGAGATCAGCGCATATAGGATCGTTTCTGCTGTCATAATATAAGTAATATTCTTTTTGGACATCCCAAGGACACCGTAAAGTCCCATTTCTTTTTTCCGTCCTTTAATCAGAAACTGGTTCGCATAAAATAAAAACAGCACGGCAAATACCGCAGTGATCTGACTGCTTATATCCAAAATAATGGCAATTGTCTGTGCCCCATAAAAGGCTTCTACCCCTTTGTAGTAAATATAAGGGCAATAGGCCAGAGACTGTAAAATGTAAAAAATCATAACGGTAAATGTTCCTGCCATCAGAAAGGGAATCAGGGTTTTTCTATTTTTTTGCATACCACGAAATACAAGTTTATTTAAAAGCTTATGATTCACTGTCCTCTCCCCCTCTCATCAATACCGTTACCGCATCACAGATCTTATCCAGCATTTCATTTCTGGTCATATCACCACGATAGATCTGATGGAACACTTCCCCGTCTTTGATGAACATCACACGACTGGCATAACTGGCAGCCACATTACTGTGTGTCACCATAAGGATCGTCTGCCCAGATCGGTTGATCTCACAAAGCTGCTGTAACAGATTCGTTGCTGAACGGGAATCCAGTGCCCCGGTCGGTACTGCATAGTTAGTAAAACTATATTTTTTGTGCAATTTGTCTTTTGTGTGGCTCCGATCCGGCTCTGATCCATGCACTTCCGGAGGCATAATGCACAAAAGGCAGCGATCTTTTGACCGCTGCCCTCTTTTTTTACTCTTCGATTTCCACTTCTGTGATCTGTGCTTCCGCTTCTGCTACTTCTTCAGCAGTTGCTGTTCCGACTTTGTTTCCGTTCGCGTCGTATGTGTTCACAGTCCCGTCTTCGTTCTTTTCAAGTGCTCCATCAGTAACTCGATCTGTTGCGATTGCTTTCATTTTGTCCTCCTATTTGCTCAGATATTCCTTTGAACAGAACCCGATGTACTCTGTCCCGTCCAGGGTGACAGTGATGTATAACCACTTCGCTCCGTTCGCTACGTTGTAATATCCGTAGTTGTGTACCTTCGTTCCTTTCGGGATCAGGCACAGGGCTTTCTTGTTCTTTCCTGCGTCATTTCTACAGTACAGGTTCGCCGTTGTCTTGTAGGTCGCTGCCAGGCTCTTGTTGAACTTCTTAGCTCCACAGGTTGCTTTCACGGTCTTTGTGATCGGCTGATCTGCTGGCTGTGTCTTGCCTGTAGTCGCTGCGGATCCGTTCAGGATCTTGTTGACTTTTGCCTGGATAACTGCCGGATCATATCCTGCTGCCTTCAGGGCTTTCTTTCTGTCCTCTCCGTTGCCCCACTGTCCGGCGATGACTTCGTGCGCTACGGTTGAAGTGCTCTTTCCGGCTACCTGAACCGGAGCACTGACTGCTGTGGTCGTGCCGTACTTCGGTACGATAAATCCGCGGATATATCTGCCATTGATGGATACGGTTCTTTTCTTCACACTGTCGCTGTAGTTTCCTTCTGTCACTACGAAGTAGCCTGCTGACTTGTTGACGTAGGTTACAGTTCCGACGTGATCCGGATTGCCTGTATTGTTTCCTTTTCCTGTGTCCTCCCAGTCATACAGTACAGCGTCTCCGATGTTTGGCACGTATGCGTCGTTCTCTACCCACACGCCCATCTCTTTCGCTGCTTCGATCAGGTAATAGCAGGAAATTTCGATCGGCATGATTGGCGTGTATTTCAAGGCTACCGCAAGCGCTGACCAAGTGCACGCACACCAAGCCCAGCCGTATTCCATCTTTGTACTGCGTGGAAGTTTGCCCGTAAAACTGTTGTAGATGTCAATGATTGACTTGTATGATCCATCTGACTCCTTTTTTCCTACCCAGCTTTCCACAAGATCCACAACTGCCTGCCTTGAATACTTCACATTATCCACTTTTTTATCCACGCTTTTCACAGGATCGTACTGTGTCAGCTTGTACTGTGTGATCAGTGCGTACACATTCTTCACGTAGCTGGAACTTGTCGCATATCCATCCGCTTTGATCGTGTTCAGATATGTCTTCGGATCAGTGATTCCCTTCAGGTTGCTGTATCTGGTCAGCTGAATGAACTCGAAGTAGCCCTTCACGCCTTCTTCCATGTTGCTGTAGGCTCTGAAGTTATCTTTGATCGTTGTCAAGGTTCCGGCCGTGTACTCTTCCTGTGTGGTCATGTTTACAGACTTACCTTTCCAGGCAGTTCCGCATTTCAGCCCGAAGTAGTTGTGATATACTGCTGCAAGTTTTGATTCTCCCCAGCCGGACTCCAGGATCGCCTGTGCGATGATTGGACTGTATACCTTGATGCCGTACTGTGCCGCATACTTTTTCACGTATGCGGCGATCTTCTTGATAAATGTCTGTTTATCCATTTTTATTTCTCCTCATTGTTCTGTGCTTTTTGCGTCAGAATTTCGATGGCATTCTGGATCACTCCCGGAAGTGGAATTCCCATCAGTCCGGCGTTCTCTACAATGCTGATCAGCTCGTTAGCCATGAATCCGATGATCACGGCGTTTCTGATGTAGTCCACGCCGATTGCCAGATCCAGGCGGTATGCGATCAGAACGAACAGAAGTGTCACGCACTTCCTGCACAGTCCTTTCCAGCCCGCACGGCTCTCCAGTGCTCCATTTTCTGACTTGTTGCTCTTGTGGAAGATGCCTGCTACTGCCAGGCCTGAAAGATAGTCGATCACCATGAAGATGATCAGAGTCACAAGGGCCTCGTCCCATCCTCCGAACGCTGCTGCGATTGCGCTTCCTGCAACGCCTACAGCTGTGCAGATAGTTTCTTTTGTCATCATGCTGTTATAACCTCCTCATTTTATACTCGATCTTGTCCAGATCGGTTTCTAATTGTTTACGTGCTTCTGAAAGATCATCGTCGAAGACTGCTCCTGCGATCTCAGCCTGTTCGATCAGGATAGCCTGCTTTCTGACGACTCCTGCCATCGCTTCGACTGCGTTGCACATCATGTCTACGATCTCCAGCAGGCTTCCAGTTCCACCTTCGTGCGGCTTCAGGTTACGCATACGCCTCTCCTGTGATGATCTCGTACTCTCTTTCTGTGATCTTCTTTCCGACCATATTCTTCAGCATTTTCTTCGTCCAGAATCCTTTCTTGTAGAATCCCTTGTATCTCTTCGCGATCGGACTCAGTTCTTCCTCTTCCTGGTCTTCCTGCTTTTCCTCCGGATCCGTCTGAACGTCTGCCGCTTTCTGGTCTTCTGTTGCTTCCTGGATCGCTGTTTCAGTCTCTACAGCCTCCGCAGCTGTTTTCTTTCTTGCTGCCATGCTCACGCCTCCTCTTCGTCGTCGATGTCTGTTCCTTCAGTTACTTCTTCTACGGGCAGGTCGATGTCAGCCATCGCTGCCACGTATTCAAGTGTCGCCTGCTGCTTCTCCAGCTGTGCCTGCATGTCTTCCCTTTCCCTCTGTTCTTTCACAGTTCTCTTTCTTCTGGTCATGGTCATGCTCATGCTTCTGATCCTCCTTCCATAGATCTGCATAGTATTTGTTCATCCGGTTGATTAGTTTTGTGGAATTGCCTTTCGCAGCATGTGCCTTCCAGGCCTTGAAGCACTCGTCAACCTTCTTTCTGGTCATCTGGCCCTTCTTCACCAGACCGACCATGCGCCGGAGCTTCTTTCTCTCCTGCTTGATATTGTTCGGATCTATTATCCGGATAACTTTTCCTGTGCTTGTCAGTCTGTGCGTGAATCCCAGGAACTTGATTCCTTCTTTGATTGGATAGATCCTTGTCTTCTTCGGATGCAGCTCGAACTCTCTTTCGTTCAGATATGCCTCTATTGCGTTCCGGCGGCATTGCAATTCTTCTACAGTCTCTCCAAACATTTGAAAGTCGTCCATATATCTCTCGAACTCTTTCGTGTGAAGCTGCTCCTTTATCATGTGATCCATTGGATCCAGGACTGATATACCTGCGATCTGGATCATCTGGCTTCCCGGATTATAACCCTTCTCTCCCTCATACTGTTCGCGAAGGATCTTTTCTGTCATCTCGTAGATCACCGGAGGCAGTTTCTTTCGGAACGTCTCCTCTGCTACTTTGTGGCTCATGTTTGGGTAATATCCGCGTATATCGCATTGTAAGACATAGCCTTCCAGGCCGTGCAGCCTGTACCAGTGTTTCAGGAACTCGTCCAGCAGATTCTCCGCCGCATCCGTTCCTTTCCCTTTCTGGCAAGCCATGTTCGCATGTATGAACGATTGTGTCATAATTGGATATATCACATTGTCGTTCAATGATCTCTGGTACACGCGATCCCTGAATGCTATGCTCACAGCTTCTCTTCTTTTCGGATGTGTGATCTCGAACTTCTTCGGCGGCCGTGGCTTGTACGTGCCTTCTTTCAGCTGTTTTTCCAGCTTCAGCGCCTGTTCTATCCCATTCAGATAGAAACTCGCCGCAGAGTCCTTCCAGAGCACGTTCTTCTTGCATCGGTGCATTGATTTATACAGCGCCTCGAAGCCGATCACTTGCTCCTTGATGTCTTCATCCATATAATTCACCTATTATTCTGTTGTTTCCGCCGCGTATATAGCGCCATGCTTCGCTGAAGCATCTTGCATCACGACAGTGTTGTTCGCCTGTTTCCAGGCATGGATTTCGGCTCCTTGCGTCTATCATTCGCAGACACCACGCCTACAGCGTGGCTTCTCGTCCACTTATCTGCGCAATCCGGGGCGAAGCGATTGCTGTTCACTGCGTTGTTGTTGTTGACGTTGCCGGACGCGTTCACATTCCACGTATTGTTCGCGTTGCCTCTGTTCGCACTGCGCAACCGCACGTTCTGCGCGCAGCCTACATCCATATACTTATCGCTGCTCTTGTGAGTAGCGTTTTGTATCTGATTCAATCCAGGATCGTATCAGGGTTCTGACTTCTATCGTCCTTTCTCCCCAGTATTTAATCCTCTTTAGTTTCAGATGGAACAGAGTCTGCGCCATCTGCATAAGTGCCAGGAGATTGTTGCAGTCGTTCGCTGCCTGCTCCTGAAGTCTTCTTCGTTCCTTCCGTTTTTCTTCGTCTTTTCCCACTCTGATATTATTCGCCGTCCAGCAGTGTATAAAAATGTCTTTTGCTGTCCGAATGATGTCGTCTGTGAGTGCATGTTGATATTCTGGAAGGAATACCTTTTTATTGCAGCAGATTTTAACTGTATAGATACTCAGCATGTTCGCTTTTGTAAGCACTGTGAACTTGCCTTTCCCTCTCTGCCCTTCCGGTACTGACATTTCTTTCTTCGTCCTTTCCTCTCCGGCATCCGTGGGTGCCGGAGATTATGTGATGGCTTTAGCAGATGACGCAAGCCGGGGCGAAGCGAACGCTGGTCACTGCGTTGCCGTCGCTGACGTTGCCGGACGCGTACACATTCCACGTATTGTTCGCGTAGCCTCTGCCCGCACTGCGCAACCGCACGTACTGCGCCGAAGTCTTTCCATCAATGCCGTATGTGATCGGGTGTCCTCCTTCTGCGAATGTCTTATACCACGGTGTCGGTGTGCTGCGTTCAACAGCCTGTTTCCAATAGTCCCAGGCTTCTCCCTCAACGCCTGATGCCTGTGGTGTGATGAACTCCTGCTCTAATGATGCAAGGAAGATCTTGTCGTATGTGTCTTCGTAGGTTCCTACGGCTGCATCTGTGACTGTGTTCAATGCTGTACGCACTCTCACTGGTTTGATCGCGTTCAGGAAGTCGTCTGAATATCCTGACAGGAATCCAGGCTTCGACGCAAGTTCTGCTGGTGGTCTGTCCCACTTGTGCTGTGGTTCCCACCACTGTCCTGCTGCCTTTGCACTGTTCAGATACTGTCTGATTGCTGACTGACTCCATCTGTTGTACCCATACGCTACACGCTGCAAGCTGTTCAGTTTTCCGTCTCCAGCAAATGACAATGTACCCAGGTTGGTTCCATTGGATCCGGCTGTCGGTTTCACTGTCTCGATCGGTGTGGTGCTCTTTGCGTCTGTGAATGTCTGTACTGTCCACTCTGCTGCCGCCTTGTCCGGCATTGAATAGAATCCTGCAATCTGTCCGCCTGCTGGAACTGGCTTGCTCAGTGTGAACTGATACTGTTCGTTTTTCTTGCAATTATTGCCCCAGTTGTCGCCTACGATAATGTTGTAGGTTCCTGCTGCCAGCTCTGTCTCTGCATAATAGAATGCTTCTGCTGCATCGAACTGAACACCGAACGGTGAACAGAAATGCCACTGAAGATACATGCCTGGAACCTTGTCTCCGTTCTTCAGGTCGACGTTTGCAAAATGCACAATGTCATGCGGCACGTTGTAGCTTTTTGATCCGTCTGTCCAGTCAATGTTCAACTGATCACCGATGTCCATTAATACGTTGCCATATCCATCTCTTACAATCTTAGCGATCGCCGACATCTGCGACGCAAGTGCTGCGATCTGATCTCTTGCTGTTGCTTCCGAAATGGCTGTCTGTCGTCTCATTTCTTCCAGCATCTGCAAGCCTACTTCATTCGTCAATAATTTACCCATTTAGTCCTCCTTCTGGCATATGTCGCCGTCATCGTCTATGTACAGCCCAATCTCGTCGAACTGTCCTCTGATTGCATCTCCAAGTGTTGCATATGTTTTCCCTTTTCTGTCCACCCTTGCCTCTGCAATCTCTCCTTCTGCTGATCCAGTATAGTCTGCAAGTGCAGCGTCCAGTCTCGCCTTCAGCTGCGCGTTCTCTTTCTTCAGTGCCTCGATGCTAGTCTTGTTATCCGTGATCTGCTTTGTGGATCCCTGTATGCTTTCTTTTGCCAGGTTCGCCTGACTGTATGCGTTCTGTGCGTTCTGCATATAGGTCTGTGCGTTTCTTTCGGACACAGCTGCATTCGTTTCGTGATTCTGTGCTTTCTCTAACGTCTCGCTGCACAGGTTCTGGATCTGCATGTACCATACCTGTCCAGTCGGTTCCACCATGATGTCGGATCCGTTCATTCCGTCGAAGACTTCCACCTCGACAGGCATGGTCTTCATCACGTACTCGTCGCCTGTGAACTCGATGCAGAAGGACAGCGTGCCAGGATCCTGAAGTGCTCCGCCAGGAACTACCCAGCCGAACAGAAGATATTCTTCATTTCTTCGTACATTGATCACTTTGTTGATGTCTGATATTCCTGTCTCTGTAACATAGATTACTTCAATATTCTTCTCTGACAGGTCAATGCCATCGTAGTACCGTGGCATCTGGAATGCGATATACTGCGAATTTCTTTCCCCGGAGATCAGTGTCTGCTTCCGAATTATTGAAATGCTTTTATCTTCTTTTGACACCTCGAAGACCATGTCGTCGCTATATCTATTCGAATGATCATAGCCGTCCATGTACTCATAGACTTCGCTCATGTTCCTTCACCTCCTTCTACTTCGTCCTCTTCCAAACATACACAGCCAGATATGGGGGCATATTACTGTGTGCCCGGCTGCCTCCTGTGTTGCTCGTTGCCACTGTTCCACCTGATCCTGTGTTCCCGGTTCCTGCTGCATTGCTTGTCAGCTGTCCAGATCCGCCGATAGTAATGCCGTGTGTATGCGCTCCGTTCGATGACGTTCCGTGTGTCGTTTTCGCCTTAGCTGCCTGTGCTGCATATCTCGCTGTTCCCGACGCAGCGTTCTTATTTCTGTCAACATTATGGCTGTGTGCACCTGCTGACGTACAGCTTGCCGTATGCCCGTGTGAATTTATTGTGTGTGTATGCGATGGGCCTGTATGCGTATGTTCCCCACCTATATGATTGTGTGCAGGAATCTGTTCTGTGGTCAGTGTTACGTTCTCACTACCTCCTGTTGTTCCTGCTTCATGGCTTCCGTCTCTTGCAAGTAAGAACTTGCCCTGGATTTCTTCCCATGTTCCTCCGAACAGGTTTGCCGGATTGGTGCTGCTCGTACTCATGTAGATCGCTCCTACCGGATAGATCAGATCGAACATTCCTGATAATGTCGGCAGTGGCACAAACAGCTTTGTCACGGCCGTAATGTTCAGATTATTCAAAGTTACTTCATACAGTGGAAAGTCGTCGATCGTGTCTCCTTCGTATAAGTTCCCATTTTTCAGTGCTGGCCTTGCTGGTGTCTGTCCCGTGTTGACTGATGCGCCTTGTAGTACGATCAACTCTGCGCTTTCCACTCCTGTCGAAGCGTCCTGCTTGTATCGGATCGCAATGACGTCTTTTCTCGTCTTTCCCTGTGTTCCGTTGTTGATTGTTGCTTTTTCTGTTGCGTTGGTCGGTATGTTGATGTGTCGGCCCTGGTTCACCAGGTCGCCGCTACCTATCGTGATCTCGTTGCTGCTTTCTACGCTTGCGGCAAACATTGTCCCGGTACGCATCACATACTTTCCTGTTCCACAGACTCCGGAATGGTATAGCGCGTCATCTGCTGCTGTAACATGTCCGTGGCCTGCATATCCTGTTATTAAATGCACCATGTTTTAATTCACCTCGTATGTTATAGTCACATCATCATTGTTTATCTTGATGATCTTTTTGCATACTTCCTGGACTGCCGTGATCCCCGTCGTTTCCTCACTGGTTCCCACAATGTCTCCCACGTCGTATACTTGCTCCGTCTCTTCTAGGGCGATCTTCATGTCATCGGCCTGGTGTGCTTTCTCCATTCGCTCCACAGTGTTCTGTACCATGACAGCATACTGATCCGTGACCATTTTGAAGTATTTGTTCGCTGTCCACGCAGGTGCTACAGTTTCATCTGTTTCGCTGTAGTATTTGTTCTGGCTCCATGTCGGGGCCACGTTATCATTCTGCGTGTAGTATTTGTTCGCGCTCCATGCCGGAGCACTGGTCGTATTGACTTCTGTGTAATAATGGTTTGCCTTCCAGGCTGGCGGTACTTCGTAAGAAATCCGGGTGTAGTATGTCTTTGCTCTCCATGCCGGAGCCTTTTTCTTCTTCGTTTTGCTGACATTTTCATATCCGCCCTTTTTCTTCTTCTTGTAGTAAGATGTGCAGCTGTCCGCCCAGTCGGTCGGTTTCCGTGTCTGCAATACATACTTGTATTTTGTGATTCCACTGACGTTCTGGTATTTGCTCGTTACTCCATCGCTGTAGAATTCAAAATAGTTTTTGTAGTTCTTTGACCAGTCAGAAGGTTTCTTCGCCTGCTTTCTGTACGTTGTCCTCTCTACGCCTTTTACGGATGTGTAACTGCTTCCGCTTTTTGTGAAATAGTCTTCGTACTTTGTGCTCCAGTCAGAAGGCCGTGACGTCTGAAGTTGCTTCACTGTCTGCCCTTCTACATTCTTGTACGTGCTTCCACTTTTCACATAGTATTCTGAAAAATTCACGGCCCAGTCATACGGCTGGATCTTCTGTAGCTTGTACTCGACCTCTACTTCTTCCACTTCTGTGAACTTGTCGTTGTCGTCCTGGAAAAAGTACGCTGTGCTGTTCTTCTTCCAATCAGAAGGCTGTGCCGTCAGCAGGATGTAGTTTTCTGTGATCTCTGCGTTCGGATAGTCCAGGATCTCTACTACTTCGTCCTCCCCGTCCATCACTTTCCTGCTTGTTCCCAGGATGTAGTCGCTATCCTGAAGCGGTACGTCTTTTGTTGCATATGGCTGTATTCCTCCGTTTTCATCGCAAAACAGATGGATCACAGCTCTATTCTTCAGGTCTCCCTGTCCAAGGCATATGATGTGGTTCACTGGTCTGTAGTTCTTTTCGATTGTGAAGTCCACCTGTGCTGTGTTGAACTCTTCGTCCTGGCTGTAGTCCTGCCGGAGTTGTGCACTCAGGATTACCTTTTTGTTTTTCCAGATGATATTCAACTTTGCGTCTGCGTCTTTCAGCATCTTGCATATTCCGGTATAGGCGTCTATATATCTATCCATCTGGAATGCCTGAATCTGTATTCCTGTGTCTTCCGACGATGCTTCAAACAGGTCGCCTAGGTCTATCCTGTCAATGATTGTTTGCAGTACTTTGTTCGCTTCTCCATCAAATACTGCGTAGTCCTGTCCGTCCTCCGGACAGATGATCTTCTTTTCCAGTATTCCGTGCCATGTTCTTCCAGAGTACGTGATCTCGTCTTTCTCCGTGTTTACTTTTACTTTGTCGACGATTCCGCCGTACTCCTCGCCTTCGACGTACAGGAAGAAACCTTCTGTGCAGCAATGGCTCGCACGATCTATCGTACATGTGAAGTTGTTCTCGTCAGATCCGTATGCCATATCCAGCTCATAGGCGTCCATGACGCCCTGATCTACTCTGTGTGCATCCGCATATATCAGATCCATTCCGGTTCCCCTCTTTCGTCGTATAGTGTGATGTCTACCTGCATATCTTTACTTCTCAACACTGGAAGCGTTCCTTCCGGCATCTTTT
>OLPO01002235.1_pt1 | contig 12306 bp, 10 predicted proteins | sample 1672831 | NCBI WGS metagenome assembly OLPO01 (sample SAMEA3136728, study PRJEB25190) | human gut metagenome
AATCTTTACAGTTATCCCTTTATGTTTATGCTTAAAAAGTGGTGGCCAAACTGCCAGAAAATTAAAGGAGCAGAGGATTATGAGTATTCCAGAAATGGACATGAACCCGGAAATCGCCCGAAAGTTACTCGAGGTTGGCGAAGAATTCCGCATTGAAGGCCCGTTCTTTTCGTACGAAGAAATCAAAATGGGCAACGTGAACCACACCTACAAAGTCAATTATATTCGCGATGACGGTACCGGCATGGCAAAGATTAAGTCTTTCCTTGTACAGCGCGTCAATACATATGCGTTTCAGCACCCGATTGAGCTGATGCAGAACATTGACCGTGTCACGGAACACATCCGCGAAAAATGCCCGAATACGAAAAGCCTGCATTTCCATCACACGAAGCACGGCGTCAACTATTTGATGGATAATGACGGCTTCTGGCGGCTCAGCAACTACGTGCCGTCTGTGACGTTCGATACCTGCGACGACCTGAACGTGGTGCGCAGTGCAGGTGAGGCGTTCGGCGATTTCCAACTGATGTTGGCGGATTTCGATGCGAACTCCCTTTTCTACACGATCCCGGACTTCCACAACACGCGCAAGCGCTATGAGAAGCTGAAGGAAGACATGGCGGCCGACCCGTGCAATCGTGTGGCAGAGGTGCGCGAAGAACTCGATTGGCTGCTTTCCGTAGAGGACGAGGCTTGCCGCCTGACCGACCTTTTTGAAAAAGGCGAGCTTCCGCTGCGCGTTACGCACAACGATACAAAGATCAACAACGTGCTGTTCGATGAGAAGACGCACGAGGCGCTCGTTGTCATCGATCTCGATACCGTTATGCCGGGTCTTGTCGGCCACGATTTCGGCGATGCCATCCGCTTCGCTGCAAATTTTGTGGAAGAAGATTGCGATTATCCGGAAAAGGCCGGCGTAAACCTCAATATTTTCTGGGCATTTGCCGAGGGCTTCCTCAAAAAGACCGCCGCGTCTCTGACGAAAACCGAAGTGGATACGCTGGCGCTCAGCTGCTTTGCGCTTACCTGCGAGCTTGCAACGCGCTTCCTCGCAGACTACATCGTCGGCGATAAGTACTTTAAGGTCAAAAAGCCGCAGCATAACCTTGTCCGTACGCGCTGCCAGGTTGCCCTTGCAAAGGACATGCTGAATAAAATGGACGCGATGAACGCCATCGTGCAGGACTGCGCACGCCGCTACAAAGAGACCGAAAACGCATAATTCATTTTGCATCCAGACGACCCGGCAGTTTTGTCGGGTCGTTTTTAAAAACAGGGGGGAGTTTATCATGAAAATTCTGTTGACCGGCGCAAATGGCTTTGTAGGGGCGCGCATCCGTGCGGCGGCGCCCGTTATTTGTGCGCCGTCTCTGCGCGGGGCGGAAAAAGAGGATATCGACCGCCTCATCGACACCGTGCAGCCGGACGCCATCCTTCACACCGCGGCAATCTCGGACATCGGTGCGTGTGCCAAAGACCCGGAAGGATCATACCACGCAAACGTTTTGGTGCCGGAGTATTTAGCCAAAGCCGCAAACGGTGCGAAGCTCGTGTTGTTCAGCTCCGATCAGGTGTACAGCGGCGCAAAGGGCGATAAGCCGTTTACGGAAGACGACGTTGCGACCGCAAATCTCTACGCCGAAGAGAAGTTGGAAATGGAAAACCGCGTTCTCGCGATCGACCCGAACGCCGTCATGCTGCGTGCGACGTGGATGTATGACATGCCCATGTTCGGCGTGCCGAACCGCAGCAACCTCATCACGATGTTCCTGAGCGCCGCCATCACCCAAAAGCCGCTTGCACTTTCCAAAGAGGAATTTCGCGGCATCACCTATGTGCGCGAGGTTGCAGAGCAGACCTTGCAGGCTGTGAATTTGCCCGGTGGCGCATATAACTTCGGCAGCGAGGCAGACGTCTCCATGTACGCGCTTGCGGAGCTGTTTATGAAAAAAACAGGCATGAAGCTCAATTTGCAGGAAAAGTCCGGCGGCGAAAACCTCTGGATGAATTGTGCAAAGCTCAAAAACGCCGGCGGTGGATTTGAGACGACCGCCGAAGGCCTTGCGACGTGCATTGAAGACTATAATCTTTCGCTGTTCGGCCAATAACAAAACGAAAATCTCCTTTGAAGCCCGGTTTTATGGGTTCTTCAAAGGAGATTTTTAATGGATCGAAATCTGATTATGTCAATAACCTTATGTAAACTAAATTATGTAAAGTTAAAGAAATTTGTCGAGCGCATGGGCGCGTTTACAGGCCGCACGCACCGGTTCCGGCTGCATGCGCAGCACGCCGGGCTCGCCCACGACCTCCGCAGAGCTCGAAATCCTTTTGCCTCACAACAGATCAGGAAGATAGGCTAAACGGTCCGGTGGGCTGTTTAGCCGTAAGAAACCCTATTAAAATAGACATGAAGAATGCAAAAAGCCGCAAGCTCAAAAGTGTCATTTAAACCCCCTTCGGCATAACTTGTACAAGGGGCAAGTCCCCGAAAACAAGGAGGGGTTTTATGGCATCTTTTACAAATTTCGCGACGCTTTCGTATAACGGAGGCACAACGAATTCCAACACCGTCACGGGCGAGCTTTTGGAGACCTTGACCGTTACCAAAACCGCCGTGGTGAAAAATTACGCCGCAAACGATAAGATTACGTATATCATTTCTATCGTAAACAGCGGTGCGCAGCCGGTGACAAATCTCACGGTCACCGATAACCTCGGTGCGTATGAATTTAATAGCGGGACCGTCTATCCGCTCGCGTATGTGCCGAATTCTGTTCGGTATTATGTAAACGGCGTCTTGCAGACCGCGCCCACCGCAACGCCGGGGCCGCCGCTCGTCATTACGGTCCCGAATGTCCCCGCAAACGGCAGCATCATGCTCGTTTACGAGGCAGAGGTCACAGCGTATGCACCGCTCGGCACGGACGGCAGCATCACGAATACCGCAAATGTCACGGACGGCAATCTGGAAGTCAGCGCGTCGGAAACGGTCTCCACGGATGATCGCGCGGTGCTCACCATCAGCAAAGCGCTGTGTCCTGCGGTCGTCACGGGGAACGGGCAGATTACGTATACGTTCGTCATCGAAAACACGGGCAACACCGAAGCTTCCGAAGCCGAGCGCATCGTGCTGACCGATACGTTTGACCCGATCCTCAAAAACATTGCGGTCACGTTTAACGGCACCGCTTGGACAGCAGGTACGCAGTACACGTATGGCGAAACGACCGGCGTGTTCGCAACGCTTCCGGGGCAGATCACCGTTCCCGCCGCGCAGTATACACAAAACGCAAACGGCACATGGGCCACTACACCCGGCACCGCGGAGGTTGTTATCACCGGCACCGTGTAAAGCAAAATTCAGCAGGACGCATAGCGTAGATATCCTCCGGCTTTTCGCCGGGGGATATTCCTGCTTTGTGTCGTTTTTGAACAAGCGATTTTACATGGATTTTACAAAGAACACACAGTTGATTTGACATAGACACGATATACTCCTATACGTGTAAAAGAATGTTAAAAGGGGAAAATCGGGTATGGATATTTTCAATGTACTGACGATGATCGGCGGGCTGTGTCTTTTCCTGTTCGGCATGAACCTGATGGGGCAGGCCTTGGAGCGCCGCGCGGGCGGCAAGCTGCAAAGCTTGCTCGATAAAATGACCGGCAGTGTACCGGCGGGCTTTTTGACGGGCCTCGGCATCACAGCCATCATTCAAAGCTCGTCGGCGACGACAGTCATGGTAGTGGGCTTCGTAAACTCCGGGCTCATGACACTGCGGCAAGCCATCAACGTGATCATGGGTGCGAACGTGGGCACCACCGTCACGGCGTGGCTGTTGAGCCTTGCAGGCATCAGCGGCAGCAATATTTGGGTGAATCTTTTAAAGCCGTCATCCTTCACGCCTGTTTTGGCGCTCATCGGCATCATTTTCTATATGTTCTGCAAGTCCGGTAAAAAGAAAGATACCGGCATGATCCTGCTCGGCTTTGCGACCTTGATGTTTGGCATGGAAACCATGAGTGGCGCGGTTTCGGGTCTTAAAGATGTCCCGGCGTTCGCTTCGCTGTTCCTGATGTTCAAAAATCCGATTCTTGGCGTGCTTGCGGGCGCGCTTTTGACAGGTATCATCCAGTCCAGCTCAGCTTCCGTGGGCATTTTGCAGGCATTGGCCGTAACGGGGCAGGTCAGCTACGCGGCGGCTATCCCGATTATCATGGGCCAGAATATCGGTACCTGCGTTACGGCGCTGATCTCCTCCGTGGGCACACAGAAGAACGCAAAGCGCGCGGCAGTTGTCCATTTGATGTTCAACGTTATCGGCGTGGTCGTCTTACTGACGGCCTTCTGGATTGTAAAGATCGTGTTTGCACCGGCTATTCTGGATGAAAACGCCACCATGTCCGGCATCGCGATTGCGCACTCGCTCTTTAATATCCTGTGCACGGCGATGCTGCTGCCGGCAGGCGGCCTGCTTGAAAAGCTCGCAATCCGCATCGTGCCGGATAAGGGCGGCAAAGAGCAGCCTGTTGAGCTTGAAGAACGCCTGCTCATCACACCGTCCGTCGCGCTCGGCCGCTGCCGTGCCGTTGCGGGCGAAATGGCACGCTGCGCAGGCGAAGCGCTGCATATGGCGCTGACGACCTTTGAAAATTATTCGCCGGAGCTTGCGGAATCCATCCGTGAAAACGAGAGCCGCTGCGACCGCTACGAAGACGAGCTTGGTACATACCTGGTGCGCCTGAGCGCCCAGCAGCTGAGCGATGCCGAAAGCGAAGAAGCCACCGAATTATTAAAAATTATCGGCGATTTTGAGCGTATCTCCGACCACGCCGTGAACCTGCTTGCGGCATCGGAAGAGCTGCGCAGCAAGGGACTTGGCTTCAGCGCCACCGCAGAAAAAGAGCTGAAGGTGCTCATCGGCGCGGTGAGTGAGATATTGAATACGGCAGAGCGCGCGTTCAGCGAAAAAGACCTTGCGGCCGCCGCACAGGTAGAGCCGCTGAAACAGGTCATCGTTGCACTGAAGGAGCAGATGCGCACGCGCCATATTCTGCGCATGCAGCAGGGTCATTGCAGTATTGAAGCGGGCTTCGTGTGGTCCGACCTGCTGACGGATCTCGAGCGAACGGCTGACCACTGCTCCAACATCGCCGGCTGTGTTCTGGATGCGGCAAACCACGGTCTTAATCTGCACGAAACGCTGCGCGCCATGCGTGCCGACGACCCCGACTTTCGCCGCGCCTACGGCACCTACGCGGAAAAATACCGCTTGCAGGCAGTATAACTACATAATCAGTCAAGTAAAAAAGAGACAGTTTGCTTTGATATGTACCCCAATACCGGACACCCGGTATTGGGGCATATCGCTTTAGACTGTCTCTTTTTGTATTTGATGAAGTTGCTGAGAATGCTGATTTAGAGGTTGTAACGGAATAGAGCATTTTAAGACTGGGACTGGTGTACGGAATCGTATTTGGAATTACCCAATGCTTTGAGGTAGGCATCGTAAGCCTCTTCCAACGTAGAAAACTTCTCTCCTTTTTTCAGAATTTCCTTATACTGATTTTGCGTAGTAAGCGATTCCGAGATGGTGACATAGTTCTTGCCTTTTCGCGTACCGGTTGTGGTTTCGGAAACATAATATTTCCCGTTGCCGGTTTGAATAATTACGGGGATTTTCTGTCCGGGCCCGACCTCATTCGTATTCAGAGATGTCCAGAAAAGATACCGATTTGCTTCTTGTCCGTCTCTTCCGTTGCCAAGATAGGCCCATGTGCAATCATCCTGCTGCAAAAGACTGTTATTCAGCTTATCATCAATCGCTTTGGTAATGGATGGAACATATTGCGAATCCGGACATCTGGAGTCAAACTCAAAGTTTGTATTGTTTTTCATGTCTTGCCAAAATTCCGTTTCGTATAGAACTTGGAAGAAATCCGTCTCGTTTGTGTTAAACGGGTATTTAGGTGTAGATGGGTCGGCTTTTCCGCTCCAATTGAGAATGATTCCGTAATCTTCCTTATACGATACGACACAGGTTCCGTTTGGCTCAGCAACGCCTTTCCAGTTCTCCGTGTCTCCTTGGCTTTTGGAATGAACAATACCGCCGATATTCACAGGATCTACTGATTGCCAGTCGGCCTGCTTCTGTTTTAGGTTGACGGTTACGGTAGTCTCAGAATCTCCGAGCAACGCCTCTGTGGACACCTGTGCATAAGCGGAGCGGACATTTGCAAGATCTGTCGCTTCTCTGGTTTTTTCAAGCTGTGACGCAAATACCGGAATGGCAACTGCAATCAATACGGCGATGATTGCAATGACAATTAGCATTTCCATCAATGTGAATCCGTTTTTGTTTTGCTTCATTAAAATCCCTGCTTTATCTTTGAATAGAACAAATACATGGTGAAAATAAACATCGGAATTCATCACCGAAGGTCTCTGCAATATTTTCCGCCGGAAAAGATTTCTGCGAAAAAAGAGGATGAAATCGTATGGTAAAGACCCATGGAAACCAAAACCTCTGTAATAAAGGAACAGGACACCAATCAAGATACGTGTTGTATCAAAATTGGTGTCCAGTTATGGTCCGAGTGACAGGAGTTGAACCTGCGGCCTCTTGAACCCCATTCAAGCGCGCTACCAAAACTGCGCTACACCCGGATAACGAACTTATTATACACGATGCCCGGGAAAAAAGCAAGCAGTTTTTTCACAATTTTATGCGGAAGCGGAAAATAGAGGAAAGCGGCTTTAAATCAGGCTCAGAAAATAGCGAAACAGCTTTTCGCCGTTCACTGCATCGGGGCGGCGGTGCGCAAAGCCGATGCGCTCCGGGTGAAACTGCACGCCGATCACCTTGCCGTTTTCATGGATAAAGCCCTCGTTGATGCCGTCGTCGCTGACGCACAAGGGGATAAGTCCCGCGCCGAGCTTACCTGCGGCCTGATGGTGTGCACTGTTCACGGGGAATTCTTCGCCGTAAAATTCGCGCATCAGATCATGCTGCGCGCGTACCGTGTGAATGGCGTCGCCGGTCTCTTTTGCCGCCATGTGGTGCTGCGGGTCCGGTACATCCTGAATGAGGTCGCCGCCGAATGCCACGTTCAGCACCTGGTGCCCTCTGCAAATGCCGAATACCGGCTTGCCCGCTGTAAAAAAGCATTTTGCAAGCGCAATCTCGTCTGCATCACGGCTGTCATCGATGCCTTCGCTCGCCGTGTTTTCCTGCCCATAGAGCGCAGGATTTACATCGGCGCCGCCGGGAATCAGCAGGCCGTCGCAAGTGTCTGCGTCGGAAAGTGTCATCGAGATTACCGGCTCCGCACCGCAAGCCGTCAGCGCCGCCACATAATTTGCAAAATCGCCGGGGTTGCCGCGCATAAAGATCCTTTTCATCAAGGTCACTCCTTCAAAATGAAAAAAAGATGAAAAAACAATGTAGAAACTATGGATTAGTATACCAGTTATGTGGTATACTTGCAATAGAAGATACGAAAGAAAAGGGAGCATGAACGTGGCAAAGCACATGGCAGGGCCGTAAGGTGGACATTACAGATTAAAACAGCCGCAAAAACGGAAGAAGCATAACAGGATTCCCGCACGTGTACTGAAATCGCGTGCACGGCTTTTGCTTAGTGGGGCAGGGTGCATTGCGGCTGTGCTTATCATCACAGCGCTGCTTGCCATGCCGCATCAAAAAGCAGAGCCCATAGAAGCTGCTGCCTCGCCGGAAGCGGCACCGAGCACCGCTGCGGAGAGCATTTCAGACAAAGCAAGTGTGCTTTCTAAAACGACCTCCACTCCCGAATCTGCCTTTCAGCAGCTCGGCGATTGGCGGCTTGTGCTTGTGAACAGCGAAGTGCCGCTGCCGGACGATTTCCAAATGACCCCGACGCTGTTCGATACCATCACCGTCAACTCCAAAATGTACCCGGAGCTCACGGCGCTTATCAATGCAGCGTATAACGACGAGATCAATTTGTGGATTGCCTCGGGCTATCGCAGCGTGGAGGAGCAGGAAAGCGTGCTGGATCGCGCCGTGCAGCGCCGAATGGCAGACGGCATGACCTATGAAAAAGCGTATGAAGACGCGCGGATCACCATTCAGGCGCCGGGGTACAGCGAGCATCACACCGGCCTTGCGGTCGATTTCAACGATGTTGAAGACGATTTCCGCGAGACGAAAGCCTACACATGGCTGCAGGAGCACGCCGCAGAATACGGCTTTGTCGAGCGCTACCCCAAAGGCAAGGAGAGCATCACCGGCATCGATTACGAGCCGTGGCATTACCGCTACGTCGGCAAGGAGCACGCGCAGCGCATGAATGAGCTTAACATGTGCCTTGAAGAGTACGTGGCGTTTCTCAAGGGCGATTAAGAACAGAAAACGGGAAAAAGATGGCGCTTTTTCCCGTTTTTTTATTGCAAAATTTTGCGCACAGATATATAATAGAACATTATATGATGGTGTAGTATTTTTTCATGCCGGCGGCATGGATAGCAACGCACCGAAAAACCAAGGAGGTTGTTTTAATGGTTCGCACACGCTTTGCGCCGAGCCCCACCGGTTTCATGCACGTCGGAAACCTCAGAACGGCGCTGTACGAGTATCTGGTGGCGAAGTCCCAAAACGGCACGTTTGTGCTCAGAATTGAAGACACAGATCAGGAGCGCTATGTAGAAGGCGCAACAGACGTTATATATAATACACTGCAGCAAGTCGGTCTGCAGCATGACGAAGGACCGGACATCGGCGGCGAATACGGCCCGTATGTACAGAGCGAACGCAAGGATATTTATAAACCCTACGCAGAGCAGCTTGTGCGCGAGGGCAAGGCATACTATTGCTTCTGCACCAAAGAGCGCCTCGAGTCCATTCATCAGGACGGCGAGTTCGGCGGCTACGACCGTCATTGCCGCGACCTGCCCGCAGAGGAAATCCAGAAGAACCTCGACGCCGGTATGCCGTATGTCATTCGTCAGCGTGTGCCGCTCGAGGGCTCCACGTCCTTTGAAGACGCCGTTTACGGCACCATCACGATTGAAAACAAAGAGATCGAAGATCAGGTGCTTTTAAAGTCCGACGGCTACCCGACCTACAACTTTGCAAACGTCATCGACGACCACCTCATGCACATTACGCATGTCGTGCGCGGCTGCGAGTACCTCACCTCTACACCGAAGTACAACATGCTCTACGACGCGTTCGGCTGGGAAAAGCCGATTTATGTGCACCTGCCGCTCATCATGGGCAAAAACGAAGACGGCTCCGTCTCAAAGCTTTCGAAGCGCCACGGTTCCACAAGCTTTCAGGGCCTCCTCGAAGACGGCTACCTCGCACCGGTCATCACGAACTACATCGCGCTGCTCGGCTGGTGCCCGAAGGATAACCAGGAAATTTTCTCGCTGAAAGAGCTCGAAGAAGCATTCTCCATCGACGGCATCAGCAAATCGCCCGCCGTGTTCGATTACGATAAGCTCCTGTGGTTCAACGGCGAGTACATCCGCAAGATGAGCGGGGAAGAGTTCCGCACCGCGGCGATGCCGTACTACAAAGAGATTTTCGGCGACGCAGAAAAGCCGTACGACGTGCTCGACGTCATTTTGCAGCCGCGTATTTTGAAGTTTAAGGAAATCCCGAGCCTGCTCGGCTTCTTCAAAGAGCTGCCGGAATATTCCGCAGACCTCTTCATAAACAAAAAGAGCAAGGCAACGCTCGAGAACGCGCCCGTCATGCTGCGTGCCGCCATCGAGACGCTGTCCGCCATTGAAAACTGGCAGGTTGATACCATCCACGATGCACTCATTGCCCTCGCACAGAGCCTCGAAGTGAAAAACGGCACTCTGCTGTGGCCGGTACGCATCGCGGCGGCAGGCCAGACCGTTACCCCCGGCGGCGCTATGGAAATTCTCGCCGTGCTCGGCAAAGAGGAGGCGCTGCGCCGTTTACAGCTCGGCCTTCAAAAGATCGAGAACGCATAAAGCAAGAGGAAAAACCTGATATTAGGAAAGGTATGGACAAATTATGAGTGAAGAGATCAAAAACGAAGCGGTCTCCGAGGAGATCAGCAGCAGTTTTATCGATGATTTTATTATAGAAGACCTCGCAGAGGGCGGCCGCTGCGAAGGCATGAAGGTGCACACCCGTTTCCCGCCGGAGCCGAACGGCTACCTGCACATCGGCCACGCCAAGGCGATCTACGTCGATTTCGGCACCGCAGAGCGCTTTAACGGCATCTGTAACCTGCGCATGGACGACACGAACCCCACAAAGGAAGACGTGGAGTACGTCGATGCCATCAAGGAAGATATCCACTGGCTCGGCTACGATTGGGAAGACCGCTTCTACTATGCTTCCGATTATTTTGAAGATATGTACAACGGCGCCGTAGAGCTCATCAAAAAGGGCCTTGCCTATGTTTGCGAGCTTACGCCTGACCAGATGCGTGAAATGCGCGGCGACCTCACCACCCCGGCGCAGAGCCCGTACCGTGACCGTCCGATGGAGGAGAGTCTCGACCTGTTTGCCCGCATGCGCGCCGGCGAGTTTGAAGACGGCAGAATGACGCTCCGCGCAAAGATTGACCTCGCTTCCGGCAACTTCAATATGCGCGACCCGGTCATCTACCGCATCAACCACATGCCGCACCATCGCACCGCTACCAAATGGTGCATCTACCCGATGTACGACTTCGCGCACCCCATCGAGGACGCCATGGAGCACATCACGCACTCGCTGTGTTCGTTGGAATTTGAGGATCACCGTCCGCTGTACGATTGGGTTATCAACAACGTCACGCTGCCCGCAAAGCCGCGTCAGATCGAGTTTGCCCGCCTTGGCATCAACAACACTGTCATGAGCAAACGCAAGCTGCGCGCACTCGTCGAAGGCGGTTATGTCAGCGGCTGGGACGACCCGAGAATGCCCACCATCTGCGGCCTGCGCCGCCGCGGCTACACCCCGGCCTCCATTCGCAATTTCAGCGTGCGCAACGGTGTTTCCAAGGTGAACTCTACCGTGGAATACAGCTTTCTCGAGCACTGCCTGCGCGAAGACCTGAACCTCACGGCAAAGCGCGTCATGGGCGTTCTGAACCCCGTAAAGCTCATTTTGACGAACTATCCCGAAGATAGGACCGAGACGTTCGAGGTCGAGAATAATCCGAACCGTCCCGAAGACGGTACCCGCACGGTTACGTTCGGCCGCGAGCTGTACATTGAAGCCGAAGACTTCATGGAGACCCCTGTAAAGGGCTATTTCCGCCTTTTCCCGGGAAATGAAGTGCGCCTCAAGACCACTTATGTTGTCAAATGTACCGGCTGCAAAAAGGACGAAAACGGCAACGTCGTTGAAGTCTACGCGGAGTATGACCCCGAGTCCCGCGGCGGCAACCCGGCAGACGGCCGCAAGATCAAGAGCACCATCCATTGGGTGGACGCGAAGAACGCCGAAGACGCCGAAATTCGCCTCTACGATAACCTCTTTACTGTGGAAGACCCGGATGCAGGCGATTTCTTAGAGCTTTTAAACCCGGATTCCCTCAAGATCCTCACGGGCTGCAAGGTGGAAGCGGGCCTCAAAACCGCAAAGCCGGGCGAGAGCTTCCAGTTCATGCGTCAGGGCTATTTCTGCGTGGATAACAAGGATTCCGCAGAAGACCACCTTGTCTTCAACCGCTCCGTTTCGCTGAAGGACGGCTTCAAAAAAAAGAAGTAATGGAATAGTTGTCCGCACAGAGCAAAACCATGCGCTGTGCGGGCTTTTGCTTTTCCATTCAATCGGTGTTTTGTTATTCGTCACCTTAATTTTAATTTTAGGTTGACGAAACGCTTTGTGTGTGGTAAACTGGTAGACGAAATTTTCGCTGCCGGTTTTGCCGGAAAGGAAATTTATGCGCATACAAGATGCAGTTTTAGACGCGCTTGAAAAAAATCGCGGAGAATACCTCTCCGGCGAGCAGCTTGCGTCGTCGCTCGGCGTTTCCCGCAATGCCGTGTGGAAAGCCATTCAAAAGCTTGAAGAAGCCGGGCATAAAATTCGCGCCGTGCCAAAGCGCGTCTACACGCTGGCGCCGGAAAGCGATCTGCTCACCGTGCAGAGTGTCTCACGGTTCCTCGATACCGATATGCCGGTTTACTTGCAGGTGCAGACCGAAGTCACCTCCACCAATACGCTTTTAAAGGCACAGGCGGAGCAGGGCGCGCCGGAGGGCACCGTGCTCATTGCGGAATCGCAGACGGCAGGCAAGGGCAGGCTCGGTCGGCACTTTACGTCGCCGCCGGGTACAGGT
>OLPO01002239.1_pt1 | contig 12300 bp, 11 predicted proteins | sample 1672831 | NCBI WGS metagenome assembly OLPO01 (sample SAMEA3136728, study PRJEB25190) | human gut metagenome
GTGATCTACGAGTCTGTGACAGAAGTCATTGCTTTCTTCTGGAGGCACAAGTTTCCACAATTCCATCTCAACCTTTTTTGGATCTTTTATCCCATCAACCAATCCAATTCGGTTTACAAGACGTATACAATGAGTGTCCGTTACAATGGCAGGTTTGCCATATATATCACCCATGATGAGGTTGGCACTCTTGCGACCAACACCAGGGAGCTTCAGCAGCTCCTCAAGGCTGTCAGGAACCTGGCAGTCATAGGAATCAACAAGCATATTCATACATGCACTTATATCTCTGGCCTTGCTTTTCCCCAGTCCGCAAGGTCTTACTATGGCCTCGATGTCACTGACATCGGCATCGGCCAATTCTTTTACTCCCGGATATTTTGCAAATAAATCCTGGACAACCACGTTCACTCTTGCATCAGTGCACTGCGCCGCCAGGCGGACACTGACAAGAAGCTGCCATGCGTGTGAAGTATCGAGGGTACACACAGTGTCAGGATATTCCTTTTTTAATCTCTCGATAATGTCCAATGTTCTCTGTTTTTTTGTATATCTCTTCTGTGATTCCATAAAAAAGGCCTCCAATATCCATATGATAACATGAAAATACGGAGAATGGGTATCGAAAAAGAATTCTTAATAAAAATATTAGAAGTGTAAAAACGTTGAAAAAGGATTTTATATAGTATGATACTAAAAGCTCCTGAACCATTATGTTATATAGTGCTGATTCAGGAGCTTTTGTGAATTGTTGATTGTTATGTGATTTTGCCGTTTACAGATTCCTATATGGAGCCAGAATCCGCGGTCTGTGGAACATTACTTTGTTCCGAAGATTCTGTCGCCGGCATCGCCAAGTCCTGGGCAGATGTAAGCGTTCTCGTTCAGCTCGCGGTCAACATGACCAACGTAGAGCTGGATGTCAGGATGAGCCTTGAGAAGTCTTTCAATTCCCTGCGGTGCAGCGATGATCGACATGAACTTGATGTTCCTGCCACCGTGCTGCTTGATGAAATCAACGGCAGCAACAGCTGATCCACCTGTTGCAAGCATAGGATCCGTGACAACTATAAGTCTCTCGTCGATAGGATCAGGGAGCTTGCAGTAGTATTCATGTGGCTCATGTGTCTCCTCGTCTCTGTACAGACCGATGTGTCCGATCTTGGCTGTAGGAACCAGAGCCTGAAGTCCACTGACCATTCCAAGTCCTGCACGGAGAATAGGTACGATCGCAAGATTTCTTCCTGCGATGACCGGAGTCATGCATTCCTCGATAGGAGTCTCTATACATACATCCTCGGTAGGAAGATCTTTCAGAGCCTCATATCCCATGAGCATGGCGATCTCTTCAACAAGTGCACGGAATTCGGCAGTTCCGGTGTTCTTATCTCTGAGCTTTGAAATCTTATGCTGAATAAGTGGATGTGTCATAACTGTGTAATCTGTCATATTGTGTAACCTCCTAATAAATAATATACAGATAATTATTATGCCTCAATGTCAGAGTTCTGTGGATTCATTCCAAGTCCGCGGCTTACATCACCCTTGGTGTTCTCACCAAATGTATAGTCGTTACCAGGCAGTATAGCATTCAGCAGGATGCCGAATATAGCTGCGAGGGCAAGTCCTGTAAGAGTGATAGTTGTGCCTCCGATCGTGAATGTAAGGCCATTTTTGAAACCAAGTCCACATACCATGATAACGGCTGCGATGATCAGGTTTCTTGATTTTGTGAAATCTACATGGTTCTCAACAACGTTTCTTACACCTATGGCTGAGATCATTCCGTAGAGGATGAAGCTTATGCCGCCAATGATGGCAAGTGGCATAGAGCTGATGACTTCTGCAACCTTAGGTATGAAACCGAGAATAACTGCAAAAATGGCAGCCAGTCTTATAACTCTTGGATCGTGAACGCGGCTGAGCTCGAGAACTCCTGTGTTCTCTCCGTAGGTTGTGTTGGCAGGACCGCCAAAGAGTGCGGAGAGAGATGTTGCCAGACCGTCACCGATGAGTGTTCTGTGAAGTCCTGGATCCTCTAGGAAATTCTGGTCAACTGTAGCTGATATAGCACAGATGTCACCGATGTGCTCCATCATGGATGCTATGGCGATAGGAGCCATTACAAGGATGGCTGTTATGTCAAACTTGCAGATCTGGAAAGGTGGCAGTCCGAGAAACTTTGCATCGGAAACTGCCGAAAAGTTCAAAATAGCTGTTCCGCCAGGATTAGTCACACCACAGAGGTGAAGGATAAGTGCCACACCGTATGAGATGAGCACGCCCATGAGGATAGGGATGATCTTGAACATTCCTTTGCCCCATATGTTGAACACGATTACGACAGCCAGTGCGATAAATGCAAGCAGCCAGTTGTTTGATGCGTTTGATATAGCTGATGGTGCGAGGCTCAGACCGATACATATGATGATAGGTCCGGTAACCACTGGTGGAAGGAATCTCATGACACGCTTCACGCCGACAAGCTTGACGATCAGTGCAAGTACAAGATACAGAAGTCCTGCAACCACAATACCGCCACATGCATATGGAAGCTTTTCGCCCATTGGCATGTCCTTGAATATGCCTGCTTTAAGGTCTGCAACTGTGGAGAAACCGCCCAGAAAAGCAAATGAAGAACCGAGAAATGCAGGTACCTTAAGCTTAGTGCATAAGTGGAAGAACAGTGTTCCAAGACCGGCACATACAAGAGTTACCTGAATTGAGAGTCCCTGACCCTCGAAGTATCCGTTTACGAGAAGCGGAACAAGAATTGTTGCACCAAACATGGCGAACATGTGCTGGAATCCGAGTATAAGCATCTTGGGAATTCCGAGCTTACGTGCATCGCGGATGGCATCTTTTTGATTATCCATAAGTAATAATCCTCCTCATGATTATTTTTTTATAATTATAGAGACAATTGGGGACAAGGTCAATTTCATTTGTGCATTTTTTGTAAAAAATATGTCAAAATTCGGCATATTTCTATAGATGTAGATAAACCTATAAATTTGTTGCTTTATTATGTGCATATAATATTGGTTCATACCGTGAAAAGCGCATAAATACTGTATTGTGTACGTGCTTGTGGTTTTGCGGAGAGGCGAAAATAGGCGGTAGACAGTTCTGAAAATACAAAAATGTAATATATGGTAATGCTTGACATATTGTTACAGAATTGTTACAATTTCGTTGAAAAATATATGAGGGAAACATAATATAAATCGTTCAGGGAGACGTAATATGATAGAATTGGAGAATGTGAGTATGACATATCCTGGGGGCATAGAAGCTCTCAAGAATGTGAATATCAACATAGAAAAAGGCGAGTTTGTATTCATAGTTGGAAGCAGTGGATCCGGAAAGACCACGCTGTTCAAACTGCTGCTCAAGGAGATGGCGCCTACAGAGGGCAATATAACGGTGGCTGGATACGATTATGGCAAGATAAAGAAGAGAGATATTCCCAAGGTGAGAAGAAGGATTGGAATAGTGTTCCAGAACTTCAGACTCCTGAAGGACAGAACGATATATGAGAATGTTGCATTTGCACAGAGAGTTATACAGACTCCTGCAAGATATATAAGGAGAAGAGTCCCTGCCATGCTTACGCTGGTCGGTCTCGCAGACAAGTACAAATCTTATCCAAAGGAACTGTCGGGTGGTGAGCAGCAGAGAGTTGCCATGGCGAGAGCGCTTGTGAACAATCCGGATATCATCCTGGCGGACGAGCCAACCGGAAACCTGGATCCTAAGAATTCTCTGGATATCATGAATCTTCTTGAGGATATCAACAAGAGGGGAACTACCGTTGTGGTTGTAACCCATAACAAGGATATCGTCAACGAGATGAAGAAGAGAGTTATAACCCTGAAAAAGGGCGTAATCATCAGCGATGAGAGGGAAGGAGGATATATAGATGAAGATTAGTACATTTTTCTATATCCTCAGACAGGGATTTGCGAACATAAGAAGAAATATATTGTTCTCACTGGCATCCATAGGAACCATTGTATCGTGTTTGTTCCTGTTTGGTATAATATATGCGGTTGTTGTGAATTTTCAGTCCGGTATGCAGGATTTGGAGAACACAGTCACCATATCGGTGTTCTTTGATGAGGATACATCTGATGAGACCATACAGCTTATAGGAGAGCAGATAAGAACTCTCGATTATGTGAATACAATGGATTATATATCTGCGGATGATGCGTGGAATAAATTTGTAGAGCAAAATTATGATAATCCTGATGATGCAAAGGCAGCATTTGGCAAGGACAATCCACTTAAGAATTCGTCATCGTATGAGGTGACACTCAAGGATGTATCTAAGCAGCCTGAGTTTGTGGCGTTTGCACAGGGACTTTCGGGTGTGCGTAAGGTCAAGAGTTCAGATGTGACTGCGGACAGCATATCCACATTGTCGTCACTTGTCGGATATGCGTCCATAGGAATAGTTGTCATACTGATGCTGGTATCTATATTCCTGATAAGCAATACGATCACCATAGGAATAACGGTGCGCAAGGAAGAGATAGGAATCATGAAGCTGATAGGAGCTACGAATGTATTTGTCAGAGCTCCGTTTATCATAGAGGGTGTCATCATAGGTGCCGTGGGATCTGCTATACCGCTGGTTCTCCTGTATTATATGTATGACAAGATTCTGACTTATGTTGCGGGAAGATTCAAGGTCGTGACGACTTTGTTCGCATTTGTGAGTCAACAGGATCTGTTCAGGACACTCATCCCGGTGGGACTCATACTTGGAGTAGGCGTTGGTTTGGTTGGAAGTATATTGACAACCAGAAAGCATATCAGAGTGTGATAGAGCCGGATATATTGACTATTTCAGCTTAAGGGGATACTTGTTGTTTTGATAGTTGGGGTGACAAGGAGTAGTGGATATGAAGAAGAGATGGATTACTAGAGCTAACATAAAAAAGACGGCATTTGTCGTGGCGGGATGTGTTGCTATGGGATGTGTTGCCACTTTTTCCACGTGGGACAGTGACAGTGTAGTGCATGCTATGACAAAACAGGAGGCCGAGGATCAGAAGAACGAGGCAAAGGAAAATGAAAAAGAGGCAAAAGGTGTTCTTGACTCGCTGGAAGCACAGCAGAACAAGATAGTCCAGGAGGTTGCGGATCTTGATGCGCAGGCCACAGAGATACAGACTCAGATAACCAAACAGGAAAACCAGTCTGATGAGCTAAAGCAGGAGATAGATGAGACCCAGAAGAAACTTGATGAAGCTCAGAAGGCAGAGGATGTACAGTATGAGGCTATGAAGCAGAGAATTCAGTACTTATACGAGGAGGGGGAAGTTGAGTATGTGGATGCGTTGCTGTCTTCCTTGTCTTTCAGTGACATACTAAACAAATCTGAGTATATAGATCAGATATCTGAGTATGACCAGAAACAGCTTGCAAAGCTGGTAAAGACTAAGGACGAGATAGCACAGTATGAGAGTGATCTTCAGGCAGATCTAAGACAGGTCGAATCACTCAAGACTGATCTTCAAAACAATCAGACGCAGCTTCAGGCACTTATAGATCAGAAGCAGGAGCAGCTAAGTATATATGATGATGACATAGAGGCTCAGAAGTCTTTGATGGCCAAATTCACCGCTCAGAGAGAAGCGGCAGAGAAACTCATAGCTCAGTTGTCGAGGCAGGAAGCTGGAAAGGCGGGAGCAGGTAGTGTATATACACCTGATGGCAAAGTGTATGATACGTCAAAATACGCTGGAAGATTTATGTGGCCGGTATCAACAGGCGGTGTGATCACAGACGAGTTTGGTTACAGGGATGCGCCAACGGCTGGGGCTAGTACGTATCACCAGGGACTTGATATAGGATGTGCATATGGAACAGATATCGTGGCTGCCGAGGATGGAACAGTTATTCTGTCATCGTACAATGGTGGCGGTGGCAATATGGTCATGATCAGTCACTATGATGGTATATGCACAGTATATATGCACAATTCACAGTTGTGTGTGAATGTGGGTGAGAAGGTTGTAAAAGGTCAGGTGATAGCAAAAGCCGGAAGTACAGGTGTGTCCACCGGACCGCATTGTCATTTCGGTGTGTCTATAGATGGAACTTATGTTAACCCACATGATTTCCTTGGACAGTAAAATTTATGGCGGATGGCGTATTTGCCTGAGCCGGATGTGAGAAGATGTTAGGAGATAACGACATGAAGATCAACAAGAAGACCAGTATAAGAAGAGTGGCTGTGGTTGCTGCATTTGCTTGTGGTATCGCAGGTATGGCCGGATGTGGCTCGGCTGGAGTTTTCAGCAGTAAGCTTGGCGAGAGCGGTGGAAGCTCAAAAAAAGCCAATTATGATGGCAATGTCATCACAAGTGATGTCCTTGACAAGACATCCAAGATAGAGAATATCATTGACAATTACTATTATTATGATACTGATGATGAGACTCTCCAGGATGGATTGTATAAAGGCATGGTGGAGGCTCTTGATGATCCTTATGCCGAGTATTATACAAAGGAAGAATACGCAAAACTTCAGGAGGATGATTCGGGTGAGTATGCCGGAATCGGAGTCACAGTAAGTAAGGATGAGGATACCGGATATGTGAGGGCTGTCAATATACTTGAAGGTGCCCCTGCTGAAAAAGTTGATATACAGCCTGATGATATAATCGTACAGATTGATGATCATGAGATTATGACAGACGACGATTTGGATTACCTTGTGTCACTTATAAGAGGCGAGGCGGGAACAGATGTAACATTGAAGCTGTACAGAGAGAAAGATAAGGCTTATCATGATGTCACCATCACAAGAGAGATCGTTGAGTACAGTACAGTATCTTCATTTATGATAGATGACAAGATCGGTTATGTCAGAATAACCCAGTTCATAGACAATACAGATGAACTTTTCAAGGATGCTGTAGAGGAACTGAAGAAGGATGGCATGCAGGCATTGATGATCGATGTCAGAAGTGATCCGGGCGGAATGCTCACATCGGTTGTAAATATATGTGATTACCTTCTCCCTGAAGGGGTTATCGTATCAATAAAGAATAAGAATGGAGAGACTGAGGAAGAGTTCAAGTCGACAGACGATGAACAGCTCGATATACCTATGGTAGTCCTGACAAATGCTTACAGTGCAAGTGCATCTGAGATCCTTACGTCAGCTCTCAAAGAATTTGGAGCAGCAACTGTTGTAGGAACAAATACTTATGGAAAGGGAATTGTTCAGAGTGTTATTCCTCTCGGTGATGGTTCTGCAGTAAAACTCACAACCCAGAAGTATTTCACACATGATGGAAATGATATACACAAAAAGGGAGTTGCCCCTGACATAGAGGTGGAGCTTCCTGATGATTACACCTATGAGGATTTCCAGGGCAAGAATGATAGCCAGTACCAGAAGGGTATTGAGGTTCTGAAGGGAAAACTGAAATAAGCATAGAAGTAAACATGACAGATATATTGCAAATTTATACATGAGACCTTTGGGCGGTTTGAAGTCATTAGCAGCGGCTTTTGAGCGGTTTGATATCATTTGCATCGGCCTTTGGGTGGTTTTATCTCATTGGTAGCGCAAAAGTTACATTTGGGAGATTTTCAATAGTATAATACAACTGTGTAGCTGATAGGCACGTTATGTATTATGTATAATATGTAACGGATTAGTGGAAAAAAACAGATTGTATATGTAATTTGCATAAATAATTAAAACAACAAAATTTTTAGACAATATGCAGCACAAAAGTGCTGCATATTGTGTTATACTAGGAAATGTTCAGAAATTTGGGTATTTGTTAGTTCGGGTATCAAGATGGATACTGGATACTGGGTGGTTAAATTACCGATAATATTTGAGGATTTCTGATAGTATAGTATAATGGGAAAATAAAAAGGCAACAAAGGAGATATACATGGATAAGGAACTGATTATCGTATTGGACTTTGGCGGACAGTACAACCAGCTGATCGCCAGACGTGTAAGAGAGTGTAATGTATATGCCGAAGTACATCCGTACACACTGCCGCTGGAGAAGATCAAGGAGATGAATCCAAAGGGTATCATCTTCACAGGCGGACCAAACAGCGTATACAAAGACGATTCACCTAGCTGCAGCAAGGAGATATTCGAACTGGGTATTCCTATTCTCGGAATATGTTATGGTTCACAGCTCATGGCTCATCTGCTGGGCGGCAAGGTCAGCACGGCCCCTGTCAGCGAGTATGGAAGAACAGAGGTAGAGGTTGACAAGACATCTAAGCTGTTTGCAGATGTGAATGACAAGACCATCTGCTGGATGAGTCACACAGACTATATTGCAGAGGTACCAGAGGGCTTCAAGAAGACAGCTTACACTCCTGTATGCCCAGTGGCAGCCATGGAGAATGCTGAGAAGAAGCTGTATGCGACTCAGTTCCACCCAGAGGTTATGCACACAGAGGAAGGCATGAAGATGCTTCGAGCATTTGTCATGGATGTATGCCAGTGTGCAGGCGACTGGAAGATGGATTCATTTGTAAAAGACACAATAGAGAGTCTCCGTGCCAAGATAGGCGACGGCAAGGTGCTGTGTGCCTTGTCAGGTGGTGTGGACTCATCAGTAGCTGCAGTTCTACTGTCTAAGGCGATAGGCAAGCAGCTCACGTGTGTGTTCGTAGACCACGGCCTTCTTCGTAAGAACGAGGGCGACGAGGTTGAGGCGGTATTCGGACCAGATGGACCTTACGACCTGAACTTCATCAGAGTAAATGCGCAGGACAGATTCTACAGCAAGCTTGCCGGAGTAACCGAGCCTGAGGCAAAGAGAAAGATAATAGGCGAGGAATTCATCCGTGTATTCGAGGAGGAGGCCAAGAAGATCGGTGCCGTTGACTTCCTCGTACAGGGAACCATATATCCTGACGTCATCGAGTCAGGCCTTGACAAGTCAGCAGTCATCAAGTCACACCACAACGTAGGCGGACTTCCTGACTATGTAGATTTCAAAGAGATCGTAGAGCCACTCCGTCTCCTTTTCAAGGACGAGGTCCGCAAGGCCGGCCTTGAGCTTGGAATCCCAGAGTATCTGGTATTCCGTCAGCCATTCCCAGGTCCAGGCCTTGGAATAAGAATCATCGGAGAGGTCACAGCCGAGAAGGTCAAGATCGTTCAGGATGCCGACGCCATCTACCGCGAGGAGATCGCAAAGGCAGGCCTCGACAGAAGCCTCGGTCAGTACTTCGCAGCCCTGACCAACATGCGTTCAGTTGGCTGTATGGGAGATTTCAGAACCTACGATTACGCCGTAGCACTCCGTGCTGTAAATACAACAGACTTCATGACAGCAGATTGTTCAGAGATACCATTTGAGGTGCTTCAGAAGGTAATGAACAGGATCATCAATGAGGTTAAGGGTGTGAACAGGGTAATGTATGATCTGACTAGTAAGCCACCTGGAACGATTGAGTTTGAGTAGTACCTCAAAAGCCTGAAACCCAGTAAAATCAAGGACTTCAGGCTTTCTTTATGCCTTCGTGATACACTTTTTAGTGCCAAAGGATGTCAAGAAACAAATCTTTGAATGATTTCATTTGTCCAAATTGGACATCACTTTTCTAAAAACATATCCATTTTTCCAAAAAACAAATTTTTTTCAGTTGAGTTTAGTAATAAAGAATTTTTCAACCCAAACGTATTTTGAAATAACAAATATAGCACCAAGGAGGTTGATTATGTACAAAACAGATAGTTTTATCTCAGCTGATGAGATTAAAGAGATAGTTGGCATTTCCAAATCCAAAGCCTATAGCTTGATTCAAGAACTTAATTCGGAACTAAAAGAAAAGGGTTATTTAACAGTTACCGGTCGAGTTAGTAGAAAGTACTTTGAAGAAAGATTTTATGGCTTAGTAGAAAAAGAATAGGAGGAAGACTGCGAATTTAAGAGAAGAAATGCCGGAGTATGTAGAGAGAAGTTATAACGAAGCAATTGTAAATGCTTTGGTTCATCGTGACTATCTGGTAAATGGAAGTGAAGTGCATATTGACATATATGATGACAGAATGGAATTCTATTCTCCGGGAGGAATGCCAGATGGTTCCATGATTCAGGACAGAGATCCTCTTACAGTTCCTTCAACCAGAAGAAATCCGGTTCTTGCTGATGTATTCAACCGACTTGGATATATGGAGCGTAAAGGTAGTGGATTTGGAAAGATTATCAGTGGATATGAATTTCAAATTAATTATAATGAGGGTAAAAGACCATCATTCCGATCAGAGAGAGATCAGTTTACTGTGGTAATGCCGAACCTGAACTATGATGTCCCTCAAGACAAATTGGATGTGCAGATTGTGGACATGATCCGTAAGGACAGAAAAATAAGGACAGAAAAGATGGCAATTGTATAAGGTGTAAGTTCTAAAACAATTAAGCGCCATATAAAGGAAATGAATAATGTATGTTATGTTGGACGTGGTTTTAGTGGACACTGGGAAATTACGGATGATGAGTAATGCGTAACAAAAGACAATATGGATGACATTGTTAGCGGATGAGAAAGTGTTCCTTTCAGAAGTAGATAAGCTGTAACAGTGAAAGTTGGTGATATTATGCCGGATAAACTCACGAATAGTAAATTATATTTGTTTTTGTATACAATGAAAGAGTATCAAAGATTTTCCGGGGAACTCTGTAGTCATGAATTAACAGCTGATTATGATGCTGAATCATATGTGCAGATTAATACCAAATTGATTTTACTACGCAAGTATGGAAGTAAAAGAGAACCTGTATTTATCGAAGAAATCTTGGATGAAATGAAGAAAACATATCCGCATAAAAGCGAAGAGGCAAGCAAGATTTTAAACGAATATCATGAAATCATTAATATGCAAATTGAACAGATATTGGCAGACGGAACAAAACTTAATCTATATCAAACAATAGAGGATGTTATGTATGGATTATATTTGCATGCGGATGCGAATAGAATTCAAAGATTAGTGCAAACAGATGAACAGTTACGTTTTGCCTGTATAAGGAAGTATGTTGAAGACTTTGAAAAAGTGTTATTTAAAATAATCAAATGTCTCAGGGAATGTGGGATGGATGTAGAAGAAATACATAAAGAACATGCTAGCATGTGTTGTTTGTTGCTTCAGAGAGTAAAACAACTTGAATTTAAAGAAGAAAAACAGAGCTTTTGGAAATTTAATATAGTTATGGTCTGATTGAAAAGGAGAGTTATGTTTTGAATGAATTTGAACAGATATATAGTATTAAGATGGAAATTGATCAGAATATAAGTAAGCATAGGTTATTTTTGTTAAGCAAAGAGGATGCTATAAATACTGTATTTGAAAAATTAGGAGTTTTATTTAGACTGATATTATCTGCATCTCATAATAATGTTATGGAATATATCAAGGGAAAAGTAAAAACTAATGCAGTAAATATAAGCGAAATTGACTTTATACAAGAATCTCTAAAATGGATATGCAGATGGTCATCTAAATATTGTGCTGAACAGAGTGAAAATAAAGTAAAAATATCGGCAGAAGAAATTTATGAATTGATGGGGAGGGCATATTCATATGAACAATTTTATAGAATGTGGCAATTACATAATAAACAGATTGTAAAATTCAGGCAATTTGGCAATAAGTTAGAATTTACGTATTGTAACGAAGAAACATATATGGTGCATGTTGCATATGATACATACATTAGAAAACAAGATGAGTATGTATTACGAATACTCCATATATGATCCGATTGCGAGAAAATGGGAGCCGGTGGTTATGCCGGTATGTCTCGGACCTTCGACTTCAATCATAGATGTGGCAGATTACGACAAGGTTGCAAGAAGGAGCAAGGGTCTCAACGAGATATATAATAATATTCTGAATAACACAGCGGGAGACCCTGCTACATACCAGACTCTTGGAGGTAAATTAAAGTACACCTATCAGTCAGGTGGAAATAACAATTATTCTTCTGTAAATGCCAGCTCTGGTGCAGATCAGACTCAGACGATATCTGTGACTGATGAGAACGAGTATTCGACTGAAGTGTTCCTTGAGGCGAACGAAAAGCTTGGTGCTGGAGGCGGAGGACTCGGTAATAAGGTCATTGTCGGTGTGACATCAAGCCAGCATGCGGGTCTTGGTTACACCCGTGTAAGCTCGAATGGTGTTACATACAGTGGAACGGTGGACAATGTTCCGGCAGACTGCACAGGCTTCTCATTTGACTGGCAGCTGCGGGTGAACACTGCAAAGCTGAACAGCGACAGTGATTCAGT
>OLPO01002242.1_pt1 | contig 12293 bp, 16 predicted proteins | sample 1672831 | NCBI WGS metagenome assembly OLPO01 (sample SAMEA3136728, study PRJEB25190) | human gut metagenome
GTAAAAATGAGTGGAATGTGGACTGTCTGTGCCTCATCATCAATGTCTGCATGTACTGCAATAAGCTTGTCCGTATAGTAGACATTCTCGAAGAATACCACTGAACGTCCGGCCATGGCTGTTCCATCAAATGTAAACTTCACATCCACACTGCCGTCTGCTGATGCTGCAGTAAACTTAGCTGTCGATACAAGCTCGTTTCCGTCTGCGTCTGTAAGAGGCTCTCCTGTTTCCTTGTCTACGGCTGTTCCCCTGACTGTGTACTCCTTGCCCGGTACCAGATTCCGGTACGCTACTGTATCTGTAACAGAAATTTCCTTCTTTGCCTCGCTCACGTTGATTTTAGAGCTGTCATCTATTGCAGTAGTCTGTGCTGCCGGAATGTGGATTGTCTGGCCCTCATCATTAATGTCCTTATGCTCTGCAACCTCCACATCCTCAAGTGTAAGTGTCTCATAAACTACAAAGCTCTTTCCTGCAAGTCCTGTTGTGTCAAACTCAAACTTGAGCTTCTTTGTGCCCGATGCACGTCCTGCCGTGAAAGCCATCTCCTGTGTGACAGGCTCTCCGTCAACAAGCAGCTCTTTTCCTGTTTCTTTGTCCATAAGCACACCGCTTAACGTGTATGTCTCACCCTTTAAGAGGTTAGTGTATGTAACTGTATCGGTTATAACAGCCCTGCTGTCTGCAAGTGTAAGGTGATCAGCTGTCTCACTGTCTGTGGCAGTGGTGTGGATTTCAGGGAAATAAATAGTCTGGTCTTTATTCTCCATATCCTCCTCTGTGGCTGCCACGTAATCGCCATATGTGAGCTTCTCGCATACAACTACTGTCTTTCCGCCAAGTGCAGATGAATCAAAGTTAAAGTGCATGTCGAGCACCTTCTTTGTTCCGTCAGATGTAAATGTCTGTGAAGCTGTCACCGGATTTCCGTTTACCATGACTGCTTCACCTGTGTCCTTGTCCATGAGTGTGCCGGTAATTGTGTAATCCCTGCCTGCCATGGTGTCCGTGATTGTTACTTTGTCAATGATGTCTGTATCTGCCGATGGCTTGATAATCTGGTACTGTGTCTTTGCATCAGATGCCTGTGTTGTGATAACAGGTGTTGGCTCTGAATGGTTCTCGATTGTACCTATATCAACTGTAACCTTGTCTCTTCTGATAGAGAACTCGCCCTTATAGAGGATTTTTCCCCTGTTGTTGTCACAGGAAAGCTCCTCAAGTGTGTAATCACCATAAGGCATTGCTCCAACCGAGTCATCGACCTTTGCACTGCCATCTGCGGAAGAAAACCACAGTCCGTCATACGCACCGCCGCCGTTTGTGTTCTTTGAGTGTGCGTTCCAGCTGCTCTCTGAGCTGAAATAACCGTTCTCATCAGTTTTGATGATGTGGCTCTCTCCGGTGCCTTTGCATGTAACCCTGAATGGAATGTCGCTCATTCTGTTCTGATTGTCTGTGTCAATCTTAGTAAGCTTGAAGTCACCACGCTTGATTTTGTCGCTTACCTTAAAGGTGTTGCCGCCTTTTAACTGGGCAAGATTGCCGTTCTGTGTAATCTGTGCTACATATTTGCCTGTAATTTTTGTTCCTGTTCCACCAACCTGAAGATATGCACCTTCAAGGTTGTAGCCTTCAGGAGCTTTTGTCTCTTCGATTGAGATTGTGCCGAGTGGTAATACTACTGTGCCATTTGATACTTTATAAAAATCATCACCTGAAACTTTACAAGTATTATTTAATGCAGCCATATAATTACCACCTGCAGTCTTTAGCGTCTTTATAACCCAAGTACGTGTGGCATTTGCCGGAAGATTTCCTGCATTGTAATAGCCTGCATAATATTTAACAGTAAACTCAGCATTCTCAAGACTCGCTCCGCCCTGTACCTTGTCACCAGTCTCACTGTCTACCTTGTTGATACTTATTCTTATAGGATCGTTTGTAGGTGTATCTGATACACTGAGCGCTGTATTTTGTCCGGCTGTTACAGTAAATGACTGTACCGAACTATCAAGTGCATATCCTGCCGGTGCTGTAAGCTCCTTGTAATAATATGTTCCGGCATTCAGTGAAACAGCAGCTGCATTGCCGCCTGCATCCGTTGTCAATGTAGTAACCTGAGCTGAACAGCCTGCATCAGAATAAATTCCGTATACAGCTCCTGCAAGTGAATAACATGAGTTTCCTGATGTGATTCCTGTGTTAGCTGACGTCTTGCTTAATGAAACTGTACCTGTCGGTGTGTACTCATAACCGAGAATGTTCTGGGTTTTTCCTGTTTCAAGAACAAAGATTTTAAATGAATCCGGAACCGGCTGCCATGTAAGTTTAAATCTTGGAGCGTTTTCATTAATAAGTTCTCCGGCCGTATTAAACCCAAGTACATTCTGATATACCCAGTTTTTAAATGAAGAATTACAACCATGCATAGCTTCGCCACCTTCATAAGAAGCTGCATCTGCAAGGATAATGTGACTTAATGCAATGTACTTGTCATCATCCATTGCACTGCCGTCATACCATGTGGCAGGAAAATTGCCTGCATTAAAGCCCGGTGCTCCCCAGCAGTAATAAGCTATATGTCTTAAATTTTCCGCTGCTGTCTCATCGCCAGGAGTCTTCATATAAGTTGCTACATCGTAATGCTTTGTATATGTTCCTGCAGCTGGAGTTTTCTTGGATGGTGTTATACAATATGCATAATTGCCTCCTGCTGACATTTTTCGTGTCGAATAACCTGCATATTTAGCTGACTCATTTGATACTACAAGCTCAATTGAATCATCCGCCGCTTTTACAGGTATGGTACCTGTCCCGGTTGATAATGTTGGCACCGATAATATAACTGCCATGGCCAGTGCCAGCACTCTTTTAAGTTTTTTCATGCTTATTTTCTCCTTTATTTTGTGCATTAAAAAAGGACCGGCCGTTATGGTCAATCCCTGTACTCTAATGCTTATGGAGGTGCCCGCTGCATGATGTTTGGACGTGATATAAGTTTTTTCATCCTGCCCTCCTGTTAAGCTGTGTTAAATTTTTGGCTTACAATTTGTAACAAAAAAGGAACTGCACGAGACCTCTGTACAATTCCTTTATCATCAATTATATATTACACTACCATGAAAAAGATATCTACTACCACTTACTACCACCCTATTTTGTGGCACCGCATACGCTGCACTTCTCGCCATACACATACTCTGTATATGCCGGCTTGTCCACTACCCATACTTGGGTTGTTTCTGCATCGTGATGAATTGTTCCTACCTGCACTTGTATACAGCTGTAACTTCCATCACAAATATCTCCATGATTTATTACATTCCAATCATCAGTTCCCAAATCTTTTCCGCATTTATTGCAAACATTATGCCAGTCATACTGCGGCTCATCATATGCAGCCTTTACCACCTTGGTCTCATAATGTCCCTCTTCCTTGTGCTGAATTGTATTGGCCACATACTTTCCCCATTTATGGGTACACTCCGATTTGCCCTGTGATGTGGTATTTGATGCTGCAGTACTGCTGTCAGCTGCCTTATTTGTTTTGGTGCCTGCATTTGATGCACCTGTACTCTGTGTGCTGTTGTGCTTTACGGCTGTTGAGGTACTATTCTTTGCACTGCTCTTACTGTCTGAACTGTTCTTCTTTACTGTACTGTCAGCATCTTTACTGTCAGCAGACGAAGATGCAGTAGTATCTGATGTATCTGATTTTGATGTACCGGAACCAGATACCTTTTCATCGTCATTTACTGTTGCAGCCGTTTCTTCAGACTGTGTATCCCCTGCAGTTTCAGATGTTCTTTCCGTGCTGTTTTGCGTATCGGATACTGCTTCCTGTGTATCTGATTGTATATTGCTGCTCTTACTTCCGGCTGTTCCGCACGAAGCTGCCGAAAATACAACCGTTATCGCAAGTATTGCTGTTATGATTTTTCTCTTCATGCTGTTACCTTCCTTTCTATAAACGTGGGGCTTTTACTGCCTTCTGCGGCTTTTTTACAAGTGTTGTGCCCTGTAAGCAGTTATCCGCTATCCATTCCTTAAGTTTTACGTTATCGTTGCTCTCATAATAATCAACAAGCATCTGCTTAAATGCACCATCATATTTGACCGGGACATTGAATATGCCTCTGCCGTTTTCTATAAGTATCTTATTGGCTGCAAACGAACCGACTCTCTTATTTCCGTCCTTGAACATCTGTGTACGCATAATGTAAAGACCGATAGACAAAGCTCTGTCCGTAATGCACTCTATCCTGTTTAGTTCCTGCAGATCCCGGTATATTGTTTCTACATCCGGTATCTCTGGTCTCCAGTCTGTGCCTGATATCATGACATCATCAACACGGAGCTTTCCAAGATACTGGTAAGGCACGTCAAATCTGGCTGTCAGTTCATGTATTGATTCAAGAAACACCAAATCTACAGGTTCATCCAGATGATCAAACAGATAATGCCATCCGTCCCTGAGGCAGCATACCTTGCTCATGTCGGTCGGTGTTACTTTATCTACATTTACATTATTAAGAATATCCTGTGTCTCTGCAAAGGTCACTCCTATTCCCTCAAGATTTGCCTGCTTATAGATTGAGTCTACGAGCACTCTCTTTGCACAGAATATATTTTCTTCTTTTGTCATGTTGTATATGTCTTTAATTTCTTTCATCATTTTACCTCTTTTACTGGTTATTAGTGCTTTTATCAGTGAAGTCGAAATACAGTTCATCATCTTCACTTTCAGTATTACCTCCCCAGTGATAACCTCTGTCAAAGGCTTCTTTAAAGATTTTCTGCTGGTCCTCCTGTATTATCTTTGCAGCCTCCTGTCTCATGTGCCATTTAACAACCGGTATAACTATCACAAGTGCTAATCCGATAACTAATGCTGTTGCCTTGATAATCTTATAAAATCTGCCATTATTCCCCATCTTCATCCCTTTTTGCCTCCAGTCTTTTTAATTCTACCATATATGCAAGCATTCTTTTAGTGTATACAGGACACTCACGGTCACCGGATATCCAGTGCCTTAAGGTTCCCATTGGAATACCAAATGTCTCCGAAAATTCTTTCTGTGTCATTCCCAGGGATTTTATCAGTTCCTTGAATGATACTTTTTCTTCCTGTGCAGACATAACACTCATTTCCCGGTCTGAATATATCATCCAGTCAGTCTTTTCATTTCCCATATATATCCTCCCTTCACTTATAAAGTAATCCAATGGGGTGTTTTTGTCAAGTAGAAACGTCCCATTGGATTGTTTTTGTGAGAGTTGCACAACAAAATGCTGCTCTTTAATCGTGATCACAAAGTTGTATTTGTGCAATATTTATCTTTTTTCACAATTATATAATACCACTTAACAGATATGCTATCTACCTCCATTTACCTCCACTTACTACCGGTCTTTTGTCGGCCGGAATATCTCTGAACTCCCATAAATGAGACATTTTACGATGATTTTGTAACTTTTAATGCACATCTGCTAAACAAATAACTCTTACAATTTTATTTAATGTCATTTTGCAAAATCCATATTTATCTATGAAATCCACAAAATATTTTATTCAAATTAAAAAATAAGAGAAATAAAAATCATACTCTCTGTGAACAAGAAAGAAGGAGGATATTCCCAATGATTAAAACAATGCTAAAACTTCTGGTCAAATTAACAGCAAACTTTTTAATTCGCTGTCTGGTCAAAAAATACATGTCTCGTATTGTCTGGCCGCATATGAACATTCTGTTAACATACCAGAATAAACATGTACATATCATCATTTACATTTTTTCATAGCACCAGGCTTAGATATTGAAAAACTGTAATGCAGTTATTGGCTGCCTTGTCTAATAAGGCTTGTCTTTTCCCTTTTAATTCTTCTTTTTCATTAATGGGACTTGTAAGAGTTTCAGCCGGTTGTATGATAACATGCATCATTTAATCCGGAGCGCAGCTCCCGCAAGTCCCATATATGGGAAAAGATAAGAATTAATTCCAATAAAAGAAAAGGTAAGATATAAGAATGTATATAAAAGCGATTAAATATATGCCCTTTATGCCTTAAACACTGCATTTGAGCTTATCTGATGCCGGCGTTCTTTTGGACTGGTATATGCCATATATATCTGCATTTATGGACTGGTTTTCCGGCATATGACATATATATCGCTTTTTTTGGACTACTTTAAAAATATATCCGTATTTTTAGACTGATATGTGCAGTGCTGCCGTGACATGCATGTCATCCGGTCTTTCCGGAATGTTTTTTATTCATTTTTGAAGTATTTTTTGGATTTTATGCGTTTTGAAATAAAAATGTGCATGTTTATGTGAACGTTTACGAGGCCTGCGTCATCCGACCCAGGCTGTTTGCCATATTTATATTGTTGTATTGAGAAGCAGGCTCTCCAGCTCTCCATAATCATTGTCACGCTGGCTGAAGTTATTGAATCTGTTCTTTTTTGATTTGCTGTTTGGCTTCGCAGACTGCGTTTCCGGCACATCCTTTAAGCCTTCCAGAATGGCTTTTAAATGATGATGTACTGTCGGGGCAGACAGAGATCTGTCTCTCCATTTATGTCCGCTTATACTTTTATGTATTGCTGCTGAAAGGTATGTTTTTACATCGGCATGCTTTTGGGCAAAGGCTGAAGCGTACTGATACATAAGAAAAACTGTATCATCAAAGCCTGTTTTGTCATACTTGATGTTATCTCTGTTTAAATCCATTCTAACTGACTGCTCATTATACATGTCCTGGTCATATCTGTGGCCTTCCTGACCTTTAGCCGGCTTTTTAAAGCATATCCTTGATGTTATGCGGTAAAAACCATCCTTGATTCCTACGCTGAAGAATCCGCATACCTTGGACAGTGAATGTATATAGCCTCTGACTGTTCTGTCAGTTACCCCAAGTGTTTTATCCCACGCTTCATAGAATGCCCTGACGCCATGCTTATAGCCTTTTCCTGTCTCAAAGCTTCTCTTTCTGAACTCAAGGGCCAGATACTTCTCTTTTGCTTTCAAAGCCTTGAACTCTCCTGAACGGAACACCGGGCTTGCCAGGTCTACATATCCCTCATTCCGGTATGTAGCCTCACTGCTTCCTTTCCACGGATATGCATTATCGTTTACCGTAATGTCATAATCACTTGTAGTGCCTGCGTCATTCTGGTTGCGTCTGAAGGTCACAATTCCCTTATCAGCAAGTCCATACAGCGCATTATAAAAAGACTGCTTACATCTGTCATACTCATCGCAGTAGTCTTTGTAGTATGCCCCATACATGGTTCCACTTTCCTCATCAGAATGCTGCACTGCCCATACCAGCAGGTCCATTTCACTGTTGCTTACATTATGAAGTTTTTCAAGTATTCTGTACTTAAGCTTCATCGGTTCCTCTTTGTTAATTCATTTTCTAACTGTTTTTTATAATTCCATTCAGACCTTTTCAGTCTTTCATTATCTGTTACGATTCTTATGTTATTTACGGCATCAGGATATTTTTTGAGCTGTGTACATACCTGCACCCATTCAGTCCATATCCAGTTAGGTATCACTTTTACATTCACTTCTTTTTCTCCTCTGAAAGCTGATGTATCCATTTAAGCTGCTCTGTATCATCCTTCTCACGGTCTGTGGAATATGCCATACAGCATAGCATCATTGCAGTGACAACAAATATCCCTAAAATAATAAGAATAATAAAACTCTCAATTATGTAGTGCATTGCTTATCTCCTCCTTTACATGCCGCACAGCTCATCACATTTTTTACTGTAATTCCAGTCTTCAGACTCATCGTCAAACCAGTGGAACGAGCATCCTAACCTGCCATCTACATCCACTGCGCCGTAAAACATGCATCCGCTGCATAATCCTTCTGCTTCATATTCCTGTAAAGTTAATGTTTTTGTACTATATCCGTCCATATTACTGCTCCTTATGCTAATTCAATTATCATTGCCATACAAAATAACACTGCTGTCATTCAAAATCTCCTCGCCTCATCATCCGGTACAACAGGGCTTTTGATGGATACTGTTCATCTGTCTTTATCCCCGATTTCTTAAGCTCATCCAATGCAGTCTGTGGACTGACACATTCATCAATGAGTTTCTGCCTTAGGAATTTATACATTTCAGTATTTTTATCTAGGATTCTTTCTTTGCGGCCCCTGTTATTCATTGATATTTCATACTGGTTCTGTGCATATTGGGCATCATAAACACCATCCTCATTTGTTCCACGTCGTATTTCCCGGTATATCGTTGAATACTCAAACTTCATCCTTTCTGCAACTTCCATAATTGTAATGCTTTTATTGTTTTTAAGCATTTCCTGTATCTGACAGCGGTTTTCATATGTTACTGTCTTATATTTCCTGCTTATGTACATGTTTTACCTCCTTTTCATTCCCGGTACCGGAATCCGGTACCTCAAGAAAATCCATCATGTCAATCTGTCCTTCAATGCTGTCTGATGGCACTCTTCCTGCAGGAGCCCGGTTCTGTGGTTTATGAATTTTTCCGGAACTTCCTGTTATTAGCTCCCCAACAGACAGGGGGCTCTTTGTGTATTCTATAATCAGATGCAGCGCCTTTTTCCTGTAACGCTCAAATGTGGTCGGTGACATGTCAAACTGTATTCTTACGTTCTCATACAAATCATTTTCAACATATAACTGACTCAGCAGCGTATAATAAGGGTCGTCCAGCGCCAGATAACAGGCCCATACACGATTAACCATATCCTCCTGATTCGACAGCTCTGTGAGCATCGTTAAAAGCTCTTTACGTCTTATTTCCCTGTCTTTTTCAAGTTTAATTATAAGGTCAGACAGGTCTTTCTTTTTTCCACCTTTAGGGCCGGGCAACAGGCTGTTATGTGCAGCTGAGATGCTTTTTTCAGCTATAAGCTCATCCATAAACACCCCCATGTCACTCCGGCTTACCTCGCGGAAAAGAAGAACCATCTTTTTATTAATGTCATTAAGCATTTTTTCGCGGTTAGACAGTATTTTTTTAATTCTGTCTTCTGTAATTATTACACTCATTTATTCACCCTTTTTCTATATGCGCGGCAGATATAAAAATCTGCCGCAAAGGTTTTATGATGGCTGCCATTTCTGGCAGCAAATATACTTTCTGCATTTGATGCAACGCACGGCTATATTGCATAGCAACATAGCCTGCGAAAAGTACCATTATTCTTCCATATCTTCAGTATCCCCAACATCCGGACCTTCTCCGTACTCTCTTGCACATCTTTTTGAATCAGGATAGAGATACATACATGCTCCTCTCGATACCGAACATTCAAATCCGTGATATTCATCTGTTTCTATTGCATACAAACATCCCATATTATTTTTCCTCCTTAGCCAATTTTTCTAATCCTTGTACTATATACTCCTGCCTTCTTAAAACTTTAACCGGAACATCATCACCGGCCTCTGCACGCTGTCTAATCATTTCAAGCCTCTCTCTTTGTTCTGTAAGGTAAAAAGCCAGGTCATACACAGTTTCCAAACTCTTTTTGAATTCCTTTTCATCCTCATCGAATACATTTTCCTCATCCTCCTCTGACATGATTTCCTCGTCTATGTCCATATCAATGTTGTTAAATGCATACTGGCCGGTCATGTCCTGTTCTTCCTCCTGCATCCTTTCATATCTGTCTGAGCCTGTAACACCATCCACAAGGTCAAGGAACTCTGTCCATGACAGTCTGTCTGAGTTACACACTATGATGCCTTTTGGCGAGCAGTCATATGATATTCCTGCCTGACATCCGCCACTGTATGATTTTGCAAAATGAGACATAAGGTATTCTCTCAGCTCTTTTGATGAATTAAACCGCCGGTCTGCGTCCTTTAAAAACAGATCATAAAAAATTCTGACCTGTCTTGGTTCCGGCTCTCTTTTAGGTTTGGAAGCTTCTTTATGCGCTTCTATCTCCCTCATGGTTGTCTTTCCATCCATTATCAATTCTTCCTGCTTTTCTTCAGGAAGTGAGGCCAGTGCCAGCGCAGCGCTTTTATTTATATGTCCCTTTTCCAGAGCCTCTCTTCCTTTATCACCTAGATTTTTTGAAATATTTACGTAATCGCCAACTGTCGTTTTTCCCATATTCAGAATGCGGGCTATTTTTTCAACCGTCTTACCTCCATGCACATGCTTAAACTCGTCAGGATATTTATCAAGCAGATATTTGATGCGTTCTATTTCATGCAGCTTTTCTGCATCTGTCTTTGGAATGAAACCATTAGTCGCATAAAGCTGGAACTCTGCCTGCACATCATCAACATGCTCTACCTTGCATGGAAGGAACTCAAACTCCTTAAGTCCTTCATGCTCTACCAGATACCTGCAGGCAAGTCTTCTGTGATGACCTGCAATGATTTCATATGTGTCAGTTCCGCTTTTTCGGACTAGTAAATCCTGAAGAACCCTGCCAGCCGATTTAATCAGTTCTGCAAAAGCAGCTATATCATCCTCTGTTGCACTTTTACGATACTGGTCTGTATTGTCAATGAGCTTGGTGTAATGTATCCATCTGGTCTCACTTCGTGGTCTGTTGTCAGTTTTCTTTACGTCACTGTTAAATACAGCTCCGAATTTAGCCATGGAACTCACCTGCTTTCTCGCTTAAAATCTCATTTGCAAGCTCCAGATAATCATCTGCTACCGGATTACTTTTTCTATGTCTTGCAACAGGCTTGTAGAGCAACAGGGCATTATCGACTGCTGACGAAGCACTTACACATGTTGTAAGAAATGGATAATCATGTCTGCCAACAAGGTCCTCATAAATCTCTCTTTGTGCCCTTCTGTTTGAATTCACCATAGTTGCAAACACTTTCCATACCGGTGAATAGATAGGCTCCATTAACTCACCATCCAGAACCGGATATATATTTCTAAGTCCATTTATCTTTTCATCTACAACCGATAAATTATCACGACAGAATTTATTCAGGCATACCGGAGTAAGCACCAAATCAGCTGCGCAAATACATGTAATAGTCAGCTGCTCAAAGGCAGGCCTTGTGTCAATAAGGCATATATCATATCTGTCTGCCACGGTATCCAGTGCCTTTTTTATTACATCAATCTGTGATGCATCATCTTCCTCCAATTCTGTGCTGCCCGGTATTATATCAATATTGCCATACCTGGTTCTATAAATGCTTCTCTTTACGTGTGCCGGATTCCGGTACACATCTTTGATTGACCGGTCTGTCTTTCTTGGTAAAAAGAATGGCGTTGCATTTGCCTGTGGATCAGCATCCACAACAAGAATCTTTTTTCCAAGCTGCATAAAAGAATACGCAAGATTTACTGTTGTAGTGGTCTTTCCTACACCACCTTTTAAGTTGCTGATAGTTATTTTGTACATCATAAAACCTCTTTTCTGCTGTTTTCACAGCTATAAAACCTTTTAATAAACAGTTCTGACTTCCTTGAGTCCATCCGGTAATTGCTCAGGCAGATTATCCAAATCAAGTTCCAGCAAAATTTTAAGTCGTTCACTTGACTTGTTGTCTGCTTTCACTGCTATATTTTTTCCATTCACATAATGTCTAGAGAAATTTCCTTCTCCATCGTACCCACACAGAATTTCTTCTTCATGTTCTCTACGATTCTGTATAAGTATCCATGTTCCACAAGCCTGTGACCTTATTGTTATCTTTTCGTTTTCAAGCCACTCACAGCCTTCAAATTTTGAATAGACCAGCTCTTTCATTTTTGGCAGTTCAATGTAACTTACATTCTGCGCACGTCTGAAAAGTTCTTTTTTGCCAATATACTCGTAAATATTCTTTGCCATAAGTGGCTCCTTTCTCTGAAAATCGTAACTGATTTACAGTTTTACTTGTTTTTTCTGATTAACTTACTGTCATCAAACCATTTAATACTGCTTCCTGCGAACTCCGTCTTTGGAATATACACACTAGCTGTTGAGGTGAATAATTTGTCGCTTTTTCTAAAGTATGCTGTTGATGTTGTGTTCATTTTGCGTCCTCACTTTCTTATAAATGTTAGTAAATCAACTTTTGGCACATAACACCGTGTTTTATTGCATACCCACTGTGTTTTTTGTTACAATGTGTGTGCGGTGAATGAGTGTTTTAACATAGTGCCTAAAACGAATGCCACTTTGTATTACACCCATTCTTTACAACTAAAAAACGCGGTAGAGTTAATTTCTTAACTCTACCGCGAGCGGTGTAGAATGCATAAGGATTAACTCTTTATGCATTTAATATAATACTTTACG
>OLPO01002249.1_pt1 | contig 12279 bp, 6 predicted proteins | sample 1672831 | NCBI WGS metagenome assembly OLPO01 (sample SAMEA3136728, study PRJEB25190) | human gut metagenome
CCTTCTCTTTCCAGAGGAGAGATTCAGCTGATTGGGGCGACGACTCTGGAGGAATACCGGAAATATATTGAAAAAGATGCAGCCCTGGAGCGCAGGTTCCAGCCGGTGAATGTGGGGGAACCCACCCGGGAGGAATCCGTGGAAATGATCAGATGCGGAAAAAATCCGATACTGATAAATAAAGTCCGGCGTAAAGATCCAGAAATAACGGCTCTTCTTAAATACCTCCGGATCGTTAAAATTCTTAAGCTTGCCAAACATCGAACCATTCTTCATGTTATGGCCGTAGATGATCGTATTCTGATCCGTGAAATCACCCATGTTGTAGCTGTTCACAAACAGGCAGCCAGCAAAATTGTCGGTCTTCTCAAAAGTCCGATGCAGATAATAGTCGTTGTCTTTGCCCTGTACGACCGGATATGAGATATCCAGTGCCCGGATCCGCAGCCAGCCGACGATATCACTGTTCACCGAGAGCAGCTGAGTAAAATCTATCGGGTTCTTCAGCACCGGAAGCGTCTTTTCCTCTCCGTCTTCGAACACCGTACGCACCTCCTGGCCGGATATGCTCTGCAAAGCATCGTCATCTTCCAGATTGTCGATATTTTCACTCTCCTGTTCCTGATCTACAGCATAGCTGTTCTCCAGATTGTCATACTCATCCGAACTCTTTTTATATTCTTTATAAAATCCATATAAGGTATAGCCTGAATAAAGAAATACGGCCAGTGCCGCCAGCATCACAATCAGCCGGATCACATCACCGAGCGTTTTGGTTCGTTTCCTTCGTCTGCTCATTCTACTGCCTCCCTCCTGCCTCGTCTTTATGGCTTATTTCCTGTATGCAGCCATTTTCTTTCTGCGGGCCGCTTTCTTTTTTTCTTCTGCATCCGGCAGGGTCACGATAAACCTTGTATTGTGGATATCGCTTGTCGCCGTGATCGTCCCTCCGTGCAGCTCTACGATCTGCTTTGCGATCGCAAGTCCCAGTCCGGCTCCTCCGGTCCGGCTTGACCGTGCCTCGTCGACACGGTAAAACCGTTCAAAGATCGTCTCGAGTTTTTTCTGCGGAATCTGCTCTCCCTCATTGGTAAAGACAATCGTCGTCCGGCCCCTTCCGCCGCGCGCCTGAATGAGAATCTGCGTATTTTCCCGCCCGTAGGCCGCCGCATTGCGCAGCAGATTATCAAAGACACGCGCCAGCTTATCCGGATCGCCCTGGATCATCAGGTCTTCCTCGGCATCGACCGCGCAGGTCATCCCTTTTGCGTTCAGCATCCCGTAGCTCTCATCTGCAATCTGCTCCAGGAAAAGAGAAAGATTCATCTCCTGCGTCTCAAGCACAAAATCCTGCAGATTGAACCGTGTGATATCAAAAAATTCCAGCAGCAGCTCTTCTAAGCGCAACGCTTTTTCCATCGTGATATGTGTATATTTTATGCGCTCTTCTTCCGGCATTTCCGGCTGCGTATCAAGCATGCTCAGATATGCGAGCACCGAGGTCAGAGGTGTCTTCAGGTCGTGTGCCAGATAAGCCACGAGCTCATTTTTTTTCTTTTCGCTCAGTGCCGCCTCCTGCTCCCTTCTGACGAGCTCCTCCTTCAGATGAGTCAGGTCGTCCTCGAGCAGCTGCAGCTCATCCGGAAGCATGACCGGCTGCTCTGCACCACGGATCACAGCCTTCAGCGCCATGCTCACCGCATTCAGATCACAGATCTGCCGGAACACGAAAAAAACAAGAGAAAAAAACAGCACTGCTGCCAGTAATCCCAGCACCAGTGCCGGTCTGTTTTCCAGCAAACTGCTCTGATCCGCAAAGAAGGTGAGCACCCCATAGCAGACCGTAATAAAGAGGAGTGCAAAAAGAAGTGTCTTTCCCAATATGGCAAATGCCATTTTCTGATACTTATTTTTCAACCTTGTATCCTACTCCCCATACTGTTTTAATAAAATCGCTCTTGCGCCGGTTATCGCCCATTTTCTCCCGCAGATGCCGGATGTGTACCATAACCGTATTGTTACTGTTCTTGAAATATTTTTCCTTCCATATCTGCTCAAACAGCTGCTCTGAACTGATGACCTTTCCCCGGTTCTCACACAGAAGCCACAGAATGTCGAATTCAATCGGCGTCAGCATAAGCTCCCGCTCATTGTAAATGCACTCGTGCGTATCACGGTTCATCACAAGTCCTGCAAAGTCAATTATATTTTCTGAAGCAGCCTTCTCGCCTCCATTGTATTTCATATAGCGGCGCAGCTGCGCTTTGACTCTGGCTACGAGCTCCAGCGGATTGAACGGCTTCGCGATATAATCATCCGCACCGAGCGTCAGACCCGTGATCTTGTCGCCATCCTCCGTCTTGGCTGTCAGCATGATGACCGGGAAGCGATACTTCTCCCGGATCTTCTGCAGGACGCGGAAGCCTTCAATGTCCGGCAGCATTACATCTAAGAGTGCCAGCTTTGGCGGATTCTCCTCCACCTTTTTCAGGGCTTCCAGCCCGGTATGGGCCACCTCTACCTCATAGCCCTCATTGCGGAGGTACAGTGCAATGACCTCCGCAATCTCTTTTTCATCATCTAATACCAGTATTTTTTCGCTCATATATCCTTCCAGGCAAGTAATCAGATCAGAGTACCGACTGTACGCGGATACGGAAGCACATCACGAATGTTGGACATGCCGGTCAGATACATGACGCAGCGCTCAAAACCAAGTCCGAATCCCGCATGCCTCGTCGATCCGTATTTTCTCAGATCCATGTAATACTTGTAATCGTCTGCCCGCATGCCAAGCTCTTTAATGCGGTTCTCCAGCTTTTCAAAATCGTCCTCTCTCTGGCTGCCTCCGATGATCTCACCAATACCAGGTACGAGACAGTCCATAGCAGCTACGGTCTTGCCGTCCTCATTCATCTTCATGTAGAACGCCTTGATCTCCTTCGGATAATCGGTGACGAAAAGCGGACGCTTGTAGATCTGCTCCGTCAGGTAACGCTCATGCTCGGTCTGCAGGTCACAGCCCCAGGATACCTTATATTCAAATTTATCATTGTGCTTCTCAAGGATCTCGATCGCCTCGGTGTAAGTCACATGGCCAAACTCGGAGTTGAGCACGTGATTCAGACGGTCGATCAGTCCCTTATCCACGAAGGAATTGAAGAAGTTCATCTCCTCCGGAGCATGCTCAAGCACATAACGGATCAGATATTTGATCATATCCTCTGCCAGACGCATGTCATCATTCAGGTCTGCAAAGGAAATCTCCGGCTCGATCATCCAGAACTCTGCTGCGTGACGCGCCGTATTGGAATTCTCGGCGCGGAAGGTCGGTCCAAATGTATAGACGTTGCGGAATGCCTGTGCAAATGTCTCGACATCCAACTGACCGCTAACCGTCAGATTTGTCATCTTGCCGAAGAAATCCTGTGAGTAATCGACATTGCCCTGGTCATCCTTCGGGAGATTGTTCAGATCCATCGTCGTCACCTGGAACATCTCACCTGCACCCTCGCAGTCGCTTCCGGTAATGATCGGCGTATGCACATAGACGAAGCCTCTCTCCTGGAAGAACTGATGAATGGCATAAGCGATCAGAGAACGCACACGGAATACAGCCTGAAACGTATTGGTACGCGGACGCAGATGCGGCACGGTACGCAGATATTCCAGAGAATGGCGCTTCTTCTGCATCGGGTAATCCGGAGTGGATGCTCCCTCAAGCTCCACACCTGCAGCCTGAATCTCAAACGGCTGCTTTGCATCCGGTGTCGCTACGAGTGTGCCTTTTACGATCACAGCTGCCCCGACGTTGATCTTGCAGATCTCTGCAAAGTTTTCCAGCTGATCCGAGTATACGACCTGAAGGGTCTCAAAAAACGTACCGTCATGCAGTACAATAAAACCAAATGCCTTAGAGTCACGATTGCTGCGAACCCAGCCGCCGACCGTGATTTCTTTTCCGATATAGGCATCAGTGTTGTGGTAGAGCTCTTTTACTGTTGTGAATTCCATTGTTTTTGTTCTCCTTAAATTTGTCTAATGCGGACGTTTCGTGCGCAGGCCGCAGACCCGCCCGCGTTGCGAGCTATCCGCTGCTTATGCATCTGCACGAAACTGTTTTCCACATTATACCTTCTTTTTTACTTTCCTGCAAGGTCGAGATTTCCGCAGGTAAATCCGGGCGTGTATCCGATTATGGATATGTGGCTACTCCACGCTCTTTAAAGATTCTACCATGTCAATCTTCTTCAACTTATAGTACATCACCAGATTGACGATGATCGAGAATGCAAAGGTAAACAGGATCCCAAGGACATAGCTCAGCAGCTTGATGTTCCGTCCGAACATGCAGGCATCCACTTCTACCGTCTGAATGATGAAGAGATGCAAGAATTTACCGATGAAGAGGCCGACTGCCGCCCCGATAATCGTCAGCAGGATATTTTCGCGATAGACATAGGCTGCCACCTCGCCGTCATAAAATCCGAGCACCTTGATTGTCGCAAGCTCACGCTTGCGCTCGTTGATGTTGATGTTGTTCAGGTTGTAAAGAACGACAAAGGCGAGCATACCTGCCGATATAATGAGTACGATAATGACAATATCCAACGCACCGAGCATGTGGTCAAGCTGATCCTTTAAGGACTTTGTATAGGTCACGTTCAGAACCACATCACAGGCAAGCAGCTGTTCACCGAGTGCTTCTGCTTCGAAGAGTCCGTCGACTGTACGGTAAAATATGCTGTTGAATTCCGGAGCAGCTTTGTATGCCCGCTCATAGCATGCCGGAGTCAGATAAATATAGTGGTTCAGATAGTTTTCGCAAATCGCCGTGACCGGTACTTCAGCCTCGCCACCTTCATCATCCTTTAAGGTAATCGTATCTCCGATACCGACCTTCAGCTCCTTTGCAATCTTTTCCGTGACAATCGCACCTTCATCGGTCAGCTGATACTCTTCCTTCGTCGTCCGGTCGCGGAAACAGAAGAAATCTTCCAGCTGTTCCATATTCTCCGGCACGTATAGATAAACCGTCCACTCTTTTTTACTGCCTGCAGCCTGCACCTTTTTCTTTTCGACTGCGAACCGCTTACTTGCCGACACCTGATCCGACTGTCTCAGGAGCCGCACCGCTTTCTCCTTTTCAGAAGTGCCTGCATCCGCATCTAGCACCGTCATCGCGTCATAGAGCTGCAGTTCGTCAAACTGCAGAATTGCCACATCCATGATCGAATCCCGCAAACCGAAGCCGACGAGCAGCAGTCCCATACAGCCGCCGATGCCGATGATCGTCATCAGAAAACGCTTTTTATAGCGCATGAGGTTGCGCACGGTCGATTTCCATGTAAAGCTCAGATGCTTCCACAAAAACGGTACGTATTCCAGCAGTACCCGTTTCCCCTGCTTCGGCGCAGGCGGACGCATCAGCTCTGCCGGAACTGCATGCAGCTCCCGGAAGCATGCAAAAAATGTCGCCGCCATCGTGCATACCAGAGCAGCTGCGGTCGCTGCCGCCCCGAAGCCCCAGTCATACGGGAGCAGGATTTTCGGAAGATACTGATACATTATGCTATAACTATTTATGATAACCAACGGGAATATCTTTTCCCCGACGAACACACCGAATATACTGCCGCCCATCGTCGCGTAAAACGCATACTTCAGATATTTGGAAGCGATGTCCTTCTTCCCGTAGCCAAGCGCCTTCATCGTACCGATCTGTGTCCGCTCCTCCTCGACCATCCGTGTCATCGTCGTCAGGCTGATCAGTGCCGCCACAAGGAAAAAGACAAGCGGAAACACCTGTGCGATATTTGTCATACGCTCTGCATTTTCTCCGTATCCCGTATTATCCGGGAGCTCGTTGCGGTCATACACATACCACTTCGGCTCCTTCAGATCCGTAAGCTGCCGCTTCGCATCCGCGATCTTCTCTTCCGCATCTGCGAGCTGCTGCTTCGCATCCGCAATCTTCTGCTCGCCATCTGCGATCTTATCCGTAGCCTCCTGCTTTCCGTCCTCATAATCCTTCCAGCCGTCGGCGATCTTTTGCTCATTCTCGGCAAGCTCCTTCTCCCCGTCCGCGATCTGCTGCCGTCCGTCGGCCAGCTTCTGACGTGCCTCTGACAACTGGCTCTTTGCATCGGTCAGCTGCTGCTCACCGTTCGAAAGCTTTGCACGGGAAGCGTTCAGCTCTGCCCAGCCAAGGTCCAGCTTCCGGCGTGCCGTGCTCAGCTGACTTTTCGCATCGGTCAGTTCTTTTTTCCCTGCATCGACCTGCTTCTGTGCCTCTTGCAGCTCCTGCTCCTTTTCTTCAAGCTGCTGCCTGGCCGCCGCAAGCTGCTCCTGCCCATGCTGCAGCTGCTGCTGTCCTACTGCAAGCTCGGCAAGCCCCGCATCCAGCTGCGTTTTCGCTGCAGCCAGCTCTACTTCCTTTTCCGAAAGCTGACTGTCCGTCTCTGCAAGCTGGGCTGCGGCAGCATCCAGCTGCGTTTTCCAGTCCTTCAGCTGGGCATCGCCCGCATCCAGCTGACCCTTCGTTCCGTCCAGGGCTGCCTGCTGTGCATCTAACTCTGTTTTCGTCGCATCCAGCTTTGCCTTCTGTTCTGCAAGCGCCTGTGCCGTCTGCGAAATTTCTGCTTCCTTTGCAGCAATCTTATCCGGAAGTTGTGTCTCTTCCTGCTGCAAACCTGGAAGCTTTCCATCTGCATCCTGAATCTTCGCTTCTTCACCGGCAATATTTGCATTGCATGTATCAATATCCGCCTGTGCAGCTGCCACAGAAGCAGAAGCATTTTCCATCTCTGCTTTACACTGTGCCGCCATCTCATTTGCTTTGGCCCGCTCTTCTTCCGATGCCCCCGGATCCTGCGACAGCCGGTCTGCCTCCGCCTGTGCGGTATCATATGCAACGGTCTTCTCTGCCAGTATCTGCTGTTTTTCTCCAAGTGTCTGCTGCAAAGCCAAAAGCGTCTGCTGGTATGCACTCTTAGCATTTGCCGCTTCTGCCTTCTGTGCCGTCAACGCGGTAATCTGCTGCTGCACCTCCGACAGACGGGCCTTTTTCCCATCCAGCTCCGTCTGTGCTGCGTCACAGGCTGCTTTTGCTGCCTCATAGGTATTCAGTGACTCCTGATATGCGCTCTGTGCCTGTGCAAGCTGTGCAGATGCTGTATTGTACTGTGTCCTTCCGCTCTCACAGGCAGCCTGCTGCTTCTCATACTCTGCATTCTGCCCCAAAAGCGCCGTTCTGGCCTCCTCATACTGCTTCCGCGCCTGCGAAATCTGTGCCATCCCTGCATCATATTGCTCCTGTGATGCCTGCAACTGCCCGGAGGCCTGCTCCAAGGCGGCCGCGCTCTCCGCAAGACGCGCACTCTGTTCCTCTATCTGCTGCTTTCCGCTCTCAAGCTGCGCCGCTCCATCATCGAGCTGCTTCTGCGCCTCCGATAATTGCTGATTTGCTTCACTTTCCTTACTCTGGTACTGTGTAAGTCCGGACCGATATTCTTTTTCTCCGTCATTCAGCTTTGCGACTGCTGCTGCAATCTGGCTTCTGGCATCCGCAAGCTTTGCCTCATTCTCTGTGATCTGCTGCTCGCCATCTGCGATCTCCTGCTCCCCATCACTAAGCTCACGCCTGGAATCCGCAAGCTTCTGCCTGCCATCTGCAAGCTCAGACTCACCATTTGTCAGCTCGGACTCTGCCTCTGCGAGTTCCGATTCCGCTTCCGCTTTCCCATCCGCAAGCTCCTGCTCCGCATCGGCGACTTCCTGCTTTCCGTCCTCAACTTCCTTTTCGGCATCGTCAATCTTCTGCTGTGCTTCGCCCTTTACCTCCGCATAGCGCAGTTCACACCGGACGTCTTGAATCGCCTCCACGCGTTCCTGCACTTCCTCGATTTTCGCATCATAGGCATCCGTATAGGCGACTTCCTCTTCTGCTCCTTTTACGCGCAGATATGCGGTATGATAAACTTCGGAATGAAACGCTTCCGGCAAAAGATAAGCAAAGCCGGACACGGAACCATTGCCAAGCGTCGTGCTTCCACGCTCAAATGCAATGTAGCACGGGCTGTAACCGATCCCGCACACAGTGAATTTGCGGTAATGCAGCGCCGTATCCTCTTCCGAAGAAACTGTGACTGCCAGCGTATCACCGACGGAATATCCCTGCCGTTCGGCAAATGTGGCATCCAACAGACATTCTGTCGGCTCGTCCGGCAAACGTCCCTCCTTTACGGAGAGCTCATTCACCCCATCCGGAATCGACTCCAAATGCAGTACCTGCTGCACATCGCCGCTGCCACAATACACATCCTCCATGTAGCTTCCGACCGCAAGCGCTACCCCCTCAACCTCCGAGAGCGCTTCGATATCGGCATCTGTCAGCCCGAGTGTTCCGAGCACCTTGATATCCATGAGCTTATTCTGGTCGTAATAATAGTCTCCAGTCGCGCGCATATCCGGCGCAGCCGCCTGAATCCCGGCAAAAAATGCCACGCCCATCGCCACAATAAAAAAGATGGAGAGGAAGCGGTTCAGGCTCTTCCGTATTTCGGTATGAAATTCTTTCCGTAATGCTTTTTTCCTCAATGTCCTGCTCCTTACCACTCAATTTCCTGTACCGGCATTGGCTGTGCATTCAGTGACATCTCAGAGACCCTCCCGTTTTTGATCCGGATGACCCGATCTGCCATCGGCGTGATTGCCGTATTATGTGTGATGACAATGACCGTCATGCCTTTCTGCCGGCACATATCCTGCAAAAGCTTCAGGATTGCCTTACCAGTCTGATAGTCAAGCGCTCCGGTCGGTTCATCACAAAGCAGAAGTTTTGGATTTTTCGCCAGCGCCCGTGCGATCGAAACTCGCTGCTGTTCCCCGCCGGAGAGCTGTGCCGGAAAGTTCCCCATGCGTTCTCCCAGACCGACCTCCTGCAGCACCCGTTTTGCATTAAGCGGATTTTTACAGATCTGAGATGCCAGCTCCACGTTTTCCAGTGCCGTCAGGTTCGGAATCAGATTATAAAACTGAAACACAAACCCAATGTCGTCCCTGCGGTAGCCGGTCAGCTTCCGCGGGCTGTATTTTGCAATGTCTTTTCCGTCTACAAGCACCCGTCCCGTGCTCGCCGTATCCATACCGCCCAAAATGTTGAGCACCGTCGTCTTTCCCGCGCCACTCGGCCCGACGATGACGACAAACTCGCCTTTTTGTACTTCAAAATCAATGCCGTCCACCGCATGGATGTCAACCTCTCCCACATGGTAAACCTTTGTTACCTGTTCCAGCTTTACGTATGCTTCCTGCATGTTGCCCCCCATACTCATTTTTATTCTCTTATATATTCTATTGTAGCTTTCCTTCTTCCCCTGCGCAATGACTTTATAAAAATTTAAGTCCTTTCACCTTTACCGGACATCATTTTCCAGTCCAACCCACTTCTTATTGCTCCGCGCACTTGAAGCGGGGGAATGCTTATCTGCGTTAAAAAAAGCGCAGACATCAGACTTTCGCTCTGATATCTGCACTTCCCTATTCTGCTTCAATCTTTACCGTTCATCCAGCGGCACATATGCTCTGTGATGCCCTACATACTTGTACGCCGGACGGATGATCTTGCCCTCATTTACGAGCTCCTCAATCCGGTGTGCCGACCAGCCTGCGATACGGGAAATCGCAAAGATCGGAGTAAACATCTGCGTCGGAATGCCGAGCATCGAATATACAAATCCGCTGTAAAAGTCGACATTGCAGCAGATTGGCTTATGCAGGTTCTTGCGGCCGGTCAGAAGCTCGGACGCCAGCTGTTCTACCTTCGAATAGAGCATGAACTCTTCTGTGAGTCCCTTTTCCTCCGACAGGCTGCGCGCGTACTCCTTCAGAATGACGGCACGCGGATCGGACAGTGTGTAGACGGCGTGTCCCATTCCATAGATCAGCCCGCTTTGATCAAACGCTTCTTTGTTGACGATTTTTTCCAGATATGCGTAAATCTCGTCATCATTTTTCCAGTCCTTTACATGTGACTTGATATCGGAGAACATGTTCTCGACCTTCAGGTTTGCACCGCCGTGCCGGGGTCCTTTCAGAGAACCGAGAGAAGCGGCTACCGCTGAGTAAGTATCGGTACCCGTCGAGGATACAACGTGGGTCGTAAACGTGGAGTTGTTACCACCGCCGTGCTCTGCGTGAATGACAAGCGCAATATCAAGCACCCGCGCCTCCAGCTCTGTATATTTTCCGTCGCTTCTCAAAATCCGCAGAATATTTTCTGCTGTGGACAGCTCCGGATCCGGATAACGGATGACGAGGCTCTGGTCATTGTGGTAATGCTGGTACGCATGATATGCATAAACCGATGTCAGCGGCATCGTCGCAATCAGAGTCAGCGCCTGACGCAGTACATTCTCAATGGAAATATCATCCGGATTCTCATCATAAGAATACAGGGTCAGTACGCTTCGCTGCAACGCATTCATGATATTCAGACTCGGTGCCTTCATGATGACATCCCGCACAAATTTGCTCGGAAGCTCCCGGTACTGGTTCAGCAGATCAATAAATTCCCGCAGCTGCTGCTTGTCCGGCAGCGCACCGAACAGAAGGAGGTACGTAACTTCCTCGAAGTTGAACCGTCGCTGCTTAAAGCCCTTTTTCAGATCCATGACATTGTAGCCCTGATAGTACAGTTCACCTTCGCACGGCACCTTCTCGCCCTGTATGGTCTTAAAACCGGTAACATCCGAAATCTCAGTCAGACCGGTCAGGACTCCTTTTCCATCTGACTCACGCAGTCCACGCTTTACGTCGTACTCTGCATACAGATTCAAATCGAGTGCTCCGGAAATCATACAATATTTTACGAGCTGGCTAAGCCGCTCATCCCTTGTCTTTCTGTCTGTCTCATTCAGTACCATAATCTTTCTCCTCCCTGCGTTTATTCCAGTCCCATCTTTTTCAGTAAAAACTGAATATTCTGGTTTTCAACGGAGCTGAATACACTGTCGCTGAAATGATCGGCATCTGTCGTTCCCTGATACCAGGACTTACCTTCAAAATATTGCTGAATGGATTCGGTTCCGAAGATCCGTCCATGCCTTGCATAGATTTCATTAATCGCCATTTGCAGATCGTCATAGGACATCCCCTGTACATCTGTGTCTGTCAGCGCACGCTCCGAACTCTCCGGCAAAATATACTCGCCGCTATCTGCCTGTGCCTGCGCCTGTGTCTGCTCCTGTATCTGAATCGCTTCGGTCTGCGGTCCATCCCCGGTCACCAGAATCTGAATCCCTGCGGCGATCTGATTGATCTCAGACGCCATTGCCGTATACTCCTTCTGAGCCGCTTCGTTGTTCTGCGCATACTGTACATCCGTCGGAAGCATCAGCACATAGGCCGCGCCTCCGCCCATCCCAAGCACCCGGTAAGACAGCAGATCCTGATAGGACATATCGGTATATTTTCCAATCGTAAAGAGCGTTCCGTTATAGCCGAGCGCCTTCGACGACTGCTGGTAAAATATATAAAAATTGTCCTGCTGGGTAATTCCGTATTTTCCCTTCCAGTCTGCCGGAAGTGTCACGGTAAAATCTGTATAATTTAAGGTCGTTGCCGTCGCCTCTGTCTGCACAGCTGCCTCGGTCTGTGCCTCTGTCTCGCTTCCGGCCGTCTCCGCCTGCACGCTTGCTTTATTCTCGCCATCCAGAATTTTGATTGCCTCGGTCTCTTTCTTTTCCGAGCCCTTCGCATCGCTTTGTTCCGTCTGCGCCTGTCCGGCTGTGGTACTGTTCGAGCTGTGATTTCTGGAGCGTCCGATCAGCCAGAATGCTCCAAACGTCAGAAGCGCAATGAGCAGCACGCCGATAAATCCGAGCAGAATATACTGAAGCGTCGTAAAACGTCCTTCTTCTTCGTCCTCATCCTCTTCCGGATCCCACCGGTTCCCCATATTGGTCGGTGCATACTGCTGCGCTCTGGTACGCCGCCACTCTTCCGGGGATGCTCCGGTTGGCCGCTGTGGCGAAAAGGCATTGTCCCGCCCGATATTCGGAATAGATGGTCCGGCCTGCGGACGCCGTTGTGGACGCCCGGCAGCTCCCGTCTGTGTAACCTCCGCGTCACTCGCGGCGGATGCCCCCGTCTGCGGACGCCGCTGCGGATTCCCTGCTCCTGTCTGTGCAGATCCTTCATAATATCCGCCTGACGGACGCCGTTGCGGACGATTGCCCGCTCCCGTCTGCGTAGTATCTGCATCTCCTAGCGGACGCC
>OLPO01002250.1_pt1 | contig 12277 bp, 11 predicted proteins | sample 1672831 | NCBI WGS metagenome assembly OLPO01 (sample SAMEA3136728, study PRJEB25190) | human gut metagenome
TTATGTGTATTTGGAATTTCTCATTTTGGCTTGTACTATTTATATTCTAGCAACAATGATTATATTAGGTGCGGTAGTAATAGAGACATAGTGGAATGTAAAGTATACCTCTTCCGCCTTAAGTGTCCCGTCTTCCCTGGTGTAGTAATAGAGACATAGTGGAATGTAAAGAAAGATATTGTAGAACTTAAAGAACAATTAGATTCTGTAGTAATAGAGACATAGTGGAATGTAAAGCTGGAAATCTGGAAATGACATATAAGCTGATTGATGTAGTAATAGAGACATAGTGGAATGTAAAGTTTCATGAATTGCTCATATACCTCTGAGAACGTCAAGTAGTAATAGAGACATAGTGGAATGTAAAGAACATATTATTAATCTTATCCACCGCGTATTTGCGGTAGTAATAGAGACATAGTGGAATGTAAAGATGACAGATACAGCGAGAATCGCAGGCATTACCATGGTAGTAATAGAGACATAGTGGAATGTAAAGTAGAGCCACCGCCATGCAGAGTCATGGTGCCGCACCGTAGTAATAGAGACATAGTGGAATGTAAAGACTGGTACACAATCAGAACGTCGCAGTTTCCGGCGGTAGTAATAGAGACATAGTGGAATGTAAAGAACGGATGGTGGTATGTGGATGAAAGTGGACGAAAGCGTAGTAATAGAGACATAGTGGAATGTAAAGCTGTGATTGACGCAATTATGATTGTGAGCGTGTCCTGCGTAGTAATAGAGACATAGTGGAATGTAAAGATTATTAATCCATGGTTGATATATTTTGCTGGAAGTAGTAATAGAGACATAGTGGAATGTAAAGTAGCCACACCACTGACGTTCCCTCCGAAGCTTTCAGTAGTAATAGAGACATAGTGGAATGTAAAGACACCTGCTGCCGGATCTGCTTCCATCTGCCCCGCGGTAGTAATAGAGACATAGTGGAATGTAAAGCTAAATTTAAGTTGCGATGAGTTAACTAATGCTTTAGTAGTAATAGAGACATAGTGGAATGTAAAGCAAGGGTCGTTAACTGGGGTTGAAAATCAGACGTATGTAGTAATAGAGACATAGTGGAATGTAAAGTATAGAACGTCAAGAACATCATACAAGTTACTTGGTAGTAATAGAGACATAGTGGAATGTAAAGTCGAATGTTGTACTTCCATTAACGCTGGCATTTCCGTAGTAATAGAGACATAATGGAATGTAAAGATGGATTTTTCAGACGAATTCGAAGACGGCGTGATCGGTAGTAATAGAGACATAGTGGAATGTAAAGCAAATTTTTGCCCTGACTATAGATTTCGGGCATCTTGGTAGTAATAGAGACATAGTGGAATGTAAAGGAAGATGGGCGAAACAGTTTGCACAGGATTGACGGCGTAGTAATAGAGACATAGTGGAATGTAAAGTTCCATATACCCGTTACAATGTTGTAGCCGACGTGTAGTAATAGAGACATAGTGGAATGTAAAGACATAAATATTTGCTCCCCAAATGGGAGTAAATTTGGTAGTAATAGAGACATAGTGGAATGTAAAGTCAGATTGCAACGGTTTATCTCTTACCATCTGCTTGTAGTAATGTAAACGCAAAATAGCAAGTACCTGTTCAAAATCATCCAATGTGAGATAATAAACTCATCACTACAAAGTCCAAATAGTTTAGTACTCAACTTTTTAGACTTTATCACAGGAGGTGAGTCATGAAATCTCACACAAGTTTAGTTGCACAGCAAACCCGTCTGAGTGAATGGGCTGATCTGATCAGAGACTGTCAAAACCGTCCGCAAGGAATGAAGATCGATGAATGGTGTCAGCTGCATAACATTACAAAAGCGAGTTATTACTGGAGGCTCCGAAAAGTCCGTGAGGCTTACCTGGAAACTGCGGAGCAGACACAAACATTTGTAGAAGTTCCTTCTTCTGCAATTCATCCGGTAAATATGACATCGGAGCATAAAATTGCTGCCGTGATCAGATGTAGAAACCACCTTACTTTGGAAATCACGGAACAGGCATCTGCCTCATTTCTAAAAACACTTTTGGGAGTGATCAGCAATGCTCAATGATGGCTCTGGGTTCAAAAAAGTGTATCTGGCGACCGGATTTACAGATCTGCGCAGAGGAATTGATGGCTTAGTCAGGATTATACGTTTTCAGTTCCAGCTGGATCCTTACGATAAGAATACATTATTCTTATTTTGTGGCAAACGCACGGATCGCATAAAAGGACTTATCTGGGAAGGAGACGGATTTCTCCTTCTGTACAAGCGGATTGAAAACGGGAACTTCTGATGGCCCCGTACAAAAGAGGAAGCGCTGGAGATCACCACAGACCAGTATCAGATGCTGATGCAGGGTCTGGAAATCGTTGCCCGACGCCCAATAGAAGAAGTTCCGGATCCTGAATTTTCCTTGTGATTTGTGCAAAACGTAGAAAATAAAATCATTTTCATCCATGTCAGGTTATCCACCGTCAAAATGACGAAGGTGGCAGAATTCAAAAATAGTCAAAAACCGTTGGCGCTGCTATAATAACACTCAGGAAAGTGAGGTTTGGTTATGGCAGTTAAGTATACGGAGGAACAATTAAACAGTGTTGATAAGTCGTTTCTTATCCAGCTTCTTTTACAACAGCAGGAGAAATTGGAAGCCATAACAAAAGAGCTTCACGCATCGAATGAAAAAATGCAGCTTCTGATGGAACAGGTGATCCTTGGTAAGCAGAACCGTTTTGGCAGGTCTTCTGAAGAAATGGAAGATACCAGTCAGATCTGTTTCCGTGAAGTAGATGGAACGATTGTCTTTTTCAATGAAGCGGAAGCTGTCTGTGATCTTAATGCGGCAGAGCCTGAGGATCTGGAACTGAAGTCTCCAAAGCAGCCGAAGCGTAAGGGAAAGAAGCAGATCTTTCCGGCCTTCCGTTCAGACGGATCGACCATTATCTGTCCGAAGAGGAATTGGAAGCAGAATTCGGTGTCAAAGGTTGGAAACAGTTACCGGATGCCATTTCCAGAAAATATCATTTTGTACCTGCGAAGGTAGAAGTGGAAGAACATCACATCGGCGTGTATGCCAGCAAAACAGATGAACACATGGTAAAGGCGGATCATCCAAAGGCGTTACTGCATGGGAGCCTGGTATCACCATCTCTGGGTGCTGCGATCATCAATGGAAAGTATGTGAATGCAGTTCCTCTCTATCGGTTAGAGCAGGAATTCCAGCGTTATGGTCTGCAGATCACAAGGCAGAACATGGCAAACTGGTGTATACGTTTGGCAGAGGAATATCTATCCATCCTTTATGATCAGCTTCATAAAGAATTGTATTTCTATCACGTCATCCAGGCAGATGAGACGCCGGTGCTTGTAAACCATGACGGACGCAAAGCCGGGAGTAAAAGCTGGATATGGGTATACCGTTCCGGACATTTGTATCAAAAACGGCAGATTGTCCTGTATGAATACCAGCAGACGAGAAATGCATCCCATCCACGGGAATTCCTAAAAGGATACGACGGTATCTGTGTAACAGACGGTTACCAGGTCTACCATACTTTAGAAAAAGAGTTGGAAGAACTGACCATTGCTGGATGCTGGGTACACTGTCGCCGCAGATTTGATGAAGCCTTAAAGCTGATCTCAAAATCCTATCAAAAGGAATCCCATGCATTTCTTCTGATGAAACAGATCCAGGCGATCTATCGGGAAGAAGGGAAACTGAATGACCTTTCTTCTGATGAACGGTTTAAGCAACGGCAGGCGGTTATCAAACCGCTTGTGGATGCGTTTTTTGCGTACCTAAAAACTATAAATGTGTCTAAGAAGGATAAATTTGGTGATGCTGTTGGCTATGCGCGGAATCAGGAAAAATATCTCCGTGTATTTCTTACAGATGGAGATGTCCCAATCGATAATAATGCATCCGAAAGGGCAATCCGGGGTTTCTGTATCGGAAAGAAGAACTGGCAGATGATCGATACAATCCATGGTGCCAAGTCTTCCGCAATCATTTACAGTATTGTAGAAACTGCAAAAGCCAATAATCTGAAACCTTTTGATTATGTGCAGCATCTCTTGGAAGAGATTCCGAAACACATGAATGATAAGGATTGTTCTTTTCTGGAAGATCTTCTGCCCTGGTCAGAAAAACTTCCAGCCGGGATCCGCAAAGCTTAAATATCGGTGGCTGCAAAGCAGCCGACTAAAAATGTCAAGGTACTCGCTATTTTGCGTTTACCTTTCGGAAGCGGCATGTTCCTTGATGTGTGTTTGAGAATGATGTAAAAATGTATGGTATAAAGAAAATAAAGGAATATATAGCAAATCAGCTACAGAATGATTTGGAATACGATCAAATGACACTGAAAGAGTATATTGACCCGTTTACGGGTGAGCCAGTAAAACATAACAAATAAAATAAGCCCGAAAGGGCTTGGTAAGTAAATGATGTTGCGATTGGCGAATCTATTTCGATGAGTCTTTAGACTCCAGTGCCGGTAATAGACCCTTATAAGGTCAAAGCAAACCACCGGCTTAGCCGGTGGTCGTGATTACAGGGACTTTAAGATGTTTATAAGGCGGGAATTAGCTTCCGGCATCATAATGCAGAAGCGGACAAACTCACCCTCCAGACACTGAAAAGAGGAGCAGTCACGGATCATAAGCCCCTGACGGATACAGGCTTCAAATACATCGTAGGAGGTCAGTCCTTCTTTAAGGATCTTAAGAAGGATAAAGTTGGCGTATGCAGGATAGACCTTATAGGTGGAGATATCTTTCAGCTCATGGATCATGCGGTCGCGTTCGGACAGAATGAGCTCGCGTGTGCTGCGGATATAATCTTCATCCTGAAGCATGATCTCACCTGCAAAAGCACCGATACTGTTTAAGGACCATGGAGTCTGTTTCTCGCGCATTTTTGAGAGAAAATCCATGTTTCCGGTGATTCCGTAGCCCAGACGCATTCCTGGTGCCGCGAAAAATTTCGATACACCGCGGAGTACCATGAGGTTGGTGAATTCCCGGGTAAGTGGAACTGCTGTGATAGCGTTGATGTCCGGGGCAAATTCTACATAAGTCTCGTCGATCATTACGAAGATATTTTTTTCCGCACAGAAGCTGATCAGACTGCGGAGATCTTCCTGGAAAATGGCAGAGGAAGTCGGATTGTTCGGATTGCAGAGAATCAGAAAATCATAGCCCTGTTCAAGCTTTTTGCAGAGATCCGGAATATCCGGCTCGAAATCTGCACTTTCCTGAAGGTGGTAATATTCCTGGGTACTTCCGGAAAAAGAAAGCTCTCTGGAATATTCAGAGTAGGTAGGTCCGAGAATCAGGGTATGCTGCGGAGCTCTTTCCTGGATGAGGAGAGAGATCAGTTCACTGGAACCGTTTCCCGGAAGGATGAAATCTGCCGGAATATTGCAGTAGCGGGAAATGGTATTGCGAAGAGATGTGTATTCTCTGTCAGGATAGGAAGAAAGAATATCAACGTGTTCAGCAATTGCCCTGCTGGCCTTCGGTGATAAGCCAAGCGGATTAACGTTGGCACCGAATTTGACGATGTCTTCTTTTTTCAGATTGTAATAGCTACATATTTTTTCTATATCACTTCCATGAAAAACTGGTTTTGTGTCCATTATCTGTCACCTCATTTATCTGCTTATTATTCGTAAAAATTAATTCCAGTATACACCAGAATCAGGGGTATTTCCAGAAATCTTTTGCCGGGCTGATTTTGGCGGACCGGTATGGAAATCTGCCGGGCTGTCTGATAAAATAAAAACAGGAATATCTGGCAGTGGCAGCCTGTGATCATATAAGGAAAAGAGGAAACGGCTATGAAGACAGAAGACAAAAAAATTGCAGTGATCGGAATTGGTGGTGTTGGTGGATATGTGGCAGGTATGCTGGCAAAGGCATATCCGCAAGTGACTATGGTAGCCCGTGGAGCGCGTGCAGAGAGCATTCGTGAAAAGGGACTTGTGCTGCACAGTGATTATAAGGGAGAAATCGTGGCGAAACCGGAGCGGGTGGTCCCAGTCCGGGAAATGGGACAGCAGGATTATATTTTTATCTGTGTAAAAAATTATTCGCTTGCAGAAGTATGTGAAAGTATCCGGGATATGGTTACAGAGGATACGGTGATCATTCCGGTAATGAACGGTGTGGATCCCGGGGAAAAGATCCGCGCACTTATTAAAAAAGGAACGGTTGTAGATTCGCTGATCTATACGGTGGCTTTTGCAAATTCGGACTTTTCGATTTCGCAGCAGGATACTTTTACCTGGCTCTGTATCGGCATCAAGGATGCGAATGAGAAACAGCAGGAGAAAGTCAGAGAGGTGGCCGAGATCCTGAAGGGTGCGGATATTGATTACAGGGATGAAGGGGATATCCGGGTAGAGATCTGGAGAAAGTATATCCTTAACTGTGCGTTTAATGTAATGACTGCTTTTTATGACAATACCATCGGAGAGCTTCGAAAAGATCCTGTGAAAGCGGAACAGTATGAGAGGCTTGTATGGGAGGCTGCCAGTGTTGGACGTGCCAAAGGTGTTGCTTTGACAGATGAACATATTAATGAAGTGATCCATAAATTCCGTCATGTGCATGCAGATAATGCGACAAGCTCGCTGCAGAGGGATTTCCGCATCCGGAAAAAGGAGACGGAGCTTGAGACATTCAGTGGTTATATTGTACAGGAGGCGAAGCGTCTAGGGGTGGACATTCCTCTTTCTGAAAAAATGTATGAGGGTCTGAAGGAGATGGCGGAGAAATTCTGAGCATGTGATTAAAAGCTGCTCTTGACAAAAATTCTCACCTTTGTTACAATGACGAAAATCAATTCCGTGAGGGAGTAGTTCGCGTGTAAACGTGGTTTGTCAACATACTGGTGTCATCACCTGGCAAATCTTAAAGAATGAGACTCATGTATGCTTTATTTCGGTTACAGAAATAGAGCATACGTGAGTCTTTTTTTATGGCTCCGAACCGGCATATATGAAAAGGAGAAGAAGATATGTTGTTGTTTATGAAGGTACTTTTTACCCAGTTTATTGCGGAAATGGGCGACAAAACACAGCTGATGCTGGTGGCGATGACATCGAAATTCAAGCTGAAGGACATTCTGCTGGGAACTGGTGTTGCGATTCTGGTACTGAACGGACTGGCTGTTCTTGTCGGTGGTCTTATCAGCACAGTGATCCCTACTTGGCTGATCCGTCTGATCGCAGGCGCAGCGTTCCTGTTTTTTGCTGCGACCACATTAAAAGGTGACGATGACGAGGAAGAAAATGTGAAGGATCGCAAGATCAAATTCGCACCGCTTTCTGTATTCTGTACATTTTTTGTTGCGGAGCTTGGAGATAAAACACAGCTTACAGCGATCACCTTCGGTGCAAATGAAGGTTTAAGTTCGGCAGTTGTTGTATGGCTTGCCTGTTCATTAGGCCTTTTTGCTGCAGATGTGATCGGACTTCTTATCGGCTATCTTCTGAAAAGCAAGGCTCCGGAAGGAATCCTTAATACGGTTGCATTTTTTATTTTCTCAATTTTCGGAATCATTACATTAAGGCAGGGATTCGGACTTCTGCTGGGAGCAGGATCTTCCATGGTACTCCCTTTGACTGTGGTGGTTACGGTTGTATTTGTGGTGGTCTGCCTGGTGTTGTATAGGAAAGGGAAGAAGAAAGCTGCTTAGATGATTAATCAATTATAACAATCCTGCATACACTGTAAAAAAGCGTCTTCGGGGGCTTGGCAGTGAAGGATTATATAGAGGAACGTGCAGTTGAAGTAGCGGGATATATCATTGAAACAAAGGCGACTGTGAGACAGGCGGCGAAAAAGTTTGGGATCAGTAAGAGTACGGTACATAAGGATTGCGTAGAACGCCTGAAGCTTATTAACCCGTCTCTTGCCGGGGAAGTGCGAAAGGTGTTGGATGTGAACAAGCAGGAGCGGCACATCCGTGGCGGACTTGCCACACGGGAAAAATATCTGCATGCACATATACGATGAGAAAAAACGAATAGAACCGATGTGGTAAAAAGCTTACTCAGTTGTTAAATATCCGGCAGATACAATATTAAGAAGTTCTATATTATAAAGATTAAATATTAATTTTACAAATGATTATGGTCATGCTATTATATGACCATAATAGTTCTTGACCTGTACCAGCCACCTACGGATATGTGAATATCCGAATATCATACAGGTGCGGAACTAAAAAACTCATCACATAAAATTAATAATTACACCCATGAAGGATTTTGTGGATCAGCGTACATGAGATCCTTCGGAAAGAAGCTGTTATGTCAGTGGAGTTTTCTGTGTCTCCGATGATGTAGCAGCTTTTTTCTTTGAGATAACAGTGGAGATTTAAGCTTTTTTCAGAAAAGAATTCGCAGTATTTTCACAAACACATGATACATTGTAGAAGGTGCTATAATCGACAGAAAAGTTTTTGACATAAGAGGAAATACAATGAGATCAATAAAGAAACGAAATATTGTAAACAACGATAAAAAAGGAAACCCGGGCTGGGTTTATATCCTTGCGTTCCTTTTTCCTGTAATCATATTTGTAACAGGTTTTGCACTGAAGGGAGTTTATCCATTTGGGGAAAATTCAGCACTTGTGGTGGACGGCGTTCATCAGTACACTGCCTTTTACAAAGAGCTTGCAAGCCAGTTGAAAAAAGGTCTGGACTGGACGTACTCCACACATGCGATGGGATACAATTTTTACGGTCTGTTCTGCTATTATCTGTGCAGTCCGTTCAGCCTTCTTGTGCTGCTGCTTATGAAATTTATGTATGTCAATGAGGCAGTGACCGTTACAATCCTGATCAAGGTGGGACTTTGCAGCGTGTCCATGGCATGGTATTCGGGGAAAAAATATCCAGGCAGAGGGGGCATGGCAGTTTCTCTTGGCTGTATGTATGGCCTGTCCAATTTTATGCTGGGATATTACAGCAATGTAATGTGGCTGGATTGTATTATGCTGCTCCCGGTCCTGGCGTATCTGATCGAACAGATGGTATGCACCGGAAAATGGAAATCCTATTGCATGATCCTGGGATACTGCATTCTGACAAGCTATTATATGGGATTCATGCTGTGTACATTTGCGGGACTTTATTACATAGCGAATCTTATCACAGCAGAACATCGTGCAGAAAAAATCCACTGCTCGCTGCTGAAATTCACAGGTGCCTCTGTGATGGGTGCAGGTCTTGCGGGGATCACATTGATTCCCGGAATTACTGCTGTTTCACGAACCGTGGCAGCAGCAGAAGCAGGAACCGGACTAAGCGGTGTGTACGGCAATATATGGAAGCAGTTAAGTGCTTTTATGGAAGATTCTATGTCCTTTGTGAAATCAGGAGAACAGGGGGATGTGAATCTTTACTGCGGATGTGCAGTGCTGCTCCTGGCAGGAATATATTTTTTTAACCGGGAAATCCGTGTTGTGGAAAAAATCGTTATGGGTATTTTGAGTGTGTTATATTTCGCGGGATTTCATGTGACAGTGTTGAACCTGCTTTTTCATGGACTGCATAAGCCGGTGGGAATTCCCAACCGTTTTGCGTTTATTCTGATATTTCTGATTCTTAGGATTGGATGCGATGTCTGGGGAAAAGCTGCCGATGCAAGTCGAAGGGGAATTCTGGCAGGTTTTGCGGCAGCGGAAATATTCTGCACAGTGATTGGGATTAAGTCCGGGAAGACCTGGGAAATTGTGATTACGGATGTAGTAATCGCGTTGCTGTTCTGTCCGGTGTGGATGGAGCACTGGATTTGTGGAAAAATGCTGAAAAAACGACTCGCGGGTGTGGAAAGCCGAAAGCTCGTGAGCCTGGTGCTGATGATGCTGATTCTGGCAGAAACAGGAATTCACGGAATTGTAAGTATTACAGATAATGGAACTGCAAGCAGGGATATTTATGTGGAAAGCGAGCAGGAAACTAAAGAACTGCTGAGTTCAGCAGGGCCTGACCAGAATGAATATCGTGCAGTGATCGTGAATCCCCTTGTGCGAAATGAAGAGCTTTTGTATCAGCTGAATGGAGTTTCCATGTATTCCTCAACTAATACAGAAGAAATGTGGAATTTTGTAAACAATATGGGATTTGAAAATCTGGAAAATCGTTTTCAGTATGCTGGAGCTACAGAGGTTATGGATATGCTTCTTGGCGTGAAGTATCTGCTTTGCAGGAATACCCGGACGCTTAACACTTCCTATGAGAAAATTGGTGAAAGCCTGTCTTTTGATCTTTACGAGAATCCACGGGCTCTGCAAACAGGGTATATGGTCGATGCTTCTGCGATGAATTATGTGCTGGAAGGGAATATTTTGAACAATCCTATGGAGATGCAGAACCGGCTATTGCGGGGAATTGCAGGAACAAGGTTGTATAAACTGAAAAATATAAGCTCAGAAACAACTCTGACAGGAATGTCAGCATTTAACATCCGGCTGAAAAAAGGCGAGCATGGTTATCTTTACATTCCGGGAACGGAACCGGATACTGTGACGATCAACGGGCAGGAACAGAAATCGGATTACTGGAATAATAATTTCCTGGATCTTGGGACATACGATACGGAAACGATCGTGCACGTAACGGCAGGATCCGGAGTACATGAAGCTGTTCTGGGAACATACCAGGAAACCGAGCTGGATAAGATCTACGAAAAACTTTCTGCAGAACAGGCAGATCTTACATCTGGAACAAGCAGTATATCTGTAAATCAGGATGGTATGTTTATGATCAGCTGTTTTTATGATCCGGATATGAGAATCTATGTGGATGGAAAAGAAGCCGTAACACAGAGTCTGCAGGGTTTGACCGAAGTAAAGCTTTCAGCGGGAACGCATACTGTAGAGATGAAATATGAGACGCCGGGACTTAAAGTGGGAGCAGTTCTTTCTATATTAATATTGATAATGATGGGAATTTCAAATTTGTGGTGGATGAGGAAGAAAAGAAGTGCTATACTTTCGGACAGGAGCGGAGGCCATAACTGAATATTTGACCAGACAGAGCACGAAGTGGATGATTTTTATCCGCCGGAACCGGACCGACTATGCGGAAGTGGGACGGACGTGCAGGGACAGAGAGAAAATCTGTCAGACAGAAAGGGAAGATCATGGAAAAACTGTGGAAGAGACTGGAGACACAGATGATACAGTCTTATGAAAGTATGGTAAAAGAGAACTCCGATATGACGGTGTGGAATCAGGCATTTGATACCATGGCTGAAATTGTGGAAAACGGCCGTGATGAAGATCAGGATTTTGCGCCGGAGCTTTTTGTTCTGGATAAGAGCAGAGACTTTATGTTTAATCTTAAGGTGTGGCTGAACGATTACATGGAAATGCTGGAACAGGAAGAAGAGCAGGAACAGCTGGAAAAGGTCTGCAGAAAGCTTCTGGAGCTTTTTGCATGGAAAAAAGAGTCGCCGTCTGAGATACGGTTCCGTCTGGCATCCTCCATGCTGTCACTGGATAAAAAAGAAGAAGCCGGAGTTTTCTGTGAGAAATGGTATGGACAGGATAAAGATGATCCAGTAGCGGCTACGGCGCTGATCTATGCGAGAATTGCAGATGGAAAACTGAAGGACGCACAGAAAATCGTGGACCGCTGGCTTAAGAAAGACGAAGGATATACAGAAGAGAATGCAGAGCTTCTTGGGGCTGCGTCTTTTCTGCAGACAGTATCCGGAAATGTATTTGCGTGATATGTTTTGCCAGGAGTGTTGACTGAGGGGCAGAAATCGCGCAGGCGGAGATTGGGGAGTGGGTAAGATATACAGACAGGTACGGTAATGCGATCTACGTCATGAACTACAAAAAGATCACCCCGGAAAAAATGGCAGAGATCGAGAATGCGATGGATAAGCTGGCATAGAAGATCCGGAAGAATTATGGACATGTAAAGCCCGGATTGAAGACGAAAGCGTTTTTTTATCTGATGAGGGGGCTTATGAAGGATGGATGGAATGAGGTGGATGCCCGTTACTGGAAGCAATTTGGCTGGAACGGGAAGGCACGGCCGTGGAAGTAAAATATGAATTTTCGACCGGTTGTAACATTCATGAATAAATTCCGGTAAAACCCCTGTAAAATCAGCAAAAATTCTTCATAAAACACCTTGACAAGGCGCATATTTACGGTCTATAATGAGCAAGCGTGCGAAAGAAACGTTATATTTTCGCATGCCGTAATTTGTAAATAGCAACCGCAAGGCCCCAT
>OLPO01002255.1_pt1 | contig 12237 bp, 12 predicted proteins | sample 1672831 | NCBI WGS metagenome assembly OLPO01 (sample SAMEA3136728, study PRJEB25190) | human gut metagenome
TGCGACATCCTGCTCCCAAAGCAGGCGCGCTACCAAACTGCGCCACGTCCCGAAGAACCTAGGCAGCTCGAGTCAATAGACCCTGCTTGTCCCAAGGCTTTTGAATTCTAATATATCGTGCAATATATGGCAACGGGCAAAAGGATTTCGCCCACGCAAACATCAAGAATGCTCAGACGCCTATAATGCAGACGTTCACCCCATCACAGCAAACGCGCAGGAACGAGCATCATGGCATCCAACGACACCCCTACATCCGCCAAGGAACGCATCCACTCCCCCGCCTCATCCCTCAAACACGAGCTTCACGTTGGCAAGGACATCGCATCGCGCATTGCCTCCAAAGACGCTATGCGCGACCTCCACAACATGAAGGCGAGCCTCCGCCTCCTGTTGCTCGTGCTGCTCGTCTCGGCCCTTATGGGTGTTGCCGCCTGGGCTTTTCTTGCCTCCCTCGATTTTGTTACCGAACAGCGCGAAGCGCACCTCTGGCTCTTCGCGCTGCTGCCCATCGTGAGCGTTGCCACCGCCTGGGTCTACCGCACCCACGGCCTACGTGCGGCACGCGGCAACAATCTCGTGATTGACAGCTCACTTACCGGCACACCCATCCATGCACGCATGGCAGGCCTTACCTTTGTGTGCTCCGTCGCCACACACCTCGCAGGCGGATCTGCCGGCCGAGAGGGAACCGCCGTGCAGATTGGTGGCACCATCGCAAGCAACGTGGCTCAGCTCTTCAAGCTCTCCGGACGCGATCGCAAAGACCTCATGCTCGCGGGCATCTCCGCTGCCTTTGGCGGCGTCTTTGGCACACCGCTTGCCGGCGCCTTTTTTGGCATGGAGATGTGCACCCTGGGCAAGCTCACGTACAGCGCGGGTATGTATTGCCTTGTTGCCTCCTTTGCAGGCGACGGCATGGCGCGTCTTCTGGGCGCGCAGCACTCCTTCCAGCCCATTGCCCATGTCCCCACCATGACGCCTTCCACCGTTGCGCTCGTCCTTATCTGCGCCGTTGTGTTTGGTCTGGCGGCGCGTCTGTTCTCGTTCTCCATACGCGTGGTCAAAAAGTTTTGGGGGCATCGCGTGCGTAGCTATCTCCTGGCAGCGTTGCTCTCCTCGCTCGTCCTTATGGGCACGTACATGATCTTTGGCCTTCAACGTTACGGCGGACTTTCGGAATGGATGGTCGCTTCGGGCTTTAAGGGACAAACAACCTGGTACGATCCCGCCCTCAAGCTACTCTGCACCGCGCTCACTCTGGGCGCTGGCTACCAGGGCGGCGAGGTCACGCCCCTGTTTGGCATCGGCGCCTCGCTTGGCGGGTGGATCGCCACCATCACCGGAAGCGATCCGAGCTTTATGGCCGCGCTTGGCCTCCTGGGCGTCTTTGGAGCCGCGCTCAACGTCCCCATCACCACTATCATGCTGGGCATCGACATGTTCAGCGGCAAGGCGGCTGCCTACTTTGTGATCGTTGCATTTGTGAGCTACCTCGTCGCGGGCCATCGCGGCGTGTACCCAGCACAGCGCATCGTCACGCCCAAACGTCGCTCCCTCGAGTTTGACGAGGGAGATACCGTGGAGCATGCTATCGAGCGCCACCATGAGATAGTCATCGAAGGCGAACCTGCAAGCACCACCAGCAACGATAACAAATAACGCTCCATTCACGCTCACCGGGTTCCCATGGCATTAATAGCCCATCTGCCCCATACTTGTGCAGATGGACATTGCACGGAAAGGACCAAAGGGATGCAGCTTCGAGATAGCGGCTCGCTGGGAAAGACGCTCATCATCGCCAACCCCGCCGCCCAGTCAGGAGCCGCACGTGGCGTAGCCGAGCGCATGCAGCGCTTCTGCGCGCTCTACTCCCATGAAACTGATGCGTTCTCGCTTGTCTGTACGGAACATGCGGGCCACGCCACCCAGCTCGCCCGCGAGGCCGAAGGTTTTGACACCGTTCTCGCCTTGGGCGGAGACGGCGTGGTCCACGAGGTCGCCTGCGGGCTTATGCAGATCGATGCCGCCTCGCGCCCTCACCTGGGCGTAGTGCCCGTGGGATCGGGCAACGACTACGCGCGCACCCTGGGTATTCCCGCAGACCAAGTGTCTTCCATTGAGCGGATTTTCGATTACGAGTCCGTCCGTATGGATGTGGGCAAGATTGAGTATGTCCCGTCTGGGGCGGAAATCGCTGATGCTGCCACACGTACGGAGTACTTTGTACAAACATTTTCCTTTGGCCTCGACGCGGCTATTGCCATCGACACTGTAGAGCGCCGCCGACGCACAGGCCTTACCGGCGGCGCGCTCTACACGGCAAGCGGGCTTGACGTCTTTGGCAGACGTTTTCGTGCATATCCCACAAATGTACAGGTAGATGGTGCCAACCTGGGCCGCTTGCGCTCTCTTATCTTTGCGGTACAGCTTGGCCCCACGTATGGCTCTGGCTTTAAGGTTTGCCCCGACGCAGACCCCACAGACGGCCTCTTCGACATCTGCTATGCCGCCGGGTCTATCCCCCGTGGCATAGCGCTGCCTTTGTTCCTGCGTGCAAAGAACGGTGGGCATGTAAAGTCCAAGCTCATCCACCTTCTGCGCGGCAAGCGTCTGGTACTTGATTTTGAAGGTGACGACTACCCCATTCAGGCCGATGGCGAGCAAATCCGCGCGCACAAAGCAACCGTCAGCGTCCTGCCCGGAGCCCTCACTGTGCTCAAGCCCCACCGCGATGTGACAAAATATACCTGAGGACTTTTTGTCACATTATTCGTCGCCGGCGATGCGGCGGCGCGAGGCCTTGAGGTCGGAGCGCATGTGTTTGTCCTTAAGGCGGCGACGACGCTGAGAGGCCGGGACCTTGGTCGCATGACGCACCTTGGGCGGCACGGCGCGACGACGAAACTCCTCCTGGAGTTTGCGGACGCACGATGCTCGATTTTGAAACTGGCTACGGCTCTCACGCGCGGTAACAACAATCCCCGTTGGAACATGGCGCATACGCACGGCCGAATCGGTGGTATTAACGCCCTGCCCTCCCGGACCGGTGGCGCGAAAGACATCAACCTCGCAGTCGCGGGCAACCTCGGCCGACGTTTGATGCGCAAACGCAGCATACTCTCGATATGTCAGGCGTTTTTCTTCCATGAACCCCAGCCTAGCACGCTAGCGCCGCGCACGACGGGCACGTACCAGGCACAGCACAAAACCCACGGCCACAAGGGCAGCGACGCTCATGAGAGCCCAACGGTAGCCGTAGAAGAAAATGTCCGGACGTCCCGCGACATAGCCCGCCACGGGCCTTCCCGCAGCCTCGCCCATCTTGCCGTATAGAATCGCCATGCCGCCCGAGATGCCCAAAGCCATACCCATGTTTTGCGAAAGGCCGGAAAGGCTCCCTACAAAACCCAGGGCATCCAGAGGCGCCGCGCTCATGAACAGCGAATTGTTGGGCGACTGAAACGTCGAGGTGCCCAAAGACATCAACGCCACGGCAGCAATAATCACCGGAAGCGAGCTGTCCTCGTTGAGAAACCCTACCGCAGCAAGACCAAGGGAGTAGATAAACAGGCCCACACAGGTGGGAATATGCGAGCCCACCCGATCGGATAAAGAACCCGAAAGCGGCCCCACCACGATGTTCACCAGAGGAATCACCGCAAAGAGAAAACCGGAGAGACTCGGTGAGAATCCGTGCGCATCCTGGAAATAAAACGGCAGGATGATCTCGCTCGCACCGATGGCGATAAAGCTGATGAGCGTGGCGAGGACGTTGATGTTGAAGGTAAGGCTGCTAAAGACGCTCAGGCGCGCAAGCGGCTGTTCCGCATGAAGCTCAATGCGAACAAACAACGCCATGAGCAGCAGACCGGCCAGCAGCATGCCTGCAATCTTGAGGGAAGCCCCCTCACCCATAAAGGTGATCGAGCACAGCAATAAAACCAGCGCAGGCACGAGCGCGCAGGCACCAGGCAGATCGAACTTGATACCACGGCGGTCGGGACGCACATGCGGTAGCGTCTTGAAACCCGCGACGAAACATGCAACGCCCACAGGCACGTTGATAAGGAAGATATACTCCCACGGCAAGGACGACACGATCACGCCGCCCAGCACAGGGCCGCACATCATCCCTAAGGCCACAAAGCTCGCGAGCAGACCCAAAGCACGCCCGCGCTCCTTGGCGGGAAATGACTCGGTGATGATGCCCATGTTATTTGCCATAGCCGCCGCAGCTCCGATGCCCTGCACGCAGCGCGAAACCAACAGCATCGCAAATGCATGCGAAAGGCCGCACAAAAGCGAGCCGATTGCAAAGAGCGCCACACCCGCTTGAAAGAGCCAGACTTTGCCGAACATATCGCCCAGGCGCCCAAAGATAAGCATCGAGGCACAAATGGCCACGAGATAGACCGTAGAGACCCACTGGATATCGCTTAGGCTTACGGCAAGGGCCTTTTGCATCACGGGAAGCGCCACGTTGACAATGCTCGAATCAAGCGTGGACATGAAGGTCATGACCAGCACGGTAAACAAGATCGCCCATTTGTTCTTGCCATGGGTATCACCTTCAAGGGCAATGCGGCGTCGCTCCTCGACAGAAGGTCCGCACGCGTCCACGTTCGCGACCTCGCTGCGAGCATCCTTTGCGGGCGTTATATTCAAACGCTCGTTGTCCATCGTTCGCATCTCCTATCGATCGACAGCCGCACGGCGGCAGCGAATACACAAAAAGGCGGGCCCCCCACTCATAGCAGCATGAGCTGGGAACCCGCCTTTGGTTCATTGCTCTCTTTTGTACCACGAATCCACTGCCTTCACAAAAAGTAACGAAGAGCACGCCAGGGGACACGATCCGCGCACGCCCTCCAACCGTCATAGCGCTGGGAGCATCCCGCACCCCGCCCGCATCGCCCGAGCACGAGCGCCAGCCAGTGACGAGGCCCACGCGCGCGCCATACTCAACATCACCTAATCGAAAACCAACATAACCATGATGTTTACAGGCTTGTCAGACGCCCGTAAAGAGACACGAGTTGCGGTAAACTTTCCTTTGTCTATAACTACCAAACACACTGCGAGGAATACCATGCTCAGGGTTGGACTTCTCACCAGCGGCGGCGACTGCCAGGCGCTGAACGCCACCATGCGAGGAATCGTCAAGACGCTCACCAACTGCTCCCCGAAACCCGTTGAGTTCTATGGCTTTGAGGATGGCTATCAGGGCCTCATCTACAGCCGTTTTCGCGTTATGACGTCTGCAGACTTCAGCGGCATCCTTACGCGCGGAGGAACCATCCTGGGAACGAGCCGCACGCCGTTCAAGCAGCTGGATACCCCCGAAGCCGACGGCGTGGAAAAGGTTCCCGCCATGGTGCATACCTACCACAAGCTCAAGCTCGATTGTTTGTTCATGCTGGGCGGCAACGGTTCCACCAAAACGGCGAACCGTCTGCGCCAAGAGGGCCTTAACGTCATCGCCCTTCCCAAGACCATCGACAACGACACCTGGGGCACCGACATGACCTTTGGCTTCACCAGCGCGGTCGAGGTCGCCACCAAATGCATCGACGACATCCACACCACCGCCTCGAGCCATGGCCGCGTCTTTGTGATCGAGATCATGGGCCACAAGGTAGGTTGGATCCCCTTGTATGCTGGCGTTGCAGGCGGCGCCGACATCATCTTGATTCCCGAGATTCCCTACGACCTCAAGGCCGTAGAGCGAAGCATCGAACAGCGTATCGAAAACGGCGGTCGCTTTGCTATCGTCGTGGTTGCAGAAGGCGCCATCTCCAAGGAGGACGCCGCGCTCTCCAAGAAGGAGTACAAAAAGAAGCTTGCGACGCGCACCTCCCCCTCCATCGCGTACGACCTCGCTGCAGACATCGAGCACGTCACCGGGCGCGAAACGCGCGTCGCCATTCCCGGCCATACCCAACGCGGCGGCGAACCCGATGCCCAAGACCGCGTTTTTGCCACCCAGTGCGGCGTCGAGGCCGCCCGCGGCTGCCTCGAGGGTGAATTTGGCTTCATGGTGGCACAGCGCAATGGGAAAATGTGCCGAACCCCTCTTGAAGAAGTCGCCGGAAAGCTAAAGTATGTCAATCCCAGTAGCGATTTGGTGCGCGAGGCAAAGATGCTCGGCATCAGCTTTGGCGACGAATAGGAGTAGCCAGTCATGGCAAACAGGAAAAAAGGCATTCTTGCCGAGTTCCAAGAGTTCATCAGCCGCGGTAACGTGATGGACCTCGCCGTCGGTGTGATCATCGGCGGTGCGTTTACCGCGATCGTCAACTCCCTGGTGACAAACGTCATCAGCCCCCTCATCTCGTTTATCACCGGTGGCAGCACCGAGGTACCCGGCATGGCGGTGTCCCTTGGCGGGAACACCATCGACTTTGGGGCGTTTTTGGGCGCCGTCATCAACTTCTTGATTACGGCAGCAGCCGTGTTTGCAATCGTCAAGTCTTTGAATGCCCTCAACGAAATGAAGGAAAAGGCAGCGCAGAAGGTGGGGCTTGTTAAAGATGAGGCGAAAGAGGAGCCTCCTGCCCCGCGTCTGTGCCCCTACTGCCGCCAAGAGATTCCCGAGGACGCGACGCGCTGTCCGTACTGTACTTCAAAGCTCGATGGCTACAAGAACGATCAGGACACCCGTCACCTCTGTTAAGGTCCATCCCTCTACAATTCGGTCGCATAAACGACGCGCGCTAGAGACCTCGCTCACCCAGCCAAAAGACGCAATCCGCATATACGTTCTGGCGAATGGGTTCGTTGAGAATCTCGTGGCGCGCGCCTTCGTATATCTTGAGGTCAACGCGTTCGACGCCTGCGTCCCGATACTCTTTTATGGCAGCACGCACTCCGCGCCCGCAATCGCCTACCGGGTCCTCGGCGCCGGCGATAAACAGCAGGGGCAGACCCCTGGGCACGCGCTGTGCCCCCTTACTCGAAATGGACTCTTTGACAAGGGTTGCCAGCGTGGCATATGCACCCACGCTAAACATCTGGCCACAGCGGGGGTCGGCAATGTACTCGTCGACCACAGCTTCATCAGTCGAGAGCCAATCAAGCGGCGTGCGTGCATCCTTAATCGCCTTGCTATAGGCACCCGCACCTAGAGAATCGGCGAGCTTGCTGCGATAGCGCTCGCCGCGAGCACACGCGATGAGCCCGGTGACGGTGCGCCCGGCCACCGCCATAAGCATGGGTTGCTGGCCCGTGCCGCAAATCAGCGCGGCATCGACCCCAAAAGCATGACGCGTAAGGTATACGCGAGTAACGAAGCTACCCATCGAGTGCCCGAAGATCGCATATGGGATATGAGAATCGGGATACGCAGCCGCAAAGCTCTCCATCACGCGGCAGCGCAGCTCGTGCACGTCGGCAACGAGGATATCGGCACCGCCTCGCAGGGGCATGTGTCCCAAGTCTTCCTCACAAGACACCGACTTCCCGTGGCCCACGTGATCGTTTGCACAGACGGCAAAACCTTGCGAGCACAGATACGCTGCAAAATCCGCATAGCGCTCAACATGCTCCGACATACCGTGAACCAGCTGGATCAAGCCGCGTGGGGCACGCAGGCCGTCGTGAACATCTTGGGGCTCCCATAAGAGAGCGCGAATCGCAGAAGAGCCGTCGTGGCTGGGATAGCTAATGCTCGTGGTGACCATGGGCACTCCTCGTAAAAGAAAAAGGGAACAAGAGGTTCATGCCCCTCTTGTTCCCCATAGCGCCTACTGCAAGTCTTCCAGCCTGCCGTGTTTCTCGTAACGCGTGATGCGCGAAGCCTTGTTATCGTCGTCCACGAAGACCACGCGCGGTTTCATCTGAGTGGCCTCACGCTCATCTACCTGTGCATAGCACATGATGATCACCTTATCGCCCACCTCAACATAATGCGCGGCGGCACCGTTAAGGCAAATCATGCCGCTGCCCGGCTCACCGGCAATCACATAGGTCTCCAGGCGCTTGCCGTTATTGACGTCTGCAACCTGAACCTTCTCGTACTCCAAAATGCCAGCGGCCTTCATCAGCTCCGAATCGATGGTGATCGAGCCAATGTAATCGACCTCGGCCTGCTTGACCGTTGCGCGATGAATTTTGCCTTTGAGCATAGTGAGCATCATGCGAGAGAGTCTCCCCTTGTTGCGTTGGTGTGGTTGCGCTAACGTTGCGCCGCAATACGGTACAACACATTGGTCAGAAGCTGGTAGATCTGTCGGTCATCTCCAGAAAGACAGCTCAGATGAGCCTCGATAGTCTGGGTGTCCCCTCGTGCAGCGGGTCCGGTAAGTGCCGCGGCGCAACCGTTGTGGGCGATGTGCTCCGCGTTGCCCAAGAACAGCGAGGCCAGGGCGGCTTCGGCGTCGTCCTGGCTCAAGCCGCAAGACGCGAGCTGCGCAGCCGCCTCGTGATACAGGCCAACGACCAAATTTGACGCCATGACGGCAGCCGCGTGGTAGCGCACCTTGTCTGCCGCATCGATACGTGCATGCTTGTTGCCAAGCCTATCGAGAATAGCCTCGAGCAGGCAGACAGCCTCGTCATCGCCCTCAAGCGAAAACCACGCATGCCCAAGCTCACGCCAGCACTCAAAGCGGCTGCTCACCGCATAGAGCGGGTGCATGGAGGCAATGTGCGCACCGGCTTCGCGGCACGCCGTAAGTGCATCGGACGAAGTCGCACCCGAGCAGTGCACGACGATCTTTCCGGTAAGGTCCACGCCACAGGCAGCAAGCCCTTCCGCAAGCTCGCGAATGGCACCATCGGGCACCGTTAGAAAAATGAGCCGGCTGTCGCGAGCAAGGCCTGCCAATGAGTCGTACGCAAAGCCCTCGCAAAACTCCGCCGCCTCGCGGGCGTGCTCCGCCGACCTGCTAAAGAACCCCGGCCGCCCAAGCATCGGATCTTGCTGCAGGTACCGCGCAAGCGAACAGCCAACCTTGCCCGCCCCGACAAAACCAACAGGTGCAAGAATCACTACTCGGCCTTCGGGTCAAAGATAAAGTTATCGATCAGGCGCGTCTTGCCAATGTAGACAGCCATAGCGCACAAGATGGGCTCGTCGCCAATCTTTTCGATCTGCACGATGTTCTCGAAGTCGACCATCTTCACATAGTCGATCTTGGCAAGCGGCTCGGCCTCGATAATGGTCCTCATTGCGTCGAGCACCGTCGCAGCGTCGCGTTCCCCCTCCTCGACCATCTTCTTGCCGGCAAACACGGCGCGCGAAAGGCACAATGCCGCCACGCGTTCCTCGGCGGAAAGATACGTATTGCGCGAGCTCTTGGCCAGGCCATCCTCCTCGCGGATAATCGGGCAGCCCACAATCTGGATGCCAAAGTTAAGGTCGCGAACCATACGACGGATGACAGCGAGCTGTTGGGCATCCTTCTGGCCAAAGTAGGCGCGGTCGGGGCACACGATATTAAAGAGCTTGGAGACGACAGTGCACACGCCACGGAAGTGAATCGGGCGCGTCAGGCCACAAAGCTCATGCGTGAGCTCGTCCATGTTCACATAGGTACAGGCGTTTGGCGCGTACATCTCAGAGGGTTCGGGGTGAAAGACCAGCGCGGCGCCGGCCTCCTCGCAGAGCTTGCAGTCGCGATCGAAATCGCGCGGGTAGCTCTCCAGATCCTCGGTAGGACCAAACTGCGTGGGGTTCACGAAGTCGGACACGACAACGCGATCGTTCTCGGCCGCAGCGCGCACGATCAGGCTCTTGTGACCCTCGTGCAAAAATCCCATGGTGGGAACGAGTCCGATCGTCAGGCCTTCACGCTTCCATGCGCGCACCTGCTCGCGGACCTCGGCGACGGTAGCTGCTGTTTGCATCATTAACTCCTCGATAACGGTAACGATAGATGATCAGCCGACCTCGTTATTTGGCGGCGCGAAGCTCCTCCATCACGGCGGGATCGATCTTATAGCTCTCGGCGGCAGCGGGGAAATCTCCCGACTGGACAGCTTCATCATAGGCGCGATAGGCCTGCTTCATGGCCTCGCCGATCTGTCCAAACTGACGCACCATCTTGGGCTTGAATCCACCCGTGGTCATACCGAGCAGGTCCTGCGCGACAAGCACCTGGCCGTCCGTGCCGCTACCGGCACCGATGCCGATCGTGAATGCCGAACTCAACTGCTCGGTCACATAGGTGGCAAGGTCTGCCGGCACGCACTCGAGCACAATCGAGAAAGCGCCCGCGGCCTCTATGGCCAAGGCATCCTCGACGAGCTGCTTGGCTGCCTCCACAGACTTGCCTTGCACCTTAAAGCCACCAAAGGCGTTGACAGACTGCGGTGTGAGGCCGATATGCCCCACCACGGGAATACCTGCCTGCGTCATCGCACGAATCTGCTCGCAAACGGTCACGCCGCCTTCGAGCTTAACGGCCTGGCAACGGCCCTCCTTCATAAGACGCGCAGCGTTTGCCACAGCAGTGGGAATGTCGGTTTGGTAAGAGCCAAAAGGCATGTCGCCCACCACAAAGGTGTCATTGCAGGCGCGCGTAACGCAACGCGTATGATGAACCATGTCGTCCATAGTCACAGGCAGGGTCGAATCGTAGCCCATCATGGTCATGCCCAGAGAATCGCCCACGAGGATCATATCGATACCGGCTTCTTCGACAAGCGCCGCCATCGTGTAGTCATAGCTGGTCACCATGGTGACCTTACCGCCCTCGTCAACTTTCTTCTTGAGCGTCAAAACGGTGTTCTTTGCCATATATGCTCCTCTTTACGGTCTCGGCGCGCGAGGGGCAACCACGCGCGCCGAAGGCACCGAATATTCCGCTTTATTCTACTACGCAGGCCGATTCATACCCCGAAAGCATGGCAAGAACACGACACCCGCGCCTCGTGCACGACTCGCTTTTCTAGACAAGCGAAAGGGCGTGCTCGATATCGGCAATCAGGTCCTGCGAGGACTCGAGGCCGCAGGACAGGCGCACCATATCGGGGCTGATGCCACAGGCCTCAAGCTCGGCATCGTTCATCTGGCGATGCGTTGCATTTGCGGGATGCAGGCAGCAGGTACGAGCATCGGCCACGTGCGTGGCGATTTGGCACAGCGAGAGATTCTTCATGAAAGTCTCTGCTGCGGCGCGGCCACCCTCAAAGCCAAAGCTCACAACACCGCAGGTGCCGTTGGGCAGATACTTCTTTGCCATTTCGTGATAGGGATCGTCCGGCAGGTTGGGGTAGGTGACAGAGGCGATTTTGTCAGACTGCTTCAGCATTTTTGCCACTGCCATAGCGTTTTCGCAGTACTGCTTCATACGTACCGGCAGAGTTTCCAGTCCCAGATTCAGCAGGAACGCGGAGTGTGCTGCCGGATAACAGCCAAAGTCCCGCATCAGCTGCATTCTCGCCTTGATGATGTATGCCATTTTGCCGAACTCTCTGGTGTAGACTACACCGTGATAGCTTTCGTCCGGCTCTGTGAAGTCGGGGAATTTGCCGCTTTTTTCCCAGTCAAATGTGCCGCCGTCCACAATAACGCCGCCGCACTGGAGAGCGTGGCCGTCCATGTACTTGGTGGTGGAGTGGATCACAATATCTGCTCCGAATTCAATGGGACGGCAGAGGATCGGCGTGGCAAAGGTGTTGTCCACGATCAGCGGGATCTGGTGGGCATGGGCGATCTTGGCGAACTTTTCAATGTCGAATACTGTCAGTGCCGGATTGGCAATGGTTTCGCCGAAGATCAGCTTGGTGTTGGGCTTTATCGCCTGCGAAATGGTTTCCTCATCTGCCAGCGGGTCTACCCAGATGCACTCGATGCCGAACCGCTTCAGCGTTACGCCGAACAGGTTCACAGTGCCGCCGTAAATGGTGGAAACGGAAACAATGCTGTCGCCGGCACTGCACAGATTCAGCACCGACAGCAGGGAAGCTGCCTGTCCGCTGGAAGTGAGCATTGCCCCGACGCCGCCCTCCAGTGCAGCGATCTTCTGTTCTACTGCATCGCAGGTGGGATTGGCGAAACGGGAGTACATCGGTTCCGTGGGCATGTCAAACAGTTCCGCCACCTTTTCGGTGGAGTCGAAACGATAAGTGGTGCTTTGTACAATGGGTACTGTGCCGGGGCCGCCGTTTTTCGGGGTATAACCGGCGTGCAGGCATTTGGTTTCCAGTTTTGCATTCGGATTGCAGGGCTGCATAAAAATTCCTCCAGAGTGTCGGCAGTACACGGGCAGGATTGCCCGAAATCATGTACTG
>OLPO01002257.1_pt1 | contig 12227 bp, 9 predicted proteins | sample 1672831 | NCBI WGS metagenome assembly OLPO01 (sample SAMEA3136728, study PRJEB25190) | human gut metagenome
CGTCCATCATCTTGATGAACTCGATGATGTTGACCATGGCGCGGTAGGGCATGGCGGCGGTGATGTCACCGGCCACGGCGTCCTTCAGCGTCGGGCGGACGTTCGTGCGGGCCAGCTCGTTGGCCCAAGTGCGCTTGCCGTCCAGAATATCGCCGTAGCGCTGCACCAGAATGTGGCCCGCGCCCAGCATGTTCGTCAGCTCACCGACCTTCTGCGCGTAGGCGATGGGCTGGTTGAACGGCTCGGTGAAGTTGTGGCTGACCAGAATGGCCAAGTTCGTGTTGTTGCTCTTTTTCTCCTTGAAGCTGTGGCCGTTGACGACGGCCAGATCGTTGTCGTAGTTCTCCTGCGCAACGAAGCCGCCGGGGTTCTGGCAGAAGGTGCGCACCTTGTTGCGCCACGGGGCCGGGTAGCCGATCAGCTTGCCCTCATACAGGACCTTGTTGATCTTCTCCATGATCTCGTTGCGGCACTCAACACGGACGCCGATGTCAACGGTGCCGGGCTTGTGGGCAATGTTGTGCTCGGCGCAGATCTTTTCCAGCCAGTCCGCACCGCGGCGGCCCGTGGCAATAACGACCTGCTTGGCGTAGACGTCGCGGACGCCGTCCTTCTCGCGCAGGCGGACGCCCTTGCAGACGGAATCCTCGAGGATGATGTTCTCGCACTCGGTACTGAACAGCATCTCAACACCGGCGTCGGCCAGATAGTTCTGGATGTTCAGGTAGAGCTGCTGGGCCTTCTCGGTGCCCAGATGGCGGATGGGGCAGTCAACGAGCTGCAGACCCGCCTGAATGGCGCGCTTGCGGATGTCCTTGATGTCGGGACCCTCGTAGATGCCCTCGACCTTCGGGTCGGCACCAAACTCGAGGTAAATTTTGTCGGTGTAGTCAATAAGCTCCTGCGCGAAATCCTCGCCGATCAGGTCGGGCAGCTCGCCGCCGACCTGATAGGACAGGGACAGCTTGCCGTCCGAGAATGCGCCCGCGCCGGAAAAGCCGGTGGTGATGGCACAGGTCGGCTTGCAGTTTACGCAGACGCCGGTTTTATCCTTGGGGCAGTGGCGCTTTTCCACAGGCTTGCCCTTTTCGACGAGCAAAATTTTGTGGGGGGTGCTGCTCTTGCGCAGCAGCTCCAGCGCGGTGAAAATGCCGGCAGGGCCGGCGCCTACGATGATCAGATCATACATGGGTGGGGGTTCTCTCCTTTAAAAATAACTTGCGAACCTTCGCGCGGGAAACAAAATAAGGGCAAACGGAGCTTGTAGGGGCGGATTCTATATCCGCCCGTGCCCGTTTGCTGATGGCACGGCGCTGCGGGCGCATATAGAATGCGCCCCTACGGTGTCACGGAACGGTTATTCACCGTCCTCCGACACATCCTTGCTCTCGGCGTCGTACACCACAGGGCCGTCGCTGCCGACATCGCGCTCGGCGGCTTCGGCCTCGTCCAGGGCGTCGCCGATGGCACCCAAGGCCGCATTGGCGGCGGCAGAGGCCATGCGGTCCAGTGTGCGCAGTTCCATGGCGGCGTAGAGAATGCAGCCTAAATTCAGCGCACCTTCGGCGATCAGCAGGATGCCGCAGAGCATGACGGCGCTGACCGCCGCATCAAACGGGTGCAGCACCAGCAGTACGCCCAGGGCAACGGATACGATGCTGAACAGCAGCAGCAACCACCATTTCTGCCCCTTGCGCTTGGCAAGGTCAATGGCGGTACCGATGCGGCTCAGGCCGTCAACGACGATGAAGATGCCGAACACAATGGGCAGAAAGCTGGTCACTACCTGCGGCTTTGCCAGCGTGAAGATGCCCAGCCCCGCCGTGATGACGCCGCCCACCAGCATGAACGGCGCGGTAAAGCCGGTGCCGCGGATGCGGGCATACTGGATCAGGCAGACAATGCCGGTGACAAGCACCACAACACCAAAAATGTTGCAGATCCAGAGCAGACTGGTCTCGGGCATGATGAGCAGCAGCATACCGATGACGATATACGCGACGCTCAACAGCAGCATTCCGTTTTTGACATAGCGCAGCATAGTGAAAGGCTCCTTTTTACTTGTTGGCTTCCTGCATAGCCCTGGCGGCGGCCACGATCAGGTCGGCGCAGGCCTCGCGGCCCAGGGTCGCATTCAGGCACAGATCGTAGTTCTTGGCCTCGCCCCAGCGGTTCTCGGTGTAATAGTTGTAGTAGCTTGCACGGGCGCGGTCATGCTTGGCCAGCTGGGTCTCCCACAGGCGGTCCGGCATGTCCTTGGCGTCGGGGCGGCTCTTGGCAAACTGGATGCGGGTCTCCAGCGGCGCGTAGACGAAGGTGCGCAGCACGTTGGGGCGCTCACGCAGGACGTAGTCCCCGCAGCGGCCCAGAATGACGCAGGGGCCCTCGGCGGCCAGCTCCTTGATGACGTTGCTCTGCAAAATGTAGACCTGGTCGGCCAGGGGCATCGTGTTGCCCATCATGTACAGGCTGTAGATCAGGCTGCCGCTGCGCTGGTTCTCGCTGGCGGCAATGGCCTCCTCGGTCAGACCGCTCTTTTTGGCGGCAAGGGTGATCAGCTCCTTATTATATAAGGGAATACCCAGCTTGTCGGCAACGGCCTGTGCGATCTCGCTGCCGCCGGATGCGTACTCACGCGCCATAGTGATGACCATAGGTTCCTTCATACTGATACACCTCGCAATATTTTATGTAGTATGCGCAAAAAGGCATACTATTCTGCTTATATTATAACCTGATTTTGTGGAAAACGCAAGAAAAAATTGCGGGAAAGGAGCAGTGTGGGCGGAGAAAAGCCCCTCAGGCCGAGCAAACTCGGCCTGAGGGGCTTTCGCGCCTTGCCGCCGGCGTTCGTCCCCACAAAAACTGCCCGCGGCAGAACACCGCGGGCAGGGAAAACAGAATGTAAAATTTTATTCGGTCACTTCGCCGGAAATCTCCTTGATCGCGGACACGGTTGCGGCGAGGTTCTGCATGTCGCTGGGCACGATCAGCTTGGTGGCCTTGCCGTCAGCGACCTTCTCCATGGCCTCCATGCTGCGCAGGGCCAGATAGTTGTGGTTGGGGTTCGCCTCGTTGATCATGCGGATGGCATCGGCCTGTGCCTTCTGGACGGTCAGCAGGGCTTCGGCTTCGCCCTCGGCCTCGCGGATGCGCTGCTGCTTCACGGCCTCGGCGCGCAGGATGGCGGACTCCTTTTCGCCCTCGGCGCGGGTGATGGCAGCCTGCTTTTCGCCCTCGGCCAGCAGGATGGAGGCGCGCTTCTCGCGGTCCGCCTTCATCTGTTTCTCCATGGCCTGGCGGATCTCCACCGGCGGCTCGATGTTTTTCAGCTCGACGCGGTTGACCTTGATGCCCCAGCGGTCCGTGGCTTCGTCAAGGCTGGCGGTGATCTTCGTGTTGATGAGGTCGCGGCTCGTCAGGGTCTCGTCCAGCGTCATCGAGCCGATGATGTCACGCAGCGTCGTGGCGGACAGGTTCTCGATGGCCTGGATCGGGCGGTTCACGCCGTAGGCGTACATCTTGGCGTCAAACACCTGAAAGAAAACGACGGTGTCGATCATCATCGTGACGTTGTCGCGGGTGATAACGGGCTGCGGCGGGAAGTCGGCGGCCTCCTCCTTCAGCGAGACCTTGCGGGAGATGCGCTCGACAAACGGCGTGCGGATGTGCAGGCCCGCGCCCCAGGTATCCTTGTAGACGCCGAGCCATTCGGTGACATAGGCGTTGGACTGCGGCACAATAACGATGCAGCGCACCAAAACCACCAGAATAATGATGAGCAGGATGGCAAAGACTAACAGCATTTGGGGGTCCTCCTTTTTCCTTTGTGATTTAAACCGCAGCCGCGTCAGCGGTCACGGGAGCGACAATAAGGATCGCACCGTCCACGGCCACGACCTTGCAGCGGGTGCCCTGCGGGAGTGTGACCTCGGCGCGGGCCTGCCAGTCCAGGCCGTCCACGCGGACCCGGCCCGGAAGGCCGGGCTCAATGTCCACAAGCACAACGCCCTGCTTGCCGATGGTCAGCGGCGAGCCGTTCGTGACAGGGGCACGGTGCGCACCGCGCCGACTGATGAGCCGGGGCAGCATCAGGCCGAGCGTAATAGCCGATACAACGGCAAAAACAAGCATCTGCCAGCCAAAGCCGACATCAAAAAAGCTGACCAGCATGGCCGCGGCAGCGCCCACCGCAAACCAGACCGAGACAAGCGCCGTAGTGGCGCCCTCGACCATGATGAACGCCACGATGGCAGCCAGCCATAAAATCGTATCAAACCACATGGAAATCTCCTTTCAGGGACAGAAAGCGGCTTTGTGACCACTTTAACATTATGACGGTATTCTGTCAAGATTACCGAAGAAATTTTACAAAACTGCAGGAAAAGTGCAAAGGATTGCAGCCCTCTTTCGAGCGGCTTTGCAGGGAAGGGTCTTGCCCCCTCCGCGGCGGGGTGAGGGCACCCCGCCCTACAGTTTGCTTGTAAGGGGGGATGTAGGGCGGCATGCCCTCATGCCGCCGGGATATGTGCGGCTGCAGCAAAGTGCCCGGGGCGTCGGGGACGCCGCCCCCTACAGCACAGATGCGCCCGGCAGGCGGGCGCTGACGAGAATTTTCACGAAAAACATCGGTTTTCCGTAAATTATTGTAATTTCCAATCATACGGCTCTTTACCTTTTGGAAAAAAGTGGTATAACAGAAGCAGGTAAAGTGAACAAAGTATGCGCTGTAAACAGTGTACCACAAAACAGGAGGAGCGACAATGAAAAACTGTTTTGACCGCACACCCCACACGATGAAGGACTGGCTGCTGCTGGCGGCGGGCGTCGCGGCGGTGTTTGCCGCGGCAGACTGGCTGCCGGGTGTGCTGCGCGGGGCCGGGGCGTTTCTCGGGCTGCTGGCACCGTTTGGCTGGGGGCTGCTGCTGGCCTATGTACTGGACATACCCACGCGCTTTTTTGCGCAAAAGCTCTTTGGCGGCAGGCGCGGCGGGGCGCTGGCCGTCAGCTATGCGCTGTTTTTCGGTGCGCTGGCGCTGCTGGCGGCGCTCGTCGTCCCGCAGCTCGTGCAGAGCGTGACGACCTTTGCCGGGCGGCTCGGCGCGTATGAGGAGACCATCCGCGGCCTGCTGGTCTGGGTGCAAAATACGTTCGGTATCGATACGGCCACGGCGGAACAGCTTGTGCAGATGGTGGGCACGGCACTGCAAAATTGGTTCGGCGGTTTGTCCCGCAGTGCGGCGCGTGCGGCGGCGGATTTCGTCTCCGGCGCGGCGGGGGCTGCGGGCAACGCCGTGGTGGCACTGGCCGCCAGCATCTACCTGCTCTCCGGCAAGGAGGCGCTGCTCCGCGCGGCCCGGGCGTGTCTGCACGCGGCGCTGCCGCCGCGTGCCGCGGGCAGTGTGCTGGAAATCTGCCGTCTTGCCAACAAAATTTTCAGCGGCTATATCGGCGGGCAGCTGGTGGACGCCCTGCTCGTGGGCGGGGAAACATTTGCGCTGATGTCGATCTTCGGGCTGGAATACGCGCCGCTGCTGGCCGTGCTGGTCGGCGTGACAAACATTGTCCCGGTGCTGGGGCCGTTCCTCGGTGCGGTGCCGGGGCTCATCATCCTGCTGCTGGAATTGCCCTGGAAGGCGGCAGAATTTGCCATCATTATTTTTGTGGTCCAGCAGGTGGACGGCAACTTTATTGCGCCGCGCATTCTGGGCGGGGCCACCGGCCTGCCGGGGCTGGGCGTGCTGTTGGCCATCGTGGTGGGCGGGGCGTGGTTCGGCATCCCGGGCATGGTGCTGGGCGTGCCGATGCTGGCCGTGCTGGCGGCGCTGCTCAAACAGGCTGTCGGGGCAGGGCTGACGGCCCGCGGCCTGGATGAAAACGGCGAGCCGCGCCGGAATTTACCAGGCGGGCCGCAAGAAAATTAACAAGTTATTCCTTGCAATACAGGCGTGCATAGCGTACAATACTCTTGTAAAATGATGTAAAAGGAGCGGAGCATTTGAAAGAGGAACATATCTGGTCCAAAAAGCCGGAGACGATGCTGGACTGGTTCTGCGTGGTCGGGGCCTGTATTGCGCTGTATCTGACTTTGAACAATCTGGGGTACTTTCTGGGGAAAATCGGTGTGTTTATCGGCATCGTGTCGCCGTTTGCGGGCGGCATAGTCATTGCCTATGTGCTTGACCCGATGGTCAAGTTCTTCTACACAAAGCTGTTTAGAGAGAAGAAAAAGACGCGCGGATTCGCGATCCTTCTGGCGTATCTGGTGGCAATTCTGCTGCTTGTGCTGCTGGCATGGCTGGTCATCCCGCAGATCGTGGACAGCATCGCCATGCTGTTTACGAACTTCCCAAGCTACATACACAGCGTACAGGATATGCTGGGCATGGTTCAGGATCGCTTCGGCGTTGACCTGTCGTCGGCCACAAAAGTGCTGGACGATTCCGAGGCGATGGTCAAGGAAATCTACAGCATGGCCAGCGCCGCCATGCCGCAGATCGTGGCCAGCATCGGCAGCGTGGCATCGAACTTTGTGGCGATCTTCACCTCGATTGCGGCCAGTATCTATATGCTGGCGGACAAGGAGCATCTGCTCCATCAGCTGCGCACGCTGGCGCATGCCTTCCTGCCGGAAAAGGCTGCGGAAAACACGCTGCGCATCTGCCATTATGCCAACGTGAATTTCACGGGCTTCTTTGTGGGCAAGATCATTGACTCGGCCATCATCGGCGTTATCACGTTTGTGGCAATGGCGATCCTGCGGCTCGATTTTGCACTGCTCATCAGTGTGTTTATCGGCATCACGAATATTATCCCGGTATTTGGCCCCTTCATCGGTGCGATCCCCAGCATCTTCATTCTGCTGTTGGTTGACCCGATCCAGGCGCTCATCTTCGGTGTGCTGATTCTGGTCATCCAGCAGGTGGACGGCAACTTCATCGGCCCGAAGATCCTGGGCTCGTCCATCGGCATCTCTGCCTTGTGGATCCTGTTTTCCATCGTGGTCGGCGGCGACCTGTTCGGTCTTGTGGGCATGGTCGTCGGCGTGCCGCTCTTTGCGACCTTCTACGGCCTGGCGCGGGAATTTGTGCACTACATGCTGGACAAGCGCGGACTGGACAGCGAGGGAAACCACGTTGGTGAAGTAGTGGAGGATGAGGAGAACGTGTTTGAGTGAGTAAAAGGGGGACGGGCGGTTTGATTTACGCCCGGCGAAGCCCCTCCGGCCATCGCTGGCGCTCGGCCACCTCCCCTGTGAGGGGAGGCTTTAGACGCGGGCAAAGCCGCCTGAGGGACTCTGCCCGTTTACGGCTGCCCGGCACTTGGCCCCCTCTGTCCTTTCTTTATAAAGAAAGGACCAAAGAAATTTCAGCGTCTTACCCCAAAAGCAAAGTACCTGTTTACTGCTTTTTACCGCAGCAAACAGGTGCTTATTTTTTATGGCTTTGTCTGTGGCTGATTCTGTGCGCCCGGCAGCAGGGTCACCACATCCCGCAGCAGTACCAGCGGGCTTTCGCCCTTCTGCACACGCAGGCTGAAATAGGGTCTCCCCAGTGCATTGTACAGCACCCGATGCGGGAACTTTTCCATGACCTCGCCCAGCTGCTTTGGCCCGACGATGTCACTATACAAAATCAGCTGGTCGCCGCGCTGGACGATCTCCGCAATGCCGACGCGGGCTGCGGTCACGCGCACGAGGGAGACGTCCACCAGCCCCTGCACGCTCTTGGGCGGGCTGCCGTAGCGGTCGATCAGCTCGTCGAGCACGTCCTCGGCGTCGCTCGTCGTCTCGATGGCCGCAATGCGCTTGTATGCCTCGATGCGCCCGGCAGCGTCCGGGATATATTCCTCCGGCAGGAATGCGTCCACGGTGATGTCCACCAGGCAGTCGCTCTTGTCGGGGGCGGGGGCCTCGCCGCGGGCCGCGGCAATGGCCTGACCCAGCATCTTCACGTACAAATCGTAGCCGACGGCCTCCATGTGGCCGTGCTGGCTGTGGCCCAAAAGACTGCCCGCACCGCGGATCTGCAAGTCGCGCATCGCAATGCGGAAGCCCGACCCGAACGACGTGAACTCCCGGATGGCCGAAAGCCGCTTGGCCGCGATCTCGGTCAGCACCTTATCGCGTGTGAAGGTGAAATACGCATACGCCTTGCGGGAGCTGCGTCCCACGCGCCCGCGGATCTGGTACAGCTGGCTCAATCCCATGCGGTCCGCATTTTCAATGATCAGCGTGTTGCAGTTGCGCACGTCCACGCCGGTCTCAATTAAGGTGGTGCAGACAAGGATGTCGATCTCGTTGTCCAACAATTGCTGCCACACCGACGAAATCTGTTCCTCGGTCATCTTGCCGTGGGCAATGCCGATACGCGCCCCGGGCACGAGCTTGCCCACCCGCGCGGCGCATTCCTCAATGTTGTCCACGCGGTTGTGCAGGTAGTATACCTGCCCGCCGCGGGCCAGCTCCTTGCGGATGGCCTCGGACACGATGCCCTCGTCGTACTCGAGCACATAGGTTTCAATCGGCTGGCGCTCAAACGGCGGCTGCTCAATTGTGCTCATATCGCGGATGCCCGACAGTGCCATGTTCAGCGTGCGGGGAATTGGCGTGGCCGACAGCGTCAGCATATCGACGCCGATGAAGCTCTCTTTGAGCTTTTCCTTGTGCTTGACGCCGAACCGCTGCTCCTCGTCGATGATGACAAGGCCCAGGTCCTTGAATTTCACGTCGCCGGACAGCAGCCGGTGCGTGCCGACTACAATGTCCACGGTGCCGTCCTTCAGCCCGCGCAGCGTCTCCTTCTGCTCCTTGGCGGTGCGGTAGCGGGACAAAAGCCCGATGCGGATGGGGAAGGACTCCATGCGGGTCAGCGCGGTGTTGAAGTGCTGCCACGCCAGAATCGTCGTGGGGGCCAGGATCGCGCACTGCTTGCCGCCCATCACGCATTTGAACGCGGCGCGCAGTGCGACCTCAGTCTTGCCGACGCCGACGTCACCGCAGAGCAGCCGGTCCATCGGCCACGGCTCCTCCATATCGTGCTTGATGTCCGCCGCGCAGGTAAGCTGGTCGGGCGTTTCCTCGTAGGCAAAGCGCTGTTCAAAATCACCCTGCCAGGTGTCGTCGGCGGGGAAGGCGTAGCCGTGCGCCTGTTTGCGGCGGGCGTACAGCTCGATCAGCTCCTTCGCCATCTGCTCCGTCGCAGCCTTGACCTTCTTGCGGGTCTTGGCCCAATCGCTGCCGCCCAGGCGGCTCAGCTTCACGTTGTCGCTGTCGCCCGGCGCAGTGTAGCGGGACAAAAGGTCCAGCTGGGTGACGGGCACGTACAGCACGTCCTTTTTGTCGTACTCGATGCGCAGATAGTCCTTTGTGACGCCCTGCACGGCCATCCGCTGGATGCCCGCGTACCGTCCGATGCCGTGGTTCTGGTGGACGACCAGATCGCCCACCGAGATTTCGCTCAGGCTGTTCAGCGCGTCCTTATTGCGCTTTTTCTTCTTCTGTGCGCCGCTCACGCCGAAGGCGCGGGCCGTAAACACGGCGTATTTGGCAAACGGCAGGCTGCACCCGGCGGAAAGCTGCCCCGGCAGGATCTGCACCAACCCGGCGCTCGGCTCCGCCGCCGCGTCCGTCGTGACGTTCAGCCCTTTGGTGCGCAGGTCGGCGGCCAGACCCGCCGCCGCACGGGGCGTGCCGGCCATGACCGTGACCGCCGTGCCGCCGCTGCAAAGCGGCTGGATGTCCTCCAGCAGCGCCGCGACCTCGCCGCCCCAGGCGGGCAGCGTGTGGGCGGGTGCGTTGACGATGGCTTTCAGCGGCACATCGGGCATGCTGCGGGCAAAGTTCTCGGCGCAGAGCGTGCGGTGCGCGGCGCACTGCGCCCAGAGCCAGCCGCTCTCGGCGTAGAGCTTATCCAGCCCTGCCGCCAGCACGCCGTCCTCCAGCAGGGCGGAAAGCTCCTCGCCCCGGCGGAACGCGGTGGCGCGCTCGGCCTCCCGCAGGGAGGCCGGCTCCTCCAGGATCAGCAGCGGATCGTCAAAGTAGTCTAAAATCGTCGCAGGCTCGGGATAGCGCAGCGTGAGATATTTGTCCATGTTGACGGGCATCGCGCCGCCGTCCAGCTGTGCCAGGTCCGCAGCGGTGCAGGTCTCTAAGGCGGTGCGCCGCCTGCCGCGGGCCTTTTTGATATAGGAGCGGATCTTCTCCGCTGCGTCGGCGGGCTGACCGAACAGTATCTCCCGCGCGGGGGAGACATAGATTTTTTCAATCGGCTCGTCGCGGCGCTGGGTCGCCAGATCGAAGGTGTGCATCGTGTCGATCTCGTCGCCCCAGAACTCCATGCGGGCGGGCTGCTTCATATCGGGTGCGTAGATGTCCGCAATGTCGCCGCGGATCGAAAACTGACCCGGGCCGTCCACCTGGTCGCGCCGCGTATAGCCTGCGCCGTACAAAAGCGCGGTCAGCTCGGCGCGGGGCAGTGTGTCGCCGGGGCGCAGGCTGCGGGTGTTCGCGCAGAAATCCGCCCGCGGCGTCGTGTATTGGGTCAGGCCCTCGTCGGGCACGCAGACGGCCTGCAGCCGCCCGCCGACGAGGTCGCCCAGCACGGCCAGACGGCGGTATTCGTACTCGCGGCCCGTGCCCTCGATGGGGCGCAGCACATAGTCGCGGGCAGGGAACACTGCCGCCGCCACGCCCAGCGCGTTCAGGTCGCCCGCAAACCGGGTCGCCTCGGCCTCGCCGGGCGTCACGATGCAGAGCGGCTTGTCGAGGGCCTTCGCCAGCGCGGCATAGACCATCGCTCGGCCCGACCCCGGTATGCCAAATAAGGCGCAAGCCCCCGGACCCCCGAGCGCCTGCGCCAGTTTTGCGTATTCGTCTGTTTTGGTGAAAAGTGCGTTGAACATACATTTCTCCTTGGCCCCCTCTGCGAGGTGGCTGCCGCCGCAGCGGCTGGGGGAGAGAACCTTGCCATTGCTCTAAATATTTCGGATGGCCGCAAGGTTCAACCCTTCTGGCCCTGCGGGGCCACCTCCCCTGCTAGGGGAGGCAAGAGAGCTTTTACCCGTTCAAGAACTCTGTCTTGAGCCAGCCGTAGGTGCCGTTGTAGTTCACAACGATCCAGCTGCCGTCCTCATTGGTGCCCAGCGCGGTCACGCCGGTGGAGGCGGGCACCTGACCGATCTTGTCATAGTCGGTGCCGGGGCCGCCGCGCATGTTCAGGTTGTTGCCGTCGGTCACGGTGTAGGTCGGCTGCTCACCCTCATTATAATAGGTGGTGGGCTGCACGCTCAGGCCCTCGTACTCGGGCACGGGCGTGGGCTCCGGCGTCGGCTCGGGGGTGGCCTCGGGCTCGGCGGGCACCTCCTCGGCGGAGGCGCTCTCTGCGGTAAAGCTGTCGGCGGTGGGATCGTCAACGCCCTCTGCGGGGGCACTGCTGCTGATGGTATCGCCGGAGGCGGGCGTGCTGCCGCCGGTTTTGCCGTCAAAGGTGCCGTTCAGCAGCAGGACACTGAAAATGATGGAGGCGACGAGCGCTACAGCGCAGAGCACCAGACGGGTCATTGCTTTTTTACGGATTTCACTCATGATTCACGTCCCCTTAGTGGTTGAACTTGTTCTGGGCGTACTGCAGATTGTCGTCCATCAGCAGCTTGCAGGCTTCCTCAATGTCCGGGTAGCGGTCCGTCATGGCCTTGCGGTCTGCGGCAGGCAGCTTGCCCAGCACCCAGGCGGCCAGGTCGTACTGCGGGTTCGGTTTGGCGCCGATGCCGATGCGGATACGGCTGAAATGGTCGGTGCCCAGGCTGGCAATGATGCTTTTCAGCCCGTTGTGCCCGCCGGCAGAGCCGTGGGGCCGGATGCGCAGATGTCCCGGCTCCTGGGTGATGTCATCGCACAGCACAATGATGTGGTCTGCCGGGATCTTGTAAAAGTTGGCGGCGGGGGCAATGCTCTGGCCGCTCAGGTTCATGTAGGTCAGCGGCTTGAGCAGCACGACCTTGTGGCCGTTCACCTGTGCCGTGCCGTACAGGCCCTGCCATTTGGCCTTGGCAATGTCGCACTGCCACTGCGCGGCCAGATAGTCCAGCGCCTCAAAACCGGCGTTGTGGCGGGTGCCGTCATATTTCGGTTCGGGGTTGCCCAGTCCGGCAATCAGCCAGTCCGCCCCGGAGGTCATTTCGAACATAGATATATCCTTTGAAAAATCGTGAAGTACCGTAGGGGCCGG
>OLPO01002259.1_pt1 | contig 12222 bp, 7 predicted proteins | sample 1672831 | NCBI WGS metagenome assembly OLPO01 (sample SAMEA3136728, study PRJEB25190) | human gut metagenome
GCGCAAACCGCGGGTCGCTGATTTGCGCAGGAAAGCGCAGCTCCCACGCGCAGAGGGCTTGGTATTTGAACCGCAGCTCGCGGTTGGCGGCGTTGTTTCCGTATTTGGAGTCGCCCAGAATCGGGCAGCCGATGTGGGCCAGGTGGGCGCGGATCTGGTGGGTGCGGCCGGTCACAAGCTCAACCTCCAGCAGCGCCAGACGGCCGCTGACAGCCAGCGTTTCGTAACCGGTGATGACCTCCTTCGCACCGCCTGCGGTCGTGTCGGTGATGCGCACGATGCCGCGCTCGGCATCCTTCAAAAGGTAATCGCGCAGCAGGGCGGCGGGCGGATTCGGGCGGCCGAAGGTCACGCAGAGATACCGCTTTTCAATGGCGCGGCTCTTGATGGCGGCCGTCAGAAAGGCTTCCGCAGCGCTGCTTTTGGCCAACAGGACCAGACCGCTGGTGCCGGTGTCCAGCCGGTGGCACAGCACGGCATGGGTCGGTTTCCCCTCGGCGGCCAGCTTTGCCTGCACGCGGCGCACCAGTGTGTCGCTGTCGGGGCCGTCTACCGCAATGCCTGCGGGCTTATTGGCGATAATGATGTCATCGTCCTCATATACAAACACGGCGGCAGGGGTGGGGCGGTTCTCCAGCTGCTCATCCGTCAGGAAGAGCCTGATGCTGTCTCCGTTCTGCACCCGGGTGGAGAGGGGCTGCTTTTTGCCGTTCAGCTTGATCTTGTTCTCCCGCAGGGCCTTGTTCAGCCGCCCCATGCTGAGGGCGGGAAACTGATCCATCAGATATTTGTCCATTCGCATGGGCAGCAGGCATTTTACATGCAGTTCTTTCATTTTGTCGTCAACTCCTGATCCCACAAAATCGTGGCGTCATCAATATCCAAGGTGACCATCAGCCAGCCGGCATCGTGGTCATCCACATCCAGTATCGGGTATTCCTGCCCGTCTGCACACAGCGCTGCAGCACCCGTCAAGCGGGCGCGCGCAAAGGGGGAATCGGCAAAGCAGACAGTCTTTTTGGTGGCGTCCAACACGCCGCGGTTCCACAGCGCATCGGTGTAATCGGCCAGCCGCAGGGGATAGCTTTCATTATAGGGGGTGCAGAGGGCATCGAAGGTCTGCCCTTGCAGGCTGGGTGCAATGACATACCAGACGGCACCGTCCGGCCCGGTTACCTGCCCGCACCAGGCAATGCTCCACACAGGCTCCACGGCCTGCAAAAAAGCCCCCTCATCAGCAAACAGATAGAGCGTATCACCCTCCGGTGTGCCGGCGGCCAAGGCATCCAGCGCGGTCTGCCGCTGGGAGGCAAGGGCGCTTTCGTCATACCGGGCGGCGAAGGGGTCGTTGGTGGTCATGCCGTTGTCGGCAGCCCACAGCGCCAGATGCAGGCAGTCGGCCTGCAAGCCCTGCACCGAGAGAATGTGCCGATATTGTCCGGCAGCCTGCCAGAAGTCACTGACCATCTCCGTCGGGAAGGCTGCCGTTTTCTGCGCGCTTATCATTGCATCATGCCGTGCAGTCAGTGCGGGGCTGATGTCCCACAGCTGCACGGCAGCCAGCAGTGCGGCCCAGACGGCAGCACGGGGCAGGCGTGTCAGCCCTGCAAAGGCGGCCAGCGTCAGCAGGTCGTACACAGGCCAGAACAGCCGCCCGCCGGAGCGAAAAACAGAAAACAGCTTGATGAGGGACGGCGGCAGCGGCAGAACGGCCAGTGTCGCCCCATTGGCGGTGATGACATTGCTGACAGCAAAGCCGGTCAGCACGCAGCAGACAAGGCAGAGCGCCCAGTGACGCCGCACAGCGGCCAATATGCGCCGCCGCGCCGCCGCGAGCGTGATCGGCAGGGCGGCCAACACACCGAGGCCCAGATAGGCGAAGGCATCATAGTTGCCATCGATCTGATTCTGCGCAGGCAGCAGACGGCTGTAGAGAACACCGTTCACCCCCGCAGGGTTCCACAGTGCGTTCAGGTTCATGGCAAAATAGCCGTACAGCGCCTGCCCGCCGCTGGTGGCGGTGCCGTAGAAAAAGCCCAGCACCCAGCCCAGCAAGACAGTACAGGCCATATTGGCGCCGAGGAAAAGCGCCGGGCGCAGCCATTGCCGTTTTTGCACGGCGTATTCCAGCAGCAGCGCCAGCGTGACAGCGTAGGTCATGGGCAAAAAATAGGGGTGGATGCCTACGGCGATCACATTAAGGAAAAACAGCCCCGGTGCAGCGTACCGCCCCTGCCGCCGCAGCGAGAAATAGCAGTACAGCGCTGCCAAAACAAGCCACTGCGCGCCTAACGAGGTGTGGCGGAACGCGCGCTCGATCAGAATGGGGCTTGCCGCGAACAGCAGAGCACCGGCCAGCGGAGCTGCCGTCCCTGCCGCAAACAGACTGCAGAGCAGCGCACCAAAGCCGCCCTGCAGCAAAAAGCAGGAAAATGTAAACCAGCCGAAATACTGAAAGGTACCGCCGCAGAGTGCGGCCAGCGGGCGGCAGAGCACCGCCAGCAGGGGGATAGAGTCGGTGTAGGCCACACTCACGCCGCTGGGGGCGTTGACGGCGGGGCTTACGCCCAGCGGCCAGCGCAGGGCGCTGTCGCGGTAAAAAAGCCAACCAGCATAATGCTGCTGAATATCCTTCTCAACATAGCCGCCGCGGCAGAAGGCATCGTTTGCCACATCCAGCGGCGCGATACCGTACACAAGCAAAAACACGGCGGCCCCCAGCAGGGCCCCCAGCACAAACAACTGCGTCTTGCGCGAGGATTGAATCTTTGACATGGCTTCGCCTTTCTGATGCAAAAAAAGCCCAGACAGCCGTTGGACTGTCTGGACTTTGGTTCCATGCCGCTGACCGGGATCGAACCGGTACGGTATCGCTACCGAGGGATTTTAAGTCCCTTGCGTCTGCCAGTTCCGCCACAGCGGCATAATATGGTTATTGTAGCGCAAAAAGGCGGAAATGTCAATCTTCCCGCCGGGGGTTTTTGCACAAAAAGGCCAAGGGACTATCCCCGCTGCCCCGAAGGCGAGAAGATTTCTGTCTGTGCAGACAGTTTCCGCTCAAAAAGCACAAAAAATTCAAATTCTTCCGCTTGTGCTTTTGGCCGCGATTTGCTATACTGATATGGTATGTTTGGACAGGTGCGCCCATTTTACAGTATGCGGGCGTTTTGGATAAGGAGAATTTAGTTGGAAAAGCTGACCTATACCCATAATGATGCCGCCGCCAAAGCGCTGGCATCCTATTACGAGACCCCGCCGCTGGCCTATGTCCGCAGCTACGGCTGCCAGCAGAATGTCAATGACGGTGAAAAGATCAAGGGCGTTTTGCAGGATGTGGGCTACGGCCTGTGCGATACGGTCGAGCAGGCTGATCTGATCCTTTTTAATACCTGCGCCGTGCGTGAGCATGCCGAGCAGCGCGTATTCGGCAATGTGGGGGCGCTCAAAAAGCTCAAGGAAGAAAATCCGCGGCTGATGATCGGCATCTGCGGCTGCATGGCCCAGCAGGAGCATATTGTGGAAAAGCTGCGCCAGAGCTACCCGTATGTCGATCTGGTGTTCGGCGTGGACGGCATCGACCGTCTGCCCGCTATGCTGGCGGAGCGCATCCGCAAGGGCAAGCGCTATCTGGAAAAGCCCTCCGAGCGCAACGCCGTGGTCGAGGAGATGCCCATCCGCCGCGATTCCGGTTTCCGCGCGTGGCTGCCCATCATGTACGGGTGCGACAACTTCTGCACCTACTGCATCGTGCCGTATGTCCGCGGGCGTGAGCGCAGCCGTGAGCCTGCCGCCATTCTGGCGGAGTTCAGGCAGCTGGTTGCTCAGGGCTACAAGGAAATCACTCTGCTGGGCCAGAATGTCAACAGCTACGGCAAAGGGCTGGAAAACCCCATCGACTTTGCCGATCTTTTGAACCTGCTGTGCGCGGTCCCCGGTGATTACCAGATCCGCTTTATGACAAGCCACCCGAAGGACGCCAGCCGCAAGCTGATCGATACGATCGCCGCGCAGGAGCATCTGTGCAAGCACATTCATCTGCCGGTGCAGTCCGGCTCTGACCGGCTGCTCAAGGAGATGAACCGCCATTATGATGTTGCGCAGTACATGGATCTTATCCACTACGCGAAGGAGAAGATCCCCGGTGTAACCTTCTCCAGCGACATTATTGTCGGCTTCCCCGGTGAGACCGAGGAGGATTTTGAGGCCACGCTGGAGCTCATCCGCAAGGTGGGCTACATGCAGCTGTTCACCTTTATCTACTCCAAGCGCAACGGCACCCCGGCAGCCAAGCTGCCGGATCCCACGACCCACGCTGAGAAGGCCGCCCGCATGGACCGCCTGCTGAAAACGCAGGAGGAGTTCGCCTTTGCGGCCACCGCCGCCATGGCGGGGCAGACCGTCCGTGTGCTGGTGGAGGCCGCCGGCCGCAACGAGGGAACCGTCAACGGCCGCCTCGACAATAACCTTGTCGTGGAGTTCACAGCCCCCGAGGCGCTCATCGGCCAGTGGGCCATGGTGCGCATCACAGGCTCCCGCGCCGCCCTGCTGGTCGGCGAGCTTGCCGAGTAAACCGGTATCAAACCTACTATATATAATTAAGGAGAATATCTACCATGGATTGCATTGATCTTTTTAAGAAAGCCGCCGCCGCCCTGCAGACCGATCCCCGCTATCTGGAGCTGGACGCTGCCCGCCGTGAGAATGACGCTGACGAGGAGCTGCAGCAGATGATCGGCGAATTCAATCTCGCCCGTTTGGACCTGAACAACGAGAGTGCCAAGCCCGAGACCGATGCCGCCCGTGTGGCCGAGCTGAACGAGCGCGTCAACAGCCTGTACAGCCAGATCATGGCCAGCGAGGGCATGGTCCGCTACAATACGGCCAAGAAAGAGTGCGAGGAGATGGTCGGCCATATTGACGCCATCATCAACACGGCCATGAACGGCGGCGACCCGATGAGTGTCAAGGCCCCCACCGGCGGCTGCACCGGCAGCTGCGCCAGCTGCGGCGGCTGCCACTAAAGCGTGAGGCGCGGGGCAGAGAGGTCGTAGGGGCGCATTCTATATGCGCCCGCGCAGCACTGTACGCAGCCGCATGCCTTCCGGGCGGATATGGAATCCGCCCCTACAAGAACAACATACCAACTAGGATCAACAGGAGTGTGAAACATGGCCGAGCAAGCAGTATCGCCCATGATGCAGCAGTATTTTGAAATCAAAAAACAGCATCCGAACGAGATCCTGTTTTACCGCGTCGGAGACTTCTATGAGATGTTCTATGATGACGCGCTGACAGCCTCGCGCGAATTGGAGCTGACACTGACCGGCAAAAACTGCGGCAAGGAGGAGCGCGCCCCCATGTGCGGCGTGCCGTTCCACTCCTATGAAACTTATATGGCGCGCCTGATCGCCAAGGGCTACAAGGTCGCCATCTGTGAGCAGATGGAGGATCCGGCGCTGGCGAAGGGGCTTGTCAAGCGGGACATCATCCGCGTTGTCACCCCCGGCACCGTCATCGAGAGCAGCATGCTCTCAGAGGATAAAAACAACTATCTGGCAAGCATTTACTGCCGCCGCACCCGTGGACGCTGGCGCGCGGGCGTCTGCTTTGCCGATATATCGACAGGTGAGGCCTACGCCACGGAGTTGAACGCCGAGAAGATCGGCGGCGCGATCATCACCGAGCTTTGCCGGTACATGCCCAGCGAGATCCTGATTTGTCCGCCGATGCTCGACTTCAAGGATGTGACGACCTACATCAAGCAGCACACCCACGCGCTGGTGGAGCTGCGCGAGGACGCCTGCTTCAAGGACGCTGTCATGGAGTCCACGATGGCGGACCAGTTCGGTACGGACTGGCGCGCGGCGCTCGGGTACGAAAAGGACGCCCTCGTGCCTTACGCCGTGGCCGCCTTGCTCAACTACCTGCACGAGACCCAGAAGCACGGCGTTGAGCGCATTAAGACTGTGCAGAACTATGCCGATGCCCAGTATATGCGGCTGTCCCCTGTGACCCGCGCCAATCTGGAGCTGACCGAGACGATGCGCGGCCGCGAAAAGCGCGGCACGCTGCTCTGGGTGCTGGATAAGACCGAAACCTCGATGGGCAAGCGGCTGCTGCGCTCCTGGATCGAGCAGCCGCTGGTGGATGCCGAGGCCATCAATGCGCGGCTTTGCGCCGTGCAGGCACTCTACACCGCCAACATGGCCCGCGCTGATTTAAAAGAGGCACTCGGCCATGTGTTCGACATCGAGCGCCTGACCACCCGCATCCTGTACGGCTCCGCCACCCCGCGTGAGGTCAAGGCACTGGGGGACACCTGCGCCATGCTGCCGCAGGTCAAGGCGCAGGCGGCCGCCTGCGGCGCGCCGCTGCTTGTGCAGCTGGCTGATCAGATCGATCTGCTGGAGGATGTGCTGCAAAACATCCGCATGGCCCTTGTCGATGATCCCCCCGCGAATATGAAGGAAGGCGGTGCCATCCGCGCGGGCTTCAACAGCGAGGTCGATGAGCTGCGCGACATCATGCACGGCGGCAAGGGGTACCTCTCCAATCTCGAGGCCCGCTACCGCGAGGAGACCGGCATCCCCAAGCTGAAGATCGGCTTCAACAAGGTGTTCGGCTATTATATCGAGGTCAGCCGCTCCTACACCGATTCTGTGCCGGACAGCTTTACCCGCAAGCAGACCCTGACAACGGGGGAGCGCTACATTACGCCGGAGCTCAAGGAGCTGGAGAATAAGATCCTGGGTGCGAACGAGCGGCTGCTGGTGCTGGAGCATCAGCTTTTTGCTGATCTGCTGTCGGCGATCTCGGCTGAGGTCATCCGCATCCAGCGCACGGCATCGGCTGTGGCGCAGCTGGATGTGCTGGCCGGTTTTGCTGAGGCTGCCCTGCAGAACAACTATGTCATGCCCACCGTTGATGAGAGCGGCGTCATGGAGATCAGGGAGGGCCGCCACCCCGTGATTGAGCAGATGCTCAAGGGCAGCCTGTTTGTGCCCAACGATACGCTGCTCGATGAGGAAGAAAACCGGATGCTGCTCATCACCGGCCCCAATATGGCCGGTAAATCCACCTACATGCGCCAGAATGCCCTCATCGCGCTGATGGCGCAGATCGGCAGCTTCGTGCCCGCGGCCAGCGCCCGCATCGGTGTTGTCGATGCTATTTTTACCCGCGTGGGTGCATCGGATGATCTGGCTGCCGGGCAGTCGACCTTCATGGTAGAGATGACCGAGGTGGCCGAGATCTTGAAAAATGCCACGAAGGAGAGCCTTGTCATTCTTGATGAGATCGGACGCGGCACTTCGACCTTTGACGGCATGAGCATCGCCCGCAGTGTGGTAGAATTTATCTGCGAGAACATCGGCTGCAAGACGCTGTTCGCTACCCATTATCATGAGCTGACCAGCATGGAGCAGGACATTCCCGGCGTAAAGAACTATAACATTGCCGTCAAAAAGCGGGGCGAGGACATCACCTTCCTGCGGCGCATCGTGGCGGGGCCTGCTGATGACAGCTACGGCATCGAGGTTGCAAAGCTGGCCGGTCTGCCCGGCAGCGTGACCCGACGCGCCCATGCAGTGCTGCGCCAGCTGGAGGCCAGTGCCCCCGGCCACAGCAGCACGATGCAGCTGGATTTTGAGACGGTGGAGGCCTACAACAACCCAAGCGTTCCCAGCGAGGTCGTCGATAAGCTCCACAAGGTGGACATCGAGACGCTGACCCCGCTGGAGGCGCTGAACTTCCTGTATGAATTGAAAAATACCCTTGACAAAGACTAAAGGCAGGTGAAAGCAATGGCGGAGATCCGCGTATTGGACAAGCATACGGCAGAGCTGATCGCAGCGGGCGAGGTCGTGGAACGGCCGGCCTCTGTGGCAAAGGAGCTGCTGGAAAATGCCATTGATGCGGGCGCGACCCAGATCACGCTGTCCGCTGTCCGCGGCGGCATCCAACAGCTGCAGATCGTGGACAACGGCTCAGGCATTGAGGCAGAATATATCGACAAGGCGTTCATCCGCCATGCCACCAGCAAGATCACCACGGCGGAGGATCTCGGGCATATCCACACACTGGGCTTCCGCGGCGAGGCACTGGCCTCGATCGCCAGCGTGGCCCGGGTCGAGGTGCTGACCAGAACCGAGGCCGATGAGTACGCCTGCTGCTACCGCATTGAGGGCGGCGAGGAGCTTGGCATCGAGCCGGGTGCGCGGCCGGTAGGCACGACCATCACGGTCAACGACCTGTTCTACAACACGCCCGCCCGGATGAAATTCCTCAAAAAGGACGCCAGCGAGGCTACCTTTGTGGCAGATACAGTGCTGCACACGGCGCTGTCCCACCCCGAGATCAGCTTCCGCTTCCTGCGGGATGGCAAGCAGCAGTATGTGACCCCCGGTGACGGGGATCTGCGCAGCGCTGTCTATGCTGTGCTGGGCCGTGAGTTTGCCCGCGACCTGCTGGCCGTGGACGGCGGGAGCGAATTGTACCATGTCACCGGTCTGGTCACGCCGCCGCGTGCCTGCCGCGCCAGCCGCGGGGCACAGCATTTCTTTGTGAATGGCCGCTATGTCAAGAACCGCACGATCATGGCCGCGCTGGAAAATGCCTACAAGGGCACAATGATGCAGGGTAAGTTCCCCGGTGCCGTCCTCATGCTGGAAATGCCGCCCGACATGGTGGATGTCAATGTTCACCCGGCCAAGACGGAGATCCGCTTTGCACGGGAGAGCGATGTCTTTGACGCAGTATACCGCGCCGTGCGCGCCGCGCTTGCGACCCCCGGCAGCGGGGAGTGCCGCTTTGCGATGGGCCACACGGCCCCCGAGCCTGAGGGGAAAAAGCCTGCGGAGGCTCCGCAGCCGTTGGCACGGCCAACCGCTGCCCCGCAGAAGAAAGGCGGCTTCACCACGCTTTCTGCAGCGGAGTATCGCGCAATGGCCGGTCTGACGGCCCCCGTGCCCGTCAGGCCTCTGCCGGATGTTCTGGAGGCACAGTCTCCGCGACCGGCCTATGAGGCCGGCCCTGCGCAGAAGCCGTTGGCACCTGCCGCGCCGGTGACGCCTGTGACCGCCGATACATCCATCCCCGTGCCGCAGCCGATGCCCTACACCGCCTTGACTGATGACACGGTGCTGGATGTGCTGCCCGACATGCCGGACGAAACGCCTGCCGAAGCAGCAGCCATTCCAACGGTGGCCCCGGCACAGCCGTCCGAGCCTGACGATGCAGAAAACGCAGAAAACGAACCCCGCGCCCTGAGTGCCCTGCCGGATGCCGCTGTCCCTGAGCAGACAACACTGGTGCCGCCGCCCCAAAGCGAGCCGTTGCGTCTTGTCGGCGAGGTGTTCAAGACCTACATCATTACGGAACGCGGCGGCGAGCTTTGCCTGATCGACAAGCACGCCGCGCACGAGCGTATTTTGTTTAAGCAGCTTGCCAGGGACTACGGCAATGTGCCGTCCCAGATGCTGCTTGTGCCGGTGCAGGTCAACCTGACCGCTGCAGAAAAGCAGGCTGTGCTGCAGAATCTCGATCTGCTGACCGATGCGGGCATTGAGGCCGAGGACTTTGGCGGCTCGACCGTGGTTGTCCGTGCCGTGCCCGCCGATGTGGCGGTGGACGATGTCGAGGATATGCTTGTGGAGTTGGCCGCAAAGCTGGCGGACGGCGGCCGCGATGCCCTGCGGGAAAAAACCGAGTGGGTGCTGCACTCCATCGCCTGCCGTGCCGCCATCAAGGCGGGGGACCGCACCAACGCTGCCGAGATGCTGGCGCTGGCCCAGCACATCATGGACGGAACGGTCCCGCCGTTCTGCCCCCATGGGCGGCCCTGTGTGCTGAAAATCACCCGGAAGGAGCTGGAAAAGCAGTTTGGCCGACTTGTCTGAACCCCGCGTTATCGCTGTCGGCGGGCCGACAGCCAGCGGCAAGACCGCGCTGAGCGTGGCGCTGGCAAAGACCTTTGACGGCGAGATCATCAACGCCGATTCGATGCAGCTCTACAAAGGGCTGGACATAGGCACGGCAAAGCCGAGTCCGGAGGAGCAGCAGGGAATACCGCATCATCTGCTGGACTTCCTGCCGCCTGAAACAGCCTACAGTGTGGCGGATTTCACCGCTGCGGCGGACCCGCTGATCCGTGAGATATCGGGCCGCGGAAGGTTGCCCTTTGTGGTGGGCGGCACAGGGCTGTACATTACCAGCCTGCTGAACGGTATGAGCTTTGCCCCTGAAAAGACCGACCCCGCTATCCGTGCCAGGCTGCAGGCACAGGCCGATGCGGGAGACGGTGCGGCGCTGTATGCAAGGCTGCAGCAGATCGACCCCGACTACGCAACGCTTGTCCACCCGAACAACCTGCCCCGGGTCATCCGGGCGCTTGAGCTGTATGAGTCCACCGGCCGCAGGATGAGCGCCGAGCGGGTGAATGCCCGCGCAGCCCGGCCTCCGTACCGCTCGATCTGTCTCTGTCTGACCTGCCGCGACCGCGCTGTGCTGTATGACCGCATCGGCCGGCGGGTCGATGCGATGATCGAAAACGGTGTGCTGGACGAGGCCCGCCGGGTGTATGAACACCGCGAGGCCTACCGCACAGCGGCACAGGCCATCGGCTACAAGGAGTTTTTTCCGTATTTTGCGGGGGAGCAGAGCCTTGCGGACTGCACCGAAAAGCTCAAGCAGGCCACCCGCAATTATGCCAAACGGCAGCTGACCTGGTTCCGCCGCCAGAATGAGGCTGTCTGGCTGTATCTCGACGAAGAGGATGTCACCGCACGCGCCTGCGCGCTGGTGCGTGATTTTTTGCAACAGTAACCGAAAGGAGCGTGTACAGTGAGAGAACGGCAGGACCGCCCGGCGGCCAAGAAATTTTTTCAGGCTGTCGGCCTGCTGGCGCTGGCGCTTGTCTCGGTTTATATCATTGTGCAGTGCTTTGTCATCTTCCGCCAGTCCTACAAGACCGAGACAGCCATCCGGTACACGATGGCCGAGAGCGTGCGCCTGAGCGGCGTTGTCGCGTTTGACTCAGTGGATGTGGCTGGCAGCGGCAATCTGGGGTATCTGGTGCAGGACGGTGAGCGCGTGACGAACGGCACCGTGGTCGCAGAGTGCTATACCAACGATGAGCAGGGCGTTCAGCGCGAACGGCTTGACCGGTTGGAGCGCACCATCACGCTGCTGACCAAGTCCCAGAACTCAACCGGCAGCGAGCTTTCCGTGCTGACCAACCAGACAAGGCAGTCCCTGTACAACCTGCTTGACAAGCTGGACACGGCCCAGTACGGCGGTATCTCCGAGGCAGAGGATGACTTTCTGCTGGCTCAGAACCGGCTGCAGATCAGCACCGGGCAGACGGCTGGCTTTTCCCAGACCATCGCGGCCCTGCAGGAGGAGTATGACGGCCTGAAAAGCCAGCTTGACACCCTGCAGACGATCACGGCGGCAACGAACGGCTATTTCAGCAGTACGGCGGCCTCGCCATCGATCCGGGCCGACCGGCAGGCGCTGGATGACGCTGACCCCGCCGCACTGCAGACCATGCTGCAGGAGGGCTTCCCGGCTGCTGACGCCGACCGCGCCGGGCAGATCACAACAGGCTTCAGCTGGAAATTCTACGCCGTCTGCGACCTCGATACCGCCGCCCGCTTTGAAAATGTCGGTACAGTGAAGATCAGCGTGCCCGGCAAGCAGAACACCCCGCTTTCTGCCACAGTTGAGGAGGTGCAGACTGACAAGGACGGCGGCATTGCCAAAATCGTGCTGCAATGCCAGACCATCAACGCCGATATTCTGGGCTTCGGTCTGGAAACCGTGCAGATCGACCTCAAGACCTACGAGGGCATCCGCATTGACAAGCAGGCGCTCCACATCGTGGACGGCCAGCGCGGCGTCTATGTCAAGTACGGCAACCTGCAGCGCTTTCTGCGGATCGCGACCCTGTATGAGAACGACAGCTATATCCTGATCCCCGATAACGGCAAGATCGGCACCGATAACGAGGTGCGGCTGTATGACGAGATCATCGTGCAGGGCACAAACCTGCAGGATGGCAAACTATTATAACGAAAATACGGGCTTTTGTATTGACAAGAGTACCAAAAAAGAAGATAATATTTAATGTATATCGCTGTAGCAGTGTACTGACCGTGAACAGTGCATATTTTTTAAAGGAGTTTTACGACCATGTCCATGTTTGACAGTTTGAAAAGTAAACTC
>OLPO01002267.1_pt1 | contig 12198 bp, 11 predicted proteins | sample 1672831 | NCBI WGS metagenome assembly OLPO01 (sample SAMEA3136728, study PRJEB25190) | human gut metagenome
AGGACCGGCTGAAAAAGTCGGCGCTGGGCATGTCCGGCGGTCAGCAGCAGAGACTTTGCATCGCCCGGGCCCTGGCCGTAGAGCCGGATGTACTTCTGATGGATGAACCCACCAGTGCTCTGGACCCGATTTCCACGGGCAAAATCGAAGATCTGGCAGAGGAACTGAAGAAGGAGTACACCATCGTCATGGTCACCCACAACATGCAGCAGGCCGTTCGTATCTCGGACCGCACCGCCTTCTTCTTGCTGGGAGACCTGGTGGAGTACGGAGAGACGAATCAGATTTTCTCCGACCCGAGAGACAAGCGTACAGAAGATTACATTACAGGGAGGTTCGGTTAATGAGAGATACATTCCAAGGGGAATTGAGAGAATTAGACGATCAGACTTGCCTGATGGGTGGTATGTGCGAAGACATCATCGACCGGGCGGTCCGTTGTTTCCTCACCAACGACGAGAAGCTGGCACAGAAGGTGGTAAAGCTGCAGGATACGATTTCCCAGAAGGAGCGTGAAATCGAAATCATGTGCATCCAGCTGATTATGAAGCAGCAGCCGGTGGCGTCGGATCTGCGAGTCATTTCCGCCACCCTCAAAATGGTGACCGACCTGCACCGCATCGGGGATCAGTCCCTGGACATTGCCGAGATTGTCCTCACCGGTCAGCTCACCCAAGCCATCCGCACCCAGGATTTCCGGAAAATGGGCGAAGCGGTGGTCTACATGGTCAAATCCAGCGTAGAGGCCTTCCAGGCCCGGAGCCTGGAGCACGCGAAAGAAGTCATTGCCTACGATGACGTAGTGGACGAGTATTTTGAAAAAATAAAATTCAATCTCCTCGAACGCATCCGGGGCCGCATCGATGACAGCGACCGGGATGTCCTGGACATGCTGATGATCGCCAAATACCTGGAGCGCATCGGCGACCACGCTGCCAATGTGGGCAACTGGGTGGCCTTCTCCGTGAACGGCGAACTTCTGCCGGATAATTAGAGAGATGGTGGCGGCCGGAGTTGGAGCGATTATCGAGTTATTGGTATTCGCTGCCGTAATTTACTTCATTGCAAGAATTAAGTATCTGAAGGGAAAAAGAAGAGAATAACACAAAAGACTACACCTCCAAGGTTGGATATGAACCCGACTTTGGAGGTGTGTTTTTTAATTGTGTAAGAGTAATTACAAGCATGTGGAATTTAATCTTACACAACTTGAATTTAGAAATACATTCAACGGCTTAGAAATGCATTCAACGGATGGCGCAATAATTAACTCTAAAAAACGGTCAATCAATATATAATGGCAAAATATTTGGCCAGTTCGGAGAACGCTCAACAAAACTGAATGCTTATACTAAAGCAATATGGTAAGATAAAGCTACATATAAAAAGAGGAGCCGGCGATGGCCCGAATTAGATTGAATCAAGAATTATGAAAGGTATATCTAACCGTTTACGTAAAAGGAGACGAGCGTTATGGCTGAACTGTTTAAAGATTTTACGAATTTGTATCCTGTTTCAAAAACTTTGCGTTTTGAATTAATTCCTGAAGGGGAAACATTGCATTATCTTGAAAAAAATGGCGTTTTGGAAAACGATGAGAAGCGAAACGAAGATTATAAGAAGTTGAAAAAACTGATGGATGAATATTACCGTGCATACATCGATGAAGCTTTAGCTAATGTTCATCTTTCAGATTTGGATAGATATGCAGAATTATATTCAATTCAGAATAAATCGGATGAAGAAAATGCAGAATTCGAAAATGTTCAACTGAGATTGAGAACACAAATTGTTGGATTCTTAGAATCCGGAGAAACCTATTCTTCACTTTTCAAAAAAGAGCTGATAGAGAAGGAACTACCTAAATTTTTCATTAGAAGAGACGAGGACCTTAATTTAATCAAATCATTTAAAGGCTTTACAACGATGTGCACCGGCTTTTGGGAAAATCGAAAAAACATGTTTTCTGCCGAAGAAAAATCTACAGCAATAGCATATCGTGTTGTCCATGAAAACTTACCTAAGTTCATGAATAATATAAGAATTTTTCGTTTGTTCATTGATGAAAAGGTGGACTGTTCTGAAAAGTTACTGGAAAAAGCCGGAGTAAATGCTCTGAGTGAAGTGTTTGAATTGGACTATTTTAACAATACGCTATCTCAGCGTGGAATTGAACTATATAACTGCATATTGGGAGGGTTTACTGAGGACGAAAAACACAAGGTTCAAGGAGTAAACGAATTAATCAATTTGCATAATCAGCAAACAAAAGAGAAGAAAATTCCACAGTTGCAGCCGCTGTACAAGCAGATTCTAAGCGATACTAAGAGCCTTTCGTTTCTTTCAGATGCATTTGAAAACGATGGGGAGGTCTTAGCGACTGTAAAAGCACTATATGATGAATTCCATGAAGAGATTTTAAGTGAGAGGGGATTAATCTCTACAACATTACAAAATATTGAAAAGTATGATTCAAAAGGCATTTTCGTAAAAAACAATTTAACAATTACAGGCTTATCAAATAGTTTGTTCGGTGATTGGAAGATTATTAATGAGCATTTAAATTCGTGGTATGAAGAGAACGTGCCTCGAAAGGAAAGAACTGAAGAGAAACATGCAGAGGCAAGAAAAGCCTATTTTAAAAAGTTAAAATCAATAAGCCTGGGATTTATCGAGGAAGCCGGATTGCCGGAATTGTGTTGCAAATATAAAGCCTTCCTTTTAGAAAAGGCAGAGGCTGTTTGCGATGCGTACAAAAATGCAGAAGAACTTTTTGACGAAAAACTAGAGGAAAACTGTAACCTTATTACCGACGGAAAGTCTGTGGAAAAAATAAAAGTGCTGTTAGATTCTATGAAAGATCTTGAAGAGGTAGTTCTTATGCTTTCCGGAACCGGAGAGGAAGCAGAACGGGATGACCTGTTCTACGGTGAATTTGAAAAGCATAAATATATATTGAATCTTCTAGATAATGTATTTAATAAAACGAGAAATTACGTAACAAAGAAACCGTATAAGACTGAAAAGATTAAACTAACATTTGATTCTCCAACATTGTTGGATGGGTGGGATCGTAATAAGGAAACATCAAATAAGTCTGTGATACTTATGAAAGATGGCTATTATTACCTTGGAATTATGAACAAGGCAAATAACAAAGCCTTTGAGAATTTGAAAGACGCAGGCGGGGAATGCTACCGCAAGATGGATTATAAACTTTTGCCGGGTCCGAACAAGATGTTGCCGAAGGTGTTTTTTGCAAAGAAAAACATCGACTATTATGCACCAAGTAAAGACTTACTGCAGAAATATAAAGACGGAACACATAAAAAAGGAAAGAAGTTTAATCTAGAGGATTGTCACGCGTTGATAGACTTTTTTAAAGACTCAATTGCAAAGCATCCGGAATGGAACGAGTTTGGATTTAGTTTTTCAGATACGAACTCTTATCGAGATATTAGTGATTTTTATAAAGAGGTTGCAGATCAGGGATACAAAATAAGTTATCGGAATGTGTCGGCTGATTACATAGATTCTCTAGTAAATGAAGGGAAATTGTATTTGTTTAAGATATATAACAAAGATTTTTCTCCGTACAGTAAAGGCAGACCAAATCTTCATACGATGTATTGGAAAGCATTATTCTCTGACGCGAATTCTGAAAATCGTATATACAAATTAAATGGTCAAGCGGAAGTGTTCTATCGAAAAAAGAGCATTCCGGAAGACAAGAGGGTGATTCACCCGGCAAAAGGACCAATCGCTCAGAGAAGAAATACGGATGAAAAGAGCCTCTTTGATTATGATATTATCAAAGATCGGCGATATACTGTGGACAAATTCCAATTTCATGTTCCGATTACGATGAATTACACTGCACTGGGGGCCGGCCGAATTAACAGAAAAATGCGGGAAGCGATTAAGAATTGTGAAAATATGCATATTATCGGAATCGATAGAGGCGAACGTCATTTGCTGTATGTGACGGTTATCGATATGCAGGGAAACATTAAAGAACAGTTTTCATTAAATCGAATCCTGAGTGAGTACAAAGCAAACAATGTGGCTAAAAGTGTCGAAACGGACTACAAAACACTCCTGACAAAAAAAGAAATTGAACGACAGGATGCAAGAAAGCAGTGGAAGAGCATCGAAAATATTAAGGAATTAAAAGACGGCTACATGAGTCAGGTTGTGCATGTGATTGCCGAACTCATGATAAAGTACAATGCGATTGTGGTTATGGAGGATTTGAATTTCGGATTCAAGCGAGGAAGACAGAAGGTTGAGAGACAGGTTTACCAGAAGTTTGAGAAGGCATTAATTGATAAATTGAACTACTTGGTTGATAAAACAGCCTCTGAAATGGAGAACACCGGTCTGTATGCGGCATTGCAGCTTACAGAAAAATTTGAGAGCTTTAAGAAAATGGGCAAACAGAATGGTGGATTATTTTATGTAAACGCATGGAATACAAGTAAAATGGATCCGACAACCGGTTTTGTGAACCTTCTCTATCCTAAATATGAGAGCATTGAAAAAAGCAAAGCGTATATTGAGAAATTCAAGGATATTCAGTTTTGTGATGATGACGAATATGGAAAGTACCTTACAATATCTTTTGATTATAACGATTTCACGGAGAAGGCGAAAGGAGCAAAAACGGAATGGACCATTTGCTCTTATGGAAAGAGATTATATAATCACAGAAATAAAGATGGGTATTGGGAAGAGCAGGAATTGGATCTTACAGAAGAGTACTGCAATCTGTTTGAAGAATTTGGAATTAATGCAGCGTCTAATATTAAAGAACAAGTTATCGCACAGAATGCCGCAGACTTTTTTAGACGGTTTATGTGGCTTTTGAAAATGACCTTACAGATTAGAAATAGTGAAACAAATGGGGAGACGGATTATATGCTTTCTCCGGTTAAAAATGAAGACGGAAAATTCTTTAATTCAGATGAAGTCAAGGATGGCACGCTTCCGGAAAATGCGGATGCGAATGGTGCATACAACATCGCTAGAAAAGGATTACTGCTTGTGGAAAGAATTAAAGACTGCTCGGACGAAAAACTTGATAAGGTTGATTTGAAGGTAACAAATTTAGATTGGATGAAATTTGCACAGAGGTAAAGATGGAAGAACCAATACCTGCTACATGTTTAAATGATTTTATTTTCTGCCCGGCATCCATCTATTTCCACCGGATGTTCGATGATAAAAATGTTCGAACCTTTCAAAAAAAGGAACAGATTAACGGAACCGCAGCGCACGAAGCTGTAGATAATAACCATTATTCAACCTCCAGTGATGTTATTACATCACTGGAGGTGTACTCGGAGAAGTATATGTTGATTTGTAAAATCGATATATACAATGCTAAAACGAAAACTATAGTTGAGCGAAAGAAAAAGATAAAACAAATTTATGATGGATACGTATTTCAGTTGTACGCACAATACTTTTGCATGAAGGAAATGGGATATGAAGTTCAAAACCTTCAGCTTTACAGTATGGAAGATAACAAGAAATACGTAGTGAAGTTGCCGAATGAAAATTTAGAGATGTTTGATGCTTTTAGGAAAGTAATAAATGGAATTATAAATTTTAACATTGAGTCGTTTACGCAATCGAACACAGAGAAGTGTAAAAATTGTATATATGCACCCGCTTGTGATAAAGGAATTGCCGAAGGTGATGTAAATGCTTAGTTTGCCGGAGATGAAGAAAAAGCAAATTGTATTTGTGTTTTCAAATGAAGGCGATAAATTATCTTTTTCGAATGATAATATTGTCGTGAAAGATAAAGAGGGGAAAATTAAACACCAATCAACTTGTTATAAACTGTTTATGGTTGCTGTTGTTGGGAATATAAGCATAACAAGCGGAATCCTTCAACGGGCAAAGAATTTTGGCTTTGCTATATGTCTAATGACAAGAACGATGAAGGTCTATCAGCTAATTTGTGAAAACGGTAATGCAAATACGCTTCTACGAAAGCGACAATATCAATATGATGGCCTTGATCTGGGGAAGAGAATTACTTCAAATAAAATAAAGAATCAGCTTGCTGCAATACAAAAAATGAGAGAAAAAGATTTTCCGGATCGCGAAGCGATTACGTACTTAAATGAGTATATGAAAAACCTAGAAGCGGCACAAACAGTAAATGAAATAATGGGATTTGAAGGTGCTGCAGCAAGGCGTTACTTCGAACGGATTTTTTCAAATGTTGAATGGAAGGGTCGGAAACCGCGGATAAAATCAGACTATATTAATTCGACACTGGATGTTGGATATAATATCTTGTTTAATTTTATGGATGCTCTGTTGATGTCCTTTGGTTTTGATACATATTACGGTGTTTTACACAGATGTTTCTACAGAAGAAAGTCACTTGTATGTGATCTAGTGGAGCCATTTCGTCCGCTAATAGATTTATCCGTTCGGAAAGCAATTAACTTAAAACAGATAACGGAGGAAGACTTTGAAATATTAAATCATAGATATGTTCTCTCTTTTAAGGCATCACCTAAGTATGTTGGAATCTTTATGAAGGTGATAATGAACAATAAGGAAGATATATTTTGCTATGTGCAACAATATTATCGTGCATTTATGAAAAATGCTGATATTGATGATTTTCCCTTTTATGTTATATAGAGGTGATGTATGATTATAGTGAGCTATGACATATCTGATGATAAAACTAGAACTCGTTTTTCTAAATATCTGAAGAAATTCGGACATCGATTACAGTACTCAGTCTTTGAAATTGATGTAAGTGAACGCATGTTAGATGTGATAGAGGCGGAAATTAATAATAAATACTTGAAGAAATTTAATCAAGAAGACAGTGTAATTATATTTCGCCTTTCCAACACATGCAAAATCACCAGGTATGGGTATGCGGCGAACGATAACGATGATTTCATTATCGTTGAATAAGGAGGTTTGCAAACCTCCGTCTTAATATAGCACTTCCAAGGGTGAGAAGCGATAACCGATGGAAAATTTATTCAAACAAACAAAAGGAACTTTCAAAATGGCTGTAGAATTGTGCTATGCACACACTCAAGACCTTTGGAAGTACTAAGAATTTCTACTGTTGTAGATTATTTTCCACTTCATTGGCTTGGATATCCTTTGGAAGTACTAAGAATTTCTACTGTTGTAGATCTGTCAGTTTGAGAATATCCATCACGCCCTTTGGAAGTACTAAGAATTTCTACTGTTGTAGATAAGCTGTCAACGCTGAATAAGCTTTCCCTTTGGAAGTACTAAGAATTTCTACTGTTGTAGATCGTCATAAAGGTTTGTTGCTCCTGTACCTTTGGAAGTACTAAGAATTTCTACTGTTGTAGATACATATGCCATAATGCTTCGAACATCACCTTTGGAAGTACTAAGAATTTCTACTGTTGTAGATCCAATAAGCCCCACACAATGGTTTACCCTTTGGAAGTACTAAGAATTTCTACTGTTGTAGATTTGGTTGCTATCGTATTGTCGTTATATCCTTTGGAAGTACTAAGAATTTCTACTGTTGTAGATTAACTTCATTGATTCAGATTTCACAAACCTTTGGAAGTACTAAGAATTTCTACTGTTGTAGATATGTATGGGTGTTCTTCCTCCATGCGGCCTTTGGAAGTACTAAGAATTTCTACTGTTGTAGATGATGAGAACGTAAGTGAAGATTACCTAGCCTTTGGAAGTACTAAGAATTTCTACTGTTGTAGATCGCTACATTTCTTCGCTATGCTTTACCCCTTTGGAAGTACTAAGAATTTCTACTGTTGTAGATAACAGTTGTTGCAACCAGTGTCTACCACCTTTGGAAGTACTAAGAATTTCTACTGTTGTAGATTGTCCCTTCCTGTTTCATCTGCGATATCCTTTGGAAGTACTAAGAATTTCTACTGTTGTAGATTTCACTTCCTTGCAAACCTGTTCGATATCCTTTGGAAGTACTAAGAATTTCTACTGTTGTAGATCTAGTCGCTCCATTCGACCACGCCTCACCTTTGGAAGTACTAAGAATTTCTACTGTTGTAGATTATCATGATGCAATTGGTGCGCATGTGCCTTTGGAAGTACTAAGAATTTCTACTGTTGTAGATGGCGCTTTGGTGCTGCTTGTTGTAGTCCTTTGGAAGTACTAAGAATTTCTACTGTTGTAGATGAAAGGATATATGGATGTCTTATTTAGACCTTTGGAAGTACTAAGAATTTCTACTGTTGTAGATCCATATTGCCGTCCGTGATATCGTGCCCTTTGGAAGTACTAAGAATTTCTACTGTTGTAGATATTGATGATTTTCTACCTTTGGGCGGCCTTTGGAAGTACTAAGAATTTCTACTGTTGTAGATGCAACATTAGTTATGCTTGCCCAATTACCTTTGGAAGTACTAAGAATTTCTACTGTTGTAGATGTACAGAATCACATCTATTCCATGGAGCCTTTGGAAGTACTAAGAATTTCTACTGTTGTAGATGTCTCTATGTTTTTCCAACGCAATTCACCTTTGGAAGTACTAAGAATTTCTACTGTTGTAGATATAGTCGCAGCGGGATAGTCTCTGATAGCTTTTGGAAGTATTAAGAATTTCTACTGTTGTAGATTGAGTAGTGTTATCTCATATCGGAAGGATGATAATACAATAGAACAATCTGAGCTAACCATATAAAAACGCAAAGAACTGTATCGAATATTAAGATAACGAGATTATCATAATGGCGAGCATATAAATGCTGATTGTGCTAACCTAAAAGTGGCTCACTTTTAGATAAGCTTGAGCAAAGGCGAGAACTGGAAGAATGGCTAATTTCAAAGGTTAGTGGAACTTTTAAAAACGCAATAATTGAAAAGTGACGCAACTTTTGATACGTTGCGGTTATCAATATTACCTCAACAGGAAAACAATAGCAGAATCATTAATTGCCTATTCCAACAGATGCAGCGCGTGAAACATCTGAATATGGTTTCCGTGATTTCTGGTTTCAGGAGTTGCGCTTTGCGCACACCGGAATATCAAATACCCTTGCCGGGGGCTTGGGCGGAACGAACCTATTTTTTAGTGCATGGTGATGGTGGGTCCGAAGAAGATGAAGAGGGCGGCAGCCAGAAAGGTGAGGCCCAGGAGTAGGACGATGGTGTAGAGGACTTTCTGGGGCCGGGCGAACCTTTGGACGTAGGCCATTTTGGGTTTGCGGGGGTTGTAGAATACATCAACTTCGGAGCCGATGGGGTACAGTTCCAGCAGGGGGCTTTCGGTGAGGCCGGCGAGGGAGTTCTGCCGGAGGTTGAGTTTCAGCACGCTGGGGAGGTCCTCCCGGGTGGTCAGGTTCGAGGTGATGTCGGTTTTGGCCCGGTGGAATGGGGACGAAAAGGACTTGGTGACGGTGGCGCTGAATTTTGGGCCGACAACGGTGTAGGTGCGGCCGTTTGCCGTGTATTCCACCACGGGCAGGCTGATGTCGTTGTAGCGAACGGCGGAATAGCGGACGACGGTACCGGTGGTTTTGACGGAGCAGAGCTCGGTGTAGTGTTTTTTGCGGTAGTACAGGAAGTACCACACCAGCAGGGTGGCGACGGCGAAAGCCAGCGTGTAGAGTCCCCAGAAAATGTTCCAATTCATTTCAATCACAATCCTTTTTTTCATTGAACAGATGGGCGCGGCATGCTAAAGTGGAGCTAAGCAGCGCGGCCGGTTTTTCTGGGTTGAGTGTACCACAGATTGGGACCGGGCGGAAGAATTGGAAGGACGAAACTTTTTTTAGGGAGTGAAGCGGGGAGGAATGAGCGATGCCAACGATGGACAGACGGATTAAAGGGTGCCGAAATGTGCACTGCAGATACAACAAGGAGCGGAAGCATTTGCCGCTGGACTATAACTATTGCCCGATTTGTGGGGAGAAGGTTGGGCTGGTGTGCAGGGAGTGTTTCGCGGAGATTGAGGATCTGGGGAAGACTCATTTTCGGTGCGATGCCTGTGAGGCGAAGAAGGCGGAACGGGCAGAGGAGCGGAGAGAGAAGCTGGTGAAGACGGGGAAAAAGCTCGCGGCGCCGGCAACGGATGCGGCGGTTGGCGTAATTCAGCAGGTCGCAGTGAAGCAGGTGAAGAAGGTGGCACCCGCTGCCGGGCAAGCGGTGAAGAAGGCGATGCCGGTGGCCGGGAAAGCAGTGAAGAAGGCGATTGTGAGGCACTAAAGGAAAAGGTAAGAGGAAGAGATGCACGAAGGGCGGCGGCCCTTCGTGCATCTCTTTTCATCTGAAAGCGGGCCGAGCCGGCGCGGGCTCTAATTCGGGTCGCTTTCCGGGGATTGGTAGAAAGTGATGCAGGAACGCTTCGAAAAGAGGTTCCTGCATCACTTTCTCCGCGACCGCCGGGGAGATTGGGATGAAATGCCCGAGGGGAACCGGAGGTATGTGATGCAGAGAAGCTGGAAGCAAGGGCTAATACATCACTTTTTTGGTGAAGTGAAAGTTAAGTAGAGGAAATGCAACATGGAAATGCTTAGAGTTGATGCATGGGACGAAAAAAAGTGTGTTCATGCATCAACTTTAGAAACGGGGTTGATGCACGGAGCGGAAAGACAGGAGCTCGTGCATCATTTTTTGGAAGCGAGGGCGGGCGGCGCCCGCGCAGGGGCCGGGCCGTCGGCGCGGGCAGGGGACGCCCGTCGGCAGGAGGCCCGGAATGCAACGGAAAATTCGGGCCGGAGGCTCCAAAGGGAAGGATTTTGGTCAATGGGCTCGGGTGTGGAACCGGCGGGTTGCCAGGGGTGTCGGGCTGCGATATACTCGAGCTAAGGATTTGGTATAAAAACCGTAGCACTGCGGCGGGGCTCGCCTTGCCGGACGTGGGTGCCGGACGGATTTTGTTTTTTTAGGAGAGAGGCGTGTGATGAACGATAGATTTAATCGGAAGGCTGCGCAGCTGGTGTGGAAGAGCCATGAGAAGACGTCGGCGGAGAAGGAAGCGTGGCTGCGGCCTTTTGAGAAGGATGAGAACCTCCGGATGATGGATGAGGAGGCGCTGGCGAAGGCGCGGCGGTATACGGAGGAGCTGTGCCGGGAGGACAATGTTTTTGCGCTGCGGCTGAAGGGGTACGCGTGCTACGGGGGCAACCGGCTGTACGAGTGCGACTGGACGGCGGCGCGGGACTGCATGCTGCGGCTTCGGGAGCTGGCGGACGACGCGGAGTACGCGAATACGCTGGGATACATCTATTACTACGGGCGCTGCAACGGGGGCGAGCCGGAGTACGAGAAGGCGTTCCCGCAGTTCAGCTATGCGGCGGCCAACGGGCTGTTCGAGGCAATCTACAAGCTGGGGGACCTGTACAGCCACGGGTACGGCTGCCGGAAAAGCGAGGAGACGGCGCGGAACCTGTACCACATGGTGTACAACGAGACCAAGAAAAAATTCCTCCGGGGGTGCGATGCGAGTTTTGCGGATGCGGCGCTTCGGCTGGGAAAGGTGTTCGAGTACGGCATCGGCACGGAGGCGAATCCGGCGGCGGCCTACTGTCTGTACCTGGAGGCAGATTTTGCGGCAAAAATCCGGGCGGAACACTCGGATTTTTTCGGGGACCATTCGGTGGCAAAGCGCACGGGGCAGGCTTTGGAGCGGGTGGCCCGGAAGCTTCCGGCGGAGTTTTTCCGGGATGTCCTGTGGCTGGATACGCCTCGCCCGGTGGTGGATTTCCTGGAGGACGGCTACCGGTGTGAGCTTTCCTTCCCAAAAAAGGAGGACGGAGGGGCGTGGGTGACCGGCACGCGAATCGGGACCCGCACCTGTCCGGATGTGGAATATCGGCTGGCGAATTTTAGCGGACTGGGCGTGGTCATCCGCTGCAGGGAACTGTCCCTGAAAATGGAGGAGCCGGCAGAATATGAAATCTGCGACGGTGGGGACACCGCTGTGTTCGACTACTACGAGCGGAATACCTACGATGACCAGGATGAGTTCTACCTAGGAGATAAACTGGTGGCCTGGATCAAGTGCCCGGGGTATCGGGTGGACCGGGAGGTTCTGTAGGGGAATAAAATGCTGATGGGAATCGATGGGGAAAGGCCGGAGAGGCGAGGAGATGATTAGAATTGACGACGAACGGGGGAGATGTGGTGTTCGTCGTCAATTCTTTCCTTTCGGAAAATAGGATGGGAAAGAGAAGCACGAAGGGTG
>OLPO01002269.1_pt1 | contig 12186 bp, 9 predicted proteins | sample 1672831 | NCBI WGS metagenome assembly OLPO01 (sample SAMEA3136728, study PRJEB25190) | human gut metagenome
TCTTGCGCACCTCGGTCAGGCGCTTGGCCAGCTTGTGGGCCAGGCTGATGGGCAGCGGCATCAGCTCGGGCGTCTCGTTGCAGGCGTAGCCAAACATCATGCCCTGGTCGCCCGCACCGGCCACGTCGTCGTTGGTGCCCAGCGCAATGTCGGGGCTCTGGCCGTCGATGTTGGTGATGACGCCGCAGGTGTCGCAGTCAAAGCCGTACTTGGCGCGGTCATAGCCGATGGAGCGGATGACCTCGCGCGCCGTGCCGGGGATGTCCACGTAGCAGCTGGTCGTGATCTCGCCCATGATGTGGACGAGGCCGGTGGAGCAGGTCGTCTCGCAGGCAACGCGGGCACCGGGGTCCTGCGCCAGGATGGCGTCGAGGATGGCGTCGGAGATCTGGTCGCAGATTTTGTCGGGATGCCCCTCGGTGACGGATTCGGACGTGAAAAGAACTTTGGACATTGGGAAAAGCCTCCTAATAAATATTCGGCAGAAACGCAACCGTGGAAACAAAAAGCGCGCAGCCGGAAAGACTGCGCGCGAAAACGCTTATCTTTCGGTTTCCCGCAGGACTTGGCACCTTGCGCATACGCGCAGGTTGTCGGGCTTCATCGGGCCTGTTCCCTCAGCCGCTCTTGATAAGTTGCTATTCTGTTGTTGTGAAGTTAGTGTACCACAGGTTTTTGGCAAAGTCAACGATATTTCGTTGTGCAGTTCAGACGGTTTGCACAAAATCGGGGCAGATGCGGCAGCGTGTGTGGTTTTGGAGGAGAGCCTTCCCCATCGGGGGAAGGTGGCCGAGGCCGGATGAGGGCAAAGTTCTCCTTGCCGCCCATAGACGAGTGGTTGCGTCAACCCGGCCCTCATCAGTCACCTTCTGTGACAGCTTCCCCCTGCGCGGGGGAAGCCTTTCTCACTTTCTCCCGTGCAGCACGCCGGACAGCGGCTTGTAAATCAGGAAGCAGAGCGCCGCGTCCAGCAGACCTTTAAACAAGGTAAACGGGAAGTTGAAGGTGATCAGGCAGGTCAGCAGGCCGTCCACGCTGGGGTTGATGGCCTGGTACATACCGATGATGGCTTCGAGCGGCAGATGATACAAAACTACATAGGCCGGGTAGACGATGAAGTAGTTGTACGGCACGGACACAACGGCCATGATCAGTGCGCCCAGCCCTGCGCCGATGAGTGCGCTGCGGCGGGTCTTGCTGCGCTTGTACACAAAGCCGGCGACGCCCACAAACAACGCACCCATGACGAAATTGAACAGTTCACCCACCGCAGCAGTGCTGGTGCTGGGCAGCTTGATGAGGTTTTTGATCAGGCACACGGCGATGCCGGACACCGGCCCGTAGGCGTAGGCGGCCAGCAGCGCGGGCAGTTCGGACACGTCCAGCTTGACGAAGGACGGCATGATGGGGATCGGAAACTCCATGTACATAAGTACGGCGGCGACAGCGCCGAGCATGGCGGTGCCGGTGAGCTTGCGGATGTTGGTAGTCTTGTTTTGCATGAGAAGATGCCTCCCGTAAAAATTTGTGAAAGTCAGCTCACGAACCCGGGAGGCTCTGCCCTGCCCTTGCGAAAGCAAAACGCCCTGCCGCAAAATATACGACAGGGCGCAAAAAAGCAAAGCAAACAGCTTTCCGTTTCTTTCATCCGGACTCTAACCGTCGGCCCCGGAATCACACCGGGTCAGCAGCCGCATTTGCAGCTGGTCGCGGGCTTGCGGGCTATGCCGCTCACCGCCGGTGGGGAATCACACCCCGCCCTGAAACAGACTTTCTGGAAAGTATTATAGCATAGATTTTACAAAATGCAAGGGGGTGTGGTATAATTAAGGAAATTCTTGCCCACCACCTTCTTGCCTCCCTCTGCGAGGGAGGTGGCCCCGCAGGGCCGGAGGGAGAGAACCTTGCGGCTATCCGAAATATTTCGGCCCGCGTCAGGTTCTCTCCCCCACCGCCCAGAGTGGGCCAAGGGTTTCCACAACCATAAACTGAGGTACCCACCATGGAAGAATTCACCCACGATTTTCTCTCGTTTCTGCCCGCGGCGTTGTTGGCGCTGGCGGCTGCCGGTGCCCCCGAGGTGTACAAGCTCGCCGCCCGTCGTTTTCTGGACCATGCAAAAAGTCACACGGCATCGTGGCTTTACATCTTATTGGACAGTTTCCTTACGCCGGTGGCGGGCCTTTTTCGGGTACTGCTGGGCGCGGCTGCCGTCAAGTCGCTGCCGTTTGAGCTGGTGCGCGATGCCGTTTTTTTGCAATACCTGAATCTGGCTGCCGACCTGCTGGTCATCTTCTATATCGCGCTCGGCTGCTGGCGTGCGGCCCCGGTCACCCGGCTTTTGCTGCGCAGCGCCCAGAACCATCTGGATTTAGAAACAAATCAGACGATGGGACACTTTTTTGAGAACATCTTTCATGCGCTGGTCGGCCTGTTTGCAGGCATCGCCATGCTGGACCGCCTCGGCGTGCCGGTCTCCGGCCTGCTGACCGGCGCGGGTGTCGCCGGACTGGCGGTCTCGCTGGCCGCGCAGTCCACACTGAACAGCCTGATTGCGGGCATCACGCTAGTGTTGGAGCGACCCTTCGGCATCGGGGATTACATCGTGCTGGGCGACTGCGAGGGCACCGTTGAGGACATTTCCTTCCGCTCCACCCGCATCCGCAGCCCGGATAATGTCGCTATCACGATAGAAAATTCCAAAATCACAGCGGAGTTCATCCAAAACTATGACCGCCGCCAGAGCCGCCTGTGGAAGTTTACGATTGGTCTGACCTACGGCACCCCGCGCGAAAAAATCGAACAGCTGACCGCCGATCTGACCGCCATGCTGCAAGCCCAGCCCGACGTGCAGCCCGACGGCGTGACGATTGCGCTGGATAAATTCAACGACTACAGCATTGATCTGGCGTGCCGGGTGTACATCACCAAAGTCAATCTGCGGGAGTTCATGCAGGTAAAAAACACGCTGAATCTTCAAATTTTAGATTTGATGCAAGAGGAAGGCTGCGAGTTTGCCTTCCCGACGACGACGGTGGATTTGCCCGAGAGGAAGTGAGGCTGTGAGCGGCAACGACCGCGACAGCTTCCCCATCGGGGGAAGCTGTCGCCGCAGGCGACTGATGAGGGCTGAGTTCCCGTGACTGCCCGTATCTGGGAAATCGCGTGAACTTCCCCCTCATCCGACCTCTGGCGAGGCCTCGGCCACCTTCCCCCAAAGGGGAAGGCCTTTAACGCACAAAAATGCCCCGCTCGGCCAACCCGGGCGGGGCATTTTCATTTCACGTCGCTTCTCTCGCTGACGACCAGAATCTTATCCTCGCCGGTCTGCGTCGTCACCGTGAACTCAAAATTGTACGCGGTGTCCAACTCGTAGGAGACGTACCCGTCCCCTTCTGTCAGGATGTAATCCAGCTTGATCTGCGGCTTGACGCGGTCATAATCGACGTACACGTCGCCGATGTCCTCCAGATACACAAGGTCAATATCCTGCGCTGCAGCGCCGTAAAACGTTACAACGGGCTGACCGTCGGCCTTGACGGCGGGCAAAACCGACACATTGTGCACGTACAGCTCCTCCCGCGTTGCGGCGTAGTAGACGTCCGCGTCGGAGAGCAGCGCCGCGTTGGCAAGCTCTATATGTACGCCGCTGGCGGGCAGGTCGCGCTGCCAGACCGGCGTCAGGTCGGGCGCGGCGGCGCAGCCGGGCAGCAACATTGCCAGCGCAAGCGCCGCAAAACAGCGATACTTCATTGAAAAATTCCTCTCATTGATAAGGGTCGTAGGGCGCGGCGGGCGGGTCCTCCCCCACCTCCAGCGTGCGCGGGCAGAGGCCGGTCTCAGCCTCAATAAAACCCATCACCATGCCCATGTGGCGGTATAAATGCCGATACTGCGATAAAATCAGCGTAAACCGCGTCCACTCACAGTTGTCGGGCCTCTGCAGCAGATCCTCGTCGTGGAGCGAGGTCAGATAGATGGACAGCTTGGCCTTGATTGTATAAAAATAGTCATCTATCGCCAGTCTGTCAAGACGCACTGCCGGGTAAATGTGCAGTTCCTGCAAGTGCGGCGTGTGGATGGGCGGCTCGACAAAGTCGGTGTCCCGCGGGTTGATGAACCACTGGTCCAGCTCGTGCAGGGTGTGGTAGACGTGCTGCCACAGCGGTGCTCCGCCGTAGCAGCGGTCCCACAGCGCGTCGGGGATGCAGTCCAGCAGGTTTTGCAGCTCCCACAGTGCGCGGACAGTCATCTCGGCAATGACCGCGTGGTAGGATGTTTCCCGCATGGCACATGCCCCCTTTCAGGGTCAGTATGCCCGCAGAAAGCACGTTTATTCGTTGTAATTTTCCGTCTCGCGGATGGTTTTGCGGGTCGTCAGCAGCTGCATGAACGGGTCGAGCAGTGCGCGTTCCTCCTGCGAGGGCGTGCGGCTGCGGGCCTGCATCAGCAGCCAGGCCAACTCGCTGCTGACGGGGCGGCCATAGACCAGCGCGTTGTAGCCGTCCTTGCAGACGGCCAGCTTAGCCGACGTGATGTCCAGCGTTGTCGCGCCCGCGTAGTGGCGCAGCACATTTTGCAGCGCTGCCGGGCTGCCGAACACCGACTTGACCAGCTGCACATACGCGGCGATGTAGCGCGGCGGCATGCTGTCCGCGGCGCGCAGCTCAATGCGGGATTTGAGACGTACATCGTAAAAGAAATTGGACAAAATCTGCGCGGTTTCCTGACGGCTGACGTGCCCGGCGTAAAGCTCCGGCGCAATCTTTCCGCCCGCAGTCCTGACGCGGCCCAGCCGCAGCGCAGTGATTTGGGGCTTGGTCAGCACGTTCTCCGCGTAGCGGGCGTAGCCGAAATCCGCGTCCATCAGATGCGGCGTGACGCCGCAACGGTCACGGTCCACATCCTGCCAGAGCCGCGTGCGGATGCAATAGCTGCTGTTGCGGCTGGCCTGATAGACCGGGGCGTTGTCGCTGAGCAGCGCAAAGAACGGCGTCAGCAGGCTGGCCGCGCGCATTTTGCGGACAAAATCGGTCTCATCCTGATAGTCAATGGACACCTGCGTCGCCGCCGTGGCGCGCATCATCTGCACGCTGCAGGCCCCCTTTTCCCGCAGGTAGGCGTCCATGGCCTCGTCCCGGGTGCGGGGCACCAGGGGCAGGTCCTCGGCATGGCAGGTCGGGTGGCAGCCCACCGTCCAGGCGCGCAGCCCGTGGGCAGCCAGCGCCAGCCCCAGCTGCAAATAGAAGCGGTTGTACAGATCCATGATGTCCTGCACGTCGCGCAGCGGGGCCAAGCTGATGCGCAGCTGGCACGCGGGCCCCAGCGTGGCCGTCAGCGCCGGGCCGCTGTAGCCGAAATATTCGCCGTCGGTGATGATCGGCGCGTCTGTCTGCTGCTGCAAATCGCGCAGCGCGGCCTGCACATCGGCAAAGGCCGGGGGCTGGCCGTCGGACCGAGTGAGGAAGTGCTCGACCTCCAATTGCAGCGTCAGCTTGCCGTCCGGCTCACAGTCCGCCGCAAAGTAGCCCGCCAGCGTTTTGATTTGTTCGTCCAATTTTGGCATAGCGTGTGGTGGTTCTCCCCTGTTGTGATTCTGGCACTATTATACCGCGATTTTGGGGCGGGCGCAATGCTGTTTTGAAGCCGACCTGCGGCTGCGGCACGGTGCCCGGGCGGATATGGAATCCGCCCCTACGGTGTTGGGGCAGGGCCGACTTTACATATCCCGCGCCGCCGGGAAGCCGTTCGCGCTGTCCGCGGCCTCTACGGCCCGGACGATGGCTTTGGCCATGACCCGCGCGCCGATCACGCCGACGGCATCGAGGTCAGCGGGTACGTCGCCCAGCGAGACCGCGTAGATGCTGTCGCCGTCCATCGAGGTGTGCACCGGGCGGATGGCGCGGGCGTAGCCGTCGTGCGCCATGCCCGCGGCCTTGCACAACTGCGCCTTGTCGAGCTTTGCATTGGTGAAAAGGATGCCAAGTGTCGTGTTGCCGACAAATTTCTCCTGTGGCGCGTCGAGCTGCTGCATCAGCACCCGCTCGGAATCCAAAAACGTTTTGCCGTCGTCAGCCCGCAGCCCGGCGACCTTGCGGCCCGTCTCAAAATCGTAGACGTCGCCCACCGCGTTGACCGCGACGAGCGCGCCGACCTTCAGGTCGCCCACCTGCACGGCGTAGCTGCCGATGCCGGACTTCATGCAGTGCTCCATGCCCAGCAGCTTGCCGACAGTCGCACCGGTACCCGCGCCGTGGTTGCCGTCGCGGTAGTTGCCGGTCTCGGCGTTGACGCAGGCCGCGTAGGCCATGGCTGCATCGGGCCGGATGCGGGCGTCGGCGACTGTCAAATCGAACAGGTCGGACTGGCAGACGAGGGGAACTTTCGTCACACCTACGTCAAAACCAATGTCGCGTTCCTCGAGATACCGCATGACGCCGCCTGCGGCATCCAGTCCGAAGGCGCTGCCGCCCGCCAGCACAATGGCGTGGATGACCTGCGCCGCTGCCAGCGGCTTGAGCAGCTCGCTTTCCCGCGAGGCCGGTCCGCCGCCGCGCACATCCAGCCCCGCCGGGGCACCGTCCTTGCCCAGCAGCACCACCGTGCAGCCCGTGCCCGCCGCCGTGTTTTCCGCCTGGCCGATTTGGAGGTTGTCAAAGGATGTAATGGGGATTTCTTTCATGGGAGTGTCCTTTCCGCGAATGCCGCTTCACCGTATTATAGACCATTGTACACCACCCGCGCCCCCCGCGCAACAAAAAATCCCGCCAGGCGTCAGGCCAAGGCGGGATGGCAAGGTTAGGGGTTACTCAAACTCGGTAAGTTCGGATTTTTACTAAACAAATTTGTTTAGTAATGCTATTCTTGAATATTCACTTTTTCATGAGATTGCTGTGCTAGATGTGGCTTGCTGATTTTTTAGTATCAGGATAGTATCACACAACCAATGAACCCTCTATCAATATTATAATCGATTGCTCACACATTTTCAAGCTTTTAACTTTATTGACAAATCTCTTCCAACTGACTTATCAACGCCTCAAATTCCGAATCAGACATTGAAACATACATTCGTGGTATGCACTGTTTTTGAAACAGTATAATTTTCCTAACGGATAATCCGCACGCTTTTATCACCTTCAAGTGTCTTTTCCGTTTCACTTTTTTATCCCGCGGCTCTTTAAAACACATCCGTATAAATAACATTTCATACTTTGAATATAGTTCAAAAACATATTCCAGTGGTGTGACAAAAAGCAAATAGACCATCGGAATGAAAAAACTCACCAATGTATCTACCATATTGAGTTCCCGATATTCCCGAATTCCCACTTTTACTGTTTGAAATACCAAACATAGCCCAATAAAGGCTATCACGCTTTGAAGCAGTTTATGTACGGCCACCGTCTCACTTTTTTGTGCTGCAACTACATCAAGCAAAGTAATAGCTGTCATTATCGGAATTATTATCAGTTCAACCCAAAGACTAAATGTAAAAGTGCTCAATAGAAATTCCGTGACTACAGTAAATCTGATATTGTCTTTAAGGACTTTAGATATATACTTTTCATCAGCTTCGCCAGCGACTGCATTCATACAAATAGTCAATCCAGAAAAAAGCGTCCAAAGAATAATATCTTTTAAATATATATTTTTCCATATTGGAAACCTTGAAAACATCAGCGTGATTATTCCGATGTACAAGAAATATATTTCCCACAATTTCCTTAGCTTCCTGTTGAAGAAGCATTTCAGAACTCCTATAAACCCCTGCCTTATCTTTTTATTGGTAACTATAGCCATTCCTACAGCTATCAAAATCGCACCGCCCCAAAAAGCCGTTGCCAATTCTCTGGTTGAAAAAACATCCATTTTTCTCTACTCACCATTATCGATGTTACCGTTATAGTACTATCCTCTATACCATTTAGTCATGTTTTCCCTCCTCAAATGAACTTCCACCAATCCCAAAGAATTTATCAAAGAAGCTCTTTAGCTTATCGATCACGCCTTGCTTCTTCTGCGCACGGCCACCGCCGCCAAAGCGGGAAACAGGTGGCATCAGCTTGTCAATATCCGCGCCAACAGTCTTGATTTCGCCATCACGGAACGCATTGGCCAGATATTTGCGTGTCTCCGGCTCCTTCAGCTTTTCCTCTTGGATGATCTTTGCAAGCTCTTTCTCCCGCTGTTCGGACACATAGGTGTTCCACTCTGCCATCACATCATCCACATCGTTGACCCCTGCAATAAACGTTTCAATCAGCTGCTTTTTGCTACGCAGTTCCGGGCTGGCATCAATCGCCTTGCGAATCGTGATGAGCACTTCTTTATCATCGCAATGGGTATCATGGTACTTTTTGACCAGCATCAGGATGTAGTCAATGTTAATTTCGACCTGCCGAATCAGCTCCACCTCGAACACCACATCATCCGTGATATCCTCTTTAGTTTCATCGTGCTTCTTGTTACGCCATTCGTCCCGCAAATCCTGATAGCGGCCCAAATAGTCCTGTAAATCCCGTTCAGAGATCAGTTCGTTGCCCTTGAAATCATCAAAGGAAGACAGCAAGTTCCGCATCCGCAGCAGTGCACCAAACAGCACGATAAAGTCCTTCTGGTTCTGCTCTCCGACGATCTGCGGCTCTGTCAGCGGGAACTTCTGCGTCAGGTCATCGATCATGTCTGTATAACCCTGATGGTATTTTCCCTGCTCGTCCATATAACCGTGGTAGTAGTCCGCATATTTGCGCAGCAGAACGATGCCGCCCGCATTTTTATCTCCAAACAGCGAAATTGCCGCATCCACCCGCTTTTGCAGGTTGCGGAAGCAGACGATATTGCCAAAGGTTTTGATGCTGTTCAAGATACGGTTCGTCCGGCTGAACGCCTGAATCAGACCGTGCATCTTCAGGTTTTTGTCCACCCAAAGGGTGTTCAGGGTCGTGGCATCGAAGCCCGTCAGGAACATATTGACCACAATCAGCAGGTCAAGCTCTTTGTTCTTCATACGGAGCGATACATCTTTGTAGTAGTTCTGGAACCGTTCGCCATCAGTGGAGTAGTTCGTATGGAACATCTCGTTGTAGTCCTGAATGGCGGCATCCAGAAAATCCCGGCTGCTCTGGTCGAGGTTGGAGGTATCTTCCGGGTTTTCCTCGTCCAGAATGCCATCCGTTTCCGCTTCATTGGCTCCATAGCTGTAAATGGTAGCAATGCGCAGCCGCTTGGTTGGGTCTGCCGCCATCTGCTTCTTGAATTCCTGATAATACAGCTTCGCCATCGGCACAGAAGCCACGCAGAAAATCGAATTAAAGCCGCTGACACGCTGCTTCTGCTTGATTTCCTCCACCGCACCACGCTGGGCAGAGGCAACCTCCGCCACATTCGTCAGCAGATTAAACTCATACGATTTGTCTCCCCGATAGGTTTTCTGGTCAAAGTGGTCAAGGATATACTTGGTCACCAGCGAGATGCGCTGGGGTGCCATGAACGCTTTTTCCCGGTCGATATCCCAAACCTGTTTATCGTCCATGTCCGGCTCTGCGTCCATCGTCTTGATGTAGTCCACACGGAACGGCAGCACATTCTTGTCGTTGATGGCATCCACGATGGTATAAGTGTGCAGCTGGTCGCCAAAGGTCTGTGCCGTGGTAAAATAACGTGGGTCAGTAGAAGTTCCTGCATTGGCCGCAAAAATCGGGGTGCCTGTGAAGCCAAACAAATGATACTTCTTGAAATTCTTGACGATTGCCTTGTGCATATCACCGAACTGGCTGCGGTGGCACTCGTCAAAGATGATTACAACGTGCTTCTGGTAAACTTCGTGTCCCGGATTCTTCTTGATGAAGGTCGCCAGCTTCTGGATGGTGGTAATGATGATATGTGCTTCCGGGTTTTCCAACTGGCGTTTCAGAATCGTTGTACTGGTGTTGGAGTTTGCCGCTCCCTTCTCGAAGCGGTCATACTCTTTCATAGTTTGGTAGTCCAAGTCCTTGCGGTCTACCACAAACAGCACCTTGTCGATGTAGGGCAACTGCGATGCCAACCGTGCCGTTTTGAAGGAGGTCAGCGTCTTGCCGGAGCCAGTGGTGTGCCAGATGTAGCCACCGCCCTCAATGCTGCCATACTTTTTGTAGTTGTTGGCGATCTCGATGCGGTTCAATATCCTCTCGGTTGCCGTGATCTGATATGGGCGCATCACCATCAGCATCTTTTCTGAGGTAAAGATGCAGTACCGGGTCAGCACGCTCAGGATCGTGTGCTTTGCAAAGAATGTCCGGGTAAAGTCGATCAGATCCGTCAGCACGCGGTTGTTCGCATCAGCCCAGTAGGAGGTAAACTCAAAGCTATTGCTGGTCTTTTCCCTTTTCGTCTTGCCGTGTTTGGCGTCCTTGATGGCATTGTAGCGGGTGCTGTTGGAGTAGTACTTGGTATTTGTGCCATTGGAGATCACAAAAATCTGCACATACTCGTACAAGCCGCAGCCCGCCCAGAACGAATCACGCTGGTAGCGGTTGATCTGGTTGAATGCCTCCCGGATGGCCACCCCGCGCCGCTTCAGTTCCACATGAACCAGCGGAAAGCCGTTGACCAGAATCGTCACATCGTAGCGGTTATCATGCCGTGCGCCGTCCGCCTGCTTCACCTCGTACTGGTTGATGACCTGCAGGCGGTTGTTGTGGATGTTCTTTTTGTCGATCAGTGTGATATTTTTGGAACTGCCATCATCCCGGTGCAATACCTGCACATTGTCTTCCTGAATCTTCCGGGTCTTTTCAGGAATATGCTCGTTAGGGTTGGCAATTACATCACTGAAAAACTGCCGCCACTCCGTATCGGAAAACTGGTAGTGGTTCAGCTCTTCCAGTTGGCTGCGGAGGTTAGCAATCAGTTCATCCTCGGTATGCAGCGGCAGATAGGTGTAGCCCTGCTCGCACAGCAGTCGGATAAACTCTTTTTCCAGTTCCGCCTCACTCTGGTAGCTGTCAGAGCGCACCTTGGAAGGTTCATAGGTGGCAACAACAGTATCTTCATTGGTAGCCGCAACGACATTGAAAAAGGACATATCTATCACCTTACACTTTCAAGCACACCATTCACTGCCTTAAAAAGTTCATATTGGTCATCCAGTTGTTCAACAATTTTCAAGCCGTGCATCATATTGCACCGAATTCTATAAATTGTCATCAAGCATCCAAGTGCTATTTCATCTCCACTTTGATTTATAAAATCCTCCATTGCTTTTCGTTCTTCTTTGTCGGTTTTAGAACGTCTTGCATTGTCAGGATACAGACCCGTGTTTACATAATCCTCCGTTATTTGCATAAACATATACTTTCTCACGTCAAAAACTTCTGCAAGCCTTTTTTGTTTTGTTTCATCGATTTTTATGAACTCAATAGATTCTTTAAGTCTATTATAATTACAGTTATTGTTGCAAAATGTTTTTTCAAACCAGTTCCACAAGACTGCAAATTTTCCAATCTCAAGCACGGTTTCGTCCTTTAGTTCAAAATTACGGATTTTCATTCTTTCTCCTTAAAGCTCAACCGCTTATCCTTATAATACTTATACTGCTTTTGTCTTGCTTCAATCTCCGCTGGCAAGCCGCTCGTCAAATCATTGCAGATTGTATCAAAACGGTCAAGGATAGGAACAATGCGTTTTTGTTCTTCAATAGACGGTACTGCAATTACAGCCTTTGCTATATTGTCGTTGTACAATCTCGGAATCGTTCCGCCCTCAGATGCCTTCCACGGTTTCAATTCGTAGCAAAAACGAAGATAACTATTCAAAACAATACTTTCATCGTTATCAATCCAAACGATATTAGAATCTTGGAAATATGCTGGTTCGCCATTATAAACAACTGTTCTGCCAATCGTTCCTGCCGCAGAAATCAGCACATCGCCTTTTTTCGGAAAGTTATATCTCGACCGATATTCGTCAAATGTTTCCTGTGAAATATAGGCATCAGCTTCTTTTCCAAAGGTTCCAATTTTATAGAACGGAACACCGCTCACTGTGTTTGTCTGGCTCTTCAAAATACGCTTGCACATACAGATAGAGCCAATATCACCTAAAGGGATTCTTACATAGCCAAACACATACTGCAAGAGCTTAATCAGTGCTCTGCTCTGCTCTGCTCTGCTCTGCTCTGCTCTGCTCTGCTCTGCTCTGCTC